>JACXTT010006464.1_pt1 | contig 16699 bp, 15 predicted proteins | sample 9270951 | NCBI WGS metagenome assembly JACXTT01 (sample SAMN15532306, study PRJNA645909) | rock metagenome | isolation source: weathered quartz diorite | place: Puerto Rico | collected 2017-06-21 | reverse complement strand
TCTGGGTGATCCAGTTCCGCCTTCTTCCACATCGTCGTATCCTCCTGACTAATCAACTACTTAGTAACATTGAGGCCAACAAATGCCATAACTGTATAAGTGTGGATTTGAAAAGTCAATAATCCGACGGCTGTAGAGCCTAAAAAAGTAGCTAATACATACCCTGAAGGTGATGCCCAGGAAAAAGCTGACCGCCTGCAAGGCATAGACCAGAATGGTGACATTGATAAGAGGCGGCAAATCGGTTTGTGTCCGGGTATCTGTCATGGCGGTCTCCCGCTTACTGTTCCGGGTGCTGTTCTTTGATATGTAATAGCGGATTGATCTTCACCATCTTCACGGCGTTTTCCGTGGTCTGGATGATGTCTATGGGATAGCCGGCCAGGCGCAGGCTGGTGCCGGGCGCGGGGATGGTTTCCAGATATTCGAGTATCAGACCGTTGAGCGTTTTGGGTCCGTCGGTGGGAAGATCCCAGCGCATCATTCTATTAAGATCACGAATATTGGTGCTGCCGTCCACCAGATAGGTGCCGTCCGCTTGCGGATAGACATCGCTGACCGTGGCGTAGGGGTCGGAGGTGAATTCTCCGACGATCTCCTCCAGAATATCTTCCAAGGTCACCAGGCCCTGGATGTCGCCGTACTCGTTGACCACCAAGCCGATGCGGCGCTTCTGGCGCTGAAAGTTCAGCAACTGGGTATTGAGTGGTGTGCCTTGGGGGACGAAATACGGATCCTTCATGATTTCCTTGAGCGCTTCCTTGTTGAAGTCCTCGCGCGACATCAGGCGCAGCGCCTCGCGCAGATGCAGTATCCCTACCACGTTGTCTATGCCGTCGCGGTAAACCAGCAGGCGGGTATGCTGGCTGGATGTCAACTGCGCGAGAATCTGTTCCCACTCGTCGTTGAGATCCAGACCGACAATCTCATTGCGCGGCACCATGATGTCTTCCACGGTGATCTTTTCCAGATCCAGAATACTGAGCAGCATACGTTGGTGACGTTGCGGAATCAGAGCTCCGGCTTCGTTCACCACGGTGCGCAGCTCTTCATAACTTAAATGATTTCGCTCACTTGGCCCGATCGAAACCCCCAGCAATTTCAGTACGCCGTTGGCGAGGGCGCTCACCAGCCATACCAGCGGGTAAAGCAACTTGAGCAAAGGGCGCAACACGTAAGCGGCAGGGAAGGCGACACGCTCCGGATAGAGCGCGGCGAGTGTCTTGGGCGCAACCTCGGCGAAGATCATCCCGACGATGGTAAGCACGCCCACCGCAATGGCTGCCCCGGCCTCGCCCAGCAGTTGCAGACCGATTACGGTGGCGATGGCGGTGGCGAGATTATTGGCGAAGTTATTACCCAGCAACAGCAGGCCGATCAGGCGATCGGTGCGCTGCAATAATGCCTGCGCGTGTATCGCGCCGCGATGTTTGATCTTGACGAGATGCCGCAGGCGGTAACGGTTAAGGGTCAGTAATCCGGTTTCGGAGCCGGAGAAGAACGCAGCCAGAAAAATCAAAAAGACCAGTGCGCCGATCAGCACACTTAGAGGAGTATCATTCATAGATTCACAAGGGTTTTATCCGGTAGCACCGGACGTGCGCACTTACTTAATGCCCAACACCAGTTCCAGCACCAGCTTACTGCCGACATAGGCGAGCAGTAACGCGAAGAAACCGACCAAGGTCCAGCGTATCGCCCTGCGCCCGCGCCAGCCGGAGCGCCAGCGGCCCCACAGCAGGATGCCGAACACGATCCAGGCCAGGATGGAAAGGCTGGTCTTGTGCAACAGGTGCTGGGCAAAGATATTTTCCAGGAAGATCGCGCCCGTCAGCAGCGACAGGGTGAGCAGGATAAAGCCGACCGTCAGCACTTGAAAAAGTAATTTCTCGGCGGTTTGCAGCGGCGGCAGGGTGCGGATGAAGCCGCCCGGATGTTTGTCGTGCAGATGAAAGTCCTGGATGGCGAGCAGTCCGGCCTGCACCGCCGCGATGCTGAGCAGGCTGTAGGCCAGCACCGAAATAATAATGTGCACATCCAACCCGCTGAAGCCGGTGTGTAGCGCCATCACGTGGTCGCTGGGAAACACGGTTGCCAGTATCAGCGCGAGCGCGGCCAGCGGCAACAGCGCTATGCCAAGATTTTCTATCGGCTTAATCAGCGCGGCAAGCAGCAGCAACAGCGCCATCATCCAGGTGAGCAGTGAGGTGGCGTTAAAAAATCCGAGATTGGTTCCCTGCGGGGTGATGATCGCCTGATACAGCACCAGGGCGTGCAGCATCACAGCGCCCATCCCCAGCAGCAGCAGCTGCGTTTTGCCGAACGGCGTCGTCTGGCCGCGGGAAAGACGCATCCCCAGACCCACGCCTGCGGCTAGATACGCTGTAACGGCGAGGAAGCTGATAATGGCTACATTCATATTTTATAGAAGCGTGCAGAGGCCGCGCGCAGTTGTGCGGGTGTGAGTTGTGATGGTTTTCAGAGATTTTGATAAGAGTTGGCTGGGGAGTCAAGTTTTCGCGCGCCGCACATTTCGTCCACAAGCTCTAAGTCTCCGTTTTTTATGATATATTTGCAAATATGATTTGGAAACCTAATGTCACCGTCGCGGCGGTAGTGGAACGTCAGGGACGATTTCTGATCGTAGAGGAAGACGCCGACGGCAAGCGTGTCTACAATCAGCCAGCCGGCCACCTCGATGAGCACGAGAGTTTGCTTGAGGCGGTCGCGCGCGAAACCCTGGAAGAGACGGCCTGGCATTTCGAGCCTACGGCATTGGTCGGCGTGTATCGCTGGAAAAATACCCACACCGGGATCACTTATCTGCGCGTTTGCTTTACCGGCGCCTGTCATGATGAACAGGCCGGCCGCCCCTTGGATGAGGGTATCGTGCAGGCGCTGTGGCTGAGCCGCGCCGAGTTGGCGGCGCTGGTCGGCCGCTTGCGCAGTCCCTTGGTGCTGCGCTGCGTGGATGATTATCTGGCGGGACGGCGTTATCCGCTCGATCTGCTGGTAGATCTGCGTTGATGCCGATATAAGCGCCATGCGCCTCATCGCGCCGATCCTGTTCGGGTTGACTCAGCCGGTATTGGCCGACACCTTCGTAAGACCGGACATCATCACCGACCCTACCCCTGCACGTTTCTCGGTATGTTCGGAGCATACCTGCAAGCGCGTAAGTGTGGTGAGCCTGCAACCCGAACAGTGGCAACGCGAGCGCCGGCTGTTTCTGCCGGCTCCTTCCGATGCGGCACAGGAGCGGGAGCGTATCGCCCGGGCCATCGGTCTCATGGAGACGATGGTCGGACCGCTCACCGGCACGCAACACGACAAGGGCAGAAATTTTCAGAGCGTGGGGATTGAGGGCCAGATGGACTGCATTGACGAGTCCACTAACACGACGACCTATTTAACCATGCTGCTCAAGGACGGACTGTTGAAATGGCACAGTGTCGCCGACCGAGCTACCCGCGGTTTTTTTATCTTCGGCTGGCCGCATAGCACGGCGGTAATACGCGAGACCGCGAACGGCGCGTTATTTGCCGTGGACTCCTGGTTTCTGGACAACGGCGCGGAACCGTTTATCCTGCCCCTGGAGCTGTGGGCCCAGGGCTGGCAGCCGCCCCAGCCATGAGGCGCGCCGCGTTATGGGCTATGGTGATGTGGTGCAGCGGCACGGCATGGGCAGCGCCGGGGACATTTGTGGCCTGCTCAAATTTTGAATGCAGCCGGCGCGATGCTATCTCGCTTACCGATGCGCAATGGCGGGAGATCCGGGAAATATTTGCTCCTGCCACAGCCAGTGCCCAACAGGAACGCGCCGCCCTGCGCCGCGCGATAGCGCGCATGGAGGACTTCGTAGGCGCGCTCAACGGCAGCTCCGCCGATCTTGGCGGCAATGAGGCGGGCGCAGGTCTCCCCGGTCAAATGGATTGCATTGATGAATCCACTAACGCCACCACTTATCTCAAACTGTTTCGGGAAGCCGGTCTGTTGCGCCGGCACGAGGTGCAAGCGCGCGCGCACCGCGCCAAATGGGGGTTTGATATTCACTGGACGGCAGTGATACGAGACACTGCAGCCGGTCAGTTATACGCCGTGGATTCCTGGTTTCTGGATAACGGCCAGCCGCCTTATATTCAGAAACTCGAGGACTGGCTGGACAAAAAGGATTTTGAACAGCAGGATGAGTAACCGCGTTATTGTGGGCTTGTCCGGCGGGGTGGACTCGTCCGTTGCGGCCTGGCTGTTGTTGCAGCAAGGCTGCGACGTGCGCGCAATGTTTATGAAGAACTGGGAGGGCGATGACGCTGACGATGTATGCACCGTTGAGCAGGATTTCGCCGATGCCAAACAGGTTTGCAGCCAACTCAACATCCCCTTGCACACGACCAATTTTTCTGCCGAATACTGGCAGCGGGTGTTCAGTTATTTCCTGGAGGAATACCGTGCCGGCCGCACCCCGAATCCGGACGTGCTGTGTAACAAGGAGATCAAGTTCAAGAGTTTTCTGGATCACGCGCTGCAACTCGGCGCGGACAGGATCGCCACCGGCCACTACGCGCGCGTGCAGGAACGTGACGGAATTTTTCATTTACTCAAGGCGCGCGACTCTAACAAGGATCAAACTTACTTTCTCTATACCCTAGGTCAGGCGCAGTTGGCGAAGACGCTGTTTCCGGTGGGCGAGCTGAATAAATCTCAAGTCAGAGAGACCGCCGCCCGCCAGGGGTTTGCGAATCATGCCAAGAAAGACAGCACCGGCATCTGTTTTATCGGCGAGCGCAATTTTAAAAAATTTCTCAGCCGCTATCTGCCCGCGCAACCGGGCGTGATCCGTTCGGCGGATGGCGACCTGCTCGGCAAGCACGATGGGTTGATGTATTACACGCTCGGCCAGCGCCAGGGCTTAGGCATCGGAGGGCGGCGCGACGGTAGCGGCGATCCCTGGTATGTGGTGGACAAAGATATGGCGCGTAATGTGCTGATTGTCGCGCAGGGCCATGACCATCCGCTGCTGTTCAGCCGTCGCTTGCAGGCGGCGGATCTGCACTGGGTGGTCGGCGCGGCGCCGCGGTTGCCCGCAACGTGCACGGCCAAAACCCGCTACCGGCAGGCCGATCAATCCTGTCTCATCAGCGCCATCAAGGACGGCGGCTGTGAAGTGGAGTTTGATAAACCCCAGTGGGCCGTCACATCCGGTCAATCCGTGGTATTTTACCGCGGCGAAGAATGTCTAGGTGGTGGCGTGATTCACGCGAAATACCGGCCGAACGAATAAAGGACCCTCTAAAAATGCGTCTTTTGTCTTTATGCGGCGTTGTTGTCTGCTCGGTCGCTCCCGGCGTCCTGCCTCTGACGTACAGGGAAGAACTAATGTCGCGGGCGCAGGGGATGCGCAGCAGCGGCCGCTTTCTCGCAGACAACGCCTTGACTAAGGAAACGTTGATTTAATCAGCGCTTCCGTGTGGCACAGGGAAGAGCGCAGCGAAGGGTTCTGCCACCATTTTTCAAACACGGAAGTATTTGAAAAATGAAGAAAAGCAAAAATTATATTTTTGCTTTTCGTGCTCTTGAGAAGTCCAGGATGGACTTATTCAGAGCTTCCCTAAAGACAAAATCCACTATTTTTAGAGACACCCTAAACACATGACCTCATACACTAACCGAATCATTGCCCTTGCCGGCATCTTGCAGGCCTGTCATCTGGTGCAGCGGGTGGCGCGTAATAATACGTCCGCCAGTGCGGCGCTGGAGGCGACTCTCGGCAGTGTATTAAACATAGATGCGGCCAGTACCGAAGCTGTCTACGGAGGTGTGACAGGCGTTGCGTTGGGTCTTAAACGGCTGCGCGAGCAACTGAGTAAAGAAACGACGCGGCGGGATCTGGAGTTGACGCGCTATGCCATCGGCGTCATGCACCTGGAACGGCAACTGGCGAAACGCCCGGGCATGCTTGAAAAAATTCGCATCGGCGTTGAGAGAACTCAGGCGCAGACCGCGCATTTTCCAATCACCCACCCTAACGTCATAGCCAGCCTGGCGGACATTTACACCACCACGCTGAGCACGCTCACGCCGCGCATCATGGTGCAAGGCGAACAGGGCTATCTTAGCAATCCAGACAACGCCAATAAGGTGCGCGCCCAGCTGCTTGCCGCCATCCGCTCGGCGGTGCTGTGGCGGCAGCTCGGCGGACGCCGCTGGCAATTGATCTTGGCGCGTAGCGCGATTCTGCGCGAGGCATCGGCATTATTAAAAACCGCCGGCGTTTGACAAAAAAGGGGCCCTTGCGGGCCCCTTGGTATCTACATCGTGAGTTTTTCTACTGCACGGTGAAGGCGAAGGTGTAGCGGCCGTCCGGTGAGTTGCTATTGGCCGTCAGTTGCTTGCCGTTCAGGTCGGTGATCGCGCCGCCGGCGCCGGCGTTGGGCACCACGTTGATGACGTAGGTGCCGCCGGTGAGAAATACCTCACCCAGCGTGCGATCGTGATCTTCGTACTCGTAGGGGAACAGCGCCCAGGTGGTGTCATCTATCTGATCCATCTGAGCCGGCACGTAGCGGCCGCCGGTGTCGGTGAGGTAGAAGGTGTTGGAGCCGACGCCCTTGACCGGTTCGCTGAACGTCACCTTGACGATGCGGCGATGGTCCACTCCGCTCTCACCTACGAAGTCACCGCCGTTGACGCCCGCCGTGTAGTAGCCCTTGGCGCCGCCGTAGGGTGACGGCGACCAGTGGCGGTTGGCGGGCACCGGCGCGCTGGTGTTGGGGTTGGCGGACGAGTTATTGATGATGAGGTACGGCGCCACGTTGTCCGCGCCGAAATTGATCACCGCGTTAGCCACCTCCATCGGTACCGGCGGTGCGCCTTCGATGACCACCGGATCGAACTTGAGCGCTTGACGCACTTCGTTGGCGTAGGCGATGACGTTGCCGTTGGCGTCTATGCGGTCGCAGGCGCCCTTGAGCACGCAAGTTTCGAGCTTCGGTCCCTCAAACGGATCGTCCGCGTCGTCGTCGGTGTTGGCGAGGTTGCCGAGGAATTTCTTGGCGACCGGCGCCTCGAAACTCTGGTAGTACACCGCTGTGCTGACCGCGATGGGTCCCTGGATGGGCTGGCCGTTGAGGCTGGCGGGCACCACGATCTTATAGTACTTCGCCGCGTTGCCGCCCTGTTTGATTGAAGCCGTTGCGCCGGCGTTGGTCTTGGCGTCCATGGGGCGCAGGCGGCTGTCCACCAGATAGGAATCGTCGAAGTAATCGCCGTCGCCGTCCACGTCGGTGAAGGCCGGTTTGCGCAGCGGGAAGTCACGGCTCACCACGTTGCCCGCGGCGTCCACCGGCATGCCGTCGGCGTTGGTCTTCAGATTTACCGCGGTGGCGTAGGGCAGATCCAGCGTCGGGCACTTCTTGTCCAGCGTGGCGACCGCCTTGAAGGTGACGGCGTACGGGTCCACCGAGCCCGCCGGGACTTCGATGGACGAGTAGTGCGGGTCGCAGCTTAGCGCGTAGTTGGGGTCGCGCGGCTGATACTGGCTGGTGAGATAACCGACGCCGTTGCTGCGGCTCACCAGGGTGCGCCCGTCCACGGTCTTCAGCGTGGTCTCGATGGGCAGTTCCGCGTCCGGGTATTTATACGGATCGGTGACCGTGCCGCCGCGCGTGTCCCAAGCGGTGATCTTCACCCAGCCCACGCGCCCTTCCGGGAAGCCGGTGGGGAAGTTATGGCCGGCGCCCTTGTTGGCGACGCTGATGTCCACCGGCACCAGCGTTTCGCCGCTGGCGGGCTTGCTGATGTTGGCTACCGTGCCCGCGCCGTTTACCGAGACCTGCATCTCCACGGCGTTACGCAGCCGGTCCCAGGCGAAGCGCTCGTGCTGCGTCTGACGCACGCTGGTGGTCATGCTGCCGTCTTGGATGCCGACCCTGGTGTAGCGCGCGTAGTGCAGGCGGCTGGTGGGCTCGGCCGAGGTAAAGCTGGTATTGAGCAGCTCCGGGTAGGCGAGCGCGTTACCGCCGCCGTCCACGTCCGCGCCGATCAGCTTGGTCATGTAGGCGTTGCCGCCCACGAAGTGGTGCGTCCAGTGCGGCTTGCGCTCGATCGAGTCGTGGCTGGGACCGGTGAGGTAGGACACCTTGGCGCTGTTCAAGTCGCGCGGGTCGCTGGGGAACACCTTGCGCGCGACGCCGTTGGCGTCGAACAGCGTGAGCGCGGTGCCGGCGTTGCCGAAGGTCTGCTGCATATGGCAGCTCTGGCAGTCGCGCTCCCAGGCGTTGACACCGTAGTTGGGGCTGCCGAAACGCTCGGCGTAGCGGCTGCCCAGCCACTCGGTGAAGGTGCGCTCAATGGGGAAGCCACCCACCCAGTAGCCATAATCGTTCTTGATGGTGATCGGGTTGGTCACGTCGTGGCAGGTGCCGCAGAACTCCGAGCGCTCGAAACGCACCTGATAAAACTTGTCGTGCGTGCCGGTGGCCTGGATGGTGTTGTAGTAAAGCGTGGCGTCGAACACGTTGGTTAAATACGAATCGGTGTTCGGGCTCACCGGGTTGGCGGTGATCGGCCCGAAGCGCTCCTTGTTCATGATGGCGTGCGGCGAAACGCGGAACGCGCCGGCGCCGATGGCGTAGCCCAGATTCGGCGATTTTGCATCAGGCGCCTTCAGCATGTCCTGCTGATTGGCCGGCAGCGCGCTGATGCGCAGCGCCGTGCTGTTGACCGGATAATATTCCTTGCTGTCCACCTCGCTCTTGTCGTAATTGTGATACGGGGTATAGCGGCTCGCCACATTGATGTGGCAGGATTCGCAGGTGATGCCGGATTTACCCTGGTTGCTGTTCACCGGACGGCCTTCGCTGGTAAAGCGCGCGGCGAAGGATTCATAAGGCTTGATGCCGGTGGCGGCATAGGTAGCACCAAAGAACGGATCGGCGAGCGTAGCCGACTTGATATTGATCTCGGTCGGATCGAAGGTCGGACTGATGTCGCCGTGCTCCAGGCCGGACGGGCTGTCCTTGGTCACCTTGACGGTGGCGTCTATGTAGTCGGTGGGCATGTGGCAGCGCGAGCAGAAGTCGTCGGTCAGTGAGCCGGAGCCGGTGGTCTCCTTGGTGGCCGCGCCGCCGAGCTTGAAGGTGGAAGAGCTGTTGGCGTTGGCAAACGGGTTGATCGAATAAGGTTTGTTGCCCTTGTGTGGATTGGGCGTCACGCAGTCATAGCCCTGCGTGCCGTCCGCCGCGACGCCGCGGCCCGTACTGTCGCGCTTGAGCGGAATGTCCGCGCAGCCGTCGGTGGAGGTGAGGCGCGCCACCAATAAAAACGCGCCGCGCCAACCCGGATCGCGCCAGGCGTTGGACATCATGGCGCCGTTCCAGTGACTGAAAATCACCGTGTGACAGCCGTTGCAACGCCCGGAATTGTTTTCGTTGCTTTCCCAAGGATAAGGCGGGTTGTAGCCACCCTCGCCGACAAAGTTGCCGCTTTTGTCGGTTTGCGTGACGTACGGCGCGGGTTCGGGAATGCGGTTGGGTAACACAGTGGCGTCGCCGTGACGGGCCAATGCCGGAACGCTCAATAAGCCGGACGCAGCACACAGTATCGCCAACAGGGGGTATGCGATCCTTTTTAGAAACATTGGGGCCTCCCGTGAGTTATTTATTAATTGTTTATTAAGGTATAGTAAAGATCAGGGATTTCTTTTGATGACAGGGCAAGAATATAGAAAATTTTTGTAAAATAAATACCTAAAAATAGGTATTTTGCTGTTATTTTTATAACTAAAAAGAGTTATTTTATCGCTAATGAACCACTTAGCGGCGAAATGCAACCATATGATCGGCTTCGATTTTGATGCCAACCTGTTCGCCGATGGCATGATTGTGATGACTGGGGAATAATGACAGCACTTGGCTGCCGGTGGGAAGACGCAGGGTATACATGATCTCAGCGCCTTGGAAGGCCTTGTGCAGCACCTCGGCGCGCAGCGGCGCGCGATCGTCGTGCACAACATCGTCGGGGCGCACCAGGAGGTCCACCTCCGAGCCGGGCGGCCATTGGTAGGCGCGGTCGCCTTTAATGACGCCGACCTCGGTTGCCACGGTGTCCGGCGCCAGCAGCGTGCCACGCAAAAAGGCGCCTTGACCGATAAAATCGGCGACAAAGCGGTTGGCCGGTTCGTGATAGAGATTATAAGGTATATCCCACTGCACGATACAGCCTTCCGCCATCACCCCGATCTTGTCACCCAGCGCGAAGGCTTCGTATTGATCGTGGGTAACTAGAATCGCGGTGCTGCGCTGACTTTTAAGAATCTCCCGCACCTCACGGCTCAGTCGCTCGCGCATGTCCACATCGAGGTTGGAAAACGGTTCGTCCATCAGGATCAGCGCGGGCTTGGGCGCCAGCGCGCGGGCCAGGGCCACGCGCTGCTGCTGGCCGCCGGACAGCTCATGAGGGTAACGCGCGGCCAGCCCCTCCAGACCGACCACTCCGAGTAGGCGCGCGGCGACTTCCCGATGAGCCTTTTTGGTAAGGCCGCGCACGCCAAAACAGATATTGTCGGTGACCGTCAGATGCGGAAACAGGGCATAGTCCTGGAACACCATTCCCATGTGGCGTTTCTCGGGAGGCAGGGTAAACCCCGGCCGTGATAAATTCACACCAGCCAGTTTGATTTCGCCGCTCACCAGCGGCTCGAAGCCGGCGACGGCCCGCAACGCGGTACTCTTGCCGCAACCGGAGGGCCCGAGCAGACACACCAGATCGCCCTCGCCCACCTGCACGGAAAGCGCGCGCACAGCGACGAGTTCTCCGTAGCGGCATTCGACGTCTTTAAGTTCCAGCAGGGCGCTCATGAATTTTTTATCATACCAAATATCACCGGCGCTATTGCGCTCTCATTAACGATGTTTAATCATGCTGCGTCCGGAGGCATGATAAATTGCACGCCAGTTGAAGTAGCGCATTGGCCTACTAGGGTATCCTAGCCCGGTTTGATGCAGAACAACCCCCTCACTAAATTGCTTTGTTAATCTGCCGTTTTGCCGGAATCTTTTCATGAGAAAAACACCCGCATCATTATTGCTCGCGCTGTCTATCATAGGCTGTCCAGCGCTCGCCGCCGAGGAGATTGCCTTGTCCGCCGCACAAATGCAGGCGCTGGGTATTGTGAGCGCATCCATTGAACAACAGGGCGCCGTGACCGGCACGGGATTAGCGGCGCAGGTGGCCATCCCGGCCGGGCAGATAACGCTGGTGAGCGCGCCGCTCATGGCGTTGGTCGAGCACATGGCGGTAGCGACCAACGAGCCGGTGCAGGAGGGGCAAGTATTGGCGCGGCTGCGCAGCGCGGCACTGGTGGAAGCGCAACGGGCCTATTTGCAGGCCATAACCCAGCACAGCTTGGCGCGTGAAAACGCCGCGCGTGATGCGCAGTTATTCAAAGAAGGCATCATCGCACAGAGCCGTAATCTTGCCACGCAAAGCATGCAGCGCGAAGTAGCGGCTAACTTGGCGGAGCGGCGCCAGATGTTGCAACTGTACGGCATGAGTGATGCGGCGCTGAAAAAGCTGGAACAGGGCCAGGGGCTAAGCAGCGTGGTGGAGCTTGTCGCGCCGCAGGACGGGGTGGTGCTAGAGCAGATGGCCCACGCGGGGCAGCGGGTCGAGGCGGCCGCGCCGCTGTATAAGCTCGCCAGACTGAATCCGTTGTGGCTGGAGATTCAGGCGCCGGTGGTGCTGCTCGATGCGTTGCAAACCGGCGCGGCGGTGGAGGTGCCGGCGTATCAGGTACAGGGCAAGCTGATTTCCATCGGCGCGAGCGTGGACCAGGCCAATCAGGTGGTGATGGTGCGCGCCGAGATCACGCAAGGTGCGGAACGTCTGCGCCCCGCGCAGTTCGTTGAGGCGCGTATTGCGGGGGGCGCGGACAACGGCAAGCAATGGCGCGTGCCACAGGGCGCACTACTGCGTGCCGAGAGCAAGGCCTATGTATTTGTGCAGACACCGGCCGGTTTTCGCGTGCAACCGGTGATTGTGCTGAGCGAAACCGCAGAGTCGAGCACTGTCCGCGCGGAACTGCGCGGCGATGAACGGATCGCGGTGCGCGGCATTGCCGCGCTCAAGTCGCTGTGGCAAGGCGGTGGCGGCTGATGCTGGATCGTTTGATAGAATTCGCGCTCACTCAGCGCCTGCTCATGTTGCTCGGTATGACGCTGCTGATCGCGGCCGGGACATATGCCTTCAGGCATCTGCCAATAGACGCCTTCCCCGACGTTTCCACCACTCAGGTGAAGATCATCATCAAGGCTCCCGGCATGACGCCGGAAGAGGTGGAGGCGCGCATCACCGCGCCGATCGAAGTGGAGATGCTCGGCATCCCGTATCAAAAAATCCTGCGCTCGGTGGCCAAGTACGCGCTCACCGACATCACCATAGATTTTGAGGACGGCACTGACATCTACTGGGCGCGCCAGCAGGTAGCGGAGCGCCTGAACAATATCAGCAAGGATTTGCCGCCCGGCATCAGCGGCGGCCTCGCACCCATCACCACTCCCTTAGGCGAGATGTTTATGTTCACCGTGGAGGGCGATCTGCCCTTGATGGAACGCAGAAGCCTGCTCGACTGGGTGATCCGTCCGGCCTTGCGCACCTTGCCGGGGGTGGCCGACGTGAACACGCTGGGTGGGCTGGTGCGCAGCTTTGAGGTGGTGCCGGACAATCTCGCGCTGAGTGCGCGCGGCCTCACCTTGGGCGATGTGCAACGCGCGCTGGAGATGAACAACCGCAACGACGGCGCGGGACGTTTGCGTGACGGCGAGGAAGTGTTGGTGGTGCGCAGTCAGGGCAGCGTGGTGACGCTGGACGATCTGCGCGCCATCGTCATCGCCCAGCGCGACGGCAATCCGGTGCGCGTGGGTGACGTCGCACAGGTGCGCGCCGGCAACCTCACGCGCTACGGCGCGGTGACCAAAAACGGCAAGGGCGACGCGGTGGAGGGGTTGGTGCTGGGCCTGCGCGGCGCCAACGCGCAGCAGGTGGTGGAGGGAGTGCGTAAAAAGCTCGCCGAACTTGCGCCCACGCTGCCCAAAGGCGTACACACCGAGGTGTTCTATGACCGCGGCAGCCTGGTCGAGCGCGCGGTGGGTACGGTGTCCGAGGCACTTATGGAGGCTATCGTACTGGTGGTGATACTGCTGTTGCTGCTGCTTGGTAACGTGCGCGCCGCGCTGGTGGTGGCGTTGGCCTTGCCGCTGGCGGCGCTCATCACCTTTATCATGATGCGTCAGTTCAATATGTCGGCCAATCTGATGAGTCTGGGCGGACTCGCCATCGCCATTGGTATGCTGGTGGACGCCGCGGTGGTGGTGGTGGAGAACATCGTCACCCACCTCGCACACGACACCAGCGTAACCAAGCTGCCGCACCTGCACGTCATCTACCGGGCGGTGCGCGAAGTAGTTACACCGGTTGCCGCGGGTATTTTGATTATCGTGATTGTGTTTCTGCCGTTGCTCACCTTGCAGGGTCTGGAGGGCAAGCTGTTTGTCCCGGTCGCGCTCACCATCGTGTTCGCCTTATCTGGTTCATTGCTGTTGTCGTTGACCTTGATTCCGGTGATTGCCTCATTTTTATTAAAGCAGATGCCACATCACGAACCCTGGCTGGTGCGCAAGGCGAGCGCGCTGTACGCGCCAGTGCTCAACTGGGCGCTGGCGCACGCGCGCAGCGTAGTGGTGGCAGCGCTGGTGCTGCTGGTGCTGACCGCGCTGGTGTACACGCGCATCGGCAAGACCTTCATGCCCACCATGGACGAAGGCGACATGATTGTGCAGCTTGAGAAGCTGCCGTCCATCAGCCTGGAGCAAAGCGCCGCGCTGGATTTGAGAGTCCAGCAGACGATTTTAAAAACCGTGCCGGAAGTGAAAGGCATCGTGGCGCGCACCGGTTCCGATGATTTGGGTCTGGACCCGATGGGCCTGAACGAATCCGATACCTTTTTGGTATTAAAGCCAAGAGGCGAGTGGCGCAAGCCCGATAAGGAATGGCTCAGCGATGAGTTACGTAAGGTCTTGGTTCAGTTTCCGGGTGTCACGTTCAGCTTTACCCAGCCCATAGACATGCGTGTCTCGGAGATGCTCACCGGCGCGCGCGGCGACCTGGCGATGAAAATATTCGGCACCGATCTCAAAACACTCAACACCCTGGCGCAACAAGTGGAGACGCTGCTCAAAGGTATCCAGGGGAGCGAGGACGTGTACACCAAGATGACCGAGGGCGTGCAGTACCTGCAAGTCGAGATAGATCGCCTGGCCGCCGGGCGCATGGGGCTCAACGTAGATGACGTCGAGAACGCGCTGCGCGCGCAATTGGAAGGCATGACGCTCGGCGTGGTGCTGGAAGGCGGACGGCGCATCCCGTTGCTGTTGCGCGGCGCCGACGCGCTGCGCGTTTCACCGGCCTTGTTCTCCGGCATGACGCTCACCCTGCCGAGCGGCGCCAGCGTGCCGCTTACTCAAGTCGCGCATCTCAAGCGCGTGGATGGCCCGGTGAAGATAGACCGCGAAAACGCCACGCGCATGGTGGTGGTGCAGGCCAACGTGCGCGGCCGCGATCTGGTAGGTTTTGTCGAGGAAGCGAAAAAAATGGTCGCGGCGCAGATAAAATTACCGGAAGGTTATCGCACCGCTTGGGGCGGGCAATTCGAGAATCAACAGCGCGCTGCCGCACGCCTGGCCATCGTGGTGCCTATCGCGCTGGCGCTGATATTCTTACTGCTGTTTGCCACCTTCGGTTCGCTGCGCCAGGCGCTGCTGGTGCTCACCAATATTCCCTTCGCCTTGATCGGCGGCGTGTTCGCGTTGTGGATTTCCGGGCAATATCTGTCGGTGCCGGCCTCGGTCGGTTTTATCGCCTTGCTCGGTGTAGCAGTGCTGAACGGCGTGGTGATGGTCACCTATTTTAATCAACTGCGCGCGCAAGGCATGGCGCTCGCGCAGGTCGTGGTTGAAGGTGCACAACGGCGCTTACGCCCGGTGTTGATGACCGCCAGCATCGCCGCCTTCGGCCTGGTGCCGCTGCTGTTTGCGAGCGGCCCCGGCTCGGAAATCCAGAAGCCTTTGGCGATCGTGGTGATCGGCGGATTGGTCACCTCGACCTTACTCACGCTGGTTTTGTTGCCGATTCTTTATAGAAATTCTGAAAAATCCATCCCTGGATTTTACAGAAACGGAAAATGAAAAATATGATTTTCATTTTTCTTCATTTTTCAAACACCGGCGTGTTTGAAAAATGGCAGTGCATCCATGCACCGCGCGGAATCTCTGATAAATCAGAGATTCCTTACCGCCGCTTCGGTGTGCAGGAGGCTAATGCATGAACCATCCCGATACCTGTCTCACGCTGCTGTTCCCGAAGATACTAGAGGATAGAGTCATTGATATGCTGATGGAGCATGAGATCCTCGTGCGCGGCTTTACCCTCTGTGAAGCGGATGAGCTGGGGCGGTCCGCCGATTATCAGACTGCATTAGAGAAGGTGCGCGGCCGCGCGCATCGCGTACAGGTGATGGTCATCCTGGAACGGGCAGGCGCAAATAAAGTCATCGAGGATCTAAAACGAATGCTACCGCGCGCCAACATCGTTTATTACATGACTCCGGTTACGGAGTTTGGGAGTTTCCTGTGATGCGCCTCTGGTTTTTCATTTTCGCGGCGATGATCGCCGCCGTCTCGTTTGCGCAAGAGAGCTTTACCGATTATCCCGATTTACCTCCTTTGCAAACCGTAAAAGAGCTGATGGACAACAGTCCCATGGTGCAGGCGGTGCAGGCCGGCATCAAGCTAGAGGAGGCCAATGCGCGCAAGCTCACTGCCGGGCCATATGAGTTCACCGCGAAATTCACCGAGAAGCAACGCCGGGTGCGCGAGAATGGTAGCTTCAATGAATGGGATGCCGCCCTCGAACGAGGTTTACGCTTGCCCGCTAAGGTGGCGATAGACCAGCAGCTTGGTGCGCAAGGCATAAACCTGGCCAAACTCGCCTATGGCGACGCCTTGCATGAGAGCGGGCGTAACTTGCTGCGGCTCTGGTTCGTGTGGCAACAAGAGCACGTGCAGGCTAAACAGTGGCAAAGTCAGGTGAACGCGCTCGGCGAGCAGCTTAATATCGTACGCAAACGTGTCGCGGCAGGCGACGCGCCGCAGTTGGAGGTCTCGCTCGCTGAGGCCGCGCTCGCGCAGGCGGAATACGCGCTGCGTCAGGCCACATTGCGCGAACAGATGGCGGCGACCGATGTCACCCAACGCTACGTCGGGATAACGCTTCCTAGCGACCCTCCTCTGGTTGCGCCGGAACCCTTGCAGGAGGGGCTCGATTATTGGCGCGAGAAAATATTGGAGCACAATCACGAACTCGCTTTAGTGCGCGGTGAAACGCAGCGCGCCCAGCTGCATTTGCACCGCAGCAGCGCCGACAAAACACCCGATCCAGCCATCGGCATTAACTATTCTTCCGAGCGCGGCGGAGAAGATCACATCACCGGAGTATTTTTATCTATACCCCTGCCGGGTGAGGCGCGCCGCGCCAATGAATCGGGCGCTCTGGCCCAGAGCGAGATCGCGGCCTATAACGAGGCCAAAGTCTTGCGCAGACTTGGAGCGGAAATTGCCAATGCTTATAGCAACGCCGTAGCGGCCTA
>JACXTT010006463.1_pt1 | contig 16700 bp, 19 predicted proteins | sample 9270951 | NCBI WGS metagenome assembly JACXTT01 (sample SAMN15532306, study PRJNA645909) | rock metagenome | isolation source: weathered quartz diorite | place: Puerto Rico | collected 2017-06-21 | reverse complement strand
GGCGCTGGCCAGCAGTGGAGAGCGAGCGGGCCTTCCCCGAGAGCTGGCCCAGGTGTTGGTCGCGCAGACGATCCTCGGCGCCGGCAAGATGCTCATCGAGACGGGCGACGGGCCAGATGTTCTGCGGGACCGGGTCACGTCCCCCGGCGGCACCACCATGGCCGGCCTCGAGGCGTTGGAGCAGGGTGGCCTGCGCGCCGCGGTCGACGCCGCCGTGACGAAGGCGGCCCATCGGGCTCGCGAGCTACGTGGCGTATCGGTCACGGGGAGGTAGCGGGGCGGTTAGGCCTCGTCTTGCACGAGACTATGGACGGAGGGGCTTGACGGGCCGCAACTCCTCCGGGTGGCGGCGCATGTAGTCGAGCAGCCGCCGCTTCTCCGGCCCGCGCGTTCCACCTGAGGGGACCGTTTCCGCGGGACCGGGCAGAAGGTCAGGATCGACGGAGGCGACCCGATCATACACGGACGCCCAGCGTTTCTTGATTGTCGCCAGCGACGCGTGCAAGGCCAGCCCCAATTCGGCGTCGGTTCGTCCCAGCAGGGCATGATGCAACAGTTCTTGCTCCTCAAGCGAAAAGTGAAACCTTGGCGGTACATACGAGAAGACTTCGAACGCGTACGTACCCACCCGCGCCAGAGCCTCTTCCCGAGTCGTACCGATGAGATACGGGTGGCGGCCGGGCGGCGCATGCGGGACGCTGCCGTTTCGGAAGAAGGGCTCATAATCCGTCAAGAGCCTCACCCCCGGTACGGCAAGAGATTACCGCAGGTGTGAGGGCGCGCCGATCGTCGTCGCGTTCGTCTTGATGGCTCTGTGTGCCGCTGCGATTGCACCGGCCGCCGGTGCGCTCTCTATGAAAGCCTGCCAGCTGATCACCGCCAAGGATGTGCAGGGTGTGCTCGGCGACGGGTACAGCGACGCCCAGGTCGTAGTGGAGAATCAAACCATGTCACAGTGCGCATACACCAAGGGCAAGGAAGCCGTCAAGGAAGCCGCGGTGAGTATCACTCTGCAACAGACCATCTATGACTCACTTCAGTACCTCAAAATGACACAGCAGGGCATTCGGCAGAATGGAGGGCCGCCCGTGGTGCCGGTGGGCGGGCTGGGCGAGGGTGCATTCTACGTTGTCGACCCCGGGAAAAACCCGCCCATCTTCTTACTTCAATTCGGAAAGGGCAACCTGGAAGTGATCCTCTCGGTCTTGACGGGCGGCGGGAAGCCCAACATCGACGCCGCGCAGAAGCTGGCCAAGATCGCATATTCGAGGCTGAAGTAGGCCGGAGGGAACCAGCCACGTTGACGACTTCTAGAGAGATCGCCCGCCGCTCTCGGGCCCTCTCCCTCCTCCCGGTCCGCTCGCCCAGGAACAGGGGTGAGGAAGGCCTGGAGTAGAAGTTCACCGTGGCGGCGCACGGCACAACGCCAGGCTCTGGGGACCGTCGCCGGCGAGAACGTCATCGAGGGAAGAGGTGATACGGGATGGCGGAGAACGTCAGCAGTGAAAACCGGTTGCTCGCCGCGCTCGCGTATCCGATCTGGATCATCGCCCTCGTCATTGTCGTGACCGACATGAAGAAAGATCCCTTCATGCGGCATCACGGCTGGACCGCGCTGTTTTGGGGACTCGCCTGGATCGTTCTCTGGGTGGGGCTGTCCATTTTCGTGCACCTTCCGTTACTTGGGTGGCTTGTTTTTCTGTTCACCGCCCCAATCTTCTGGCTGTTATGGCTGATCCTTTCCATCTACTACGCGATCCAGACGTACAATGGTAAGACATTTACGATCCCGATTGTGAGCGACTTCGCACAGAAGTACGCTACATAACGGCCCCCTTGGCCTCCAATCGGCCGGGCCACGGCTTCAGCGGCCGGCGCACCGTCGCTGCAGTGTCGGAACAGCCGGAGGGCGACGATGGACGTCTCGGAACTGGAAATCCGGGTCCGCTACGCGGAGACCGACCAGATGGGGGTCGCGCACCACGCCAGTTACCTCGTCTGGTTCGAGGCCGGCAGGACGGAATTCATCCGGCAGCGGGGCCGTTCGTACGCCCAGATCGAGGCCGACGGCTGGCTGCTCGTCGTCGTGGAGGCGCGCTGCCGCTACCTGCGGCCGGCGCGATACGACGATCTCCTGGTGATCCGGACCCGACTGGGCCCGGCCGGCCCGGCCACGCTGGCCTTCGATTACGAACTGGTGCGCAAAGGGGACGGGCAGGTGCTGGCCCGGGGCACCACCGTCCATGCCGCCGTGGACCGGACCGGACGCGCCCGGCGCATCCCGGACGAGGTCCGGCGCCAGCTCGGGCTGCCGAGCCTCCCCGCAAGTGGCTCGGCGCGCCCGCGGGCAGGAGAGCCCCGCCACCCGGCGAACTAGACGCTCTACCGAGCGGAATGTGCCGCTCGGCCTGCATCAGAGGAAGGGTGACCATCATGCTCGAGGAAGGACCCCAGCCGGCCGACGAGATGGATGTCTCGCGGCTGCCCACGCTGGAGGAGCGGCAGATCGTCCAAGGCACGGTCGTCCGGGTCGATAGCGAGGGCGTGCTGGTGGACGTCGGAGCCAAGTCCGAGGGCTTCATCCCGCCCAAGGAGCTCTCCGCTCGGGGTGAGTCGGTTGAAGGGATCGCGGTGGGCGACCGCATCGACGTGTACGTGATGAAGGTCGAAGGGGAAGAAGGGAACATCCTCCTCAGCAAGAAACGCGCGGATCTGGCGGCGGCGTGGGATCATATTCAGCGTGCGCATCAGGATGGAACCGTTCTGCACGCGATGGTCGTGGACAAGGTGAAGGGCGGACTCGTCGTCGATCTCGGGATGCGGGGGTTCGTCCCGGGGAGCCACGTGGACTTGTCCAAGGCCAAGGGTCGCCAGTTCGAGGCGCTGGTGGGCCAGAGCATCCCGCTGAAGGTGATCGAAGTCGACCGGGCCAAGGGGCGGGTGATCCTCTCGCACAAGAACGCCGTCGCCGAGGAACGGTCCAAGGCGCGCGAAGACCTTATGCGCTCGCTCGAGGAGGGGCAGGTGCGCGAAGGGGTCGTCCGCCGCCTGACCGACTTTGGGGCGTTTGTCGATCTCGGCGGGATCGATGGCCTGCTGCCGATCAGCGAGATGTCGTGGACGTACATCAAGCACCCATCGGAAGTGGTGCGCCGGGGCCAGCGGATCACGGTCGCCGTGCTTCGGGTGGACCGGGAGGCCGCGCGGATTTCCCTCGGCCTGAAGCACATTCTGCCCGACCCGTGGAAACAGATCACCGAGCACTACCGCTCCGGACAGGCGGTCTCCGGGAAGGTCGTCCGCATCGTCACCTCCGGCGCGTTCGTCCGGCTGGAGGTCGTCGACGCGTTCATCCCGATCTCCGAGATGGCGGAACGGCGGGTGCAGAAGGTGAGCGATGTCGTCGAGGTCGGGCAGACCGTCGAGGGCATGATCATCGAGATTCGCGCGGAGGAACGGCGCATGATCCTGAGCCTCCGCCGCCTCGCCCGGGAACGCGAACGGGCCCGGGTCAAAGAGTATATCAGCGCCCAGGCCGACGAGGGCAGGGTCACCATCGGGGACATCGCGGGCGAGCTGCTCCGCCAGGTGGTGACGACACCGGCCGCCGCGGCATCGGAGCGTCCACGCGACGGCGGGCCGTCCGCGCCGGACTCCCCCGCGCGCCCGGCCGAGGGTGATCACCCCGACCAGGCCCCCCCGGACTGAGCCCGAGATCCATCAGCCCGGCCGTTCTCCCGGCCGGTCCCCTTGCGTCCCTGCGCTAGAGAAGCGGTGCGGCTCCTCGCCTGAGGGGCCGGCGCTGCTTGGAGGTGATGTGGATGGACCTACCCGAGATGTCGCTCGAGAAGGCGCGCGGCGTCGCCTATTTGACGGTCAACCGTCCCGAGCAACGCAACGCGATGACGTGGGCGATGTACCAGCGGCTGGTGGAGATCTGCGAGGACGTCGACCGTGATGAGGCGGTCCGGGTGCTCGTGATCCGCGGCGGCGGTGAACGGGCGTTCATCTCGGGGACCGACATCAGCCAGTTCCCCGCGTTTCGCGGCAACCCGCGAGCCGGCATCGATTACGAGGAACGGATCGACCGCGTCGTGGGGAGGCTGGATGCCGTGACCAAGCCGACGATCGCGTCGATCCGCGGATTCGCGATCGGCGGCGGGCTGGGCATCGCCATGGCCTGCGACATCCGTCTGGCTTCGGACGATGCGCGGTTTGGGGTCCCGGTCATCCGGCTGGGGAACTGTCTGTCCATGGGCAACTACGCCCGGCTCGTCACGCTGATCGGGCCGGCCAGAGCCAAAGAGATGATTTACACGGCACGGCACGTTAGCGCAGGGGAAGCCCTCGCCTGGGGCCTGATCAACGAGGTCGTTTCGCCGGAGGCCCTGACCGCACGCACGCAGGAGCTGGCCGAGGCGATCGCGCAGGCGCCTCCGCTGACGCTTCGCGTGAGCAAGGAAGCGGTCCGCCGGGTGATCGACCGGATTGTCCCTGACGATTCGGGACACGATCTCATCGCACTCTGTTACAACAGCGCCGACTTTCAGGAGGGGGTGGCCGCCTTCCTCGACAAACGACAGCCCGTTTGGAGCGGGCGGTAGGCCTCGCCCCAGTCCCCTAAGGTAGTCGAGCGATGGTGTCGGTTTGCGTCGTCGGCAGCTTGAACATGGACCTCGTCGTGAAGGCGCCCCGGTTGCCTCGCGTCGGCGAGACGGTCCCGGGCGGTAGCTTCGCCACATTCCCCGGCGGCAAGGGAGCGAATCAGGCGGTCGCCGCCGCCCGCCTTGGCGCGCGCGCCGCCATGGTCGGACGGGTCGGCGAGGATCCGTTTGGGCGGCAACTGATCGATGGGTTGACGGGGGACCGCATCGACGTGACTCACGTGCGCACCGATCCCGAGGCCGCGACGGGGGTGGCCTTCATCGGCGTGGATGGGGAAGGGCGAAACATGATCATGGTCGCCTCCGGCGCCAACATGCGGGTGACCGCCGCGGATGTGGACGAGGCCCGGGACGTCATCGCCGGCGCCCGCGTGCTCCTCTTGCAGCTGGAGGTGCCGATCGAGGCGGTGCGACATGCGGCGGCGGTGGCCCGAGCGGCCGGCGTGCTCGTCTGCCTCGATCCCGCGCCTGCGGGCCCGCTGCCGGACGCCCTCTACGCCTCTCTGGATGTCATCAATCCCAACGAGATCGAAGCGCACCAACTGACGGGGATCGAGGTCCGTTCGATCGCCGATGCCGAGCGCGCCGCCGTAGCCCTTCGGGAGCGAGGGCCCCGCACCGCGGTCGTGAAGATGGGAGAACGGGGCGCGTTCTACGCGGCGCCGGACGGCCGAGGCCACGTGCCGGCGGTGTCGGCGAAGGCGGTCGACACCACGGCCGCGGGTGACGCGTTTGCCGCGGCGCTGGGTCTGGCGCTCGGAGAGGGAAGGGGAGTGGCCGACGCGGTGGCCTTCGCTACCCGAGTCGCCGGCCTCAAGGTGACCCGGGCGGGGGCTCAGGCCGGGATGCCCACCCGCGCGGAAGTGGAGGGGGCCACCGGGCGGTGAAGCCGTGGGGCGTACTCTTCCCCTAGCCGCGCCGCTTCTTCCGCGCCTTGAGTGCCGCCACTCTCTGCCTTAGCTCGGCCCGGCGCCCCAGCAAGAACTGCCAGAGCTGCGCCCTTGCGGCCTTGTCGAGGTCCTCGATAGAGGCGTCGAGGTCGATCCCGAGCGCCGTGATCTTGCGGGCATCAGCCTCACGTTCATCGGGAGGAAGTTCGTCGAGAAGCTCGCGCACCGTCGTCATCGTCGCGTCGTGCCCCACCGTTGCGATCCTTCGCCATCGCCATTCAGGGACCTGTGGAGTATCGCGACCCTCGAGAATCAGCGGAATCCACCGAGTGCCGCCGTTCCCATCGAACGTGTTATACTGACTGCGGCGGCCGGCGCGGCCGGGTAATGGCCCGCGCCCGGCACGGCAGCGGCGGAGGTGGTTCGGTGGAGCCGGTGCACATTGCGCGCGTCCGCGTGTATCAGGAGAAGCGGCCCAACCGGCGGGCGTTTCTCGGAGATTTCCCGGATCCCGTGCGGTACGGGGTCAACACCGGGGTGAAAGCGTTCTACAAGATGGAACCCGAAGAGGAGCTTCCCAGCACGCTCGACCATTTGGTGGCGGCAGCGGCCGGGTGACTCACCGGAACGCTGGCGGGCGCGCTGGAGGCGCGCGGGATTCCAAGTTATCCCGACAAGCTATGGACCGAGGCTGTTGGAACGGTGGAGGCTCCGGACCGGGTAATGCGCGTGACGGCGATTCGCGTAAAGTATCATCTGACGGTGCCTTCGGGGAAGCGGGAGGACGCCGAGCGCGCACTGGCCGTCTTCGAGCGCGGCTGCCCGGTGGCCCAGACCCTGAAGGGGTGCGTAACCATCACGCACGAGTCCGAGATCCGTGAAAGCTAAGGTGGAGGCGGGGCGATGACGTACGTGTTCCAGTGCCGGTCCTGTAAGCACGAGTTTGAGATCACTGCCACGGTCGCCGAGTACGAGTCGCGGCGGGATCCGGCCTGTCCCAAGTGCGGCCGCAAGGAGACGCGCCGAGTCTACACGCCCATCCTCGTGATGAGCGCAACGAAGGCGGGGGGATCGGGGGGAGGGTCGGCCGGCGGCTGCGGCTGCGGCGGCAGCTGCGCGTGCGGACACTAAACGCGTTGTAGCCCCGCCCCTCGAGCCAACCAACCAGCGGCTTGGGGGCGCGGCACGAGACTAAAGAGCCGGCCGGATCCTCCGGTCGGCTCTTGCGTGTGAGGTGACGGGCGTGGGACTGACGGAGCGCCTTCTGGCTCTGGAACGGGCCGGGGCTCCCGTGCGCGTGGGGGTCATCGGCGCGGGCCGGTTCGGCACGATGGTGATTTGCACGCTCGCCGCGATGCGGGGGATGCGGCCCGCCGTGGTCGCGGATATCGATGGCGCCCGGGCGTTGCAGGCGCTCGCCGCGGCCGGGTTTGCCTCTGACGCGGTCGTGCGCGCGGGCACGCCCGCGCAGGCGACCGCGGCGATCTCTCGCGATCTCCCGGCGCTCACGGAGGATCCTGACGTCCTCATCCACAGCGGCGTCGACGTCGTCGTCGAGGCAACGGGCGTCCCCGACGTCGCGGCCCATCACGCCACGGAGGCATTCCGCTGGGGCAAGCACGTGGTGATGGTGAGCGTGGAGACGGATGTGCTCGTCGGCGGGGTCCTCCGACGCCTCGCCGACCAGGCCGGCGTCGTCTACTCCGCGGCCTATGGAGATCAGCCTGCCCTGATTCACGAACTGGTGGACTGGGCCATGGGACTCGGATTCCAGGTCGTCGCCGCCGGAAAGGGGACGAAGTATCTCCCCGCCTACCGGAAGGGCACCCCGGCGGACATCTGGGAACGGTACGGTGTCGACCCCGAACACCGCGAGGGGCTCAACCCCCAGATGTACAACTCGTTCACCGACGGCACGAAGTCGGCGGTCGAGATGGCCGCGGTCGCCAACATGACCGGGCTTCGTCCGGACATGCGCGGGATGCACTTCCCTCCAGCCGGGATCGAGCAGTTACCCGAGGTATTGAAGCCGGCGGAGGACGGAGGCCTGCTGCATCACCCCGGAGTCGTGGAAGTGGTCAGCTCGCTCGATCGGGACGGCCGGCCGGTGCCAAACGACCTGCGCTGGGGCGTGTACGTCGTGATCACCTCGTCGCGTCCGTACCTGCGGCGGTGCTTTGCGGAATACGGGATGCCCGTCGACCGCAGCGGGGCGTACGCGGCGATGTATCGTCCCTATCATCTCGTGGGAATGGAGCTTCCCATCAGCATCGCGCGGGCGGCGCTCGAGCGCCGCCCGACGGGCGCGCCGCTGCCGGTCCCCGTCGCCGCGGTGGCGTGTGCGGCCAAGCGCCCGCTGTCCCCCGGTGAGGTGCTGGACGGCGAGGGCGGGTACACGGTCTACGGCCTGATCGACGATATGGGCGCGGCGACCCGCGAGCGACTGCTGCCGATCGGGCTCAGCCGCGGCGCGAGGCTCATTCGGCCGGTAGCCGAGGACGCCCTGTTGCACCTCGATGATGTCGCCCTCGAGATTTCGGGCCCGCTCTATTCGCTCTGGCAAGAGCAGACCCGGCTTCTGGTTTCCTGAGCCGGGACGCCGGCCCGAAGACCACCGTGCGCTGCGCCGTCCGCGACAAGACACCGGATGACGGCGCCTGGATCGAGGTCTTTGTCCGGGCGGAATGGGGCGGCTCCATCATCGTCAACCGCGGCGGCCGGCACAATCTGCTCGAGTTGCCCGGGCTGATCGCCGAGCGGGGCGGCGAACGATGCGGCCTCCTCACATATCGGATTGAGCCGGACGGGTGGCAGATCACCACGCTCAACGCGGTTCCGCCGCATCACGGGGCGGGCACGCAGTTGATCGACGCCCTGGCGCGGCGTGCGTCGCAGGCCGGCTGCCGGCGTCTGTGGCTCATCACGACGAATGACAACATCGACGCGTTGCGGTTCTACCAACGGCGCGGGTTCGCCCTCGTGGCCGTCCACCCGCGTGCCGTAGAAGAGGCGCGGAAGCTGAAGCCCACCATCCCGCCGTTTGGGAACTACGGGATCGCGATCCGCGACGAGATCGTGCTGGAGCGGCGGCTCTGACCCGGCCCGAAGCCTACCCTTTCCGAACGCTGCCTGACTACCTGCGGCCGGGCCTCGACCTGGTGTTCGTCGGCATCAATCCCGGGCTGTACTCCGTCGCGCGCGGCCACTACTTCGCCCGGCCGACGAGCCGGTTCTGGCCGGCGTTCTCTCGATCGATGCTCAGCGCGCGCATCCGGACAGCGCTGGGCAGGGATCTGCTCGGTCCCGAGGACGACCGTGCGTTGCTCCGGTTCGGGATCGGCTTCACCGACGTCGTGAAGGTGCCGAGCCGGAGCGCCGGCGATCTGACGCCCCGCGACTATCGGGAGTGGGCGCCCCGGCTGCGCGCCCGGATCGAGGCCGTGCGGCCGCGGGTGGCGTGCTTCCACGGGCTCACCGGATTCCGGGCGTTCAGCCGCCATGTCCTCGACGAGCGGGGGCGGGACTGGCGGCTCGGCATCCAGCCCGTTCGTCTCGGCACCACCCGCATCTTCGTGATCCCGAACCCCAGCCCCGCCAACGCCCACTTTCAGCTGCGCGACTACGTCACCTGGTACAACCGTCTTGCGCGGTGGCTCAGCGCGTCGTCCGGAGGAGCCCGTCGGGCCTGATCAGCGACCCGATCAGCCGGTACGGCAGCAGCAGCTCGGTCGTCCCCATCGCGTACGGGGCGATCTCATAGGTGTTGTAGAAGAACGTCACGCCCTTCGGCCCGAACCAGAAGTTGTCGTTGAGCGCGAAGATGTCATCCTTGAAGAAGATGTACCCCGCATCCCGGAGGGTCATCCCTGGCTTGATGCCCTGCCGGGTCCGGAACTCATTCTCGGCGATCCGGGTGAGAGGCGGCCGGTACGCGGCGACCAGCACATCGTCCAGCCGAATCCTCGCGCCCGTCGCCGCGTTGAAACTCGTGAACGTCGCCGCGTACTGCGGGTGGAGGCCGCCGGTGTAGAAACTCAGGTCGGATTTGACGCTCACGATCGCAGGCGACTGGTAGACGATCGCGACGGTCTTGCGCTCCCAGAAGGCGGTGGGCACACGGGCCTGCCCCTTGTAGTCCTCGTACCATTCTGTGAACGCCTCGATGGCCGCCTCGAAGCTCGGGTACCTCCTGGGCTCGCCGATGGATGTCAACAGGAACTCGAGCACCGCTCGGTTGATCGCCGCGGCGGCCGCGGGCGCCGGCGCCCGCTCGATCAGGGGATACTCGAACAGAAGGTGGGGGCAACTGAACTCGTCCGCGCTGGACAGGCGGCACGCGGGGTCGTGCCACTCTACGCGCTTGATGCTGTACACAACCGCCGGAGCCGGGGCCGCGACGCGCGGGACCGCAAGCAGCGTGGCCGCCAGCACGCCGGCCGCCAGGGGGATTCGAAACTGCATTGGGGGACCCTCCAGATGGGGCATCGCGCCCACTATATTCCCCGATCACGAAGCGTACAGCACCGCGATGGCCTACGCCGCCAGCCTGCTATCGTTGGGATCGAGGATGTCTTTCGTCCTGGGGTTGATCGCGAGGGCAAGGCCCCAGCCCAGCACGCTCAGGGTATCCGGGCCGGCAAGGCTCGCCAATGTCGACGCAGAGTCACCCAACGCGCGAAAGATCGCCAGCAGCAGCGCGGACACGAGCCCATCCACAACGATCAGGACGAGGGTGACGCGCAGCCACAGCGGCACCTTCGCGACGCGTTCGATCGCCCACCCGCCGGCGGCAGTGTACGCCCCGAAGCCGAGCAGAGCACTGAACAGCGCTCCGGCGACGGCGATGAGAAACGGAAGCACCGTGACCCCGATGAACCGGCCGAGCATCTCGCCGGGGGCGTGTACCTCGTGTGTCTTCCCGCCAGCGATCAGCTGCTTGACGCCGAGCACGTTCGCAAAGGGGTAGACAGCCAGCACGACGATGGCGACGGCGGGGAACAGGATCACTGCGCTGAAACACACGGCGGCCCTCGTTGCCCGTCGTATCATGAAGCGCGCTTTGGCTTGGCGAACCGCCGACCAATAATAGGTCGCCGTCCCCGCGGTCATGCTGCTGACCGCCCCCGTGATCATGGCCGCCGGGACATCACGTTCCACGGCGTGGCGCAGCGCGAGAAACAAGAGTTCGACACCGAGCAACGAGATCGCGGCGACTGCATACCAGGACCATCGCGTGCTTGCTCGAGCGTGCTCGCGTTGCACGGGGGGCCGCGGCTGGGGGTGCGCCAGTATCAGCCGCGCCATGATCGCCTCGTGGAGGGGAACGACGAACCCAGCGGCGAGGACGGCAAGCAACAGGGCTGCGGCGAGACCAAACGGCTGGTGTAAGTCCCTGATCACCTCTCCCACCACGGTCCAGTCTCCGACGAGAGCTCCCGCCGTGGCGCCCGCCAGCGCGCCGTACGTTAGGAGCAATCGGTCGGCGCGCGCCGTGGGCGAAAAGAACGCGGCGTCGGCGGCGGGTTGCCAGAGCCCGGGCGAAATCTCACCCCGCGCATCGAGGAGGAAAGCGTAGGGCACGGACCATAGCCACACCACGAGCTTCAGCAGCCCCGGGGTGTCCCGCCGCGACATGGTGGACCTAAACGCCCCCCTGAGAGACAACAGAATGGTCACACTGAGGCCTGCCGAAACACCCGCGTTGAGGCCGAACGCTGCCCAGTCCCTGACGGTGGCGAGCGCCGTCCAACCGGGCGGCGGCTCTAGGAAGGGCACGGCGAGCCCGTACAACGCGGGACCCAGCGCGGCGCTCGCCAGGACTTGGCTCCAGCCGTCGGTCATGACGACCGCGAACAGCAGCCCACCAGCAAGGTACAGGAGAAGCATTTGGGACTGCAGGCGGTCGCCGGCTCGAACATGTTCCTGGGGCGAACCGCCCGTCGCCACCTGCCCGGGGGCACTCGCCCCGGGGGGTGGGCTCGCGCCGCGCGCGTGCGCGTACCCCGCCGTCACCAGGACGGCCGCCACACAGAGCCCTGCGAAACCGACCACCGGAATGAAGCGCATCGTGGATTATTCTACGACAAGGTCGCGCCCGTGGATCCTGACGCCGGAAACGAGCGTACCGAAGACGAATTCACACGCGAGCAAGCAACGACGAACCTCGACCACGAGAGGCGACGCGGATGGCCGTACACAAGTTTGCGCCGAGGCACTACCACACGACGCTCGGGTCGCACCAGCCGGTGCTCACCATCGCGCCCGGCGACTCGGTGATCACGACGACGGTAGACGCGCGGGGCATGGACGCCACGGGCGAGCAGATCACCAAGCCGGGGAACCCCCAGACCGGCCCGTTTTTCATCGAGGGGGCTGCGCCCGGCGACACGATCTCCGTGCGTTTCGACCGGCTCGCGCCGAACCGCCGGTACGGATGGAGCCAGACCGTGATCGCGGAAAACGTGCTCGACCCGGAGTCGATCAAGGGCACGCCGGAGGGGATGCTCGCCAGGTGGGAAATCGATCTTGCGGCCAGGACGGTCATGCTCGTCGAGCCGGCGACCTCGCTGGGCCGACTGGCGCTGCCGCTGGAACCGATGGTGGGATGCTTCGGCGTGGCGCCGCCGCGCGGACAGGCCATCTCCACGGCCACCTCGTCGACCCACGGCGGAAACATGGACTACCGCGGGTTCACCGAGGGGGTCTGGGTCCATTTCCCGGTGTTCGTCCCGGGCGCGCTTCTGCACGTCGGCGACGGACACGCGATCCAGGGCGACGGGGAGGTCGTGGGAACCGGCGTGGAGGTCTCCTTCGACGTCCAGTTCACGGTCCGGCTCGCCAAGGCCAAGACGATCGACTGGCCGCGGGCGGAGAACGCGGAGGAGATCATGACGGTGGGCAACGCCCGGCCGCTCGACCAGTGTGTCCAGCATGCCACGACGGAGATGGTGCGGTGGTTACAGGCGGATCACGGCCTGGACGCTCGCGGCGCCCACACGCTGTTGGGGCAGTGTGCGCGTTACGATCTCGGGAACGTGTATGACCCGGCGTACACCATGGTCTGCAAGGTGCCGCGACGCTATCTCGGCGCCCCACGCGCCGGCCGCTGAGCGGGAGCGAGCCGATCGCGACTCATCCGGAAGGATCGACGGAACGCCTGATCGCCTGCGCGGCCGCGCGGGCGCTGCGGAGCACTTCCAGCGCGGCCGTCCCGGCGGTCTCCATGACCATCAGCTTCGCCTTCGCCGCGTTCAATTGCCGCTGTAATTCCTGAATCCTCGCCGACGTCTCCTCGAGGGACTTCCGCAGCGCGCGGCGCTCCAGGAGCTCACGCGTGTGCGCGGTCCGGCTGCGGTCCAGCGCCGCGGCGACCTCGAGCAGGACCTGGCGGACCTCTCCGCGATCTGCCCCGAGAAGCCTCCACGGAAACCGCCGTGTCGCGATCTCGTCCGGTCGCGGTTCCATCCGCAACCACCGGGGTGCACCGTTCGGGGTCGCGCTCAGCATGCCGTCATCACGCTCGCGGGGCCGCCTGCCGGCGGTTGAGCCATCCGAGCACCGCGTCCGGGGGCGACGCCGCGGCGGCCCGGTCGAGCAAGAACTCGGACGGCCGGTAGGTCGGCACCAGCGCCCGCAGCGTGTCGAGGAGTCCCGGGAGATGATGCCGCTCGATCATGTCCTGGAGTGCCCCGATGTGCGCGGACAGCGTGCCGGCAGGGAGATGCGGCGCCGCCCGGGCGACGAAAATTCGCTCATGGCGGGTCGCCTGCGTCCCTTCCTCCGCGGCGAGCAGGTCTTCGTGTTCCTTCTCCCCGGGCTCGGGATCGGCAAAGACGATGGGGACATCTTGGTCGGGGTCTAGCCCGGACAGGCGGATCAGCTCTCGGGCCAGGCTGGCGATGTGCACCGGCTCCCCCATATCGAGCACCAGGATCTCACCGCCCGTTCCGGTCACGCCGGCTTGGAGGACCAGCAGCACCGCCTCCGACGTGGCCATGAAATAGCGCCGCATCTCGGCGCCGCGGATCACAAGCGGCTCGCCGCGGCGGATCCGATCCTGGAACAACGGGACGACGCTGCCGCGGCTCCCAATCACATTTCCGAAGCGAACCGCGAGATACCGCGTGGGTCCACGGTCATTCAAGGCGAGGCAGATCTGCTCCGCCACTCGCTTGGTCGCCCCCATCACCGAGGTCGGGTTCACCGCCTTGTCGGACGAGATCAGGACGAAGCGCTCCGCTCCGGCCTCGGCTGCGGCCTCGGCGACCACCCGCGTGCCGAGGATGTTCACGGAGACGGCTTGTTCTGGTTGCCGCTCCATCATGCCGACGTGTTTGTACGCGGCGGCGTGAAAGACGGCATATGGCCTGAGAGTCCGGAACGCCTGGCGCACGGTGCCGGCGTCGCGGATGTCCACCAGCAGCGACGTGGTGCGCTGGCCGAGGCGCTGCATCTCCTGCTCGACGTTGAAGAGTCCTGTCTCGTTGCAATCCAGCAGGAAGAGGTCCCGCGGCCGGAAGCGGGCCAGCTGCCGGCAGAGCTCGGAGCCGATCGACCCGGCCGCACCCGTCACGAGGACGGTGCGGCCTCGCGTCTGTCGTTCGATCTCCGCGGTGTCGATCCGCACGACTTCACGGCCGAGCAGGTCGGCCGGCTCGACCTCCCGCAGGTCGGCGAGGCTCACCTGGCCGTTCAGGTTGCCGTCCGGGCTCGGGGCGATCCGGAACTCGCGCACCCCGGCCGGATGCGCGGTCGACACGATCGTGCGCACCAGTCTCGACGTCCCCGAGGACAGCGCGATCAGGACGGCCTCGACCCGGCACTCCTTGACGATCTCCGCCAGCCGGTCGAGGCCGCCGAGCACGCGCAGTCCGTGAATGACGGTTCCCCATTTCCTCCGGTGCTCGTCGATGAAGCCGACCGGTTCGTATCCCGAGCCCGGCGTGTATCGCAGCGACCGCGCCAGCTGCTCTCCCGCGACCCCGGCCCCGACGATCAGCGCGGGCCGCCCGCCGTTCTTGTAGGGATGGGTGAGATGCTGGTGCAGTCGTTGGCCGATGCGGATCGCGCCGACCCCGGACAGGCTGAGGAGGTAATCGATCAGGAGCACCGGCGTGGGGAGTGTCGGGAGGAGCGGCGTCCGTTCGAGGCCGAGGGCGAGGAGGCAGAACGCCCCGGATCCCAGCGTGACGCACCGGAACACCGTGACCATGTCTTCCAGCCCGACCTGCTCCCAGCTCAGCGTGTAGAGGCCCTGCGTCACGAAGATGATCAGTTTCGCCAGCAGGCTGACTGCGATCGCCGCCGGCAGGCCCCGGACCGTCTCGGCGGGGATCGATCCGTCCAGCGCCAGCCACGCCGCGGCGACGAGCGAGAGCGCCAGCAGCGCACCGTCGCTCAGGAGAAAGAACGCGACGCGGCGGGATCCCGGGCCGCGACCGCGGTTGGCGTCCAGGGGTTTGCCGGGTCTCATCTGGTGATCAGCACCTCGGCCACGCGCTGCCGCTCAACGGCGTGAAGTTCCCATTCGCCGGGTCCGCGAACCGCGGATCGGCGTAGACCGAGTCGGCGTCCTGCCCGGACGCCCGCCGCCAGCCGGCGAGGTCCAGGCGCATCGAGCGTTCCAGGCGGAAGGGCGCGGCCGTGTGCGGATTCCACCAGTCGTTGCGCGACGATCGCAGGCTCGCCAGCAGGAAGCTCCAGGAGGGCATCGCCAGGACGTCCTGGCCGTCCTTCTCGCCCACGAAGGCGTTGCCGCAGAGGGTGAGGTTCTCGGCCCGCACGTCCGCGGAGCGCCCGGTCTCCCAGTTGGTCACCCGGCGTGACGGCTCCCCGCCGACCTCGAACTGCGCCTCCGCGTTCCCGTACAAGGCGCTGTCCCGCACGGTCAGACGTGAGGACTCGGTGGTGAGGATGCCGCGCTGTCCGTTGCCGCAGCTGGTCGCGCGCAGGATGGTGATCGGTCCCTGGCTCGCTTCGATGAACCCGCCGTTGCGCAGGTTGCCGCACCAGATGCCGTCCGTGATCGTGACGTGCTCGTTGTCGGTGTCGAGCCAGAGCCCGTGGGCCAGGTTGAAGCGGGCTTCGTGGTGGTCGATCGTCCCGCCGTGGATTTCCATGGCCTTGAATCCCGCCGCCGCCCATCCGGTGAACTGCCCCCACGCCCCGCGCCAGTTGTTGGACGACGTCTCGTTGCGTGTGAAGTGGAGCGACTTGACGCGCCATGCCTCCATGCCGCGTCCTCCGTTGTGGTCGGCGGCGTTGCGCAGGGCCGTGACCTCCGCGGACTGACTGACCGCGAGCCCGCCCCAGTTGTTCCACCGGAAGACCGTCTCTTGGACGAGCAGGTTGGTCATCCGGTCGAACGTCACGGCGCTCTCGTCGACCGGCGTGGCGGCGTGCTCGAACACGAGCCCGCTCACGGTCAGGTTCGCCCGGCCGGACCCGGCGAAAAGGGTGCGGCGCACCGCCACCTCCACGGTCGCGGAATTCGGATCGCTGCCGCCGGGCGCCCACAAGGAGATCGTCCGTCCGGCTTCGTCGACGAAGAACGTCCCCTCCAGGAGCGCGGCCTGGACGAGGACCTGCCGGAGCAGCTGCCCATTGACGAAGACCATCTCGCGCCGCCGGACGATGTCCTGGAGCGGCGGCCAGCGGGACGGGATCGGGGCGAGGCCCCACGCGTACGGCCACGCGTGCGTGAACACCGAGCTATTGCCCCGGCGCGTCCAGCTCGTCCAGATGTCGGATCCCGAAATGACCGCCTGCCCCGCCTCCGCTGCCTGGACGATGATGGCGGCGCCGGTTCCGCCTTGCCGAATCGAGACCGATTCGCGGTAGGTGCCCGGGTGGACCAGAATCGTGGCCGGCGTCCCGCCCGCGTTCGCGGCCCCGGCCAGCTCGACCGCACGCCGGAGGGTCCTCAGCGGCAGCGCCGCCGTGCCGGGGTTTTGGTCGGACGCGGCCGGATTTCGGACATCCACATGGAACACGCTCCCGCCCGGGACCGGTGTGGGCCCCGGCGTCGCGGCGGCGGGGGAAAGGGCGGGGAGCTGCGCCAGCGCGAGCATGATCGCGGCGCCCGCGGCCCGCCGGAGCGCGCCGGGCCGGTGCCTCTGGCAGAGTCCGCGAACAGGGCGCGACCGGT
>JACXTT010006462.1_pt1 | contig 16700 bp, 12 predicted proteins | sample 9270951 | NCBI WGS metagenome assembly JACXTT01 (sample SAMN15532306, study PRJNA645909) | rock metagenome | isolation source: weathered quartz diorite | place: Puerto Rico | collected 2017-06-21 | reverse complement strand
GCGGGGCTTTGACGTTCGGCCCCGGCATAGCTATGGCCGTCGAGCCCGACACGATGTTTCCGGCGCTCGAGACTTGCATGGAGGCGGCACTGCAGAAACAGGAGGGTCTCATAGTCCGCTGGGAACTCACTTCCAACCGGGACCCGTTCGGCTTCGAAGCCGATGTCCTCGCTCCGAACGACTACCGCTGGACGATGAAGTGCACCGAGGGCAACGTGGGCGCTCCGGTGCGCAAGGTCGGCAACAAGGACTACAAAAAGTTTACCGGCCGCATCAAGGTGCCGGAGAAATCCGCGCGCTTCACCGCGATCGGCGCGTACCCGCATGTCGCGGAGATCAATAAGATGCAACTGGACCTGAGCGGCTTCAAAGGGCTCCCGTACTACACATATGAGCTGTCCCTAAGCGACGGGCGGGTCGCCACGATCGAGGTCAACGCGACCACCGGGGAGATCGACCACACGGAGTCGAAACGCAAATAGCGGCGCGAACTCAGCGCCGCGCAGGTTCGGGTACTTCCACCAGTTCGTGTACCCAGTCGAGGATCGGCTGCAGCCGTTCCGGCAGCAGCCGCTTGGCCTCGGCGTAGCTGACCCAGCGAAACTCGTGGTGCTCGGGCCGGCCCAGTTCGGGGTTGACCGGCAGAGAGACCTTTTCAACGGCACTGGCCGCGACGTAGTACCGGGCTACTTTACCCGCGCTGTAGCGCGCCGTCTCCCTGTACACCTCGCCCCACCGGAACTCCAGAGTCGTGAGCGCCGTCTCCTCCTCGACCTCGCGGATTGCGGCCTGCAGGGGCACCTCACCCTGCTCGAGCCCGCCCTTCGGGAAGTCCCAGGTGCGGAAGACGCGCAGGAGCAGATAGCGCCACCCGTCCGCCGCCGGCCTCAGGACGACGGCGCCTGCCGAGAACTTGCTCCGTCCCATTCTTTCTTTTCTCAACCCCGCCCGGCAAGGCCGGTGGGCTCCTCCAATTCCGAGAAGCGCACCGCCAGAATCTCCCGCGTGGAGATGCGCCCCTGGTCATTTTTCTCTACCAGCAGCAGCTGCTGCTGATCGGGTATGCCGCTGGGGATGACCATCTTGCCACTCGGCTTCAGCTGCTGCAGCAGCGAGGGCGGGATGAGGTCCGGCGCCGCCGTCACCATGATGCGATCGTAAGGGGCATGCTCAGGCCAGCCCAGAGCGCCGTTACCCAGGCGCAGGGCTATGTTGCCGTAACCGAGGCTCGTCAGCCGCTTCCTGCCCTGGGCGGCGATCCCCTCGATGATTTCTACGCTGTAAACCTGGCGGGCCAGCTCGGCCAGGATCGCCGCCTGATAGCCGAACCCGGTCCCGATTTCCAGGACTACCGTGTCCTCCCGCACATCGAGCAGATCGGTCATCAAGGCGACGATAAATGGCTGGGAGATGGTTTTACCGTGGCTGATCGGCAGCGGCGTGTTGAGGTAGGCGAAGGGCTGCACCTCTGCGGGTACAAAGGTGTGGCGCGGAACGCGCCCCATGACCTCGATCACGCGTTCTGCCAGCGTCGAGCGGCCCAACTGGCTCGCCAGCATCTCGGTCTCGGCCACAATCTGCTCGACCATCTGGCGTCGCAGCGGCTCGAAGATGTCTTCAGCTGCCATGCAACCTCCGCCACGGCGATCAGGCAGTCTTTTTGCCGGGACCCGCGGTTTTGAATAGCATGCGACGTGGGCACGCCTCTGGCAACAGCAGAAAGCCTCCCGGACTACGCTGGGGGCAGCATTCTGAACCTCATCACGACCATCGCAGGCGCGCTCGGCGCACCTGCCGGGCCCTACCCGGGCCTGCGGCATCCCGACCTCGCCCGGCTCCTCGCCAGCCGGGACCGGGTGGTGCTGATCGTAGTGGATGGACTCGGGTACGGCTTCCTTACGCGGGGTTATCCGGGTAGCAGCCTGTGCCGGCATCTGTGCGGGTCGTTGACCTCGGTTTTTCCCTCCACCACCGCGACGGCTATCACCGCATTCCTGACTGGACTCGCACCCGCTCAGCACGCCATCACCGGCTGGCACATGTACATCCCGGAAGTCGCGACGATCGGCGCCGTGCTACCGCTGCGCGCGCGGGCGCCGAACCGGCCCTTGACTGCCCTTGGGCTCGTCCCTTCGCGCTTTTTCGATCAGCCCTCGCTGTTCGATCGGTTGCCGGTGCGCTCGTTCGTTGTGTCGCCGGAGCGGATCGCACACTCGGAGTTCAACCGACATCACTCGGGCAGAGCCGAGCGCCGCGGGTACGGCTCGCCGGAGCAGCTGTTCGACTCGATCCTGAGCTGCCTGCGAGCTGCGGCAGAGCGTCGGTACATCTACGCCTACTACGCCGATTTCGACTCCATTTCTCATGAGCATGGCGTCCACAGCCGCCAGGCCGATCTCGTGCTGCGCCGCTTCGACACCGCGTTTTCGGCCTTCCTGGCGCAGGCCGCGGGCATGGATGCGACCGTGATCGTCACCGCGGATCACGGTTTCATCGATTCACCGCCAGACCGGGTAATCGAACTCGACGATCACCCCGCCCTGCAAGCGACGCTGCGCCTACCGCTGTGCGGGGAGCGTCGTGCAGCCTACTGCTACGTCCATCCCGGAAGGATGCGGGAGTTCGAGCGCTACGTGCAGGATGTGCTTGCCGAGCAGGTTCGGCTGTGCCCGAGTCGAGCGCTGATCGATCAGGGTTGGTTCGGTCCCGGACCGCCCCACGCGAGGTTGAAGGAGCGCATCGGCGACTACACCTTGGTGATGCAGGGCAATTGGACGATCAAGGACTGGGTGCCCGGCGAGGCGCGGCACCGCCACGTCGGTGTGCACGGCGGGTTAAACACGGAAGAAATGACGGTGCCGCTCGTCGTGGTCCAGCCGTAAGTACGCGCGCTTCAAGGTCCTGGCGCGACGGACTCGAGCGCACCGTGAGCAGTGTCGCCACTAGTGGCTCATCCCACGAGCCAGCCGCGGCTGGCAAAATGTCGGCCCATATGAACCCACTCGATAATTTCCATCCGGCAGTCGCCAACTGGTTCCGGCGCACGTACACCGCACCCACCGAGCCGCAACTCCAGGCGTGGCCCGTGATCCAGTCCGGGCAGCATGTTCTGATCGCCGCGCCCACCGGGTCGGGCAAGACGCTGGCCGCGTTTCTGGCCGCGATCGACGCGCTGGTGCGCCAGGGCGTCCGTCACCAACTGCACGACGCAACCCAGGTCGTCTATGTGTCGCCGCTGAAGGCGCTCTCGAACGACATCCACAAGAACTTGGAGGAACCCCTGTCCGGCATTCGCCAAGAGCTCGCCGGACTGGGTTTCCCGGAGGTCGAAATACGCACGCTGGTGCGCACCGGCGACACGCCGCAAGCCGACCGCGACCGTATGCGGCGCAAGCCGCCGCACATGCTTGTTACCACGCCGGAGTCGCTCTACATTCTTCTGACGAGCGAATCCGGCCGCAAGACGCTCGCGAGTACCCGCACCGTCATCGTCGACGAGATCCACGCGCTGGCGCCGAACAAGCGGGGCGCGCACCTGGCGCTTTCGCTCGAGCGTCTGGAGCACATCACCGGGAATCGGCTCACCCGCGTGGGCTTGTCTGCCACGCAGAAACCAATCGAAGAGGTAGCGCGTTTTCTGGTCGGGCTCGGCGTCCGCCCGGCAAAAGATCTGTTCGACGGCGGCTCCGACGCTGGCATCGCGAGGCCGCCCGCTTGCGCGATCGTCGATACCGGCCACGTGCGCCGGCGCGATCTGGCCATCGAGGTGCCGGAGGGGCCGCTGGAAGCGGTGATGTCGGGCGAGGTCTGGGGACAAGTCTACGAGCGGCTGACCGGCTTGATCCAGGAGCACCGCTCGACCCTTGTGTTCGTCAACACACGGCGCCTGGCCGAGCGGCTGGCGCGCGCATTGACCGAACGGCTGGGCGACGAGCAAGTCACCTCCCATCATGGCAGCCTGGCACGCGAGCAGCGCCTCAACGCCGAGCAGAAGCTTAAACGGGGCGAGCTGAAAGCGTTGGTCGCCACGTCTTCTCTGGAGTTGGGCATCGACATTGGCCACGTGGATCTGGTGTGCCAGATCGCCACCCCGCGCTCGATCTCCGCGCTGCTCCAGCGGGTCGGCCGCTCCGGCCATGCGGTGGGTGGGCTGCCCAAGGGCCGCATCTTTCCGCTCTCGCGAGACGACCTGGTGGAGTGCACCGCGCTGCTGGACGCCGTCCGGCGCGAGGAGCTCGACCGCCTGCACATGCCCGACAAACCGCTGGACGTGCTGGCGCAACAGATCGCCGCGGAAGTGGCGTGCAGCGAGTGGGACGAGGATGCGCTCTACGACCTGCTGCGCCGCGCGTGGCCGTATCGCGAGCTGACCCGCGACGACTACACGGCGGTCGTGCAAATGCTGGCTGACGGTTAGTCGACGCGACGCGGCCGGCGTCAGGCGGTCGTGCACCGCGATGCAGTGAACCGCAAGCTGCGTCCGCGCCAGGGCCTGCGTCTCACCGCCATCACCTCAGGCGGCACGATCCCCGATAGCGCCGACTACAACGTGGTCCTGGCGCCCGAGGAGCAGATCATCGGCACGGTGAACGAGGACTTCGCTGTGGAGAGCATGGCGGGCGACGTGTTCCAGCTCGGCAATACGTCATATCGCATCCTGCGGGTGGAAGCGGGGCGCGTGCGCGTGGAGGATGCCCGCGGTCTGTCGCCGACGATCCCGTTCTGGCTTGGCGAGGCGCCTGCGCGCACGGACGAGGTATCCGCCGCAGTGTCGCGGTTGCGCGAGGAGCTCGACGCACGCCTGACCTCGCCCGGTCTCGCCTTGCGCTACCTCGTGGATCAGGTCGGCGCGTCCGAGGAGGCCGCCGCTCAGATCGCAGACTACTTCGCCGCTGCCAAGGCGGCGCTCGGCTTGCTGCCGACCCAGCGCGACCTCGTGTTCGAGCGCTTCTTCGACGAAACCGGCGGCACGCAGTTCATCATCCACTCGCCCTACGGCAGCCGCATCAATCGGGCCTGGGGCCTGAGCCTGAGAAAACGGTTCTGCCGCAAGTTCAACTTCGAGCTGCAGGCGGCGGCCACAGAGGATGCCATCATCCTGTCGCTCACCGCTACGCACAGCTTCCAGCTCGACGAGGTCGCTCGCTATTTGAATGCGAAGACCGTGCGCGCTCTGCTGCTCCAGGCGTTGCTCGACGCGCCCATGTTCATGACCAGATGGCGCTGGAATGCGTCGATCGCGCTGGCCCTGCTTCGCTTCAGAGGCGGCAACAAGGTGCCGCCTCAGCTGCAACGCATGGAAGCCGAGGACTTGATCGCGGCGATCTTTCCCGATCAGCTCGCGTGCCAGGAGAACGTAGTCGGCGATCGTGAGATTCCCGACCATCCGCTGGTGCGGCAGACCATCGCCGACTGCCTCCATCTGGCAATGGACATCGAGGGCCTGGAACGGCTTCTGCGCCGTCTGGAGAGCGGCGAAGTGCGCGTGACCGGCCGCGACCTGACCACGCCCTCGCCTCTGGCTCTCGAGATTCTCAGCGCGCGGCCTTATGCATTTCTCGACGACGCTCCGCTGGAAGAGCGCCGCACACAGGCGGTGGTCAGCCGGCGCTGGCTGGATCCGGAAAGCGCCGCGGACATCGGCCGCCTCGATCCGGAAGCCATCGCTCGGGTACGCGAAGAAGCCTGGCCCCAGGCCGACAGTGTGGACGAGCTCCACGATGCGCTGCTGTGGCTGGGCTACGTCACCGCAGCCGAGGTCCAGGCCAACGCGGGCTGGGAAGCGATGTTTGCAACGCTCGCCGGCGCCGGGCGGGCAACCCAGATGCGCATCCCTTCCGCGGCCGAGGCATCTGTCCTTTGGATCGCCGCGGAACGCTTGCCGGAGTTCCGGGCCGTGCATCCAGACGCCGTCCTGGAGCCTGCCGTCGCGGCGCCGTCGGACTATGCCGCGAAGACCTGGACCCGCGAAGATGCACTGCGAGAAATCGTGCGCGGCAGACTCGAGGGGCTGGGCCCCGTGCTCGCGCGCACGTTCGCCGAGCAGCTTGGTGTACCCGTACCCGACGTCGATCTCGCGCTGCTGGCGCTGGAAGCGGAGGGATTTGCCATGCGCGGCAGCTACACGGCGGGCGGCGAGCAGAACGAATGGTGCGAACGCAGGCTCCTGGCGCGCATCAATCGATACACGGTCAAGCGTCTGCGCAACGAGATCGAACCGGTAGGCGCGGCCGACTTCATGCGCTTTCTCCTTGACTGGCAGCACACCACTCCCGACGAGCGCATGGAAGGCCCGGATGCTGTGGCCGCGATCGTCTCGCAGCTGGAGGGGTTCGAAGCAGCCGCATCCGCCTGGGAAGCTGAGATTCTCCCAGCGCGCGTCTCCAGCTACGACCCGGCGTGGCTCGACGACCTGTGTCTGGCAGGTCGCGTGGTCTGGACGCGCCTGGAGGCGCCGCGCCTCAGCGCCGACCGGACCCAAGGACCCAGCCCGGTGCGCAGCACACCGGTGACGCTGATCACGCGCAAGAACCTGCCCGTGTGGGCAACGCTGGTGAAACCGTCGAGCGCCGACGATCTGCGGTTAAGCTCGCGGGCACAGGCGGTGGCGGATTTTCTGGGGCGGCAGGGAGCCTCGTTCTTCGACGACATCGTGCAGGGCCTGGACCTGCCCCGCACCTTCATCGAGGAAGCACTTGGCGAGCTGGTGGCCGTAGGACTGGTGAACTCGGACGGCTTCAGCGGGCTGCGCGCCCTGCTGCTGCCGTCGGAGCGGCGCAAGCCCATGGGGGGCGGACGCCGTCGGCGCACAGCGTTGCTCGGTGTGGAAGACGCGGGACGCTGGGCCTTGATCCGGCGCGTCGTAGCGGCTGACGGCGGCGGCCCCAACCTGCCGCGCGAGACCGTCGAGCAGATCGCACGCACGCTGCTCAAACGCTACGGCGTGGTCTTCTGGCGGTTGCTGGCGCGCGAGGCGCAATGGTTGCCGCCCTGGCGCGACCTGCTGATGGCGCTGCGGCGGCTCGAGGCACGCGGAGAGATCCGCGGCGGGCGCTTCGTCGCCGGCTTTTCTGGCGAGCAGTTCGCGCTGCCCGAAGCGGTAGGCGTGCTGCGCGGAACGCGTAACGAAGACAAGGCGGGCAAGCTCAGCGCCATCAGCGGCGCCGACCCGCTCAACCTCGCCGGGATTCTGCTGCCTGGTCCCAAGGTTCCAGCGCTCTACTCCAACCGCGTATTGTTTCGCGACGGGATCGCGATGGCCGCGCTGGTCTCGGGCGAAGTGCAGTATTTCGAGAAGGTCGAACCGGAGCAGGCCTGGGAGTGGAAGAACCTCCTGCTGCGGACGCCGGCGCCGGCCGGGCTTGCCGCATTGCTCTCCTGAGCGGAATCAAGATTTTCCGTATTCCTGTGCGGGCGGGCTTCTGGTAGCTTGGCCACCATCGACGGGCCCGATCTCGGCCCGCAGGGAGGACGGCCGCCATGCCCAAGCTGCCCCGCTTCACCCATCTCATCGCGCTGCCGGCAATCCTGGTGGCCGTCACGTCGATGCCACTGTGTGCCGCTCAGCCCGCGACGGGCCCGGGTCCCGCAGCGTGGACCGACGATCTAGCGCCCATCGGACCACAGGACTGGAGCTATGATCGCGCCGCCCACCTGCTCGAACGCGCGGGGTTCGGAGGTACGCCGGAGGAGATTCAGGCTCTCGCGGCCATGACCCCGCAGCAGGCCGTCGGCCGTCTGGTCCGCTTTCAGTCCGTCGACGGCGGGCTCAAGGCATTCGACGCATCGGACATTTTCGACCCCGGCATCGACCCCTTCCCGCCGAGCCGGCCGGCCACCACCGACGAGGCCAAGAAACAAGGGGAAGCGCTTGGCGTCAAGGTCAAGCCCGGCGGCAATCGCCGCATGCAGCCGGTGGTGAACAAGTTCTTCTACTGGCTGCGCGCCAGCCGCCTGGAGACCGACCGGGTAGCCTACTGGTGGTCCGATCGCATGCTGAACAGCCCGCAGCCGCTCCAGGAAAAGATGGCGCTGTTCTGGCACGGCCACTTCGCGACCAACGAAGACAAGGTCCGCGATTACCGCAAGATGCTCCGGCAGCTCGAGCTGTTCCAGCGACAGGGCACCGGCAACTTCCGCACTTTGTTGATCGGCGTGGCACAGGACCCGGCCATGCTCGCCTTCCTCGACGCGGGCGTGAACGTGAAGGGCGCGCCGAACGAAAACTTCGCGCGCGAGATCATGGAGCTGTTCTCTATGGGCGTGGGCAACTATTCGGAAAAGGACATCCGCGAGGCAGCACGCGCTTTTACCGGGTGGAACTTTCGCAATCTCACTTTCCAGGTCGACCCTGAGAAGCACGACGGCGGTCCGAAGACGGTGCTGGGTCACAGCGGTGACTTCGACGGCGTCGCGGTGATCGACCTCATCCTGCAGCAACCGGTCACCGCCGAGTTCATCGCGGGCAAGGTATACCGCTACTTCGTGCGTCAGGAGGTGTCCCCCGCGACGAAAAAAGCGCTGGGCGATGTTCTGCGCGCGAACAACTACGAGGTCGCGCCGCTGCTCGAGACGATGTTTCTGTCGAAGGATTTTTACAGCCCGGCGTCCTATGCGACACACATCAAGAGCCCGGTGGAGCTGGTCGTGTCTACGTACAAGAAACTCGGCTTGAGCGAAGTGCCGGGCGTCCCCGACTTCAACGAAACCACCGGCTCCCTGGGACAGCACCTGTTCCACCCGCCGACGGTGGCAGGGTGGGCGCAGGGGCGCAGCTGGATCACGCCAGGGTTACTCATCGAGCGCGGCAACTTCGCGCTCGACGTGGTCTATCCGGACATCACTTATATTCCGGAAGACCGCTACCCGGTATACCCCACCGGCAACGAGATTCGCGCCGTCCATGAGAAAATCCGCGCCGGAATGGACATCTCCACGGCCACGAAGCCGGTTGGGAAGGACAGTGACAAGGACATGATGGCGATATCCAACGCCATGGCCGATCGCGACGAGGACTTCAACACCCGCTTTGCCAGCTACCGGGGCTGGCAGATGGCCGTAGAAAAGGTCAAGCCGATCCCACGCACCACGGCGCATCTGGATCTGACGGCCATGGTCGTGAGTCAGGGTTGCAAGACGACCTCTCAAGTGGTGGATTATTTCGCCTACCGCTTCCTGCGTGTGCCTATGACCCCGGAAACCCGCAAGCAGCTGATCGATTTTCTCACAGCGGAACTGGGCACCGATCAGCTCGGCGACGCAGCGAGCTACATGGAAGATCCGCTGCGGACGCTCCTGCACCTGATGATGAGCACGCCCGAGTATCAGCTGGGGTAGCGGTATTACCGTGATTCGTGGCTCGTGATTCGTGGTTCGTAAAGAGCAGCAGCTTAGGTAGATCACTGGGGACAACAATGAGCCGATACATCGAACGCGACCAATCGACTACTCGTCGCGATTTTCTGCGCGGCGCGCTGGGCAGCGTGGGCCTGGGCATGACGACCAGGCTGGGGTTGCCGCTGTGGTTCAGCCAGGCGGCTCTGGCGAGCGCCGTCGAAGATCGCAACCCCAACCGTATCCTGGTGATATTCGAGTTGTCCGGCGGCAACGACGGGTTGAACACGGTGGTTCCCTACGCCGACGACGCCTACTACCGGCATCGCCCGCAGATCGGGATCAAGCCGAAGGCGCTGCGCAAGATCGACGATCGCTTCGGCCTCAGCCCGGGCATGGCCGGCTTCGAGCGCCTATACAAGGACGGGCGGCTGGCCATCATGCATGGCTGTGGCTACGAGAATCCCTCGTTCTCGCACTTCACCTCCATGGCCTACTGGCACACCGCGGCCCCCAACAGCGGCGAGGAATACGGCTGGGTCGGGCGGCTCGCCGATGCCATGCAACCCGAGCCTACACCCGGCTACATCGTCAACATCGACGCAACGCAGTCGCTGGCGGTGGGCAGCCGTTTGCATACCCCGGTGGTCTTCGACGACCCGGAAAAATTCACGCGCAACGTTTTCTACGCGGAAAAGCCGCTGCTGGAGCATGTAGCCGTAGCCGATCCCGGCATGAACCCCGCGCGCCGTTACCTGCTGGACGTGGCCCGCAGCGCGCAGGACGCATCTGCTCTGGTACGCCAGGCGTGGGCGACTTACAAATCGCCGATAGATTACGGGCTCGTGCCGCTGAACCTGCCTAAAGTCGCTGCGTTGATCCAGGCCGGTATGCCTGCGCGCCTCTACTACGTCGCGTTCCGCAACAATTCCTTCGACACCCACGTCCAGCAGGCCGACCTCCACCAGCGGCTGCTGACCTACGCCTCCGACGCGGTGTACGGCTTCATGCGCGACATGGAGCGCATCGGCCGCGCCGACGATGTCACAATGATGATCTTTTCGGAATTCGGTCGCCGAGTGCCGGAGAACACCAGCCTGGGCACCGACCACGGCGCGGCCAACGTGATGTTCCTGGCCGGCAAGCCGGTCAAGGGCGGGCACTACGGCCAGGTGCCCAGCTTGACGGCGCTGGATGCCGGCGACAATCTGGTCTACACCACCGACTTCCGGCGCGTCTACGCGACGGTGATGCAGGGCTGGCTGGGCTTCAACAACACTAGCGCGGTGCTGCGCGGCAAGTTCGAGGCGTTCCCCGCTTTCGCTTAGCGGGTCGTACTCTACAGTCAGAATTCCTGTTCGTGCTGATCGGCGGCGGCCTTGTAAGCCGCCCAGCCGGAATGCCAGCGCGAGCTGTCGCAGTTGTCCTGGGCCGCTTGTTGCGCCGCCCGCCGCACTTTGTCCTCGTAACCGTCCTCGGTCACCATCGATACCAGCGCCACACGGTAGTTGCCGGACAGGTGCGCGGTGAGATATCGCACCGAGAAGTACTTGAACTTGGCGCTGTCCTCAGCGCTCGCCCAGCCGCAAGCCGTGGCCGTCTCGGCCAGCCAGAACAGCTGGGTGATCTCCTGCGCGGCCTCCGCAAAACCGTACCCCTGCGGTTCTGCGGCCCGCGCGATCGGAGCGGACCAAAGCACGACTACCAAGCCAGCGATGCGGCCAAGGCGCGACCAGGAATCCAATGACATGACAGTGTCCTCCATTCGACGAACCTGCCAAAGCTCAATTCCTACCCAGGCAAATTCGGGACCACCTGGAGCCGGGTGTGGCATGAGCGGTCATTTTTCGACCGCGAGCGGCGCGTGGCCATGCCACGAAAGCAAGAGGCGGGGCGCGGTCTCGGTCTGCAGGGCAGCTATCGGCTACGCTTGCCGCACACCGCCTCGCGACTACCGGGTGCGTCACGGATCCCCAGCGACCGTACGATTGTTGCCGCTTCGGGTACGATTCTGAGGTTTTGATCCGCGGCTTTAAGTAATGAATCGACCCCGTCCCTGGAAGCCGAAGCAGACGCCACCGCCTCCGCCCGCGCAGCGCTTCTCCGACAAAGCCGAAGCCCGCACCGCGATCTGGAAAGCCTTGGTCGAGCACAAAGTCGCCCGCTTTCCGTTCCCGCTGAAGGGTCGCATTCCCAACTTTGCCGGCGCCGACGAGGCGGCAGCGCGGCTGCTCGAGCACGGCGTGTTCGGCAGCGCGAAGTGCGTCAAGGTGAACCCAGACTCCCCGCAGCGCTACGTGCGCAAAGGTCTGCTCGATCGCGGGATCATGGTCGTCATGCCCACGCCTCGATTGCAGGGCGGGTTCTATCGCCTGAACCCCGAGAGAATTCCGCAGGAGCACCACTGGGACGCGGCCAGCTTGAAAATGGGCGGCCAGTGGGGCGAGGCGCTGAGGCTCGATCAGCTGCCGCGCATCGACGCGATCGTGATGGGCTGTGTTGCGGTCACGCGCGACGGCCGCCGCCTGGGCAAAGGACACGGTTACGCGGACCTGGAGTACGCCATCGTGCGAGAGCTCGGTCACGCCGCCGTGCCTGTGACCACCACGGTACACGCGCTACAGATCCTCGAGGAGTTCCCGACGGAGGCGCACGACGTGCCGGTGTCGATCGTCGCAACCTCCAACGAACTCATCGAGATTGCGAAGCTGCCGCCGGCCCCTTCGGGCATCGACTGGAGCAAGCTGACTCCCGAGGCGCTGGCGGATATGCCGGTCCTCGCCGAGCTCAAGTCGCTGCTCGGCGTCTAGTGCCGCGGAACAACAGGCCGGGTATGATTGAGTGATTCTATGCGCCTGCATCAGCTCAAGATCGAGTTCGACGCCGGGCAGGACCGGCTGCTGATGCGGGTTTCCACTGCCAGCAGCCAAGAAGCCCTGCTCTGGCTCACGCGCCGCTGCGTGCTGCGCCTGTGGCCGCTGCTGGTTGGCGTCGCTGAGGCTGAGCCGCAGATCGCCGCGCGCGCGTCGGATCCACTCACCAAGCGCGCCCTGTTCGAATTCCAGCATGAAAAGGCGCTGAGCCAGGCCACTTTTTCCCAGGACTACGACGCATCGACGCGAGCGCGCCCACTCGGCGACGAGCCGATGCTGGTGGCGCGGCTGCAGCGGCGCAAGGCGGACGATGACGGTCGCATGGTTCTGGGCCTGCTGCCGGCCGAAGGCCAGGGTATTTTTCTCACCCTGGACGCACCGCTGTTGCACGGCCTGATGAAGCTGCTGCAGATTGCGGTAGAGAAAGCCGAGTGGGGCTTCACGCTCAAACTGCCCACGGCCCAGCCGCCGAGCTCCGAGGAAGGCGCACGGATTTTGAATTGACGCCGGCGGGCTCCGGCTCTACTGCGCAGTGATTGCGGCGCGCACCGGTGCTCCCGGCGTCGCTCCCTCCACGACCCGACCGTCGCGTACGACGAAACGTCCTCCGACAATGACCTGTTGCACGCCCTCGGAGTACACCGCGGGCTCCTCATAGGTCGCACGGTCAATGATGCGGGCTGCATCGAACACGACGATATCGGCATCCGCGCCGGCCCTGATGCGACCCTTGTTGCGCATCTGCGGAACCCTCGCCTCGAGCCGCCGCGCCGGCAGCAGTGTCATCTTGCGCAGCGCGCTCATCAGGGTCAGGACGCCCTGCTCACGGACATAGCGTCCCAGAATGCGGGAATATGTGCCGGCCGAGCGCGGATGGCCGTTACGCGGATGGACGTCGAAACCATCGCTGGCAAACAGCGTGAGCGGACTCGCGACGGCAGTGCGGATCACGTCCTCGGTGTTGGCGTGGATCAACACCAGCCCGCCCTGCTTCCGGTACTGGAGGAAAGTCTCGCGCGTCAAGCGCTCGCCGGTTGCCGCCCACTGCAGCTTCGCGTATTCCTCCGGCGCCTTGTCGGCCCAGCTGTCGAACACGACGGACTCGATGCGTGTGGCACCGGCGACATACGGATAGCACTCCGTGGTTACGTCCACGCCCCGCCCGCGGGCCTCTTCGATGATCCCGAGCATACGCCCGGCGGATCGCTGCCCGCTGCTGTTGATGTGCGCGATATGCACCGGCGCACCGCTCACCGCCGAGTGGCCGATGGCTTCGACCAGGCCTTCCTCGCGGTCCGCGCTGCCCGCGCTGGACGCTCCGCGGATGTGAACGAAGGCGCCAGCACTGTAGCGCGAGGCCAGCCGGAACATCTGCAGGATCTCCCAGCGCGAAGCCCCCGGCGTGGACGCGAGGTGGAAGCCCATCCCCACCGCACCACGCCGCAGGCCATGCTCCACGCCCTGCTCGATCTCCGCGAGTTGAGCATCGGTTGCCGCCTTGCGGGCGGCATCCCCGGCCGGAAGGAAATCGCCGGGATCGCCCATCACCCTCATGCGCACGGGTGCATGCCCTACCGCGACGCCATAGTTGATCGGCATCCGCCCCGCGCGCTCGTCGTACCAGCGGTCCACATCCGCCACGCCGACTTCCAGCTCGAAGGTCGATGTCACTCCGTCCATCGCTTCGTAGTATTCGCTGCGCGGCTCCTTGCCATGCCAATGTAGATTGATGAAGCCAGGCGCGACGACCAGCCCTTTCGCATCGATCAGCTCGCGGCCGAGCAGCGGAGCATCGCTCACCGCCGCTATCGCACCGTTGCGGATGCCTACGTTGCGGACGGCGTCCAGGCCCGATTCCGGATCCATGACGCGGCCGTTGGCGACTACCAGGTCGAAGGGTTCGGCAGCAGATGCAGCACAGGCCACGCACAGAGCGGCCGCAGCAAACGCGCGACGAATCAAACCGCGCTCCGGTTCAATAGAGCTTTTGGATTGCGCGATCCATGCGCACGTCGACCAGCCATGGCTCGTTGGACGCGTACGCCTGGACCAGCGCGGGTGCGAGCTGTGCCGCCTGATCGACGCGGGAGGTCCGGCACCCAAAACCGCGTGCGACATCGATGAAGTCGACACCGGCGACGTCGCTGCCCGGCATCTCGGCGATGCCCATGCGTGCGCCGAGCGACTTCACGGCAGCGTAACCGGCGTTGTTCAGGACGACGAAGGTGATGGGAAGGCGAAGCTGCGCCGCGGTCCATAGCCCCTGGATCGTGTACAAGCTGGAGCCATCCCCCAGCACCGCGATCACTTTGCGCGAGCGATCGCCCAGCGCCACCCCGACCGCCGCGGGTAACGCGAACCCGAGGCCACCGCTGGCGCAGGCATAGAATCCACCGCTGCTCCGAATCGGAAAATAGTCGTGCAGCGCATTGCGATGCGAGGGCGCTTCCTCGACGATCACTGCCCCGGACGGCATCGTCGTGGCGATGGTGTGCATCGCGAACTCACCGCCGATGGGATCGCGCGCAGGCGGAGCAGGCGTCCGTTGCCGTGGCTTGGGCGCTGCGCGCTGCACGTGCGAAGTCTGCGCGAGAAGCTGCTCCATCCCGAGCTGGATCGTGCACAGGATACTGGTTCCTGCCGGCGCACGGGCGGCTTGCTCCGGATCGTCGGTGAGATGAAACAGCTGCGTGCCCGCCGGGATGAAGCTTCCCCCCGTATGCACGTGATAGGTAAACACCGGTGCGCCGATCACGAGAACGACATCGTGGCCGGCCAGACGATCGGCGAGCGGCTGGCGCAGCGGCGGCAGGAAGCCCGCGAACAGCGGATGGTCCTCGGGGAAGCTGCGGCGGCCCGACATCGGGCTTTCCCACACGCCCGCGTTCAGGCGTTCCGCGAGCTGAATCGCGAGCGGCCAGGCGCCGTCCTGGTCCACAGCGGCACCCACCACGAGAGCGGGATGTCGGCTGGAATTGAGCGCGTCCGCCAGACGATCGAGCGCGCCCGGGTCCGGCGCAAACTGAACGTTGACCTGCCGCGGTTCGACCGGATCGCTCTGCACGTCCCAATCATCCTCGGGGACGGAAACGAACACCGGGCCGCACGGTCGCTGCAGCGCCGTGTAGATCGCTTGCGCGATAGCCGCGGGGACATCTTCGCCGCGCGCCGGCTCGATGCTCCACTTTACGTATGGTCGAGGAAACTCGACGGCCGAACGCGCACTCAGGAACGGGTCGGTCGGCAGCATGGCGCGCGTCTGCTGACCTGCGATGATCACAAGCGGCGTCTGGTTGCGCCAGGCGGTGAACACGCTGCCCAGCGCGTGCCCCACGCCGCCGGCCGAATGCAGGTTCACCAACGCGGGCCGGCGCGTCGCCTGCGCGAACCCGTCGGCCATTGCCACCACTACGCTTTCCTGCAAGCCAAGCACATAGCGAAAATCCGACGGCCAGTCGCGGAACATGCGCAGCTCGGTGGAACCGGGATTGCCGAAGACGGTCGTCATGCCGAATGCGCGCAGCAACTGGAAGGTCGCCTCGCGCACTGTCGTCTTGCGGCCGGATACGGTTGGCTCGATGACCGGGTCCAGTTTCATCCGGGTTTGCATCTGTCCGCCCCTGCAGCTATGTTGGTGGAGCTACGCTGGCGACGTGACGTCCGGCAACGTGCTCAGACCGAAGTGAGCCGCTGCGGGTTGGCGTAGACGTTGCACTGGCTGCCGCGGGCGAAGCCGATCAGCGTCAGCCCGGTTTCCTCGGCGAGGCGAATGGCCAGTCCGGTCGGCGCCGAAATCGCGGCGAGCAATGTGATGCCGACGGTCGCGGCCTTCTGCGCCATCTCGAAGCTCGCCCGGCTGGTGATCAGCGCGAAGCCCTGCTCGAAGGAGCGGCCTTCTCGCGCCATGGCGCCGATCATCTTGTCCAGGGCGTTATGGCGTCCGACATCTTCGCGCACCGCGACCAGCTCGCCGCTCGGCGTGGCCCACGCAGCCGCGTGCACGGCGCCGGTGACGCTGTTGAGTTGTTGCCGCTCGGCCAGGCGCGCGTACGCCGCCTGCAGCGCAGCGGCGGCCACTTCCACTCCCTTACCGACTCTTGCCGGATGCCGCACCGCCTGCTCGATGGTCTCCGCACCGCAAAGCCCGCAGCCCGTGCGCCCCGCCAGATTGCGGCGCTGCTCTTCGATCGGCAGGAAGCGCTGCAGGTCGATGTCCATACGGATCTCGACACCCTCGCTCACTGCAGTCACTTCCGTGACGTACAGCTCTTCCCGGCGCTGCAGAATGCCCTCGCTCAAGCTGAAGCCCAGGGCAAAGTCCTCAAGGTCCGCCGGCGATGCCATCATCACCACGTGCGGCATGCCGTTGTAGACCAGGGAAACCGGTACTTCCTCGGCCACCTTGTCGGCAGCCGTGCTCACCTGCCCATCGTGCCAGCGTTGCACCTGGTACTCGCGGTGGGTCGGGGTGAAACGCGCGTGATCGTTCATTGC
>JACXTT010006461.1_pt1 | contig 16701 bp, 23 predicted proteins | sample 9270951 | NCBI WGS metagenome assembly JACXTT01 (sample SAMN15532306, study PRJNA645909) | rock metagenome | isolation source: weathered quartz diorite | place: Puerto Rico | collected 2017-06-21 | reverse complement strand
GGGCGTCCGGCAGTATCATCCACCCGCGGCACCGGGTCCTCGGCGAGCACGGGCCGGACGGTGCGAACGCCTACGCCGACGCGCTTCGCGACATCAACCTGCGAGTGGCCCGCGCGCAGAAGAACTTGGATCTCGTGACGCAGCAGCAGGGGGATCATCTCCCCGTTCTGCCCGCGTCCCTGGCCGCTCATCTGCTCCTGCATCATGCCTCCGACTCCTTGTTGGAGCGGCCAGATTTTCCGGAATGGATGCGGCCAGATTTTCCGGAACCATCACCGGACGAGGAGACCATCAAGGACGAGATCACCAACGCCGTGCTGAACGAGGCCACCGAGTACTTCACGTTCGAAGACGAGGTGCAGTCGTGATCGCGGCGGCGGTGCGGGATGTTGCGGGATACAAAAGTGCCACATCCCGCAAGACATCCCGCAAAGAAAGCCGAGCAATCGCGCGAGCTTCCGACGATTGCGGGATGTTGCGGGATATTTTCTTCTCCCCTTACGCATGCGCGCGCACACGCGCACGCGCGCACACGCACACGCGCGCGCGCATGAGGCGGGGGCCGCAAAACATCCCGCAACATCCCGGACATCCCGCAAAGCCTTTGCGGACGGGCACTTGGGTTGCGGGATGTGCTGCGGGATGTCGCGCTCGGCATCCCGCACATCCCGCAAGTTTTCTCGAAGCCGACCAGAGGCCGACCTCGGTCGCTTCGCGCAGGAGGTGGCAACGATGAGCGAGCTGAACCTGGGCGATCCCGTCGGCGAGCCGATGGGCGAATCGATCGGCGAGCCGATCGGCGTGCGCTGGCAAGCCGACGTGTCCGCCGGCGAACGCGGTCCCGTCGAGACGCACGACCAGGGCGAGCTGCTCGGCTGGCGCTGGTACTGCCACCACATCGAGGGCTTCGTCCCGCTTGCGACCGCGGAATGCCCGCAATGCGCCGATCGGATCGCCCTCGAGCAGCAACGCGAGCGCGACCGGAAAAGCGGAGCTCGCCCGCGAACACGACGAGGCGAAGGCGCGTCTCGCCGCAGTCGCGCTGCGGATCCACGGCTGGCCCGATCCCGAGCCCGCGCCACGGTGGCAGCCGCAGCCGACGGTGCGCGGTCTGCCGCGCCGACGACACCGCCGTCGTCGAGGACGAAGCGCCAGAGCCGCCCGATGTCGCCACTACCAAGCTCGGCGATCTGTGGCTACTCGGCGAGCACCGCATCCTGTGCGGCGACAGCACCAAGGCCGAGGACGTGCGGCGCCTCATGAACGGCGAGCGCGCCGTCATGATGGCCACCGATCCGCCGTACCTTGTCGACTACACGGGCGAGGACCATCCGCAATCGGCCAAGCGCAAGGCCGCGTTCGTGGCTGCGGGCAAGCCCGCCGCGGCGGCCGGCAACAAGAACTGGGACGAGTACAAGGACCCCACGGCTTCGGTCGAGTTCTTCTCGTCGTTCATCCGCGTCGCGCTCGCCGAAGCGCTGATCGAGAACCCGCCCATCTACCAGTGGCATGCGTCGCGGCGACAGGCGCTGGTCGAGGCGGCGTGGACCGCGAACGGCCTCCTCTGGCACCAGCAGATCATCTGGGTGAAGTCGCGGGCCATCCTGACGCACAGCCACTTCATGTGGCAGCACGAGCCGAGTGCGTATGGTTGGGTAGAGGGCAAGCCCCCGGAGCGCAAGCCACCTTGCAGCGGCGAGTGCTCGACGGTCTGGCAAATCGACCAGAAGGGCGAGCAGGACGGCATCCACCCGACACAAAAGCCAGTGGAGATCTTCGCGCGGCCCATCAAGTGGCACACGAGCCCGGGCGACGTGTGCTTCGAGCCCTTCAGCGGCAGCGGCACGCAGATCGTCGCCGCCGAGCAGCTCGGCCGGCGCTGCTACGCGATGGAGCTCGAGCCGCGGTTCGTCGATGTGGCGGTCGAGCGCTGGGAAAAGCTCACCGGCAAGAAAGCAGAGCTACTTCGCGCCGACGCGCCGCCGGCGCGCGTCCCACCACGTTCGAAATCGCCGAAGGCCTGCGAGCAGCGCGCCTGAGTCCCACTCGCCAGCCATGTGCCCGTCGCAGCATCGCTCACCGTGCCTGGAGAGCAAAAGGTAGCGACGGACCTGATTCAGCGTGGCACTCGCGAAGTAGCTCGTCGGGAACTACATGCATTGTGCACGCGCAGGGCCACTGGCCAGGCACGGTCGACATCGACGGCGGCGTTATGGGATCCAGGTGTGTCCCGCGTCTGGCATAAAGGTGAGCGCTTCGGAATTGATAACGAGGCCCGATTTCATCGAGTAGTTCAAGATGGCAACGAGCCAACCGCCGGGAACCTTCTTGCGCCGCACTTGTTCCCACGCCTCCCATGTCACATCGGTCTTCTCGTCGCGAATCACTTCCCAGAACGACTTGTCTACCGTTTCCATCTTACCTCCTGCCACTTGACGATACGCGCCCCCGGGGCAACGACGGCAGCACGGCCGTCGGGCCAGGAGCAGTGTGAGCCCCGCGGCCCTCGCCGGCCATGGCGGATCACCATATCAAGGATTCCAGCGCAGCGGATGCCGCCGCGAGCGAAAAACTCGATTCGCGCGCGTACGACCCCGGCGACAACAACACCGCGGCGGGGTGCGTACCGACGGGAGTGGCCCACGCAGAAGCCCGTCGAAATCTTCGCGCGCCCGATCCGCTGGCACACGAAACCCGGGGACTTGTGCTTCGAGCCGTTCAGCGGCAGCGGCACGCAGATCGTCGCCGCCGAGCAGCTCGGCCGGCGTTGCTACGCCATGGAACTCGAGCCGCGGTTCGTCGACGTCGCCGTCGAGCGCTGGGAGAAGCTCACCGGCAAGAAGGCGGAGCTCGCGGCGCAATTGCAGAGCTGAGGCGCGGCGATGCTACCCAGCCGGCGACGGAGCTGGCGCCGGCCGGCGGACGCGCACCTTCGTCGCCGTGGCGACAACGAAGCAGCCGTGCCACGTGCGCGCATCGGGCTGAGATAGCCAGGCAACGAGGAAGTCCCCAATGCGCCATTGGTCCGCGTCGGGCAGGCGTACGAGAAGCAGCCCCTCATGCATCCCCGGCTCGAACCGGCGGATGTCGGAGAAGTCCAAGTCCTGCGTGACGAGAAATCGGCTCGCCGTCTGCGCGGCCGCCCAGATCTCCGCATCTGGCCGGCCCTTGAGTTGCTCGTCCAAGACCGTATCCACGTCGAACCCGAGCGCTGCAATGCGCGGCGCTGCCGACACCGGCAGGTTCTCGTCGAGTTTGATCCTCACGCCACTTTCGTCTCGGGCGGGATCGGCGACGGCGCTGGCAAGTCCTCGGTGGCCGAGGCGGCGGCGAACGCGATGACGGCTCGCACGTCGGCCTCGCTCACGCTTGGGTAGTCGCGCAGGATGGCATCGATGGGCTCACCGTGAGCGAGGTAGCCCAAGATCGTGCGGACCAAGACGCGCGTGCCGCGGATCACGGGCTGGCCGCCGCAGGTCGCGGGGTCGGAGACGATGTGGTCCTGGTACGTCATGGTCGCCCGCGGCAAGAATAGCACGGCACGCGTCACGCGACCTTCTCGCGCAGCGCTTCGATCGTCGCCGCGTGCTTCTTGATCGCGCTGGCCACCTTGCTGCGGTTGTCGTCGGTGACGCCGCTCTTGACCAGCTCCTCGGCGTTGCCGCGGTAGCGCTCCCAGGCGCGATCCAGCGACACGAGCGGATCGCTCTGTCGGCGCGCGGGCTTGACGATTCCCCAGAACGCCCATCCGTTCAAGGCGGTCCCGCCGAGGCCGAGATCTTTCGCTGCGGCGACCGCGGCCGCCGACAGCGACTTGTACAGCGCGCCCTTGTAGTGGATGCCATCCGCCTCGACGGTGCACTCGCAGCGCACCGCGCCGTGGCGATCGCGCTTCTCCAGCACCGTGCCCGCGGGCGGCATGCGCGGATCGGACGCCGGCGCGGGCTTCGGCGCAGCGCTCTTCGCGCGCGCCTTCTTGGCCTCGCCCTTGCCTTTCGGCGCGGCCTTCGCGTCCGCGCGCGCTTCCAGCTCGTTGATCTCGGCTTCGCTCTTCGCGGTCGCGCCTTTGTGGAGCGCGCTGGCGATCGCCTTGATGAGCGCAGCGCGATCGTTGTTCGGCGCGTCCTTGCCGGTCACCTTGTGGAATTGCTCGCGCAGCGCGGCGCTCTTCATCTTCTTCAGGTTCTTGATCTGGTCGACGACGGTCGTTTCCTTCTTCATGACTCTCTCCTGTTGCGCGACGCGATCGCGCGATTGCCTCATCGGCGCCGGAGCGACCGGCGGACGCGCGCTCATGCGCACGTTTCGGCGTTGACGTTCCCGCGGGCGGCGACGACCACGACGCCGGCGGCGCCGAGATCGACGACCAACTGATCGCCCGGCGACAGCGACGCTAGCGCTCGCACGCTCGCGTCGGACGGCTCGAGCCAGAACGCCTCGACCAACTCGGCGAGCGTGTAGAGCTCGCCGTCGATCTCGAAGACCACTGCGTCGGGTTTCATGTTCTGTTTTCCTCCTGTGGTGGGCAGCTACATCGCGTCGATGAGCGCTTCGGCGACGTCTTCGTCGTCGGCGCCGAGCGCGTTCTCGATGCCGCGGCGCGCGGCGCCCTCCTCGCCGTCGGGCCCGAGCGCGATGCCCGCGGCGATCGCGACGAGCTGCTCGCGCAGATGCGCCGTGTCGCCGGCGAGGCTCCACGTCGGCTTCTCCGCGACGAGCTTCGGGTGGCAGTCGACGCAGCCCGCCATCAGCTCGAGCAGCGCCAGCACGTCGCGCCTGTTGGTGGCGAGCTTCGCGTCGGGCGAGCCGCGACCGCAGCGGCCGCACAAGCAGGCATCGGTCTTCGTCTGAGTGCGATCGCAAATCGCGCTGCGCGTGGTGGTCGTCTGGTTGTTCATCGCTTGCTCCTGTTCGCGCCGGTCTCGGCGGCGCTCGGACACATTGGGTCCGGTGCCGACAGAAGCAAGCCGAAAGCCCACTAATTTCGGCACCTTAACGATTGCTGCGAGATGTCGCGGACATGGCTGCTCGTCCCTTTCCCAAGCTGACCAAGGAGCGCACCGCACGGCTCGTCGAGCTGCTGCGCGCCGGGCAGACGCGCATACGAGATCGTCGACAAGCAGCTCGACAAGCTCGTCGACGAGATGCTGCGCGTGACGCGGCAGATGGCCGCGAGCGTCGCGGCGACATCGACATCGCTCGGTCGCTCAGGGCTGTCGAAGCAGGAGGATCGCCACGCGACGGAGATTGTTCTCGGCGAGCTCGGCAGCGCCGTGCGTGAATGCGCCAAGCGGCTCTACACCATCGTGAGCGAGGCGCGCGGCGAGGACGTCGTGTGGACGCCGCACGGCCTCGACAAGTACGAGCTGATCGACCGCGAGGCGCTGCTCGAAGAGGCGGATGGGCTCGACCTCGTCGCGATTCCATCGCCCACCTTCCACAAGCACCACAAGGTGAAGCTCGCGCTGGCGCTGCTCGGCAACGTGCCGCCCGACACGCAGGACGCGATCCAGAAGGAGATCGAGGCCGGCGTGGACGAGCAGGAGAAGCGGCGCAATGAGCAGCCCGACGCGCCACGCACGCCGCCGCCGTCTACCGCGTCGAGACTCAAGAAGGCGGTCGACGCGCCGCCGGCGCCGCCGCGCCCCACCGCCTGAGCCCACAGATCCACCCGCACAACGCGGGCAGCCGCTCGCGCGCGGCAACAACGCGCGACAGAGCACCCGGCGCTGAACAGCCGGCATCGAGGCCACGATCATGGCAGACGCACCGAACGCACCCGACACGAGCACGGCCACGCCCGCAGCACCGGGGCAGCAACCGCCACCGCCGTCGCCGCCGCCGGCTAGCGACGACGCGCCGATCGGCAACCGCGGGCTGACGAAGCGGCTCAAGAAATTCGAAAAGAGCCTGCTCGGCACCATCGAAACGGTGCTGAACAAGCGCGATGAGACACTGCTCGCGAAACTGACACCGTCCCCTGAGCCGCCCAAGGCACCTCAAGCAAGCGAGCCCGCGCCTGCAGGCACGGACCCGGTCATCGCCGGTTTGCAGCAACAGATCGAGGAGCTGAAGACCGACAACGCCCGCAAGGACGCCATCGCAGCGAATGAGCGCGAGCAGCGCCGACACAGCGCGCTGCGGCAGCGTCTGACCGACGAGCTCATCAAGGGCGGCACGGACGCCACCCGCGCGCGCCACGCCGTGGGCTTCCTTGTCGATGTCGAGAAGCGCGTGAAGTACGCGGCCGACGACTCCGACGAGCTGGTGTTCGCCGCCGGCGACGAGGAGCTCGATCTCAACGCGGGGATCAAGGCCTGGCTCAAGAGCGAGGATGGAAAACTGTATCTGCCGCCACGCGGCGTCGCCGGCTCGGGCGACCGCGGGGGCGGCGGGGCGCGACCGCCATCGCCGCCGGGACAACCCGACCGCACTTCCGTCAGCCATGCGCTGTTGCGCGTGCTCGACGGCGGCTGACGCAACGCAACACCGAGCCGCCCACCGAAAGTAGGAGAACATGGCAGGAGAGACCCTTTCCGATCTGAGCAATGCGCTCTCGACGCTGTTCGCGCAGAAGTTGGCGCGGCAGTGGAACCGCATGGCCATCGCCGCCGCGCTCATCGACGCCGAGCCGGGGTTTGGCAAGGCGGCCAACTTCGACGTCGAGTTCTCGAACGGCGAGGCGGCCAACGTCGCCGAGGGCTCGGACGTGCAGGACGGCGAGCTCAACAGCGACGTTGACGTCGCGGCCGTGTTCAACTGGTCGCACTACCGGCAAAGCTTCAAGGTCTCCGAGACCGAGGTCGACGCCGCCGCCGCGTCGATCGGCTCGGCCGAGGCGCTGATGAACATATCTTCGGCAACCGCGTCTTTGGCGCGAACGCCAAGGTCATCAGCAAGATCAACAAGCACATCTACGCGGGCACGGGCAACGACGGCGGCAACCCGTCGCTCGTCGGTCTGCACGCCGGCGCGCTGGAGGAGTCGGGCGCCTACGGCGGCCTGTCGCGCGCGACGTACGGCGAATGGAAGGGCCACGCGCTCGGCAACGGCGGCGCGCCGCGCGCGCTCACGGCCGACCTGCTCAATCAGCTCGACCAGGTCATCTACCAGACGAGCGGCCTCGACTGGGACTTCGCGCTCGCGAGCCCAGGCGTCTACCGCAAGTACGTGGCGCTGTTCACGCAGGTGACGCGCCTGGTGCAGGATGGCCGCGGACCGATGCCGCAGATGGACTTCGGGCCCATCGGCGGCGAGCTGTTCTTCCGCGGCAAACCCGTTTACCGCGACAAGGACGCCACCTCGGGCACCATCACGTTCATCAACAAGAACGAGCTCAAGACCAAGTGGCTCCCGCGCCGCACGACGCCGCAAGACGCGGTGCAGCAGAGCATCGAGCAGCTCCAGGGGTCGAGCGGCGACTCTGTTAAACGCTCTCAGCCGCTCTCTCCCCAAACGGCCGTTCTGAGAGCGCGATCGGGCCGGCTCGGGGCCACCGCGGCGGGCATCTCCGCTCTCAGAATCGAGCCGTCGAGCGCGCTCCGCACGCGCCCGTCGGCGTAGAAGGCCGCGAACACTGGGATTTTCTCCGCGACGCACGTCGTGCACGCGCGTTAACCGCGGTCACGCCCGCGGTTCGCGGACCCGACGAGTGGCTCCCCATTCGGTCGGCTACACCAACCAGGTTCTCCGGTCGGAAGGCGGAGCCGCAACTTGTTCTCCGCGGAGAACGCCCGTAAGAACAGCGGGTTGCGCTGCCGCACTGCGAACGCGCGAAGAACGCTACCCCACGCGCTCGTACGGAGTGCTTCGCCGGCGTTTGTCGTCCCTGGCGCGAAAGCTCAGATCCCCTTCCACGGCTCGCCGGGTAGACGTCCGACGATCTCGCGCAGGACCGCGTCGAATGCGTGGTCGAAGCTCCACTCCTGACCGCTCGCGAGGAGCGGCGTCATGTCGGCCGTGAACGCAGTGTCGGTCCTCTTCGCTGCGAGGTTCTGCTCGAACATCGCGCGCGTCACCGGCGTGCCGCCCTCGGTCATGTAGCGCGTGAACGACTCGACGACGCGGTCGGTCGCGACGCCTCCGCGCTCGAGCGCGTGCGCGAGATCGAACAGGTCCCGGCCCTTCTTCCTCTGGTAGAGCGCACGGAGCTTCGTGCCGAGGAGCTCGTCGAGCTCGAACGTCTGGAGGTCCGCCGCGCCGGAGAACCAGCGCGACGTGACCTCGAACCGGTTCCGGCGCAGGCCGAACACGCTGAAGTGCTCCCGCGAGTTGATCTCCACCTTCAGCTTCAGGCGCACCGGAGGGAGATCCTCGGAGTCGAACCGGTAGCCCAGCGTCACGCGCCCCTCGGATTGCTTCCACTGCGGCTTGCCGAGCCAGCCATCGAGCGCATCGCGGATCGCGTCGAGGACGGCGCCGATCGCTTCGGGCGCGGTCTGGACGAGATCGATGTCCTCGGAGTAGCGAGCCGCTGGGCGAAAGTGCAGCTTGTAGAGCGCTGTGCCGCCGCGAAACGCGAGCGCCTTTGCGATGGGCTCGCGCGAGAAGAGCTCGACGAGCGCGCGCGAGATGACGAGGTCCTGTTCGACCTGACGGTCGGCGATCCACGGGGCGTGCGCGCGCCACTCGGTGATGAAGTCCTTCGGGATCACAGGTCGGCTTCCACGCTGGCGTTGACGGCGAGCTTCCAGCGGTCAATCCGCTGCGCGCGCGCTCGGGGGCGTGCCCGAACGAGCGGCGCGACCACGCGCGCGTTCTCCTCGACGAGGGGCACCAGGGGTTCCGCGACCTCGCGGTGCCCGCCGAGGTCGAGCAGGTACCCGAGGCGTTGCGCCCACGCGATGGGGCACGCGCGCGCGGCGGCCGCGAGCTTGTCTCCGTCGAGCGACTCGACGAGCTCCGCGACGACCGAGGCGACGTTGTCGAGCCCGCCGCACTGATCGGCGTAGCCGACGAGCTCGAGCGCCGTCGCCTCGGGCGAAGCGACCCGGAGCCGGCCGCGCGGCGTGTTCTTCTCGACGACGGGCGTCCGCTCGAGATCCTTCCGCGCGAGGAACTGCACCCGCACCTCGCCGCAGCGAAGCGGCCGGCGCGCGCGCTTCACCATGACCTGGAAGCTCTGAGGCCGTTGGTGCGCGGCACCGTAGAGCTCGGCCGCGCTCAGCAGCGCGACGTAGTAGGTTTCGCCGAGATGCGCCATCAACTGCGGGACGAACTGATCGGCCGGAAGGCAGCCGAGACGGCGGTACTCGGGCGGCACGATGGCGTGGAAGGACCGGTGCGGATCGGCGATCTCGCCCTTCGCCTTCAAGCGTCGCAGCGACGCGCGCACCGCGGCGACCGAACCACCGGTCGCCCGGACCGCCTCGTCCGTCGTGAAGTGATGTCGGCCGCTCGCGGCAAGGCCCGAGACGAACTGTGCTGCGGTCCGGACCACATGATCCATCGAACGCAAAAAGTAAACTGTCGCGTTTACTTTTGCAAGTGTTGGATCCAAAATTAGATCCGTCACTCGCGCAAGGCGACGAATTACGTGTTATTTTGCATGTAGCGGAACAGTGGATACCCGAGAGCGCCGATGCCGACGCCGATCACGCGCCATGCGGCGCGCTCCCGTCGCAGTGCCTCCTATTGCCTGATCGCGCGACCAGAGGTACTTCATGGAACGTGCCAACCAGCGACCGCCTGCGCGATCTCCGCAGAACCCTCGGCTTGACCCAGCACGCCGTCACCGCCCGAGAGAGACAGGGCTGAGATGGCGAAGATATTCAAGGACGTGAGGCGGAGGATGTCGCTGAAGCGGATGACGGGAAAAAAGGCCGACGACGAGGCGATGCTACGAGGCCAGGATGATTTGGGCACCCTATTGTCCGACGACGAATGGGCGGCTCTCGGCGATCTTCTCGATCGTCCAGGTGGTCCGAACGTCGACACGAGCATCGGCTTCCTCACCGCCGTCGTGAGCGTCCCGAACATGATCCCGTCGCAAGAGTGGATCACTACCGCGGTGGGCGAACGGGCGAGCGACAGGCGTCTCGGGCTCCTCCTTCGGGCGTTCAACACCATCTCGGATGGACTCCGCCACGAGACCGTCTTCTGCCCCGAGGCCGACGAGATCCAGGCCATCGAGGACTGGTGCCGGGGCTACGTCATGGGCCTCAGCCTCGACGATGACACGATCAACGACGAAACGAGCGTGGCGGCATTCCCGATCTACATTTTGTCCGGCGAGTACCCGCTCAACGCGCCGGATGACGAAGAGCCCATCGCCGATGAAGAGGGCTGGAAGAAGACGGCTCGTGAAGACCTCGCCGACGCTGCGCTGGAGGTCTTCGATGTCCTCGCTCCGGCGAGACGTCGAGCCGCCACGAACGCCGATCCTGTCGGCCAGCAGCGCGTGACGACCAAAGTCGGTCGCAACGATCCGTGCCCCTGCGGCAGCGGCAAGAAGTACAAGAAATGCCACCTCGGCCAGAACTTGCGACGAGCCACATAGGGCCAGCCCTGCGGGCCGTCGAACGTTGCGCCCCGAGCTGATCGCTCACCGCGCGAGTGCGAACAGCATCTCCGCCGCATCGCCTGCGTCCCCGACCCGCGTGTAGGCCCACTCCTTCACCCACGCGGGACGGGGCGAGCGCGCCGAAGCGAGCGCCGCCAGGGCGGCCAGCTCCCCGCGTGGCGCGAGGTGGAACCACCCCTCGGCAGCCGGCAACCCGTCCGCCAGCGCGCGCGTCGCCTCCTCGCGAGCCCGCTCCGGCGCGGCAGCCCAGAGGAAAGACGTGAACTCCGCGGCGGTGTTGCGGTCGGCGCCGCGCACGAGGTCGAGCGCGAGATCCACGTCGTCGGCCTCAAGCAGTGGCACGAGCTCCCGCGCCTCGTCGAATCGGGCGCCCCGTTCGCCCGCGCCCGCGAGCCACTCGCGCAGAGCATGTTCGCGTGCCGGGCGCGGCAGCAGCGAGAGGGCCCTCGGATCCGACGGAACGCAGCCGCTGGACCCCGTTCGGCGCCGGTGCGTGCCGTGAGCGCGCGCCGTAGCGCCCACCGCCTGCGGCTCGATGTTGTCGAGGACGAAGCGCACCAGCGCCGGATGTCGCGCGCTGAGGAAGGTGATCCGCTCGGCGACCGGCAGGTTGCAGTCGGCCTCCGCTGGCGCGGCGAGCTCCCAGATCCGACGCGCGAGATCGCGGCGGTGTTCGGGCCCCTCTTGAGACGCGTTCGCGGCGAGCAACGCTTCGTCCCAGGATCCACGCAGTGCGTCGAGGTGCTGCCGATCGAGGGCCCATCCGCGCTCGCGAGCGCTGAGAAAGATCGCCGGTAGCATCAGCCGGGGGACGTCATCCGGGACAGGTCCAGGCTCGATCCTGTCGACGACGTCGAACGTCAAGCGCGCCATGCGTTCGACGTCCGGCGAGGCGACGCCCGCGAGCCCCTCGGCGTGGTCGACGCCGTTGAGGACGACGCCCGGCGCAGCGAGGACGAGCCCAGGGAACATCACGTTGCTCGCAGGGTCCGTTGCGAAGTGTGACGAAGGAAAGCATCGACGCGGGATCGTCGCGAGCGCGAGTCGTTCAGCCCATCCAGGGAGCTCCCACGCGAGATCAGGACGACGGAAGTCAGTTGGAGCCGGGATGCGGAGGCTGATCGTCCATGCGGTCGCGAACCACTCGTCGAGGTCCGATCGGGTGAACGGATGGTAAGCGTCGCCGTGTCCTGCATCGGGCACGAGGAGATCGAGCTGCCGAAGGACGAGCCGCTGCAGCGCCTCGCTGTCGTCGCCCTTGAGGTCCCTGCGCGCGCCGATGGTGAAGCGGCGCGCGGCGGCGGCGAGGGTCGCCTCGATCGCGCCGGCGGCGGCAAGCGTGCTCGCTGGGGTGGTTCTCGCGACCTTCCGTACGAGCGCGCGGAGCGCGCCCACGGGCAGCGCATCCAGTGCAGCGTCGACGACGCGCTGCCGGCTCTGATCCGCGGCGAGAGATCCCCACGCGAGCGCGTCGTCGTCGAAGCGCATGGCGAGCTCGTCGAGAAGAAGTCCGTGCGCCACCCAGCTTGGGTAGTGCGTGGTCCCCGAGCCGTCGCCGCGCAGAAGCCCGGCGGCGCGGAGGTGCTGCACCACCACGACCTCGCCGGGCGCGTCGCCTCGCCCCGGCGAGAGAGTGCGCGGCACCAACCCAGACCACTCGTCGCCCCCGAGCGCGCCGTGGCGCTCGCGAAGTCGGCCGAAGTGCCCGACCGCCAGCGCTTCGTACGTCTTCGCGCTCGCCCGCGCGCGCCAGGTCGCAGGCGCGTCGTCCGAGAGCATTGTCGGACCGACCTGACGAATCCATCGGCGCGCGCGGACGGAAGGGGTGCCCTCCGCGCCGTAGCGGTCGAAGTCGGCGCAGAGGGCGAGGAGCGCACCGGGCGTCGCGAAGTGCTCGCCGCGCGGGTCGTGGCGGTCGAGAAACTCGAGGACGTCGTTCTTGATGAGGTGCGTATCTCGAACCGAGCGTTCGAGGCGTCGATCGATCCAGTCGAGCAGTCGCTCCCGCCAGATCCCCGTCGGTCGGGCATCGACACCCTCCCATCCGCGTTCGCTCACGCCAACGATCGATCCGGGCCCGGACCATGTCGGCTCGGGGAACGAGAAGGGCGCGAGGATGACTGTCATCGCGGTTCGCTCCTCGATCGCCCCAAGGGCGGAAGCGTGCCCGCCCGGCTGCGCGTCCTCGATCTCCACGATGAGGGGCAGCTTCGTGGTCGCGAGCGCGGCGGCGTCCTCGAGCGAGCCGACCGACCTCGCGATCACTTCGTCGGCGCGTGACTTCGCGAGAACGTGGATCGCGAGGGACTTGCCCGCCCCGGGCGGCGCCTTCACCCATCGAGGACGAACGCGCCCGTCTCGGCGTCGACCTGGCTGGGCGAGGGCGTGATGAAACAGCCATCCCGAGGCCGACAGCCAGCACGGCTCCTCGTTCGGCTCGAGCGGCTGCAAGTCGGGGAACTCGCGGAACGCGAAGGAGCCGGGCGAGGCCCCGGCGGGGGCGACAAGGTCGCGAGTCTCGACGTCGAGGACGTCCGCCACGGCCTGTAGCACGGCCCGGCGACGCGTCCACCAGACCAGGTTCCTTCGTGCCCGCAGATCGCCCAACTTGTTCGCGAGCACCTGAAGCTTCGGGCGCTCTCCCGAACCCTTTGGCCATGACCTCAGCAGCTCGCGAGCCAGAGCTCGGTGCCCAAGGCGGCCGTTTCTCCAATCGTTGATGCGCGACACGGCCGAGAAAGTCTAGCAAGACGCGCGACGCTGGACCACTGATGGATCCACCATTCGATTTGGTGGATCTATATTGGACTTCGAACAACCGAGGTTCCATCGTCTCTGCGCCGACCGCGTTCGGCAGAACGGAGATCAGCATGTCGAACAAACCCTCGCCCAACGACCAGCGCAGCAACGTCAAGAACCCCAACAACCCCGCGTACGAGGCCGACCGCACGAACCGCGAGGCGCAGGGCCAACCCGCGCCTCCTCCTGCTCCTCCCCCGCCCGCGCAGCGGGTGAAGGAGTCGTGAGCTCAACGCGGGGCGCGTCGGACGTGCGGCGCGCCCCGCACCTTCCTCGCGAGGTCGGCGTGTCTCTGCTCTCATCGGTGAACTTCCACATCATCCGGTCATGCGATTCCCGCTGTGGCTTCTGCTTCGCGACGTTCGGCGACGTGCGCGGCCGCCTCGAACGGCGCGACGCGCTTCGACTGATCTCGCTGCTGCGCGCGAACGGGGGCGAGAAAATCACCTTCGCGGGCGGCGAGCCGACGCTCCACCCGGACCTCGAGACCTACGTGCGCCACGCGAAGGAGGTCGGATTCGTGACCGGTGTCGTCACGAACCGCTCGCGCCTTCTGCCGCTGCTCGCGCGAGGCGCCGACGTGCTCGACTGGGTCGGCCTGTCGATCGACTCGGGATCCGAGAGCGTGCAAGTGGCGCTCGGTCGAGGCCACGGCGAGCACGTCGCACGCACGACGGCGCTCGCGGATCGATGCCGGGAGGTCGGCGTTCAGTTGAAGGTGAACACCGTCGTCACCTCGCTCACATGGCTGGAGGACATGAGCGCCCTGCTCCACCGTCTCGCGCCCGAGCGGTGGAAGGTCTTCCAGGTGCTCCGCGTCGAGGGGCAGAACGACGGGCGCGTCGAGTCGCTGCTGATCTCGCGCGACCAGTTCTGGTCGTTCGTGGAGCGGCATCAGCGCCTCGCTGGAGAAGGACTCGCTCCCGTTCCCGAAGACAACGACGCGATGACCGACTCGTACGTGATGGTGGATCCGCTCGGGCGTTTCTACGGCGACACCGGGGGGCGCCACCGCGTCGGGCCTCCGATCCTGGACGCCGGCGTGCATGTCGCGCTCGCCGCCGTCGGGTTCCGCCATGAGAAGCTCGTCGCGCGCGGGGGACTCTACGACTGGAGGCCAGTTCGCCGACTGCCGCTGATCCGTGCTGGAACGTAGCGCGTTCCTACGCCCGTCTGTCCCTCAGCGGCTCCCCAACCCCCTCCGCGACCATCTCCTCGGCCAGCGCCTTCGGGCGCTCCTCGATCGTCCCCGCCGCCGCCAGCTCGACCTCCCCGCACCGGCGCGCACTCTCTACGACGCCGAACGGGATGTCTTCCACGGCCTTGCGCGGATGGGCCTTTACGGTTCGGGCGGCCGGGGGTACTTCCTAGAACGTGTCAGTTAGCGAGCTCGTCCGCGACCTCCGCAAGGCCCTCGGCTTGACCCAGGACGCCGTGGCCAACCGCTCCGGCGGGAAGCTCAAACGCGAGTACGTCGTCAAGGTCGAGACGGGGATGAACCAAGCCACCACCGACCAGATGCGCGCCGGTTTCGCTGCCGCGTTCGGCGTCGATCGCGACAGCATGGCCGCCTACCTCGACGGCGAGCTCGATATCGCGGGGATCCTCACCGTCGCCCGCGGCGAGCGCGCTCCGGCTCCGCGCGATCGCTTCGAGCGCGACTTCGTTCGGTACCCCGCACGCGAGGCCGCGATCGCCGAGCGGAGCCGCCGCTGGCTGCCCTGGACCGTCGCGTCGCTGCGCTCGATCGGCTCGGTCGTACCGAAGGACATGTCGGCCTGCGACAAGCAGTACTGGATCGCGTGCGGCGACGAGCTCGACCGCATCGTGCGCGGTGAAACGCCGCGCTCCGAGCTCCATCCCGAAGACGGCGAGCGGCGCAAGGCGAAGACAAACGGCGCGAAGAAGCCGAAAAAACGCCACGCGGCCAAGGGCTGAGCGCCGGCGGGCTTCGGCTCGCGCACGGGGCCCGGCTGTTCGCAATTGGCCGCGTTGTGGCGGCCCCCCTGCCGCATGTGCGCGGGTTTCTGCGCCATTGCGCGCACTTACGCGCGCGCTGTTTCAGGACGTACTATCCGCACCGTTCTAGTTGACACGTTCCGAATAGGCTTTAACGTGTCGGACATGCCGAGCAACACCACCGACCAGCCAAACGAAGCCACCAAGACCGCGGACGCCCTGGCGCGCATCCGCACCGAATTCGCCGAGATGAAGGACAGCGCCGAGCGCTCGCTCGCACGCTTCCGCGAGGAGCTCGGCACGGACCCGATCCGCGCGATGCGCTGGGCCGACCGGGCGATCGCCGACGCAGCGCGTCTCGACCTCGCCGCCGGGTACCTGCGCTGGATCGATCAGAGCGGCCCGAACACGAGCGAAGCGCCGAGCGCCGAGATCGTCGCCGAAGATCTGCGCGGTGCGCTGATCCGCGGCGGGCGCAACACCGAGCGGTCGACCAGCCCGACCGCCAACCTCTTCGAGCGCGAGCGGCTCTCGGCGATCGCCGACGTCTACGAGAGCGTCGAGCGAGCCCTCCGCACCGCGAAGGAGCTGGCGCGATGACCGCGGCGACGGTCTTCACGCTCGCCTCGGGCGGCTGGCTCGTCGTCGGCACGGACGGCAAGTCCACGATCGTCTCGCCCCTGCCGACGATGACGGGCCAGCCCGCCGCCGACCTGTCACAGACGCTCCGCGATTGGGCTGAAGACATCGAGCGCGCGGGGACCGAGCGCTCAAAGTCCGGCCCGATGATGTGCGTGCGCGTCGTCGACCTCGTCACGGGCGAGATCGAGGAGGGAACGCTCGCGAATCTCTGCGAGGCGTATTCGTTGAGCGACGACGAGCGCGAGGCCTGCGCGCGGGCGCTGAGGGACTTCGGCGCCTGGCGCTTTGGCAGCGCCGCGCATGGCCGTAAGCGGGTCGAGGTTCTGCCATGACGACGGCGTTCAATCTGCCGCCCGGTTGCACCGCCGCCGATGTCGACCGCGCCGCTCCGCAGGGGAACGTCTGCGACGGCTGTCACGACCGGCTCGCCGACATCGAGGGCCTGTGCGAGCGCTGCGCGATCGAGGAGGCGGCCGAGATCCTGAAGGGCGTGTTGCACGACCTCGATCGCGCCAAGCAGCTCGCGAGCTGCCGCGGTCGGCCGGGCATCGGCAGCGCGCGCTACCACGCCTGGCTGGCTCTCCTCCACGAGGAGGCCGTGCTCCGCGACATCGGCACCGAGCGGGGCGCCGCGTGAGCGACCGCAAGAGCCATCTCGGCCTGCTCGATGAGCTCGCCGAAGCCGCGTGGCGCGCACACGCCACGACCAAGCCCGGCCCGGGCGCTTGGAAGGAGCTGCCGCGAATCGAACGGCAGCGCTGGCTCGACGTGACGCGCCA
>JACXTT010006460.1_pt1 | contig 16704 bp, 13 predicted proteins | sample 9270951 | NCBI WGS metagenome assembly JACXTT01 (sample SAMN15532306, study PRJNA645909) | rock metagenome | isolation source: weathered quartz diorite | place: Puerto Rico | collected 2017-06-21 | reverse complement strand
TGGCCTACGACGCCCTGCTGTGCGACAGCGCCCACGACGCCGAATCGATCCTGCGGGTGTGGTCGACCGTGCCGACGGCGGACCGCATCAAGCCCTACATTGCCGCCCGCGCCGCCAGCCCCCTCAACCAACGGGGCCTGCGTTACGAAGCGCGCGCCACCGTCCAAAAAGCCCCGGCCGTTGAAAGGGCCGACCGGGCCGGGTGCGAGGCCTTGTGCTTGACGAGCGAACGCACCAGGCGGAGCACCTCGGGCAAGTTCTTGGCCTGCTGGTGGGCCCGCATCGACCATTGCAGGGCATGGATGTGGCGGGTGCCGCTGGCGTTCAATTCTTCCACCGCCTGCAGCGCCGCTTCCGGCTGGTGGTCGTCCACCATCAGTTCCGTCACCGTCATCAGGCGCGCCGTTTTGAGACTGGAATCCTCGCTGGAGCGGGCCAGCCAGCCGTCGCGGCGGGCCGGTTCGCGCATGCGGTGGGCGGCCCGGGCGCCGATCAGTGCCGCCAGGCCCGCGTTCTCCGGCAGTTCGGCAGCGCGGGTGGCGGCTTTTTCGGCGTGGCCGAAGCGGCCTTCGAACAGGGCTTTCAAGGCGTCGCGCAAACCCTTGTTGCCATCGCGTTCGCGCTTGCGCTGGCGGTAGGCGGCCACCCGGGCCGGCATCGACACGGTGGCTGAAAAGGCCCGCACCAGCGCGTAGACGATGGCGAACAGCAGCACTTCGAGCACGATCACGAAGTTCAGCGACAGGTCGATGCGGTGCGGTGGATAGAACAGCACCACGTTGCCGGGATTGAAGCGGGCAGTGACGGCGATGCCGATTGCGAGCGCCATCAGCGCGACCAACCAGAGTAAAAGACGCATGGCTTAAGGCTTCGCTTTGTAAGTGCGCACGGCGTTGAGACTGTCGGCCAGGGTCGGCATGTCGATCGCCAGGTTATTCCCCTGCAGCTGGCGCAGCATGGCCAGTGCCGCCTGCGTGCTGCGCGCGCGGGTATCGAAATACTTGCTGAGGGCGTCCTGCACCGTCTCCAGGTCGCTGCGGAAGGCCGCCTCGTTGCGCGACAACAGGGCCAGGCGGGCGTTCAACAGGCGCAGCTTGAGGTTCTCGCGGGTGAAATAAGCCTCGCGGGGCGAGAGCATCAGCGCTTCCGGCGTATCGACCCGGCGCACCCGGATCAGCTGGCGCATTTCGTCCCACATCTCGCCGGTCCAGCCATGCCAGGCCGCGGCCAGGCGCGCGCTGATGGGATCGGGCGCCGTCAACACACCGGTGGTGGCAGGCGCGGCGCCCTTGCCGGGTTTTGCGGGACGCACAGGGGTCTTGCCCAGATCGGCCGGCGCCACCGGCGCCGCATCGGCCAGCATGGGTAGCGTATCGATCTGGGCGATCACGTTGTCGATGCGCACGGCCAAGCCGGCCACGTCGATGCCCGGCAGGGCTTTCAACTTGTCGGTGTCGCGGGCGATGGCGCGGCGGATGCTGATGAACTGGGGCTTGTCGGTGCGCGACAAGGAGCGGTCCGCATTGGCCAGCGCGATCAGGGCGCCCTGCACATTGCCGGCCAATTGCAGCTGCTGGCTGGCGGTGGAGAGTACCTGTTCGATTTCAGCCAGCGCCCATTCGTCGCGGTTCTTCGACAGGTCCTGGTACAGCTGTTCGAGCGCCAGCTGCTGGCTTTGCGCCTCGCTCTGGCGTGCTTCCAGCGCCGCGACCTTGCCCTGCAATTCCTTGCTCTGTTCCTGCACCTGGCGCGCCAGGGCCAGCGTCTCGTTGCTGGTCGACTCGCTCTTTTGCAGACTCTTCGCCAGCTCCTGGCGCAAGTGGGTCAGCCGGCTGTGGGTCGACCAGGCCAGCGCGGCCAACAACAGCAGGAATACGATGGCGGCCTTGGCGAGCGGCGTTTGCAAGAGGTCGGCGAAACCCGGCGATGGCGGCAGAGGTGCGGCAGGGCTCGGAGTGATGGGGTCCGGCGTGGATGGCAGTTCGTTCATGCTCGTGATTGTAACGCGGCAAGGAGGCTGGCGTCGCCTGAAGCTGTGAGGGTAAGACGGGCCGCGCCCAGCGCCTGGGCCGTTTCGGCAATCCGGATATGGGGGACGATCAGATGCTGCTGTTGCAATTTTGCCACAGCGGCCGCGCCGCCCATTTGTTCGGCCAGGGCGAACAGGCCGCGCAGCGCTTCCGAACTGGTGAGTATCCAGTCGCAGGGGCGCTCGATCAGTGCCGCCAGCGAGGCGGCCAGTTGCGGCGTCAGGGCGGGTACGCGGCGCCGGTAGGCCGCCACCGTGTCGACCAGGGCGCCGGCCGCGCGCATGCCCTCGACGATCAACTCCCTGCCCGACTCACCGCGCAGTATCAAGACCCGCTTGCCCGCCAGCGCGGCCAGGTCGAGCGCTTCCATCAGGTGCTCGGAATCGCTGGGCGCGCCCTCGCGGGGACTGACGATGACGGCATTGGCGGCAGTGACGCCGTGCTGCGCCAGGCTGGCGCGGCTGCCCTCACCGAGCACCGCGATCGGCAGCTGCGACGGCCAGGAAGTCAAGTGGGCAAAAGCGGCGTCGATCGCATTGGGCGACACGAAGGCGGCCAGCGCGTACTGGTCCAGCCGCGCCAGCGCCGCGCGCAGCGCCGCCGGATCGGGCAGCGGATCGATTTCCAGCAGCGGCAGCAGCACCACTTCGCGGCCCTGGGCGGCGATGGCGGCGGCCAGACCGTCGGCTTGCGCGCGGGGACGCGTGACGACCACCGGCACCGCTGGCTCAGCCTCCATCGGCCTGCGCCTGCAGCTTGATCGCTTCCAGGATGGCGTGGGCGTCCTGGTCCTGCAGCAGGTCGGCCACGCGCTGGCCCAGCGCCTCCGGCGCAGCGGCTGGGCCGCTCGCTTCGGCGCGGGCCACGCGCGCGCCGTCGGGGGTGGCGACCATGGCGCGCAAGTGGAGCTGGCCGTCGCCGGTGGCTTGCGCGAACGCCGCCAGGGGAATCTGGCAGCTGGCGCCGAACACCTTGGAGACCTTGCGCTCGGCCGTCACGGCCTGGAATGTGGGCAGGTGGTTGAGCGGCGCCAGCACGGCGGCCAGGTCCACATCGGCGCGGCCCGACAAAATCTCGATGGCCATGGCGCCCTGCCCTGCCGCCGGCAGCGACACGGCCGGTTCCAGCAGGCTGCGGATGCGCGGAAGCAGGCCCAGTCGAATCAGGCCGGCGGCAGCGAGGATGATGGCGGCGTACTCGCCCCGGTCGAGTTTGCCCAGGCGGGTGTCCAGGTTGCCGCGCAAGGGTTTGACCACCAGGTGGGGATAGCGGGCCGCGATCAGGGACTGGCGGCGCAGGCTGGAAGTGCCCACCACGGCGCCGGCCGGCAGATCATCGAGGCTGGCGTAGTCGTTGGAGACGAAGGCGTCGCGGGGATCTTCCCGTTCCAGCACGGCCGCCAGTTCAAAGCCTTCCGGCAGGTCCATCGGCACGTCCTTGAGCGAATGCACCGCCAGGTCGGCGCGTCGTTCGGCCATCGCCACTTCCAGCTCCTTGACGAACAGGCCCTTGCCGCCCACCTTGGAGAGGGTGCGGTCGAGGATCTGGTCGCCCCGCGTCGTCATGCCGAGGATCGTGATGCGGCATTCTGGATATAATAAAGTCAATCGGGCGCGGACGTGTTCGGCCTGCCACATGGCGAGACGGCTCTCGCGCGAAGCGATCACCAGGGTCGCGGGCGCCTGCAGCGGATTGTGGCTGGACGGACCGCCTGCGTTCAAAACGGATTCTTTCACCGAACTCTTTCACTATCGTTGGCCAGGCTGGGCGGATCGCCGGTCGGGACCACGTGCACGGACCATGGCTGGAACCACAAATTTTATCATGCGTCCCTATGTGCCCATTCGCAGCGACGGGCCAGAAGCCCCTGCATCCACCACCTACGCCACTTGAAGCCACGGACCCATGCCCAATTCATCAAGCGCGCCAAGCGCCAGCATCCCAGCGACCGATAAAGACGCCCCACTGAAGGAAGACATCCGCCTGCTCGGCCGCCTGCTGGGTGACGTGCTGCGCGAGCAGGAAGGCGAGGAAGTCTTCAACGTCGTCGAGACCATCCGCCAGACTGCGGTGCGCTTTCGCCGCGAAGACGACGCCGACGCCGACATCGAGCTGCGCACCCTGCTGAAAAAACTCACGCGCGAGCAGACCATCTCGGTGGTGCGGGCGTTCTCGTATTTTTCGCACCTGGCCAATATCGCCGAAGACCAGCACCACATCCGCCGCCGCCGCGCCCACCTGCTGGCCGGCTCCAGGCCGCAGCCGGGCAGCGTCGGCTTCGCGCTCGAAAAGCTGAAGGCGGCCGGCGTCGACGGCGCCACCGTGCACCGCTTCTTCGACGAGGCCCTGATCGTGCCGGTGCTGACGGCCCACCCCACCGAAGTGCAGCGCAAGAGCATCCTGGACGCCGAACACGACATCGCCCACCTGCTGGCCGAACGGGACCAGCCGCTGACACCGAAGGAAGCCAAGGCCAACCTGGCCCTGCTGCAGTCGCGCATCGCGACCCTGTGGCAGACCCGCATGCTGCGCTACTCGAAGCTGACGGTGGCCGATGAAATCGACAATGCCCTGTCCTACTACCGCATCACCTTCCTGCGCGAGCTGCCCGGCCTGTACGACGACATCGCCGAGGAACTGGCCGAGCATTACGGCGCCGATGCGATGGCGTCGGAGAACGCCTCGTACATGCAGATGGGCAGCTGGATCGGCGGCGACCGTGACGGCAACCCGAACGTCAACGGCGCCACCATGCAGCAGGCGCTCACCAAGCACGCCACCACCATCCTCGATTTCTATCTGGACGAGGTGCACCTGCTGGGCGCCGAACTGTCCGTGTCGACCCTGATGGTGAGCGTCAGTCCCGCCCTGCAGGCCCTGGCCGACGCCTCGCCCGACCAGTCGCCCCACCGCAGCGACGAGCCGTACCGGCGCGCCCTGATCTACATCTACGCCCGCCTGGCCTCGACGGCGCGCGCGCTGGGCGCGGCCAACATCCTGCGGCGCGAAGTGGGCCACGCCGAACCGTATGGCGACGCCGGCGCGTTCGCCGCCGACCTGCAGGTGCTGCGCGACTCGCTGGCGGCCCACCACGGCGCCAGCCTGGCCCATCCCCGCCTGGCCCATTTGCAGCGGGCCGCGGCCATTTTCGGCTTTCACCTGGCCTCGCTGGACATGCGCCAGACCTCGGACGTGCACGAGCGCGTGCTGGCCGAACTGTTTGCCGCTGCCGGCGCGCAAGCCGATTACAGCGCCCTCGACGAAGCGGCCAAGGTCAAGCTGCTGCTCGAGGAACTGGCCCATCCGCGCCTGCTGGTGTCGCCCTACGCGACCTATTCCGAAGAGACGCAGAGCGAACTGGGGGTGCTGCGGGCCGCGAAGGACATCCGCCAGCGCTACGGCGCGCGCGCCATCCGCAACTACATCATCTCGCACACGGAGACCGTGTCGGACCTGCTGGAAGTGCTGCTGCTGCAAAAGGAGACGGGCATGCTGCGCCCCGCCGCGGGCGAGCTGGAAGCGATGGTGATTCCCCTGTTCGAGACCATCCCCGATTTGCAGCGGGCCGCCGGCATCATGCGCGACTGGATGGCCCTGCCCCTGGTCGCCACACTGATTGCGCGCCAGGGCCAGCTGCAGGAAGTCATGCTGGGCTACTCGGACTCCAACAAGGACGGCGGCTTTTTGACGTCCAACTGGGAGCTATACAAGGCTGAAATCGACCTGGTCAAGGTGTTCGCCGATGCGAAGGTCAAGCTGCGCCTGTTCCACGGCCGCGGCGGCACGGTGGGCCGCGGCGGCGGCCCAAGCTACGAAGCGATCCTGGCCCAGCCGCCGGGCACCGTCAACGGCCAGATCCGCCTGACCGAACAGGGCGAGATCATCGCCTCGAAATTCTCCAATGCCGACATCGGCCGGCGCAACCTCGAACTGCTGGTGGCGGCCACGCTCGAGGCCAGCCTGGCCAACACCAGCACGGAGCGGAACCGGGCGGCCAATGGCCAGCTGGCCCGCTTCGAAGGGGTGATGGCCGAACTGTCGGAGCGCGCCTGGCGCGCCTACCGCAAGCTGGTCTACGAAACGCCCGGTTTCACGGACTACTTTTTCGCCGCCACCCCGATCGCCGAAATCGCCGAATTGAATCTCGGCTCGCGCCCTGCTTCGCGCAAGGCCAGCCGCCGCATCGAAGACCTGCGCGCCATCCCCTGGGGCTTTTCATGGGGCCAGTGCCGCCTGCTGCTGCCCGGCTGGTACGGCTTCGGTTCGGCGGTGGGCGCCTGGATCGACGATGGCGATGCAGGCGGCGGGCGCGAAGAGCGCATCGCCACCCTGCAAGCCATGTTCAAGGAATGGCCCTTCTTTGCCACCCTGCTGTCGAACATGGACATGGTGCTGGCCAAGACGGACTTGCCGATCGCCTCGCGCTACGCGGAGCTGGTGCCGGACGTTGCGCTGCGCGAGCGCATTTTTGGACGCATCGCGGCCGAACATGCGGCCACCCTGCAGTGCCTGGAAACCATCACGGGTTTTCATCAGCGCCTGGCCGGCAATCCCCTGCTGGCCCGCTCGATCCAGAACCGGTTTGCTTATCTCGACCCGCTCAACCACTTGCAGGTGGAGCTCATCGAACGGCACCGCGCGCTGGCGGCCGGCCCCCTCGAAATGGACAACCGGGTGCACCGCGGCATCCACTTGTCCATCAACGGCGTGGCGGCAGGCCTGCGCAACACGGGCTGATGGACGAAGGCCCGCCGGTGTACGTTGTCGCACCGACGGGCCCAGCCGAATAATCGAAACTCCTTGTGAATCTGAAGCAAACGCAATTCGGCAAAAACGTAAATACATATAGAAACGTTTTGTAGCAACGCTTACCGAACTGCTTCACCTGCGGAAACTCGTTAGATGTCTAATGAATTTTTAGCGCCGCAGTCCAACCGTTCACCAAGGAGTCCACAATGAAAACCAAACTGATCGCCTCCGCCGTCATCGCCCTGAGTCTGGCTGCCAGCGGCAGCGCCTTCGCCCAGCGTGGCGACCGCGACCAGAACGACCGCAATGATCGCGCCAATTACGGCCAGCAGCACAACAACGACAACGACCGTCACGACGGCCCGCGCGGCAACAGCGAAGATCACCGCAACGATTATGGCCAGAAATTCCACCGCGACGATTACCGCGGCGGCGGCCCCCGCCATGACCTGCGCCGCGGCCAGCGCCTGGGCCAGGAATACCGCGACAACCGTTACGTCGTCAACGACTGGCGCGCCCGCCACCTGTCGGCGCCGCCGCGGGGACAACACTGGGTGCAGGCTGGTAACGACTACGTGTTGGCCAGCATCGCAACAGGTTTGATTGCACAGGTTTTGTTGAACAATTAAATTCCCGAACGCCTGACAAACCGCGCAGCTGCGCGGTTTGTCATTTGGCGCCGAGGAACTGCTTCACCTCGGCCTGGAATGCCGCCGGCTGATCCCACATGATGAAGTGCGCACTGTCATCGATGCGTTTGAGCTTCAGCTGCGGCACCGGCGCGTAAGCGGCCTGGTAGGCTGCGTCGGCCTGCGGCGGCGTCAAAAAGCCCTTCGGCGCGATGTACAGCACCGTCAGCGGCGCCTTGATCTGGCCCAGCCCGGGCCGCAAATCCGTCACCACCAGCTCGTGGTAGGCCCGCGCCGACACGTCCGGCGTGCTGGTCAGCGAATCCTCGATGGCGGCCGGGCGCTTTGCTTCCGTGTTGATCATGCCGTTGAGGGTGCCGATGGCCCGCTGGCGGCGCGCTTCCGGTTCGGCCGCACGCATCGAGGCGAGCAGGCCGTCGGCGGTGGGCTTGATGCTGTCGGCAGTCGTGCCCGGCGGGCCGAACAGGGCGCCGAGGAAGGGCACCATGTCCACCACCATCAGCTTGCCGACCGCCTCGGGATGGCGCTCGGCCACCATCAGGCCGATGGTGCCGCCCATCGAATGGCCGATCACGGCCGGCTTGCCCAGCTTGTTGTCGGCGATGTACTGCGCCACCTCTTCCGCCACCGGTGCCACCACCAGGCCCTCTCCCTTGCCCACGTCGCCGCCGTTGCCCGCAAAGCCCTTGATGGCCACCAGATGGTAGCGGTGGCCCGGCACGGCCGCCATCATCTCGCGCCACACCTTGGGCGAGGAGTTCAGGCCGTGGATGAGGACGACGTCACTGCCCGTGCCTTCCGTGCTCACGCTGATGCGCTGCAGGTCGGCGGCGGTGGCGGTCAATGTCAGGGACAGGGCGAACAGGGTGGCGAGCAGACGCATGGTGGATCCTGAATGGTTGATGTTCAGGCATGGTCGGGCAGCGCTACGCTAAAGTCAATAGTAGCCGGGGACTGGCCCTGCGGGCCTGTCCCTATTCTTTTGACCTTCGGTAGAAAACCCCAGGAAAAATGGGGACAGGCCCGCAGGGCCTGTCCCCGACTCCGGACGCATTACTGATTATGCAAAAAGCTCTTCAGCTTGTCCGACCGCGACGGCTGGCGCAGCTTGCTCATGGCCTTCGCTTCGATCTGGCGGATGCGCTCGCGGGTGACGTCGAACTGCTTGCCCACTTCTTCCAGCGTGTGGTCGTTCGACATCTCGACGCCGTAGCGCATGCGCAGCACCTTCGCTTCGCGCGGGGTCAGCGAATCGAGCACTTCCTTGATGACGTTGCGCATCGAGGCGTGCAGGGCCGCGTCGAGCGGGGCCAGGGTCGCGTTGTCTTCGATGAAGTCGCCCAGTTGCGAATCGCCGTCTTCGCCCATCGGGGTTTCCATCGAAATGGGCTCTTTGGCGATCTTCATGATCTCGCGGACTTTGTTTTCCGGCATCTCCATCTTCATCGCCAGGGTGGCGAGATCCGGCTCACTGCCCGTTTCCTGCATGATCTGGCGGGAGATGCGGTTCATCTTGTTGATGGTCTCGATCATGTGCACCGGCACGCGGATGGTGCGGGCCATGTCCGCAATCGAGCGGGTGATGGCCTGGCGGATCCACCAGGTGGCGTAGGTCGAGAATTTGTAGCCGCGGCGGTATTCGAACTTGTCCACGGCTTTCAAGAGACCGATATTGCCTTCCTGGATCAGGTCGAGGAACTGCAGGCCCCGATTGATGTATTTCTTGGCGATGGAAATCACCAGGCGCAGGTTGGCGACCGTCATTTCGCGCTTGGCGTGACGGGCGCGCTTTTCGCCGGCGGCCATCTGCTTGTTAATCTTGCGCAGGTCGGCCAGCGGCAGCGCAACGCGCGCCTGCAAAGCGATCATGCGCTTCTGGTGTTCCTGGATGGCGGGCACGTTACGGCCCAGCACGGCGCTGTAGGGATAGCCGGCCGCCACTTCCGCTTCGACCCAGTCCAGATTGGTTTCATTGCCCGGGAAGACCTTGATGAAGTGGGCGCGCGGCATGCCGCAGCGGTTCACACAGATGTCCAGCACCGCCTTTTCAATATGGCGCACTTCGTCCATCTGGCCGCGCAGGGTGTCGCACAGCTTTTCCACCACTTTCGCGGTAAAACGGATTCCCAGCAGTTCGTTGGAGATGACTTCCTGCGCTTTCACGTAGGGCTTGGAGCCATAGCCCTCTTTTTCGAAGGCCTTGGCCATCTTCTCGAACTGGGCTTCGATGACGAGGAATTTGTCGAGCGCGCCGCGCTTCAGTTGCGCCAGCTGCTCGGTCGAAAAGCCGGCCGCGCCGCCGTTGGCGTCGCCGTCTTCATCGTCATCCTCTTCCTCGTCGTCCTCGTCAATGCCGCTGTGGGGGTTGTGGGCCGGCGCCGGGGCCGGCGCGTTGGCTTCATTGAGGTCGACAAAACCGTCCACCACTTCGTCCACCTTGATTTCGTCGCGCTCGATCTTGTGCGACAGGGCAATGATCTCGGCGATCGTGGTCGGGCAGGCGGAGATGGCTTGCACCATGTCTTTCAGGCCGCCCTCGATGCGCTTGGCGATCTCGATTTCGCCTTCGCGGGTCAGCAGCGCGACCGCGCCCATTTCACGCATGTACATGCGCACGGGATCGGTGGTGCGGCCGAAGTCGGAGTCGACCGTCGACAGGGCCGTGGCGGCCGCGGCTTCCACTTCATCGTCGCTGGTGGCGGTGGGCACATTGTCCGTCAACAGCATCATGTCGGCGTCAGGGGCGCGCTCGTAGACGGCGATGCCCATGTCGTTGAAGGTCGCGATGATGCCTTCGATCGCTTCCGGATCGATGATGTTCTCGGGCAGCTGGTCGTTGATCTCGGCGTGGGTCAGGAAGCCCCGCTCCTTGCCCATATTGATCAGGTTCTTGATCTGGTTGCGGCGGCGCTCCATGTCCGCTTCGCTGGTCTTGGAATCGCCCGCCAGCACGCCCGACAGGCCGCCCTTGGCCTTGCGTTCCTTCGCTTTTGAAACCGCCTTCAGTTCAGCGCGCTCGACCGCGTTGAGCGCCGCCACTTCATCGTTCTCGGGCGTGAATTCGCTGGGCTTGCGTCCGCGGCGGCCAGGCACCTTGACGGAGGGCAGCAGGTAGCCGGAGGTGTCGATCTGGGCCAGGGTGGCCGCATCGGTCACCTGGCTGACGGCCTGGCCGGCGGTCTGGATGACGGTGGGCTCCACTTCGACCGGCTTGCGGGCGACGCGGGGCTTGGCGGCCTTGGTAGCGGCGGGCGCAGCTTCGGCCACCGCCTCGGCGGCGACAGTGGGCTCGGCCTGCTTCAGCGCAGCCAGCTTGGAGACGCGCTTGCGCACCACCGTGGCGGAAACGGGCGCGACTGCGGCGCTGGCTTCGTCACTGGCGGCCGCGGCATCGACCGCCGCCATCGCCGTCACCGTCCCGGCCTGCTCGGCGCGGGCGGCAGCCAGGCGCGAGCGGGTCTTGACGACGCTGACCTTGGGCGCACCGGCACCGCCCTCGGCGACGGCGGGATCGGCGTCGAGCAGGTAGGTGGTGGCCGTCTTCGGCACCGCCAGCGGCGCGGCTTTACGCGGTGCAGCCTTCTTGGCAGTCAAAGTGATGGTCTTGGCGGTGCTTTTGGTCATTATTGCTCTCCGGTCGCGGGCATTGCGGCCAACGAAGTCAAAAATCCACCCAAGCCCGTGGCGGGGGCTCGAAGCGGGGTCATTCGGGGGGATGGTCCCTAGCTTGGGACTAAACGCCTGATATCAAGCAGGCTGCATGGAGGCGATCCTCCAGTGTCAGTCTTGCCGGGGCGGTCAAACAGTGCTGTGGTCAAATTGGCGCGGGATAAACATGAAGCAGGAAAGAAAAAAGCCCGATTGCAGGACCGGGCTTGAAACTATTTTCCGAGGAGAATAGAGGAGACATGAACAGTATGCATCAGCCCGTCAGCGACCGCCAATTGCGAAATCGTATGACTGTTATCACAAAGACGCATACTTCCAAGCAACTATTCATCCCGGCTGCCCTGTGCAAACGCAAGCCGAGCGCAGAGCAAGGGGCGGATCATACACGATTTCGTCCTCCAGCGCGCGCGCTCCGCCCGCGGTCTTGCTGTGCGGCATGCCAAAACAACACGCATCGATTTGCCGCCGCACACAGTAAACTGCGCATGGTATCCTCTCGTTTCCAGCTCTTACTATGAAGTCAATGAATACAACTAGCCCTGTCGTCGACACCCCTGGCGACATCCCGGCCGCTGCCACCGCAGTCCCCGCACCCTCCCCCGCTCCGGACGCCCCAGCCAGCGAGGCGCCCGACGCCAAGCCGGCCGCAGCCGCTGCAACAAGCCCGGCGCCCATGAGCGCACGCAGCCTGCTCAAGCAGCTGCAACAGCAATTCCCCGCCTTCGGCAAGTGCCTGCCCCTGTCGATCGGTATCGACAAGCAGCTGCTGGCCAAGATGCCCGAACTGGACCGCAAGACCATGCGCGCCGCCCTGGGCATCCACACCGGCTCGCTGCGCTACCTGCGCGCCATGGAAAAAGCCACCGTGCGCTACGACCTCGACGGCACCGCCGGAGCCGAAGTGACGGACACCCACCGCCTGCACGCCAAGGAAACCCTGCAGCAGCGCTTCAAAAAGGAAGCCGAGCGCAAGAAAGCCGAGCTGGACGCCGCCAAGGCCGCCGAGGCCGACCGCCTGCGCCAGGAAAAGCTGCAACTGCTCGCCTCGAAGTTTTCGCGCCATTAATCCGGGACGCATGCGGACCGACCAGGAGCGCGCCCCCGGCAGCCAGGACAGCGCCCCCGAATTGCCCGCCTACGCAGGCTTGACGATGGCGCAGGTGCACATGGTGCGCAGCGAGCAGGACGCCGCGGCCGCCGCCGCGGCCCTGCTGGCGATGGACGCCATCGGCTTCGACACGGAATCGAAACCCACCTTCATGAAGGGCGAGGTGTCGACGGGCCCCCACCTGATCCAGCTGGCAACGGACGACGCCGCCTGGCTGTTCCAGGTGGGCGCCCAGCCGCCCCTGCCCGCCATCCACGCCCTGCTGCGCGAGGTACTCGCCTCGCCCGACATTCTCAAGGTGGGCTTCGGCCTGGCCGACGACATCAAGCGCCTGCGCGCCAAGCTGGGCATCGAGACGGCCAATGTGATCGACCTGGCCACGGCCATGAAGCAAAAGGGCGAGCGCAACACCCTCGGCGCGAAGACCGCGGTGGCGCGCCACTTCGGCCAGGCCCTGCAAAAGTCGAAAAAAATCACCACCACCAACTGGGCCATGCCGCGCCTGTCGGAAAAGCAGATTTTATATGCGGCCGACGACGCCCACGTGGCCTTGAAACTGTACCGCCACTGGACTGCCGAACGCGCTGCCCGCTAGGAACGGTCGACGATCGCCGCGATTTTTTCGCCGTCGAAGCGAAAGGTGGAGCTGCCTTCCATCGTCACCTGGCTGCCAGCCTTGGGGCCATCCGGCACGTCCACCGCGAGCGTGCCTTCAAACACGATGTGCGCAATCACCTGGTCGGGATCGAATTCCAGCGCCAGCACGTTCTGGCGCCGCTTGGAAAACATGGCGGCCGAACTGGTGGCGAGGGTGCGGAAGGCGTCGATGCCGACCGTCTCGTGGGTGGTGGCGCCCTGGGCGATATTATCGAAGCGGATGCCGTCGCCGAGCACGGCGGCCATGCCCTCGATGTCAAAGCTGTTGTAGGCGGCAATATAGCGTTCGATCAGGTGCTGGCGGTCGATATCGTCCATGCAATTCTCCGGGACAGGTCATGAAGGGCTTTGCCACGATCTTATCAAACGCGCTATGCTGTGTCAGGCCCACAGCGCGCACTCTGCGATCTTTCATGCCCGACCTCGCCCTTCGCGGTTTTTTATTGCTTGTGCTGGCCCTCGCGCCCGCCTGGAGCATGGCCGCGCCCGCCGCCGTGCCCGACACCATCGAGCAGCGCGTGCTGGCCTGCACATCCTGCCACGCGCCCAAGGGCAGCCCAGATGCCTTCTTCCCCCGCATTGCCGGCAAGCCGGCCGGCTATCTGCTCAACCAGCTGCGCAATTTCCGCGACGGCCGTCGCCAATATCCCCTGATGCGCTACATGGTCGATCCCCTGCCCGACGCCTACCTCAAGGAAATCGCCGATTACTTTTCGGCCCAGCATCTGGCGGCGCCGCCCGTGCAGGCCGTCAGCGCGGATGCGGCCGTGCTGGAGCGGGGCCGGCTGCTGGTCACCCAGGGCGATTCGAATTTGAAAGTGCCCGCCTGCGTGGCGTGCCACGGCGAGCGGTTGACGGGCGTGCAGCCGGCCATCCCTGGCCTGGCCGGGCTGCCGCGCGATTACCTCAACGCCCAGTTCGGCAACTGGCGCAACCGCACCCGCCAGGCCCAGCCGCCCGACTGCATGGCGGTGGTGGCCAACCGTCTCAGCCTGGCCGACGTCAACGCCGTCTCCAGCTGGATCGCCCAACGTCCTTTGCCGGCCGATCTGCTGCCCAGCGACACGGTGGCGCGGCCCCTGCCCCTGGCTTGCGGCAGCGCGCCCGACCCCGCCGCCAGCGCCACCGCGGAGCGGCGGCCATGAGCGTGCGCATCACCCCTTTACGCGTGCTGGGCCTGGTGCTGCTGGCGATCCTCCTGCTGCTGGCGGCCTGGGCCATCCTGGCCTGGCCGCGCGAGCAGCACATCGCCTCGCGCGCGCCGGCCGATTTCGCCCCCACCGCCGCCAATCTGGCGCGTGGCGCCTACCTTGCCCGCGCCGGCGACTGCATGGCCTGCCACACCGCCCGCGGCGGCGCGGCCTACGCCGGCGGGCGCGCCATCGAAACCCCATTTGGCACGGTCAACGCGCCCAATATCACGCCCGACCGCGCCACCGGCATCGGCGCCTGGAGCGCGGACGATTTCTGGCGCGCCCTGCACAACGGCAAGTCACGCGACGGCCGCCTGCTGTCGCCCGCCTTCCCGTACACCAATTACACCCGCATCAATCGGCCCGACGCCGACGCTCTCTACGCCTACCTGCAATCGATCGCGCCCGTGTCCCAGCCCAGCCTGCCCCACCAGCTGCGCTTTCCCTACAACACGCAAACCGCCCTGGCCGCGTGGCGCCTGGTGTATTTCAAGCCGGCCGTGTTCGAGCCCGTTCCCGCCCAATCGCCCCAGTGGAACCGGGGCGCCTACCTGGTCGAAGGCCTCGGCCACTGCAGCGCCTGCCACGCCTCGCGCAACCTGGCCGGCGCCAGCGGCGAGAGCCTGGGCGGCGGCCTGATCCCCGTCCTCAACTGGTACGCCCCCTCGCTCACCTCGGACGGCGAAGCGGGTCTGGGCAGCTGGGCCGTACCCGACATCGTCGAGCTCTTGAAGACCGGCGTCTCGCAGCGCGCCACCGTGTTCGGTCCCATGGCCGAAGTGGTCAAGCGCAGCCTGCAGCATCTGGACGAGCCTGACCTCGCCGCCATGGCCATCTACCTGAAGTCCTTGCCCGAAACGCCCGTGCAAAAAAGAGAAACAAGCATGACGCCGGAATTGCAGCAGGTGCTCGTCCAGGGCAAGAAGCTGTACGAAGACCACTGCCTCGATTGCCACGCCGCCGACGGCAAGGGTGCCCCACCCGCCTACCCGCCCCTGGCCGGCAACCGCGCCCTGACCATGGACTCGGCCGTGAACCCCATCCGCATCGTCCTCAACGGCGGCTTCGCGCCTGGCACGGCGGGCAATCCGCGGCCGTATGGCATGCCGCCGTTCAGTCAGGTGATGAATGATAATGAGGTGGCTGCGGTGGTGAGCTATTTGCGCAGCAGCTGGGGCAATGCGGCCCCGCCCGTGCTCGCTCGCGAAGTTGCGCGCTACCGCAGTACGCCGATCGATTAGGCAAACAAAAGTGAAACCCTACTTTTGTTTGGTTTGATCAGGCGTCGGTGGCCGGCTTTATTTGAATGCGAAAAATGGGACATGCACCTGCGGCCCATGCCGCCTCCTCGAGCGCCTGCCGTCGAGGCGAAGTTTGATCTGACTCGGGTTTGCGTCGCTTGAACCAGCCCTGGCTCCGCCACGATTAGGCAAACAAAAGTGAAACCCTACTTTTGTTTGGTTTGATCAGGTGAACAGACCCGGCGGAGCCGTGCCTGTTCAAGGCGACGCAACCCCGACTCATATCAACGGCGCCTCGGTGGCAAGCTTTATTCAAATGCGAAAAATGGGACAGGCACCTTCGGAGCCAGTCGCCCTGCTAATTGAGCCGTCGAAACGCTTGCAGCAGCTGGGACTGGCCCTGCGGGCCTGTCCCCATTTTCGAATTTTGACGAATCGATTTACACCATTTCAGCGAAGCCGATGCGATCGGTCGTCGCATTGCGCGCATCGTCCACACTGATTTTGTGGGAGGAGAGCAATGCCTCCAGCGACGCATTCATCGTATGACACCCTAAATCCCGCCCGCTGTTCATGCGCGCCCGGATCCCCGCGATATCGCCCGCCTCCAGCAGCGCCATGTGGGCCGGTCCCGGCGTGAGGCATTCGGTGGCCAAGTGATAGCGGTTGCCCTCGGACGAAGGCAGCAGCGCCTGGCACAGCACGCCGCGCAGGGCGTGGGCGAGCGCTTGCGACTGGGCCTCGGAGTTGCCCAGCAGGCGGATCATTTTTTGCAGCCCCAGCTCGGTCGAGCGGGCGTGCAGCGAGGCCAGCACCAAGGGACCCGACTCGGCCAGGGCGAGCGCTTCCTGGGCGGTCTGGGCGTCGCGGATTTCGCCGATGACGATGACGTCGGGCCGCTCGCGCAGGGCGTCCAGCGCGCCCAGGTAGTAACTTTCGACGTCGCCGTCGACGCCCACTTCGCGCTGGGTGATGATGCATTTGCGCTGGGGGATCAAGGTTTCGACGGGGTCTTCGATGGTGATGATGTGGCCCGAGCGCTGCTTGTTGATGTCGTCGATCATTGAGGCGATGGTGGTCGACTTGCCCTGGCAGGTGTCGCCGATGATGAGCACCAGGCCGCTTGAGAGCTTCGCGAAAGCCTGCTCGTCGGCATGCAGGCCCAGGCCGGCCAGCGCCAGCGGCTCTTTCGGAAAGCGGCGGATCACGCAGCCCAGGCGCTTCTTGCCCTGGAAGGTAAAACAGTTGGCGCGGATGCGGGCCGTGTGCAGATCGATGGAGCGATCAAAGGCGCGGTCGGCGATCCGCTCGGCCCAGTTCGGCTCGATGACTTCGAAAAACTCTTCCAGCTCTTCCTTGGTGATGGGCGAATCCGTCACCGCCACCAGGCCCTTGGGCTGGCGCAGC
>JACXTT010006459.1_pt1 | contig 16705 bp, 19 predicted proteins | sample 9270951 | NCBI WGS metagenome assembly JACXTT01 (sample SAMN15532306, study PRJNA645909) | rock metagenome | isolation source: weathered quartz diorite | place: Puerto Rico | collected 2017-06-21 | reverse complement strand
TTCCATCCATAGGATGCCGCCAGCCGAAGGGTGTCGAGCCCGGCGTCCAGATGGCCGTCCTCGATCAGAGCCTTCCCGAGCGTGGCGAGCATCGGCTGAGCAGCGCTGTGATTCATCTCGCGTTGCTCCGACATGGTAGCCGTCAATCGGCGATAGTTATCGGGCGTCTGGGCGAGAAGGCGGACGCCGTTGCGTAACCAAGTTTCTGACGTGTCACGCAGGGCCGGGTATTGGAGCAGTTCTTTGCCCAAATAGTCCGACCATCCTACCACATCTCGCGCCACACGATAGACCCTGCCGGCCCAGATCCTCACTTGCTCCGTATCTCGCGCGTTCAGCGCGTGCGCCAACGCGTTTTCCGCCACGTACGACAGGTAACGATCGTGCATAGGCTCAAGTCTCTGCCACACGGACTCCAACTCCTGGAAGTAGGCAGGCTGGGTTTCCAGAACCTTGTAGAATCCATTGGGCTGCTTCTGAGTCTTGATGTATCGCTCCGCCAGCCTGTTCTCCTCGCGAAACAGCACCTCGGGATTATTCGGAAACGACGTCTGGAGACGGGATTTCCAAAAATGCGAAGCCGCGCTGTCGTCGAGCGCTATCGCGAAGTGCTCCATCCCGGCGATGATCCGTGCCGGTAGGTCAGGCTTTTCCCCAAAGGCAGCCTGCAAGGCCGCGAAACGCCTGCGATGGGCCGGTAACAGACTATCGGCGATGTGGTCCCCAAGCACCCAGCGCTCGAAAACCGTGACCAAGCTGCCTGCCTCCGGATCATCTGGATGGAGCACGGCTAGCGTCCGAGTAGTGCGCAGTCCTTCCTCCCAGTTCCGCCCCATCATGTCTCGTTCTTTCTGAACCAGCGCATCGAACAAGGGCTTACCGGCCTCGTCCACCGTCACGAGGTCCCACAACTGCTGGTCATTGTCATCGACGATCTCCGCGTCTGGGCTTTCGACCGCGAAGACCGCGAAGACGACCGAATCCGGCAAGCGAAACGCCAGCGTGAACCGCCCACTCGACCGGTGCATCACACCAACGCGGCGCTGCATCGGGCCTTTGTTGTAATCGTCATCGATCGGTCGCCGAAACCGCGCACGGAGTACGACGGAGTCAAATCGGGATAGAGCAGCGTTGGGTTCGTACGTCGCCCGCACCATGTCTCCAGGCTTGGGGGCAACCGGGGCAAATTTCAACATGCCGGTGCGGCTCCCGGCCGAGATATTGCGGATCGAGAAGAGATAGACGACGGCGATGATCGCCATGATGCCTGCTGCCGCAGCAACCGGCAGACGGCGGGTGCGGATGGGGACAGGTTCGGCCGTGGGCAGAAGAGCTCGGGCGCCCGTGGCACGCGCGTTGAGGACCCGAGTTAGGATCAGGCCTTGCGACGGCGACTCCACCGATTCGGCTCCAAGATCAGTCAGCTGTCGCAGCACCTTCACCGTTTCTCGACACTTGGTGCACCGCTCCAGATGCCTGCCGGTAGCGAGCCGCTCGTCTCCATCCGGAGTACGAGCCGCGTATCGCGTCAGAGTCTCGGCATCGGGGTGCCGGGCGAAAATGTTCATGGCTTCTCCATCATTCGGTGGCGCAGCCGGCGCACCGCTCGGTTGAACCGCACACGTGAAGCACCCGGGCTGATGCCCAGCAAGGCGCCGATCTCTTCGTGGGAGTATCCCTCGATCTGGCGAAGGACCAATACCGCGCGCAGGGTGGTCGGCAGTGCCGCGATATGCTGATCAAGATCGGATCGGTCTTCAGCACTGAGGCCGTCCGACACCACAAACTGACTCTCTTCGAGCGTGGCTTCCCGCCGTCTTCGGGCACTGCGCATTCGCATCAATGCCATTCTGGTCGCGACACGGTTCAACCAACCGGCGAAGTTGCCCCGGTGCTCGAAACTGCGAATGGCTTCCGGCAGACCGAGGAATAGATCGTGTACGATGTCCTCAGCGTCGTGTCGAGAACCCGTCAGACGCCTGCTGAGCCATAGCAGGTGGCCCGCATACAAGCGATAGAGCCCCGCGATCCCCTCGGGAACCCCAGCAGCCGTTTGGCGAATGAGCTCGGCGACCTGCTCGGCGCCTGGGCTCATCACTGCACGTGTACCTGCAAGCGTCCTCTGGGAATCCATTGATCTCAAGATGCCGGCAGGTGGCCAAATGTTACATCACTCATCTTCAGGTCAACAAAGTCTGGGGCTCCGCACCTACGCTGTCTGAGTCAGAGGGTCACGACAACGCGTAGTGGTTACGCGAGGGCACTAGGGGTCGTCTTCAAACCAATCCAGCCCGCGGGTAGCTCGGTGGAGGCGAACTCAATGTGAATGACGCTCGATGGGCTGGGTTCTTGGCGGGAGACGACGCATGGAGAAGTAGCGGGCGCATGACCAAGAGACCGCAGGGCCGCTCGTAGGCTCCCCGTAGGGCCAACCGTAGGCTTCGCCGTAGGGATTCCCGTAGGGAGCGCCGGGGACAATCACCCCCAATGTGTCGCAATGCGACCCCCTGACGAGTCAGCGACTCGATAGAGGGCCGAGTTACGACACCAAGTAGTAATCACGCGAGGTTATGGGCATCGGTGGACGATGTGGCACTCGATTCGCCGGAAATGGGCCAGCGAACGGAAGGGCTATCCGGTGCGCGATGTGATGGCAGCCGGTGGCTGGAAGAACAGAAGAGATCCTGCTTCGCTCGTACCAGCAGCCAGATGCCGAAACGGTCGAGCGAGTCGTGTTGTATCCGAGGCAGCGCATAGTCGGATCTGGAATGTGAGTCCCGTCGGCAACTCCAACCCCTCGTTAAGCCGCGGCCGACGGGACGGTCGGGCCCGCTGGCGAGCGACGACGGCCCGACTGGAAGAGCGGACGCATAAGGAATGCGGCGCTCGTGGACGGATTCATCCCAGTTCTCAACTCTATCCAGCCGCCGCGGCGAGCCTAGCTCCCCGGGCGCGATCCGGCGACCGCGCCCCCCGAGACACGGGATCAGCTGATGTTCAGTACCCTGCCCTCAACTGCACCCAGACCACCCTTACGTTATTCCGCAGCACTCCCAGTCTTGGGGTTGCCGCGCGATTCGTCACTGTCCAGCCGTACACCGTCTTTTCATCGAGGTCTGGGAACTGGGCCGTGATTTGCTCGATCCCGATCCCTCTCGCGCCTGTCGGCACCCGCGCCGTCCGCAAGACGCGCTTGTTTCTGTCACTGACGAACCACAACTCGATCGCTGGACCCACGGGCTCCCGCAGTACGTCAGGGTAGTAGCGCCCCAGCGCATCCCGAATCCACGGGAGGGTCACCATTTCGGGGTGCTGATCGATCGCCGACAGGTCCCGCAGTGGGACAGCCGGACCCCTGAGTCGGACCCATAATACGGGCGGGCTCCCTCCCACGAGCGAGAGCGCCTGGACGCGCAGCGTGTCGAACCCTGGAACCATGACACGCGCCTGCTCGGTGCTGATCGAGTGATCTGCGGACCCAGGCGACGTACCTTCTGCAACGACAACGCCCCGCCAGTCTTCGACGAACCAGAGATTGATGGGCCGACCTGAGTACTGCTCCAAAAGAGGTCCGTAGTCGCGCCGGAGCCTTGGGAGGAGTTTGCTGAACGTGGCCGTGTCGTAGGCCGTCGAAGCGACCCCCGGGCCGTCGATGGCCGCCGCGGGGAGCTCTCCAGCGGCACCAGGCGCGCGCGGCGCCTCCGGGCGCGGTGCTTCGCACGCGACCGCGATCGCGACTCCCGCTGCGCTCATCAGCCCCACCGCCCGTGTTGCGTACCGTCCCGGCCGCCGCTCCGTCATCCGCCGGATCCGCCGCTCCAAGAACGACATTGGTTCGGTTAACGCCGGCGCGTACGACATTCGGGCCGAGAGGCGCCGCCCGACAGATAACAACAGCTCGCCGTAGGCAGGGAGGTCCGGCTCGCGGCGCAGCACCCGTTGATCGCAGTCCATCTCGATTGCCAGCCGCAGGCGCTGCATCTGCCACCACACCCCCACGTTCCACGGCATCGCAACCACGGCTAGCCTGGCGACAACGAGCAGCCACGGATCCCCGGCCGCGAGGTGTTCGGCCTCGTGTGTCAGCATCAGCCTCTGCAGTCGCCAATCCAACCCCAACGCCCATTCGGGAACCACGATCCGCCCCGCAGGGACCCCTGCCACGGCCGGCCCAAGGTCCGGGGAGACCAGCACCGTCTTCCCGTCGAGGGAGGTCGTGCGCCACGATCGCTTGAGCCGCCATAGCCGCAGGGCCGCGAGACCCCCGAGGGCGACAAGCGCCGCGGAGGCGACGACCCAGGCGATGGCCAGCGGGCGATCGAGGTCGGCAATCGAGAATCGCGGGGTGATGACGGCCGCCCTAGACGACGCGGCCGTCGGCGTCCCATAAGCCTCCGAGGTGAATGCCGGGGCCGGTGCGACCGGAATCACCACCGGCGTGAACGCCTCGGGCCTCACGAGCGCCACGAGCGGCAGGGCGAACGACCCGGCGAGCGCGCCCACCCATACCCAGCGGGTCGGACGCCCAACCAGGTGGAATGCGCGCTCCAAAGCCGTGGCCGCCCCGAGCAACAGCAGAGCCAGCGCCGTGCAGTACAGCATCCAGGCGGCGATCATGGCTTCCTCCCGCGTAGACGCTCGTCGAGCAAGCGCCGGAGCCGTCGCAGCTCCACTTCCGAAAGTCCCCGCTCGCTCACGAGCTGCGTGAGCAACAGCTCCGGCGATCCCTGAAAGAGCTGGTCCACGAGGCGTCGCAGCGCGCGCGCGCCGGCTGCTTCCCGCTTTACGAGTGGCTTGTAGCGGTGCGCGCGGCCCTCCTCTTCGTGGCCGACGGCTGCCTTCTGCTCCAGCGTGCGCAGGATCGTCAGGACGGTCGTGTAGGCCAGCTTGTCAGGGAGCCGCTCCTGGACCTCGGCCACGGTGGCCGAGCCCAGTCTCCACAGGACGCCCATGACGTCCAACTCGCGATCGGTAAAGGTCCGCTTCACGGAGTCCCCGAGCTACTATGGTTGTAGTAGAAGATGGCGCACCCGGGCGTTGTTGTCAACTATGCTTCTAGTAAGTTATCGGGCAAGGATTTGGCCGGTGAGATCAAACACCCCTCGGTGGCGCCGTTCTCGCTGAGAATCTTGCCTGCAGCAGCGCATGGGCGCGCTCCAAGGCTTGGAGCCGGCGAATCTCCCGCGGTGGCGGCAGCTTCACCGCCGCCGCCCGCTTCCCCCGCATGCGTCCCTCCCGCACGGCCCGCCGCCACCGCGACAGCATGAACGGATGAATCTCGAGGGCTGCGGCCACGGCCTGCACCTGCACCCCGCGCTGCTGACTCAGCCGCACAGCCGCCAGTTTGAACTCGGCACTGTATTCCTGAACCTTCTTCGGACCGGCCCGCGGCATAGACACCCCCGGCTTGTTAGGTCGGAGTGTCTACAAAAGTGAGGGAGGTTTCCCCGTCAGCTTCATGCGCTTGTTAGGTGGCAGCCGCAGGGACGACCAGCTGCGGGAATCCCAGGGTTAGCATCTCGATGCCATCACTGACGCGGGACGCGGTGAGGGCGATCTCTGCATCGCGCCCGGCGGACGATACCTGGATCGTGGCGGCGACTTGGGTCTGCTCCGGCATAAGGACCGGCCATGAGCCGGAGCTGCCGAGCGAGCGCGGCGAAGGCTGGGATGGGCAACTGCATATGCGGCTGCCAGGTGCCGTCGACGTGCCGGTTGACAACGGGGAGGGATCCCGCGCCGACCAGTTCGACCGCGGTCACGCCCTGCGCGAGCGACTCACGGAGGATCTTGTAGCACAGGCGGACATGGGGCGGGAGTCTGTCGTTATCGGTGATGTCGTAGCGAGTGCTCATTCCATGACCTCCGTTGGCTGCCACCTAACGAATTGCGCAAAAGCTGCGTGGTGCGGCGGTCGCGATCAAGAGTGATCCATTCCCTTTCAAGGGGCCGCCGCACCACGTCAGCTTCATGCGCTGGTTAGGCGGCGGCTCATGGGCGCCTGGGGGGTAGCAGCCGCCACCGCGCTGTGACGTTCACCCGGACCCGCGCCAGATCCGGGATTTCGCCCGCGCCACGGGCCAGCTTGCCAAGACCGATCAGATCGATGCGGCGATCCTGGCCCTGTTTGCCGAGCGGGTGCGCCCCACGCCGCGGCCGCTGCCCGACGCGGCCACCCGGCTGCTCGATGCCCTGCTCACGCGCCGGCGCCAGCTGCTCGAAATGCTGGTGGCGGAGAAGAATCCGGCTCGGCTTCGCCCCGCGGCCTCTCCACCAGGGCATCCAGCAGCACATCCGCTGGCTCGAGCGCCAGCTCGACGACGTCACCAAGACCCTGGCCGACCAGATTGAGCACAGCCCCGTCTGGCGCGCGCCAAGGACGATCTGCTCCAAAGCGTGCCTGGCGTCGGGCCGATCGTCAGCGCTGTGCTGCTGGCGGAACTTCCTGAGCTCGGGGCGCTCAGCCAAAAGCAGCTCGCCACCCTGGCGGGCGTGGCGCCGCTGGCCCGCGACAGCGGCACCCGCCGGGGCAAGCGCATGGTGTGGGGCGGCCGGCCCGGGGTGCGCACCGCGCTCTATCTGGCGGCGCTCTGTGGCCGGCGCTGGAACCCCCAGCTGCGAGTCTGCTATGAGCGGCTGATCGCCGCCGGGAAACCGAAGAAGGTCGCGCTGCTCGCCTGCGCGCGGAAACTGCTGACGATCCTCAACGCGATGCTGCGGGATACCGCTCGCTGGAGAGCTCCGGAGCGAGCGATTCAACACAGTTGCTAACGGACCGCGCTAAGCTGCGGCGCGCTGAAGACACATTCATTCCCCAATCTACGCGCGCCGCCAGCTTCAAGCGCTTGTTAGACGGCGCGCACATTCAGTCACCATGTTGCGTCCATACGTAGGCAATGCCATTCCACCAGATCATGCCGCCAGCGGACTCAGGCTTCTCAACGTAAAGGAGTTCCCGTCCGACTGGTGTTAGGTCTGGGCGAGCACTGCGTGGCTCAGTGCGCCAGACCCAGAGCCAGCTGAAATCGTCACCGCCGTTGCCGAATGGCATGCCGGCGCCGAGGACGTGGACGCTCGAATCGGCGCCGTGAATGATGGCTATGCCGCGCTTGCCGGTGGCCTTCTCGATGATTTGGACAGCCACGTCGAGAACGCTATCCCCGTCGAATTGTCCCCGAATGAAATACGGGTTGAGACCTAGGAAAAGATCGTACCGCTCGGCACACGTGGCACGGCCGAGCACGACGGAAGCTAGTGGAGGGAGGTTCCAGCGCACATAGGTGATGGAATCAGAGGTCCGGCTCTGCAGGTCGGCAGATGCGGTTGCGACTGTGGGGTTCTTAGTCTGGCGCCTCGGCGCTGGCCCGTGGCACGCGGCGCTCAGAGCAAGGAGGATCGTGAGCGAGCGTGAATTCATGGTGGTTGGTCCGCGCCGTCTAACGGATAGCGCTTAGGCTGCGGCGCCAGGCTGAAGTGTTCACAAACGGAATTCTACCACACCGCAGGCAGAACGTCTCCGGATCCGTTGGGGACGGGCGCCGACAGCTTCAAGCGCGTGTTAGGCGGCTCCCTATCTAGGCCCAACGGGTACCGAATCATGGAGGAAGTACCACAAGCCACCACGACGCTTTTCAAGGACGAATCCGTAATTTCGAATTGCGGCGGGCCGACCAACTGGAGCTTCGGTGAACCGCGTCGTAGCTCGCAGCACAACAAACGGGACTCGCAGACTCTCGGCCTTAGGGCGCACAGAGTTCCAAAGAACCAGAGCCTGCTTTCGCAGAGTGACCGTATCGTCTATGGAGATGTAGGGGTGGTACTCATACATGAAGCCGGTATCACCGTTTGGCTCGAAAATGGGCCCGGTCGCCACTAGGAGAATAGAATCGCCGAGTGGAAGCCGAACTGTCATCGTGCGATATCGTACGACGTGGAACTCCGGTCGACAGGCGACAGTGGACAGTAATATGACCTGAAGTAAACGCCGCATGGAAACGGGAGCCGCCTAACGAAATGCGCGTAAGCTGCGGCGCGAAACGGACGATTTCACAAACCGATGGCCTCCCCAGCCGCACCGAACATCCAGTGCACGGCACTTCGGCGCGCCGACAGCTTCATGCGCCTGTCAGACAGCGGCCGACGCAGATGGAGGTGGTGTCGATCTCCGGATTTCCAGCCATTCGTCATGCGATACTCGAATTGTTTCCGAAGGCGGCCCAAAGTCTTAACAGGTAAGAGATCGGCATCCCACGCGTTCCGAAGTAGATGAGTGAGAAACGCGATGAGTAGGGCACGCTGTCGAGTAAGGAAAAGATGGCCTGGTACCTTCTCGAGCGAGCGGAGCTCCCCCTGCTCAGCGCGAAGATTGTAGAAGGCAGGCCAATTCTCGGTGGAGCCCGAGGTGCTCCATTGGCGTACCCACAGTAGGCACTGGTCCCAGGGCCTGAGAGTCTCGATACTGGCTGCCGCGGCCTCCTGCTCGCGACCGGAGCGGCCCCCGTGCGCGTAGGTGATTCGTTTGACATGTAAGAGCTTGGGGTCATGAAGCAGCTCGGTATCGCGCAGGCGTATCCGGTGCTCACTGCACCATTCCTCAATCTCGTTAGTCTCGAGGAATCTCACGGAGTTGTGGCCGGTGTCTAACGGCTCGCGCTTAAGCTGCGGGCGCTCACTCGGCCGGCGCACCGCAGGCTCGCTCGGTCGACTGCACTCATCTGGCGCACAAACGCAATTGTACCCTGCTTGGCCGCGCCCGCCAGCTTCAAGCGCTTGTTAGACAGCGCCAACCGAGACAACACGATAGAGGAAAAGAGCAAAGGCCGCTCCACTCAAAACAGTTCGAACGGCATGGAGGCGATTCCAGCGCGCTAGCAACACGCCCGCTTTTTCGCTCGTCGTAACGAGGCTGGGGGCCAACAGCTGTTTATTGGTCGGAAAGATCACGATTAAGGTGAACGGGACGACCAAACCGAGTAATGCCGCACCGATGGCAATCGTAAGATCGCGTCGGGACCACGCCGCGACCAGACCAATCAGACAGCCGAGTATCGCAAGCGTTGCCTGCATCACGGAGGCGCGGGCATAACTGGGGCCAAACTCACGAACCGCGAGCTCACGGCCACACGACATTCGTGCTGGATGCTCGACGAAATTGATGTAGATCGCGGCACCAAAGAAGGTGCCGGCACAGGCGGTGGCAAGAGCGAGCAAAACCATTTGGCGCTGTCTAACTTATAGTAGACTGACTCATCGGTACCATCCAACTTGCAATTCCCGCCGCACTAATCCGCTTCCTGCACTATGGTGACACTCGTTCAAGTTGCCTCTGCAACCTATCCTGCGGGGGATACCTCCAACAAGCACCCCGGAATTAGACGGACCCCGTGACCACCTGATCCCCTGTCAGCCTAATCGCGTTGAGGACGACGTTGGGCGCCGCGAGCCTGGCGGGACGGCGAGGAGCCGAAAAAGACTGACAACCTGGGCCTTAAATCTCTATACCCCTGATCCGCCTAACAGCAAACGTGTATCGTTGGCCCCCTGATGCACGTACAGGGGGCCGCCGTCAGCTTCGCGAACGACCCGAATCTCGCCAACATCCGCGACGATCCGAGTTTCATCACCTTCATGCGGGAGTTGAAGGCACAATGGGAGCGGTACCGGGCGACGTGGTGAGCACACTATTGACGCCTGCAGCACCGATGGTCATCGTGGAACAACCAATGTGAAGGCTGGGATCCGTCCGATGTCGATCGCGTGTGCGGCGCTGACGACAGTCGTCTTAGTGCTTTTCTCCCAAGCGCCCGGCTCCGCCGCACCCGACTTCACCCTCAAGACGCTCACGGGGGACACCGCGACCCTGTCGCGCTTTCAGGGCCGCCCGGTGTTCCTCAACTTCTGGGCGACCTGGTGCGGTCCGTGCCGCACGGAAATGCAAGAGATTGCCGGCGCGTATCGCGCCCACGCGAACGAAGGCCTGCAAGTCCTCGCGATCGACCTGACGGACCAGGAACGGAAAGTGAAGGACGTCCGAGAGTTCGTGAACGAGCTCCACCTGCCGTTTCCGGTGCTGCTCGATGAGAAAGGCAAGGTGCGCAAACGGTACGTGCTGCGCGGCGTGCCGACGTCGGTGTTCATCGACGCGCGCGGCGTCGTACGCCTCGTCAATCCCGGTCCGATCACGAGTGAGACCGTTCAGCGCGGGCTGGCCGAGATACTGCCGGCGCGATAGGGCTGTAGGGAAGGAGCGTGTTATGCGACTTCTATGGCGGTGGGCTCAACGCATCGTAGCGGTCCTGGCCGTCGGCACCGGCGTGCTGTTCGTGCCGCGACCGTCCTTCGCGCAGGGGTGAGTCCCGATCCGATTCACAACCCCCAGTTTGGGGGGATACGGCGAGTCACAGTCGACGGATCTCCGGGCCCAGGAGTGGCAGGTCGCCGTCGACTACCGATACATTCACGCAGATCAGTTTTTCTTCGGGACACAGCAGACAACGCCGCCGGCACAGTTCTTCGGCCATCCGCTGATCATCAACATCCACACTGCCAACCTTAATGTGACGTACGCCGCGACTGATCGCCTCAGTGTGCGGCTCACGGTGCCCGTCTCGTACGGCACGCAGTCGCGGTTCTACGCGGATACGGCCCGCCACGTCGCCCACGCTGGCGGTGTGGGCGACATCAGTCTCGTCGGCACCGCGTGGCTGCTCAACCCTCGCGTGCACGCCAGAGGCAACCTCGCCTTCGGGGCAGGAGTGAAGATGCCCACGGGGGACAACAAGTACACCGACAAGTTTTTCCTCGCCGGTGGCAGTTCCCTCCAGTGGCCCGTGGATCAATCCATCGAGCTCGGGGACGGCGGCTGGGGTGTGATCCTCCAAGGGCAAGCCTTCCGCCAGGTGGCGCCTCGAGCGGTCGCCTACTTCACGGGGTCCTATCTCGTGAGCCCGCGTGATCAGACCGACGTCGTCAGAGACCCGGTCGGAGCAAACTCCACGGTGCACTACTCAGTGTCCGACGTGTACACGGGGCGGCTCGGGGTGAGCTACGGCGTGCTTCCTGAGCGGGGCGTGTCAGTCAGCTTCGGCGGGCGGATCGACGGGATACCGTATCACGACCTCATTGGCAAGAGCGACGGCTTTCGGCGACCCGGCTATGTCGTTTTTGCCGATCCGGGCGTAGCGGTCGAGCGGGGCCCGAGCGCATTCATGTTCAGCGCCCCGGTCCGAGTGGCCCAACGCCTGGCTCCCCGACAAATGGTCACGCCCGGCGGTTCGATCGGCGCAGGCGATCTTGCCAAGGTCTTGTTCTTCGTGGGCTACGCGCGGCGGCTCTGATCAGACCCGCCTGGCACCCGGCCGCGGGATGCCAGCCGGGTGCCGTGCTTGAAGCCCGGGCTTAGTCGTCATCTCCCTCAGCGACATCCTCCTCTGCCGGGCGCGCCGTCAACATGTAGCGCCAGGCATCGCGGAAGACAGGCCTGCCGTCCGCGGCGAGCGGCGTGTTGAAGTCGGTGCAGGACGCGCCGTGGGCGGCGCGGCCCGGGCCGCGTAACGGCAGATAATCCGTGACCAGCATGTGCGTGAAGCCGTACGGAGGCTCGCTCGTCTCCGGGGCGACGGGCAGTCCCAAGGCGGCCATGCCCAGCGAGTCCCAACTCGAGCGGATCGAGCGGAATTGCTCGTCGAGCTGGTGGTCGAATCCGTAGTAGCGGTCTGACGGGGTGATGTGCGTCGCGACCCACGGTGGAGACGCACCCTTGAGGCTGTCGGTCACCGAGGAGAACATCACCACGCGCGCGACGACCCGAATCTTCGCGATCATCGCCGCGTGCCCACCTCCCTGCGAGTGCCCGCTGACTGCGATCTGCGACCACTTCGGCTCATCGCGCAGTAGGAACCTCTCCCATCCCTCGTCGCGATACCGAACCGCGAGGTACTCGAGCAGCTTGGTCAGGCGGTTGTCGATGCTGTTCGCCGGGTTGACGTCCACCCATGGGCTGCGGTCGATCCCGTCGATGACCTCCAGGCGACTGTTCTCGTAGCAGGCGGCGGGATCGGGGTCGTTCGGGCAGACCTTCGCGAGTCCTGGCGTGTTCGGATACATGAGGCCGATGACGTGATAGCCGAGCCGCGCCGCCTCTTGCTGCACGAGCTGGTACTGCGCCGGGGTCAGTCCAGTGCCCGGCAGGAATACGAAGAGCTTGTGGTTCGACCGGACGGTCGTGTCGAGCCAGACGTAGTGATTGTCGAGGAAGCGGTCGATAGCGGGGTCGGTCGCCTGGGGCGCCACGACGTGTAACACCAATTGGGCCGGGGAAGCCCCGGCGGCGTCGAACGACGGCGCGACCGGCCCGAGCGGCGCCTTGTCGGGATTGCATGCCAGAGCCAGAGCCAAGCACGCCGCCAGCGTTAGGAGCCTCGTGTTTGCCTTCATCATACGCCTCCTGCGGATGTGATTGCCTCGCCGCGGCCTTGCGATTGCCGCCCCGGGATCCGCGGCCTATGTTCCACCGTCCCAGTATCGGGCGAGACCAGCACGGCTCCGTGACGCAACCGTGACGGCTGTGCGAATCCGAGAAACCGGGCCCCGTGAGCATGGCTGCTGCTTTCGCGTTCCAGACGTTGGGACCCGTGAGGCTCACGGACGCCGGGGCTCGCGAGCTGCACGCTTTGCTGGCACAGCCGCGGCGGCTTGCGCTCCTCGCCTACCTCGCGGTCGCCGCGCCGCGCGGCCTCCACCGCCGCGACGCGATCCTCACCCTCTTCTGGCCGGACCTCGATCAGCAACACGCGCGCGCCGCGCTGCGCCAAGCGCTGCGCGTGATCCGTGCTAGCCTCGGTGCAGCCATCACAACCCGCGGCGACGACGAAATCGGCTTGGACTTCGATTGCTTTCAGTGCGACGCAGACGCCTTTGACCGGGCGATCGCAGGCGAGCGGTGGAACGAGGCGCTCGACCTGTACAGGGGCGACCTGCTCGAGGGGTTCTTCATCTCCGGGGCTCCGGAGTTCGAACGTTGGCTGGACGCAGAGCGCGGGCGGCTGCGGGCGGCCGCGGTAGGCAGCGCGCGTGCCCTAGTCGAGCGCGCGATGGAGGTCGGGGACTTGACGACAGCGGCACGCTGGGCCCGACGCGGCCTGCGGCTCGCGCCGCTCGACGAGGCCCTCATACAGCGAGAGATCGCCACCCTGGACCGGCTGGGCGACCGTGCGGGTGCCGTGCAGGCTTACGAGGATTTCACCCGGCGGCTCGCCCTGGAGCTCGACGTGCAGCCCTCGGCCGAAACCCAGGCGCTGCTGGTCGCGGTGCGCGACCGGGACGTGGCTGCGGCGCCGATCGAGCTGCCTGCTCCTGGCCCATTCCCTTCCTCGAGGGTGCAGCGGGTGCCAAGGCCCCTCGCGATCGGGCTCGCGGCCGGTCTCCCCGCAGTCGCAGTCGTGACCCTGCTAATCGGCTTGAATGTCGGTGGCTGGCGCGGGCGGTTCGAGCGGAGAGGAAACGCACCGCCGACAGTGAACGTTGAGGCGTACACCTTATATCTGCAGGGCAAGATGCGGGTCCGGCACGAGAGCCGGGAGGACGACTCGGTGGCGGCCACGCTGTTCGCGCGCGCCGTCGCGCTGGAGCCCACGTTCGCAGCCGCCCAGGCAGAGCTGGCGCGCGCCTACGCGCTCCGCGTGTCTCAGTTCGCGCCGGACGACACGGTGGCGCTGGAACGAGCCCAGGTCGCCGCCGAGCAGGCCCTTCGCCTCGACCCGAATCTCGCAGAAGCCCATCAAGCACAAGCCACTTTGTTGTGGGGGACGATCGGGGGGTTCGCCCACGAGCGGGCAATCCGTGAGGATCGGCGCGCGCTCGCCCTGAACCCGAACCTGGACAGGGCGCATCAGCAACTGGGCAATATTTACCTGCACATCGGCCTGCTGGACGAAGCGATCGGGGAGCTGCAAAAGACGCTCGCCATCTCGCCGCGCGACGACAACGCCCTGCGACGTATCGCAGAGGCGCGCGCGTATCAAGGGCACTACGCGGAGGCCCTGGCCATCCTGCGCCAGGTCCTTCCCGAGTCCAACCGACCCTTATGGACTTATGAGACGGCTCTGGTACTGCTGCACGTCGGCAGGAGCGACGAGGGGCTTGCCTTGGTGCAGGAATACCTGAGCGCTCATACCGAGGACCGGGGCGGCGTCGTGACGAGCGCGCGCGCCGTCTGGTTCGCCATGGCGGGGGACGCTGCCCGTGCGGAGAGGGACATTCAGACCGCCGTACAAAAAGGGAAGGGATACATCCACTTCCATCACGCTGCGTACCACATCGCTCTGGCGTATGCGCTGCTCCACCAGCCGGGCTCGGCCGTCCAGTGGTTGCGCCGGGTGGCCGACGGCGGGATGCCTTGCTACCCACTCTTCGCTCGGGATCCGCTCCTCGATAACATCCGAACCGATCCGCGCTTTGTGGCCTTCCTGCGTGAGCAGCGGGCCCAATGGGAGCGCAACCGGGCGACGCTATAGGCACCCTGGCACCGCGGTGGTTCGTGTCATCACCCGACCGCCTGATGCACGTACAGGGGTCGGGGGGAAAGAAAAGCCCCATTGCGGAAGTCGTAGCGAGGCTTGCTCTCCCTCTAGTCGGGACGGCGAGACTTGAACCCGCGACTCCCCCCGGCAGTCTCCGAACGTAGCCGGGAGCTGCCCGATGAACTGATCAAGCAGCGCCGCGGTTTTGACACGCGGATGTCACCCGCAAACCCGCTCGAATCGGCGCTAGAACCACCGGTGGAACGGCCGGTGGAACCCCGCTGGTCACCACCCTGGTCATTGCGTTGGGATACTGGGGGTGCCGGCTGGTTGCCCGGGCGCGCCGCGCTGAGCACGACTCCAGGCCCCTGGGGCAGGCCTTGCCATTTCAGATTACAGATGCTATCTACTACGCATGCCTCGACCCCGTGGCCCCGCCACCGAAATGGTCCGCCTCCCAGTGGATGTCGCCCGCGCCCTGCGGCGCAGGGCCGCGACTGCCGACATCACGATTGCCCACGCCGCTCGTCAGCTCATGCTTCCTAAGAAAGGCGAGAAGCAGGATCTCGGCCTACTGGAACATGTCGAATGGCTCTGGAGTCGACTCCGCCGACGCAGGGATGCCCTACTCGATATTTTCGAGGATGCCGACGCCGACCAACTTGTAATCGACAAGGCGACCGACGCGCTGGCACGGCTCCGTGATGAGTGGCCGAAGGAGGGAAGCGGATACGCCTTCACCGAGCATGGCGCGGGGCAGCCGATGTAGAGGCACTCCACACCGCTGATTCCGCCAGCCGCGCTTTTAGCGCGGCTTTGTGCTTCAAGGAGGCACGTGAGTCCCTCGGAGGCTACGACACGCGAAGGAGGTGCATGAAATGAAAACGAAGCCGACTAGGCCGGAGAGGCCCTTTAGGTACTTCCCCGACGACATCGAGTACATCGTGCAGGCCTACGGCCCGAAGGCGCGGGTGGTGCAGCTGTGGCGCCTGGCGGACGGCACCTCCGACCGGTGGGTCTATCTCGCCCGCATCACTCCCTATCAATGCTCGATCGAGTACATCGCGAACAGGTTCGGTGGTGGCGACTACCGTGCGAAGATCCTCGGCGAGTGGGACCCGGAACGCCGCCGCGAACAGTACTTCGAGCGCGTGTCGTTCGCGATCGACGGATGCTTCCCGGTCACCGCCGAGACACTAGCGCGCACCCGGAGCCAGCAACAGAAATAGTTATGCCCGACGCGCGGCCGACTCGTCTCGATCTGCCCGACAGCCTCCCGCCCTGGCTCGCTGCCTTCGTTCTCGAAGCGCAGCGCGAGACCGATACGCTCCGGGAGAATGGCGCCGAGCAGGCCGCCGCGGCTCGTGTCGCACTACTCCGCAAGCTGGTTGCGGCTGCGCAGATCTATTTCGACACCGAGCTTGACGCCGCCGAAGCCGCCCTGGAAACGGGGCGCTGCGAAGAGACCATCCGTCGCGCGGTCCGTCACGGAGCTATCCCCGACCGGCGGCCGACTTCCCGCGGCCGCCACAAGATCCGCCGCGGTGACCTCCAGAAGCTTGCCGCCTCCCCCGGCCCATCGTATGATCCCGATGCCGATGCCCAGGACATCGCCAGACTCCGGAGGAAGGTATGAAACACCGGAAAGGCTGGTCGAAGTCCCTCGGCGAACGCGGCTGCCGGATCAGGCTGTACGAGAAGTACCCAGGCGGCCCGATAATGCGGTCGGTATTCGTGAACGGAAAGGAGGCGCGGAAAAGTCTCGGGCATCGTGACAGGGAGAAAGCGATCCGGCAGGGCTACGAACTCGTGAATGCCCTGCTCGCGAACGAAAAGGCGCTGGACGAGCAAAGCCTCACGCTCGGGCTCCTGATGGACCTGTTTCTCGAGAGCCCCGCGCATCTGAGCAAGAAGGCGCGGACCCAGTACGATGAAGGCCGGATGCTTCGCCGGGTGGTGGGGTTCTTCGGCCTAACGCGGAACGTGTACACTCTCTCTGAATCCGATGTCAAACGGTACACGACGGCTCGACGCCAGGGTGACGTCGCACCGCCCGGTGCCGCGAAGGGGCGGCCGGTAGGCGATCGGACGATCGGCGCAGACCTCGAGATCTTGTTGCGGGCGCTGCGGTGGGCCGTGCGGGAGCGGAAGACGAACGGGGAGCGGCTGTTGAGGGAGAACCCCCT
>JACXTT010006458.1_pt1 | contig 16708 bp, 18 predicted proteins | sample 9270951 | NCBI WGS metagenome assembly JACXTT01 (sample SAMN15532306, study PRJNA645909) | rock metagenome | isolation source: weathered quartz diorite | place: Puerto Rico | collected 2017-06-21 | reverse complement strand
TTCTGGCGGCCTTTGGGTCGGATGGGGGTTACGGCGGCGGGCCTGGCGGATGGTTTGACGCTGAGGGTGGGGCGCGTGCGAGCGGACTCTCGATGCCCGCTGGACGCGCTGTGCATACAGGCGGGAGAAGCAATTGTGCTGTTGACGCTGTCGCAGTCGGCGGCCGCGCAGGATGAGCGGGAAGTGAGCACGACGCCCGCGCGCTCAGAAGCCGCGTATCTCTCCTACGTGATCAAACTCGTGGCGCTGGCGCCGTATCCCAGATCCACGCAACAGATCCGTCCTGAGGAATACGTCGCCACACTCACTGTGGATCGACGCTGATTCGAACGAGTTGTGCCCACATCATGAAGAGCCTCGACACGATCCTCAAACATTTCGACAGTCCAGATGAAGTGCGTGAGTTCGAGAAGGGACGTCTGGAAGTGGTGACCGTCGCTGGCCAGACGCTTGGCCGCGCCACGTACGAACCAGGGTGGAAATGGTCAACGCACGTTGGCTCGAAGACCGGCCAGACGCGTTGCAGCGTCGAGCATCTGGGCATCGTGCTCTCGGGCCATGCAACGGCGGCGTTCGACGATGGGCGGATCTACGATCTGATTGCCGGGACGATCTTCTACATTCCACCGCAGCCGCACGACAGCTGGGTGGTTGGCAACGAGCTGTATGTGTCGCTCCACCTGCTGGGCGCGAATCAGTATGCGAAATAACCGCTCACGCGCGACGTTCGCGACGCTCGTCGTCGCGCTTGGTGCCGTGGTTGTATGCCTGCATGCAACGCGAGCACGAGGCCAAACCGCGCCTGACGCGGCGGTCTTCCAGCCGGCGCCGGGGATTGATGGAGTCATCAAGGCCGGAACACGCCCGGAGATTGTTGTACGCGGGCTGAGGAGCTCCGACGATCCGATCTGGCTGCCGAATATCGGGCTGGTGTTCTCGGAGTCGCAGGCGAACCGGGTCGTGAAGCTCGACGAACACGATCAGGTCACGACCTTTGTCGGCGATCTGCACGGCCCGCTGGGCATGACGCTCGACCGGAAAGGCAGGCTGATTTCGCTGCAGTCGCAGACGGGATTCGCCGGTCCCCGGGTGATCTGGCCAAGAGGCAGTGAGACCGTCCTCGCCGACAGCTTCGAGGGTCGTCCCTTCGGCCGACCCAACGACGTCGTGTCCGACAGCAAGGGTGGCGTGTACTTCTCCGACCTGCCGCTCCGACCGGTTCCTCCCGGCGCGATGGCGCCGGCCGTGTACTACGTCCCGCCCGGCGGTTCACCCTTACGTGTCATCGATGACATCGCGCGCCCGAACGGCGTGCAGTTGAGCCACGACGAAAAGATCCTCTACGTGAACGACACGGGAGGAGTGCAGGCGTTCGCATTCGACGTGTTGCCCGATGGCCGCCTGACGAATCGTCGAGTTTTCGTCACCTACGTGGGCCGCGATCGCTCGATTCCCGCGACCGAACCGCCGGTATCGAACGCGGACGGTCTCGTGATCGATGCAGACGGTCGCCTGTATGCGCTCACCGAGGCCGGCATCGAAGTGATCAAATCAGATGGGCAACATCTCGGCGTCATCCCCGTGTGGTGCATTACCCGTCGATGCCAGAACCTGACGTTCGGCGGACCCGACAAGCGGACGCTGTATGTCGCTGGTGGCGGCACGCTGCTGCGTATACCGATGCTGTCGCGCGGCTTCGGTGGCCGCGCCAAGTAGGGCCGACCTTAAGGTCGGCCCCTACAGAGAACTGAAATGACGTTGGTACGAGGCCTCCGGAAATGGGATCTGGTGGCTCTGGTCATCAACTCCGTCATCGGCGCGGGCATATTCGGCCTCCCATCGCAGGTCTATGCGCTGGCCGGCACGTATAGCCTGGCGGCATATGCGGTCGCGGCGCTGGCAATCGGCCTCATCGTGCTCTGCTTCGCTGAGGTCGCCAGCCGTTTCGGCGCCACGGGCGGTCCGTATCTGTACACGCGTGTCGCATTCGGACCGCTGATCGGATTTCAGGTCGGATGGTTGATGTGGATCGCGCGACTCACCGGGTTCGCGTCGCTGACCAACCTGTTCGTCACTTACCTGGCGTTGTTCATTCCAGCAGCAAGCACCGGCTCCCCGCGGACGATGATGATCGCGCTGGTGGTCGCCGTCCTGTCGGTGATCAACATCGTCGGCGTTCGCGCGAGCGCGACGGTGACCAACGTGCTGACGGCGGGAAAGCTGATTCCATTGTTCCTGCTCGCGGCGATCGGACTGTTCGTCGTCGATCCCCAGCGATATTCGTTAGAAACGGCGCCGGCGTACGGCTCCTTCTCGAAGGCGACGCTTCTTCTCGTTTTCGCCTACATGGGTTTTGAAGGCGCTGTGATTCCCTCGGGTGAAATGCGGGATCCGCAACGTCACCTGCCGTTTTCTCTGGTCGTCGGCATGGCGCTCGTCGCCGTGCTCTACATCGGGGTGCAGGCGGTGTGCATTGGGACAGTTCCGGAGCTGGCGCGCAGCGAACGGCCGCTGTCGGAGGCGGCGCTACAGATCGTCGGCCCGACAGGCGCCGTGCTCATGGCGGCAGCTGCTCTGGTGTCGATTGGCGGCATCCTGAACGCGATCGTCTTCGCCACACCGCGCATTCTGTTCGCGATGGCGGACAACGGTGAACTGCCTCGCGTGCTTTCGCAGACGCACGCGCGGTTTCGAACACCGGCGGCCGCCATCATCGTGACCGCCGTTGCCGCCGGAGTCGTGGCTGAATTCAGCACGTTCATTTCCGCTCTGACGATCAGCACGATTGTGAGGTTGGTTGCCTACCTTGCCACGTGCCTGGCGCTCCCCGCGCTCAGACGCAGGAGTGACGTGCCGGCGCCGGCCTTCTACGTGCCGGCGGGGTGGCTGGTCTCGGCGGGCGCTACGGCGCTTGGTGTCTGGCTCCTGACGAACACCGCGTGGGCTGAACTGCGCCTCGGCGTTATCGTCGTCATGGTTGGGATGGCGATCTATCTTGCGTGCGCGCGAAGAACGCGCGCGCTCGAGGCGGCGGTGCTATCATCGCGCCCCTCGTGATTCAGAGTTGTAGTAGGGGCCAGCTTCAGCCGGCCCGATTGGAGATTCTGCGATGACACGAATTCTCCCGTTCGCAGCCGCGATTGTCGTTTTTACCGCCGCCATCTCGTCGGCGCAGGTGCAGGCGCCCCCCGCGCCCTGGCGCGGCGCCGGGCCGACGCCGTGCGTCGGAGCCGACGGCGGGGTGTACAAATGCCCGCCCGCCGCTCGAACCATCGCCATCCGTGCGGGACGCCTCTTCGACAGCACGACGGGTCAGATGCTGACGCGGCGTGTCGTACTGATCACCGGCGATCGCATCACCGAGGTTGGCGCCGAAGGAACGGTGAAGATTCCCGCGAATGCCCAGGTGATCGATCTCAGCCAGGCAACGGTGCTGCCGGGTCTCATCGACGCGCACACGCATATGTTCAACACGCGCCGTCCGAAAGGGACCACGGAAGCGTCGATGCTCATCGCGGTGCAGAACGCGCAGGCCGACTTGCGCGCAGGGTTCACCTCGGCGCGAGACATGAGCTCGCACGGCAACGGCTACGGTGATGTCGAGATCCGCAACGCCATCAATGCGGGGCTGTTCGACGGTCCGAGGTATCAGGTGTCGACGCTTGGCATCGTGTGGGGCGCCAAGCCGCGTGATCCGAAGACGCCGGACAATCCGCTCGCAAGTACGGTCGTGCGTTCCGTTGAGGAGGCGCGAGCGGCGGTCCGCGATCAGGTGGCTCATGGCGCGGACTGGATCAAGCTGTTCCCGGCCGGTGCCTACTCGTTCGACGCGGCGGGCAAGGCGCACTACGAGGTCACCTATCCGCTTCCCGTCCTGCAGGCGCTCATCGACGAGACGCATCGCCTCGGGAAGAAGTCGGCGTGTCACGTGTACGGCGGCGAGGGGCAGAAGAACGCGATCGTTGCCGGTTGCGACACCATCGAGCACGCCTTCGGTCTCGATCAGGAGCAGGCGAACATGATGGTCGCCAAGGGCCTGTACTACGATCCAACGCTGCAGCGATACACCGAACCCTACATGGACGACAACGATGCGAAGAACACCGGCGGCAAGTACCGGATGATTCCGATCTTCCAAAAAGCGGTATCGCTGGCGGCCGCGACCAGGGGAATGAAAATCATGGTGGGCAGCGGAGCTGATGGGTCCACCTACCCGCACGGGGCGCAGGCGCTCGACTTCGAGATGCTCGTCCGGCACGGCGGCCTGACGCCGGCGCGGGCAATTCAGGGCGGCACGATCATCAATGCCGAGGTGATGGGATGGAAGGACCGGGTTGGATCAATCGAGAAGGGCAAGTACGCGGACGTGATCGCCGTTACCGGCGATCCGCTCGCGGACATCACGGCGTTGCAGCGTGTTCAGTTCGTGATGAAAGGTGGAAAGGTCATCCGCAGCGAGATGACCGAGTCGGTGTCGACGAAGTAGGAGACCGTGGGGCAACCGGTACGGCCAAAGGCATGCAGTACGACTGAATGGACGGCGGGAGGTATTCATGAGCGTTGAACGCGCGTCCGTCGGCGATCCGCTTTCAGAACTCGAGCGCGCCTTCATGGCTGAGTTCCTTCAGGACCGCGGCCACACGCTGGACTCCGTGCGCACGTTGCCGCCAGCCGAAGCGCATGCGCTGCTGCAACAGGCATCCGTCTACGCGTCGTGCCGGTTGACCGAAGTCGAGTCGCGCGCCCATTTCGTCGACGACTTGCATCGGCCGGGTACCCCGCGAACGCGACACCAGTGACGCGCCAGGCGTTCGCGGCATGCACATCTCGTTTCGCCGGTCGATCAATTTCTCGCCGACGCCGGGTCTGTAGGCCGCGGAATCGGCACCGAAATGGTGCGTGCATTCGTGGCGCGCTTGTTCGAAGATCCTTCGGTCACCCGTGTCCAGAGCGACCCCGATCCGCGCAATGCGTGCGCCATAGGTTGTTATCAGAAGGCCGGCTTTCATGCCGTGCGACATCTCGATACACCTGACGGTCGCGCGTTGCTTATGATGTGCACTCGCGAAACAGGAGGCGTCCGATGAAGCTCGCAGCAATCGTAGTCATCGCTATTGCGACGATGGTGGTCACCCTTGCCGCGGCGCGCGGCGTTCCCAGCTCGGTTACCTATATTCCGCACGACAAGGTGAACTCGACGATGGCGAAAGGTGGACAGATCATCGGCGAGAACGGGTTGATCGTGCTGGCGCAGCGGCGCGGCGCCGGCGAAGTGGAGGTCCACGAGAACACTAACCACGTGTTCATCATTGTTGAAGGCGAAGCGACATTCGTGACCGGCGGCACGATGGTTGAGCCGAAGAACACGGCGCCGGGTCAGATTCGCGCGAAGAGCACCCAGGGCGGCCAGACCTATCACCTCACCAAAGGCGATGTGATCACGATCCCGGCGAAGACGCCGCACTGGTTCAAGGAAGTCCCGACGCAGACCATTGCGTACTACGGGGTCAACATGGAGCCGTAAGTGCTAGCATTCGCGGCGAGCGATCCCCGTCCACGATGAAGAGTACTGATTCGCGTATGACACGGCGCCGCGTGCTTGGCAGCGGCGCCGGTCTTCTGGCCGCGGCGGCCGTACCGCTTCGAGGCCAATCGACTGCAGCGCCACGCGAGCAGGCGGCATCCGCCGCAGATCTCACGGGACGCGTGGCGCGGTATATGGCGGCGGCGCGTCAACAGGCGCTGCCCGCCGACGTCGTCCGCGAGGCGAAGCACCGGATTCTCGACACGCTCGCGGCCATGATTTCTGGCGCACGCCTGAAACCCGGCGAGAGCGCGATTCGATTTGCGCGCGCTCAGGGGGGAAACGCCGAAGCCTCGATCGTCACCACGAACCTGCGCTCGTCCGCCATCACCGCGGCGCTCGTCAACGGCATGTTTGCGCACGCCGACGAGACCGACGACTTCGAGCCGGTCACCAAGGCACATCCCGGGTGCGCCGCCGTTCCCGCCGCTCTGGCAATCGGCGAGCGCGACAACGGGTCGGGCAACGAATTGATTCGCGCAGTCGTGCTTGGTTACGACCTGGGCTGTCGCTGGCTGCAGGCCCTCGGCCCTAATCATGTTCGCGCGACGCACCGCAGCGCGGAAGGTGTGAGTGCGACGATGGGCGCGGCGGCAGCCGCGGCGTCGATGGCGCGGCTCGACGAGCGGGGGATGCGCTACGCGCTGTCGTATGCCGTGCAGCAGGTATCGGGCGTCTGGAGCTGGGAACGCGATCTCGAGCACGTCGAAAAGGCGTTCGATTTTGCCGGGATGGGCGCGCGCAATGGCGTGACCGCCGCCGTGATGGTCCAGAGCGGCTTCAGCGGCGTTCCCGACGTGCTCGAGGGCGAGCACAATGCACTCGAGGCGCATTCAACCCAGCCACGCCCCGAGGAAATGGCTGTTGATCTCGGGAAGCGGTTCTACGTCGTTGAAACCGCGATCAAGACATTCTCCGTTGGTTACCCCATCCAGTCGGCACTCGACGCGCTGCTGACGCTTCGCCGCCAGCATGGTCTGACCGCCGCGAATGTCGATCGCGTCGTCGTGCGGCTGCCCGAGGACGGCGCGGGCATCGTCAACGATAGCGCGATGCCTGACGTCAACCTGCAGTATCTGGCCGCCGTCGCCCTCATCGATGGAACGGTGTCGTTCGATGCCAGTCATTCCTTCGAGCGGATGAGGGATCCGCAGGTCCTTGCCGTGAAACAGCGCGTCCAGCTCGTCGGCGATAAAGCGTTGATGGATCCGGCCGCGCCGCGCAGCGCCAGCGTCGATGTCCATCTGCGCGACGGCCGGATGGTGACCCATTTCACGCGGTTCGCGCCGGGGACGAAGGAAAATCCGCTCGATACCGCGGCCGTCGCCGCAAAGGCGCGGAGTCTCATCGTGCCCGTGCTCGGCGCGCAGCGTTGCGACCAGGTGATCGAGCGCGTCAACACGCTCGACAATCTGGCGAGCGTTCGCGATCTCGTTCGTCTTCTCGTCGCGTAGCGATTCCTCTGTTACCATCCGCGCCATGAGCGCCATCAATCCCAAACTCGTCACCACCGCGTTCGAACTTCCCGGCTGCCGCATCGTCCGCAACATCGGTCTGGTCCGGGGCATCGTCGTCCGCTCGCGCAGCATCGTCGGCACGCTCGGCGCGTCGCTCCAGACGCTGATCGGCGGCAACATCACGCTCTACACCCAGCTGTGTGAAAAGGCGCGGGAAGATGCGTACCGATTGATGCTCGAGCACGCAGCCGAGCACGGCGCCAATGCGCTCATCGGCGTTCGCTACGACGCAAACGAGGTGGCCCAGGGCGTCACCGAGGTCCTCGCGTATGGAACGGCGGTCGTCGTCGAATCGACCCCATGAACCCGAGGGTTCCGGAATTTCGCCGGCTGCACGAAGCCGGTTGTTTCGTGATGCCGAACCCGTGGGATATCGGCAGTGCTCGTGTGCTTGTCGGTCTCGGGTTTCCTGCGGTCGCCACGACGAGTGCAGGCGCCGCCTGGTCGCTCGGCCGACGGGACAACGAAATTTCGCTCGAATTATCGCTGGCGCACCTCCGCACGATCGCTGCGGCCGTCGAGGTACCGGTCAACGCCGATTTCGAGGATGGCTTCGCCAGAGATCCAATCGGCATCGCGGCCAACGTATGGGCCGCGGCTGAGACCGGCATCGCGGGAGTCTCGATCGAAGACTCCACGGGCGATCAGGCGGCGCCGCTCTACGATTTCGACCTGGCCGTCGAGCGCGTCAAGGCGGCGCGGCGGGCTATTGACGACAGTGGGACCGGCGTGCTGCTTACGGGACGCTCGGAAGGATTCATTGCCGGACGCCCTGATCTTGCAGAGACCATCCGACGTCTGGTGGCGTATGCCCAGGCAGGCGCCGACTGCCTGTACGCACCGGCGTGCGCGCGATGAATGACGTATCAGCGATCGTCAACGCTGTCGCACCGAAGCCGGTCAACGTCCTCGTCAGCTCCGATTTCACCACCGTGGCACAGCTCGCCGAACTCGGGGTGCGCCGCATCAGCGTCGGCGGCGCGCTTGCACGTGCCGCGTGGACCGGCTTTCTGACTGCAGCGCGGGAGATCGCGACCACCGGTACTTTCTCGACCTTCGCGCGCAATATCCCAGTGCCCGAGTTGAATAAGGTGTTCAATCCCGCGCGCCGCCACGACCCGTCGTCGTGACGCGTGCTAGTATCCCGGGCGCACAGGAGGCTTCATGTCGAATCGGCTGGCGATTCTGGCGATCGGTATTGCCGCCATGGCTTCCATGGATGCGGAGGCGCAAGGCGTTGTCACGCAGCGTAATCTCTCGCTCGGTCTTGCGAAGACGATTGCGGAAGCCGCTCAGGCGGAATGCCAGGCCAAGGGCTTCCACACGTCGGTTGCCGTTGTCGATCGCGCCGCGCAGGTGCTCGTCATTCTCCGCGACGAACAGGCGACCGCTCAGACCGCCGACATGGCACGGCGCAAAGCCTACACCGCCCGCATGTTTCGCATTCCGACGATGGAGTTTCAGAAGCGGACCGCGGAGAATCCGGGCTCCGCGGCACAGCGCGATCTCGCCGACATCCTCGCACTGAGCGGCGGCGTCCCAATCCAAATCGGCAACGACACCATCGGCGCCGTCGGCAGCGCAGGATCGAATCTGGAGATGGATGACGCGTGCGCGAAGGCCGGGATCGCGAAGGTCAAGGATCTTCTCAAGTAGGGGACGTATGCGGATGAAGAACCACTCGCTTGTGGCGTTGACGATTGCTGCCGTTGTCACGATCGCGGCCGTGCTCGCGGGGCAGACGGCGAAACCAGCGCAGGCACCGGCAGGCAACGGCACGCTGCTTGATGATCTCGTTGTCGCCAACCGGATCCTTGCGAACGAGAACATTCTCGACGGGCTCGGCCACATCAGCGTACGCAGCCTCACGAACCCGAATCATTTTTTCCAGTCTCGCGATCTCGCTCCCGGACTGGTGACCGCCGCCGACATCCTCGAATACGACCTCGACGGCAATCCCGTCAATCCGAAAGGTCCGGCGAGCGTTCGCGAACGCTTCATTCACGGCGCCATTTACAAGGCACGACGCGACGTCAACTCCGTCGTGCATTCGCACATGCCGTCGGTGTTGCCGTATACCGACGTGACAACGCCTCTCCGGCCGATGTATCACATGGCGGCGTTCCTCGTTCCGGGTGTCCCGCTGTTTGAGATACGAAATGTTCAGGGACACGTCGGCATGCTCGTCGATGACAATGCGTCCGGTGACGCGCTGGCAAAGACGCTCGGCGACAAGACTGTTGCCCTGTTGCGCGGGCATGGCGCCGCCATTGTCGGATCGTCGATTCCCGATGCCGTCAGCAGCGCCATCTTCCTCGACGTGAACGCGCGCGTGCAGTCGCAGGCGGTGGCGCTCGGCGGAAACATTCATTACCTGACGCAGGCGGACCTGGCGCCGCCGACGCCAAATCAGCAGCCGTCTGCGGTGCCGGGAACGGCAGGGTACTACCCGCGCAGCTGGGGAATTTGGAAACTAAAAGCCATGGGAGAAAAGCGATGAAGTACGTGATGACGATGCTCGCGTTGATCGTGGCGGCCGCGACCGTATCGGGACAGTCGGGCGCGACCAATCCGCTCATTGGTGCGTGGAAGGTTGAAAGCGCGCAGCCTGGTTTGTATGTCTTCACGAAGCAGCACTACAGCTTCGCGCGGATTCAGGGCGACAAGCCGCTCCCCGACTACCCCTCGAACGACAAGGCGACCGACGCCGACAAGGTGGCGGTATTCAACGCGATGTATCTCAACACCGGTACATACACGGTGACCGGCAACATGCTCGCGACCAAAGCGATGGTGGCCAAGAGCAAGTTTGCGATCGGCGGCGCCGGAAACCAGTACGAATTCGCGATCAATGGAAGTTCGCTCACGCTGACCCAGAAGCCATCGGGGGCTGTCCTCAAGCTGACACGGCTGGAATAGAAACGGAGGCCGTATGGGCCCGGATCGGTCGTCGTTGCTGTCGAGACGCGAGATGCTGGTGACACCGGTCGCGATGATGATCGCCGCCGAGGCGTCCGCCGCAGGAAAGATGTCGCTCGCTATTCACCAGAACACCTCGGCGGCGGCAGGGTACCGCGCGTCGCTCGAGGGGTGGGCACGCGCCGGCATCAAGAACGTCGAGATCACGGCGGCGCTGCTCGACGGTTTTCTCAAAGCCGACACGCTTGCGTCGGCCAAGCGCGTGCTGGCCGATAACGGGCTGACGCCCGTCTCGGCGGCGTGCGGCGTCGGAGGTCTCTGGGAGCCGAATCCGAACCACGCGGCTTCGCTCGATAACCTGAAGCGGCGTTGCGAGCAGTTCACCGAGCTCGGCCTGACGCATATCTACGCGCCGGTGGGCGGCATGCCCGCGCAGAAATTCGTCGAAGACGATTACAAGACCGGCGCCGATCAGATGCGCAAGGTCGGCGATGTCGCCAGGCAGTTCAACCTGCGGATGAGCGCCGAGTTCACACGCGGGTCGTCGTTCATCTCAACGCTTCCCACGATGCTGCGGGTCACACGTGCGGCGGCGCACCCGAACGTGAAACCGCTCGTCGACTGCTATCACTTCTGGTCCGGCAACAACAAGCTCGAGGATCTCGATTTGCTCAAACCGGGCGACGTGGGTCACGTCCATTTTCAGGATGTCCCCGACATCCCGCGTGAGCTGCTGGACAACACCACGCGCCTGATTCCCGGCGAGGGGATCAGTCCGCTCACGGCCATCCTCAAGAAACTGTCGGACAAAGGCGGCTATAGCGGGCCGTTGTCGGTGGAGTTGTTTCTTCCCAAATATCAGCAGGGAGACCCGTACGAAGTCGCGCGCGACATTCGTCAGAAGGCGGAAGGCGTCATGCGGCGGGCCGGCGTGCTCTGAACTCGCCGCCCTCGCCGTCATCCTCCTGGCATTCGCGTGTTCGTCGGGCGGATCGACGACCGAACCCGCGCCGGTCCCGCAGCCGCCCGCCGCTGCCCGCGGCGCACCGCGCGTGCTGATGCTGACCGCGACCGCCGGGTTCAGGCATGACTCGATTCCCACCGCGCGTCAGGTCATGGCAGTCCTGGCGGCGTCGGCCGGGTTCTCGGTCAACGCCACTGAAGATCTTTCGCTCATCAACGCCGACACGCTCCGCAATTACGATGTCGTGATGTTCGCGCTCACCAGCGGCGAACTCCCCTTCTCGGCGGCGCAGAAGAGCGCGCTCGTCGACTTTGTCTCGAGCGGGCACGGCTTCATCGGTGTTCATAGCGCCACCGACACGTTGTATCAGTGGGCGGATTACGGACGCCTGGTCGGCGCCTATTTCAAGGAGCATCGCTGGACACAGCAGGGGAGCGTGGTCGTCGAGAATCCGTCGCACCCGGCGAGCGGCGGACTCGCCGAACGGTTTTCGATCACCGAGGAGTTCTACACCTTCCAGGACAATCCGCGAGGGCGCGTTGACGTGCTGCTGCGCCTCGATCCGGCTTCGGTCGGCGCGACAGGAGACTACCCGCTGGCCTGGGCACATGCCTTCGGCGCGGGGCGTGCGTACTACAACGCGCTTGGACACTTTCCGGAAACATGGAGGGACGCGCGTTTCGAGCGCCAGCTTGCGAGCGCTGTCGCGTGGACGTCGGGACGATGAGATGAACACAGTCGAGTACATCTGTACGGCATGCGGACTGCAGTTTCCCGCCTCCGACGAGCCTCCCGCGAACTGTCCGATCTGCATCGATTACCGGCAGTTCGTTCCTCGCGCCGGCCAGCAATGGACAACGCTGGCCAGGCTGCGCCGCGGTCACCGGAACGCGTTTCAGCAGCTCGAACCAGGATTGATCGGCATCGCGACGACACCGGAATTCGCGATCGGCCAGCGCGCGCTGCTCGTGCGCACGGCGGCGGGCAACGTGCTGTGGGACTGCATCAGTCTCATCGATGACGCGACGGTCGAAATCATCAACGCACTTGGCGGTCTTCGGGCCATTGTGATCTCACACCCGCACTACTACACGACGCTCGTGGAGTGGAGCCGCGCCTTCCGGGCGCCGGTCTTCATCCATGAAGGCGACCGCCGGTGGGTGGCGCGGCTCGACGATGTCGTGACGTTTTGGGACGGCGAGGTGCGTGATCTTCTTCCTGGCATTCGGGTCATTCACTGCGGAGGGCACTTCGCCGGCAGCACGATCCTGCATTGGGAATCGGGTGCCGACGGCCGGGGCGTCTTGCTGACCGGCGACACGATCCAGGTTGTCCCCGACAACCGCTGCGTCACCTTCATGCGCAGCTTTCCGAACATGATTCCGTTGCCGGCCGCGGAAGTAAGCCGCATCGCGCGGGTGGTCGCGCCGCTGCGCTTCGAACGCATCTATGGCGCGTTCTGGGATCGCGACGTCACCGCCGACGCGCATCGCCGAGTGCAGGAGTCAGCCGACCGCTACGTCGCGTGGCTCACGGGAGAGGGCGCCGACGCGCCCGTACCTTAGGTTCAATGGGTTCATAGGGTTCATAGGGTTCATAGGGTTCAGAAGGTTCAGAAGGTTCCGAAACCACAGAACCCAATGAACCCATTGAACCCAATGAACCTATTGAACCCCTACTCCGGAAGTGCGAAGACGTAAAGCGCGTTGCCCGTCGCCGGCGAATGGATCTCCGGCGCGATCGTTGCCGGCACGTTGCGCGGGCTGCCGCCCCCGTTGCCCGTTGTCACGGCGACATATTGTTTGCCGTCGACGCTGAAGGTCACAGGAAACCCCTGCACCGACGTTCCCAGTCGCGTCTCCCACAGCAGCGCTCCGGTCTTCACATCGATCGCGTGGAAATGACGATCGAGGTCGCCCACGAAGACGATGCCGCCCGCGGTCGAGACCGCTGAGGTGAGGAACGGCGCGCGCTGAGTGTAGGCCCACTTCTCCTGCATCGTCGTGATATCGAAGGCAGCGAGTTTGCCGATCTTTCCGTCAGTCCCCGGCATCTCGAAGAAGCGCCGCGCCGCGCCGCTGCCGCTGCCGCCGCCTTCCTTCTGCTCGATCTTTTGACCGTTGATCTCCAGGCAACTCTGACTGAGCGGGATGATCAGTTGTCGCGTTGCCGCGTGATACGTCGAGGCGGGCCAGTTGTGGCCGCCTTCAGTGCTCGGACAGCCCTGGATCCAGTTGCCAAGCTGCTGCTCCATGATGTCGAGGCGATACTGCGGCCGGCCCGTCGACTCGTTCCATGCCGACCAGACGTTCTGAAAGAGCGTCTCTTTGTGCCCGAGATACTTACCCGTCTGCCGATCGAGCTTCCACAGCACGCCGTCCTTGCCGACCGTGAACACCAGCTTCTGATTCCGGTCGTCGACCAGGACGCGCTCGAAGACCACATCGAGGTCGAGCGCTTCCGCCGGCGCATGCTGGAAGTGCCATTTCAGCTTGCCGGTGTCGACGTCGAGCGCGAGCGTCGAGCTCGAATAGAGCGCATCGTCATCCATCGACATGCCGCGGCTGACGGCCATCCACGGCTTCGCCTGCGCCGTGCCCCAATACGTCAGATTCAGATCCGGATCGTAGCTGCCGGTGATCCATGACTCGGTTCCCGCGCGGAACATGTCCGGAAGCTTGCCCCATGAATCGCCGCCCGACTCGTTCGAGCGCGCGATAGTGTTGAACTTCCACACCAGCTTGCCCGTGCCGGCGTCGTACGCGCTGATGAAACACTTCTCATCCTCGCGATACATCGCGCAGGAGTTGAGTCCCTGAATGACTTTGCCTTTCGCCACGATCGGGCCGCTGCTCGCGCCGAACTCGCCCTTCGATCGGTTACCGATGACCGTTTCCCATACCTGCTTGCCGCTCCGCGCATCGAAGGCGAGCAGGTGTGCCTCGTCGGTCGTGACGAACACTTTGTCGTCGTACATCGAGATGCCGCGCATCGCGGCCGCCGCTGGCTTGGTCCCGTAGCGGTTTTCCCAAATCAGCTCGCCTGTCTTCACGTCGAGCGCCTGAAGCGTGTTTCCCGCGTTATTGAGATAGATGATGCCGTTGTGAACGATCGGCGCCGGCTGGCTGGTGCCGCCTTCGCTCATCGCCCAGCTCCATACCAGTCGAAGATTTTTGACATTGCCGCTCGTGATCTGCGTCAGCGGGCTGAAGTTGGATGCGCGGTAGTCGCGCCGGATCATCAACCAGTCGCCAGGATCCGGGTTGCGCAGCATCGCATCGGTCACCGGGACGTAATTCTTCACTTCGCCCGTGACGGTGAGCCCCTGCGGGCGTGGAGGCGCCGCTGCGCCGCCGCCTCGTCCGCCGCCACCCTGCGCCACACCGGCGGCGGCCTGACCCGTGGCGATTGAGTTGATCGGCACGCGCGCGTTTTCGGTGAGCGTCTCGGTCCCCGGTCGCGCGCCGTTCTGCCGCAGGATGAACGCCGCGATGTTCGCGTAGGTCTCGGCGCCGAGCGAGCTCGGACTTGCCGGCGGCATGGTCAGCTGGATGAACGTGAGCAGGTCACGCGTCGTCCGCGTGCCCCAGCCGCCGACGAATTCGGGACCGGTGAGGGCGGGCGCTGTTCCCTGGCCCTTCAGATCGGGTTGATGGCAGGTGGCACAGTTTGCCTGATACGCCGCGGCGCCCGCGGTGGCCTGCGCGGCGGTGAACGGCGCCGCACCCTGCTGCTGACCGGCAACCGTGATGACAGCGGCGCCAGCGATCACGATCGAGATAGTGACAAGCCGCCGAGGGAAGAGAGACATCATTCCTCCTCGTACGTAGGGGCCGGCTTCAGCCGGCCCGATCAGCGGACGAACCAGCCCCACAGATTTCCTTCAGCAGCACGCTCGCTGGAGATCTGAAGGTAGACGCGCCCACGTTCGAGCGCGCGCGCCTGTTCGGGCGTCAACGTGACCGATCCGGAAATCATCCCGTTGGTCGCTTTTGCGATCGTGAGATCCGCGAACGGCATTCCGCGCAGCCCCATCGTTGGCCCCTGGTGGAGACGCGCGGTTGTTGCGGGCGACCGCAGGCCTTCGAACGTGCCGGTTATCGTGAGCGATGTTCCCTTCAGGACAGCGGTTGCCGAGCCGCTCCCCGCGACAGTGCTGCGCATGGCGATATCGATCGGCACGGGCGCCAGGCGCACCTTGTACCGCACCTCATTCTGCGCCGCTGCAGGTATCGTGACCGCGAATAACATCGCGGTTACCACGCCTGACGCCCGATACCTGTTACCTCCTGACACCTGACACCTGATACCTCAGTTCGCAAGCGGATTCGGACGGTACTGAATGTGATTGACGTACCCGAGTTTCGTCTCAGTGAACTTCGGCAGGTACGAGTTGAAGCTCGTCCAGATACCGCGTCCCTTCCAGCCTGCGTTCGGATTGTCGATGCGGCCATCGAGCCCGCGCGTGTAGAACGGCAACGGATACGGCAGCCGGAACACGGTCCACGTTTCTTTCTTCGGATCGAAGATCAGCATCGAGTCCGACGTGGTGCCCGTGACGATGATCATGTCCTTGCCCATCCCGAGGGTGCCGAACTGATCGATCCACATGAAATAGGGATACTCGGTGCTCCCTGTTTCCTTGCCGGTGCCGGTGAACTTCGCCCCCGGCAGCTCCCAGTACGTGAACTTCCCGGTCTTGCGATCAATGCGTCCGAGGTGACCACTCCCGGCTGAGAACCAGACGTTGCCGTCGGTCGTGAAGTCGATGCCGTGCGAGAGCCGTCCCGGAGGCGGCAGCGGGTAGTCGGTGTACTTCTGCGTCTTCGGATCGAGCATGTAGATCTTGTTCTGCGGTCCGTCAACGGTCGGAACCGGAACCCAGATCGTGCCGTCTACCGGATTCACGCCCGTCGCGTAGCCACTGGTCGGAATAACCCTGCCCGTCTTGGTGTCGACTCGCATCCATGATTTCTGGGCGGCCGCTTCGGTGCCTTCGACGTTATTGCGATCGATCTTCGTTGTGTCGAGCATGCCGAGCACATCGCCGTCGCTCCAGATGCGACCCTGCCAGTCGAACTGGAGATGATGCGTGTTGTACGACGTGTCGACGCCAACGAACTTGTGCGTCTTCGTATCGAAGTAACCGAGCTGCATCCCGTGGCTGCGTGAGGTGAGCGCCTTGGCGGCGATCTCCTTCGCCGCGGAATCGTCGATGTCGAGTGCAACGGTGCTGGCCGCCCACTTCGGATTGTTCGCCGGGCCGCCCGGCCGAACGGGCTGCGTCATCCAGAGCTCGCCCTTCTCGTTGAGCATCGGGTTGTGCGGGCTCGGCATCCACGAGCCAGGCTGACGCGCGCCACGGCCCCCTTCACCGGGCTCGGCGCCATCCCCCGCCCCGTGGTAGTAGTCGATGTTGCGATCGAGCCCTTGGGTCGTGCGTCCCTGCACAGGGAACATCTCGAGCGTGTTCTTCACCGGATCCAGCGCCCACAGCCTGCCGCCCCCCGCGCGATCCGCGCCGTAGACGATTCCGTTCCCGTACAGCGTCGGATTGCGCTTATCGGTCGAGATGTTGTCGTGGATGAACGAGTCGGCCGCGGCCCAGTCCCACTGCGTCACGACGAAGTTGCGCTCGATGCCCCTTGGCCGCGGCGGCGGCTCCGGGACCTCGCCAGCCTTGATGCGTGTTGCCCAGTCAGCCAGTGCTTTCTCCAGCAGATC
>JACXTT010006457.1_pt1 | contig 16708 bp, 14 predicted proteins | sample 9270951 | NCBI WGS metagenome assembly JACXTT01 (sample SAMN15532306, study PRJNA645909) | rock metagenome | isolation source: weathered quartz diorite | place: Puerto Rico | collected 2017-06-21 | reverse complement strand
GCTCGGTCGAGCGCCTCTCGCTCGACCACCAGGTCCTCGGCGAATACGAGGTCCGGGTCGGCCGCCACGATCCAGCGAACCTCGGGTTCGGAAACCGGTCCGCCAAGGCACAGCTCGGCCAGGCGTGAAGGCGGCACCGCGTAGCCACGCCGGCGGAGCAGCGCGATGGTCCGGTGGACCCGATCGGAGACCGCGGTCGAGCTCTCCCCGAGGTACCCGACAGCCATCTGCTGGGATACGGCCAAGGGTTACGTGGCATCATCAAGCAAAGCCGCAAGGAGACACAAGCGGAGGAAGCAGATGACCGCCGACGGACACTTCCAGGTTCCCCAGCCGTCCAACGAGCCGGTGCGCTCGTATGCGCCGACCGATCCGCATCGCAAGACCCTGAAGTCACGCCTCGCCGAGCTCACGGACGCCCGGACCGAAGTCCCGATGCTCATCGGCGGCGAACGGCGCTGGGGCGCCTCGAGGGCCGATATCCGCTCGCCCCACCGCCACGAGCTTGCCATCGCCGAATACGCGGTCAGCGGCGGCAAGGACATGGACGACGCGATCAAGGCGGCTGTGGGCGCACGCAAGATGTGGGCGGCCACCGCCTATCACGAAAGGGCGGCGGTACTGCTCCGCGCGGCGTCGCTGCTGGCTGGTCCCTGGCGCGACACGATCAACGCGGCCACGATGCTCGGCCAGTCGAAGACGGTCCACCAGGCGGAGATCGACGCCGCGTGCGAGACGATCGACTTCTGGCGCTACAACGCCTACTTCGGCGACCAGCTCCTCCGCAACCAGCCCTTCAACGACGGCACGGCATGGAACCGGCTCGAGTACAGGCCGCTCGAGGGCTTCATCTTCGCGGTCAGCCCGTTCAACTTCACCTCGATCGCAGGCAACCTGCCGACCGCCCCGATGCTCATGGGCAACACCGTGGTTTTCAAGCCGGCCACGCAGACCCTTCTCGTCAGTCACTTCCTGATGGAGCTGCTGATCGAGGCCGGCATGCCGCCCGGGGTGATCAACATGGTCAGCGGCAGCGCTGCTGAGATCTCGAGCAAGGTGCTGAATCACCCCGAGCTGGCCGGGATCCACTTCACCGGCTCGACCGAGGTGTTCCAGGGCATGTGGCGAGAGGTCGGCCAGAACATCGGCCGCTACCGGACCTATCCCCGCCTCGTGGGCGAGACCGGCGGCAAGGATTTCGTGCTGGCGCACGACTCGGCCGACAGAGACGCGCTCCGCACCGCGCTTGTGCGCGGCGCTTTCGAGTACCAGGGCCAGAAGTGTTCGGCCGCCTCTCGCGCTTACATCCCGCAGTCGATGTGGAAGAGCATGCGCTCCGAGCTCGCCGACCTCGTCGACGCGATTCCGCAGGGCGACGTCGCCGACTTCCGCAACTTATTGTGCGCCGGGATTGACGGCCCCGCCTACACGAACCATATGAATGCGATCGACTACGCGCGCAAGACCGACACCGCGAAGGTCGTGGCCGGCGGCAAGGGCGACGACAAGGTGGGCTGGTTCATCCGGCCGACCGTCATCGAGACGACGGATCCTGATTTCAAACTGCTGCGCGAAGAGCTCTTCGGGCCCATCCTCACCGTCTATCCGTATGCAGATGGAAAGTTCGAAGAGACGCTCGACCTCTGCGACCGGACTAGCCCGTACGGCTTGACCGGCGCCATCTTCGCCCGCGACCGTGGGGCCATCCGCACGGCGTCGGAGAAGCTGGTCAACGCTGCCGGCAACTTCTACATCAACGACAAGCCGACGGGTGCCGTGGTCGGGCTTCAGCCTTTCGGCGGCGCGCGGGCGTCAGGGACCAATGACAAGGCGGGGTCGTTTCTCAACCTCATCCGCTGGGTCAGCCCGCGGGTGATCAAGGAGACCTACGTGCCGCCGACAGACCACCGCTATCCATTCATGGAAGACGACCACGAGCGAGGCGCGCTCTAAGGCGTCAGTTTTGTACGAGGTCGATGGGGCGGTCGTCACCGTCACCATCGACCGCCCGGACGTCCGCAATGCGGTGGACTCGCACACAGCCGGGGCGCTGGCCGACAGCTTCCGGCGCTTCGACGCGGACGCGAGCCTTGCGGTGGCCGTCCTCACCGGTTCAGGCGGCAACTTCTGCGCGGGCTTCGATTTGAAGGCGCTCGCGGCCCGCACAGGCGATCGCCTGAGCGAGTCGGGTGAGGGCCCGATGGGACCCACGCGCATGATGCTCGGCAAGCCGGTGATCGCTGCGATCGAGGGCTACGCAGTCGCGGGTGGGCTCGAGCTGGCGCTGTGGTGCGACCTCAGGGTGGCCGCACGCGGCGCGACCCTCGGCGTCTTCAACCGCCGGTTTGGCGTGCCCTTGATCGACCTCGGGACGGTGCGCCTGCCGCGCCTGATCGGCCAGGGCCGGGCTCTCGACTTGATCCTGACGGGCCGGCCGGTGGCGGCGGAGGAAGCTTTGCAGATCGGTCTCGTCGAGAGATTGGTCGAGCCCGGCCAGGCGCTCGCCGAGGCGCGGGAGGTCGCCCGCCAGATCGCAGCGCTGCCCCAGGGCTCCCTCCGCGCGGACCGGAGGAGCGCGGTGAGTCAGTGGTCGCTGAGCCAGGACGAGGCGATGCGCGCGGAGTATCGAGGCGGGGTCGACGTCATCGCCTCGGGCGAAGCTCGAGAGGGCGCGCGTCGATTTGCGGAAGGGTCAGGACGTCACGGGACGTAAACGCCGCCACTGAGAGCAGCACGATCGCGCCGAGCTCGGCGGCGATGACCGGAACCGGTCCCCAGATCGGCTCGCCCTCGACGGCGAGGATACCCGCCAGCAGGAAGACCCAGGTCCAGGCGGGCGCGCTCGCGCGGAGGCACAGCCACGCGGCCAGCCCCAGCATCGCCAGGTCGTCGAGATGGGCGTAGGGCGTGGCGAGCATGCCTCCGACGAGGGCGCAGACGTATGTCCACTCGGTGCCTCGACGGCGCAGTCGATAGGCGAGTGCCAGCGCCCAGACCGCGATCGCGACCTGGACCGGACGCGCGGCATCACCGAACAGGTACGTCAGCGTCAGCTCGTGGTTCACCGGCACGGTCGCGGCAAAGCTCAGGCGGGCCTCGTACGCGCTGAGGCCGGCACCGCCCAGCGCCAGGGCTGAGACTCCGGCAAGCGCGCCCAGCGCAAGCACGCTGCCGACGAAGGCACGGTCGTGCCGCGCCGCCAGCAACGCCGGCGGCACCAGGAAAGCGAGCTGTGGCTTGAGGGCGATCACGCCGAGCGCGACACCCGCCAACAGCGGCCGTTCGGTCCGCAGCAAGGCGTACGAGCCGGCGACCCCCAGCGCGACGAACATTCCAGGCTGGCCCAGCTGCAGGCCGTAGATCACCGGCAGCCATCCGACCGCGGCGGCGAGATGGATGACGCGGGTGCGACCAGCGCCCGGCGCGGCGAGGTACCACGCGCCGACCAGCGCCGTCACCAGCAGTGCGCTCCAGGTCCAGTAGCCCGCGGGATAGGGCAGCGGCGTCAGCGGCAGAGCCAGCCACGCAACCGGCGGTGGGCTGATGTAACGCGCAAGCTCGGCAACTTTGATCCCCGAACCAAGAGCGTCCAGCTGCGCCTGCTGCAGCGACAGGTTGTAGATGGACGGCCAGCCCTGGGCAATACCGATCTTCGCCGCGACGTAATAGAAGGTGAAGTCGTTGTGGAAGCGGTCGGAGGCGTACGCCGCGATCCACTGGTAGAGGTCGAAGATCGCGAAGAGCACGGCGGTCGCGCCGCCGGCCGCCGCGCCGAGGTTCCGCCACCTCCGAGAAGATGCGATCACGGGCGCAGGTTACCGTTTGTAGTGGTGACTTCGACCAGTTTTGAAGCTCGCGTCGTCGAGCTGCGGGATGGCACGAGGGTCCATCTCCGGCCGATCGTCCCCGAGGACGAGCCGCTGCTGCACGAGGCAGTGGCCTCGATGTCGGAGAGGACTGTGTACTTCAGGTTCTTCTCACCACTCAAGCGCATGTCCGACGCCCTGGCGCACCGTCTCGCGGTCGTCGACTACCACGATCGCTTCGCCCTCGTCGCGACCATGCACGGGCACAATGCCAAAGAGCGCATCGTGGGCGTCGCCCGCTACGACCGCGCGCGGGACACCGACGTGGCTGAGGTCGCCGTCGCCGTGATCGACGAGTACCAGCGCCGCGGAATGGGCGGCATGCTGCTCGCGGAGCTGGCTCGCGTGGCGAGGCAAGAGGGCGTCAAGAGCTTCCAGCTCATCGTCCTTCCCGAGAATCGCGAGATGCTCGGCCTGCTCCGCAAGATGGGCTGGATCCACCAGGCGAGACTGAGCGGTGGCGTCTACGAGATATCGTTCGACCTGCCCGCGTGATCGACACCCAGCTGCTTGCGTTCGCAGGAGTCTCTCTCCTGCTTGCCATCACGCCCGGTCCTGACATGGCGGTGGTGACCAGGAATGCGCTCGCGCACGGGCGGCGGGGAGTGGTGTTCACGACGAGCGGCATCGCGCTCGCGCTGGTCATCTGGGTCACGGCGACCGCGGTCGGACTTTCGGCGCTGCTGCGCGCATCGGGTGAGGTGCTGTTCGCGCTGAAGCTGGTCGGCGCGTGCTATCTCGCGTACCTCGGGATACGGACGCTGCTCGAGTCGCGCGCGCAGCCCGGTGACCTCCTTGCGGGTACCCCGCCCGCCGCGCCTGCTCATGCCGTGTTCAGGCAGGGATTCCTTTCCGCCATCAGCAATCCAAAGCTCGGCGTGTTCTTCGTCACCTTCCTGCCTCAGTTCGTCCTGCCAGGCCAGCAGGTGCTGCCGCGGCTGCTCGAGCTGGGCGTGACCTTCGCGGTGATCGGCTGGCTCTGGATGAACGTCTACGGCCTGTTCGTGACGAGGCTGCGCCGCGTGATCACGGCGCCGCGCGTGCGCCAGTGGATGCAGCGCGTGACGGGTGTTGTTCTGCTCGGTTTCGGTGCGCGACTGGCCCTGGAGCGGATCTAGCCCCAGGCGAACTCGGTGCAGAGGTAGTCGAAAGCCTGCCCCTCGGGCATCCCGTTGGGAAAGTTCTTCGGGTCGGCCGGCCCGAGCGCGAAGATCGCCACCGTCACTCCCCGCTGGCTCGCGACGATGACGGCAAACCGCACCTTGGTCGCCGTCTGTGATGCGCCCAGCAGGTTCGCGGAATACACCTCACCCACTCCGTCCTGGTTGCCGACATGCGCGCCCTTCAAGGTCCCCACGAGCGTCACGTCCTGCCACTGCGCGGTCGGCAGACTCGACACGGTCGAGCGGAGGACCTGGTCGGGGTTGCCACCGCTCGAGCCGGTGACCTGGATCTGGCCGAGCTTCGTCCCCAGCGTGATGCCCGAGGCGTCCTGCGACCGCACCGTCCACGCCGAGAAGTAGTTGACCTGGAACTTGAACGCGGAGCTCACGTAGGTCGCCTGCTCGGCCAGAGGCGTGACCAACTTCGGCGAGCAGTTCACGGTGCAGGTCGAGTGATTGCCACCGACAAACTGCGAGACGGCGAAGCCGCCGACGACGACCGCGGCCACGATCAGGATCAGCACGAGCCCGCCCGCGATCAGCGCCGGCGCGAGCTTGTACTGGCCCGCGACGGGGTACGCCGCGCGCGGCGCTTGCGGGTAGCCGTACACGGGCCGCGCGGCGACCGCCTGCCTCATGACCGGCGTTCCGCAGCGCCCGCAGAAGGTCGCCTGGGGCGGAAGCGGCGCGCCGCAGCGCCCGCAGTATCGTACCGGCGCCTGGTACGCCATCACGCTCCTCTCACGAGTCGTGCGCGACCCTGCTTCGACGCCGCAGCCCGCGCCGCGCCGCAGGATGGGCAGAACGCCATCGTCGGCACGATGCGGTGGCACTCAGGGCACGGCGCGTCCGGTCCGATCTCGTGCTCGGCGCCCTCCACCAGGAGTGCGTCGTGGATGACCACGCGCAAAAAGACCAGCACCAGCGCTGTCACCGCCGCCAGGACGACGACGTTCAGGATGAGGTCCGGCACGGCGAACGTGACCATCCCCAGCGCGATCTGCACCCCAAAAGCCACGATCAGCGCAGCAAGCACGCTCGAGCGCCAGGGCCGCCCAGTTCGACGCCGGTCGTACCGGCGCAGCCAGATCGCAGCCGTGACCATGCCTGTGGTGCAGGCGTTGACCAACATCACGAGCAACCCGGCACGCGTAAGCCGCACCGCCCAATCGAGAGCCGAACCGGTGCCGACGAGTGGTCCGGTGAGCAGCGGCCAGAACTGGGTGAGCGCGCTGGCGAGAGTGAAGCCGAGCGCCGAGGCTGCGCCGAAGCTCAGCCCGTCGAGCGGCTCGCGAAAACGCTCGCGAAATAGATAAAGGAAGAGTGGGCCCAAAAGCATGAGTGCCTGCGCGACCACCGGGATCGCGATCCCGGCCAGCAGAAACGCGGTGTCACGATCGCCCGTGATCTGCAGTTGCGAGAGGGGAGCGCCGGAGAGGTTGGTGAAGGCTATCCCCAGCAGCACGCCGACCACCATGGTTGCGCCGATGACCAGCCAGGGCTCCGACTCGTAGACCTCGACCTCGTAGAGGTAAATCAGGTAGAGGACCGGCACGACGAAAACCGCGGCCACCGTCGCCAGCGCGAAGAGATGCAGCGCGGCGAGCACGGCGACGAGCGCGCCGCCCGCGACAAGCGCGAGGCGAAAGGACGCGCCACGCCGGTGAGGAAGGTGGGGCAGAAGCGTGCTGATGATCGCAAGCTGCAGCACGCCCTCCGCGGGCACTGCCGCGAAGGCATGACCTCGGCGGGGGCTGTTCGCGGTCAGGTGCGCGCCGCAGTGGCCGCAGAAATCACCGCTCGGCACCGCCGAGCCGCAGTGGGGACAGGTGACCAGCGGCGGCCCATCGAGCTGGCTCATCCGCCGCCGCCTTTGATGTAGCGCGCCCACGCGGCGTCGAGCGCGGCGGCATCCATGCTGCCCCAACCTGTGGCGAAGTCCCAGCCCGTGCTTGCGTCGTAGAAGAGGTTGTTGCCCGACGTCACGTCGTGGAAAGGCTTCGCGCTGAGCCGCGAAGAGTTCTCTCCCATCCAGTACAGAGCCGGGTTGGCGAAACCGACCTCGCGCAGACCCTTCTGTTTCAGGTCCTGGTTGATGAGCGCGATCGTGCCGGCCCACAGCGGTGTCGCCGCCGACGTCCCGCCCGCCTGTTCGTCGTGCCCACCGAAGACGATGTGAAACCCGGTGAGCGGGTCTGCGTCAGCCGAGACGTCCGGCACCTGGCGCTGCCCGTGGGCGCCCGACTGCGCCTCGTTCTTCTGGTAATCCGGCGTGGCGTAAAACTGGCTCGCGCCGCCACCCCCGCCGCTCTGGTCGATCGGGCTGCTCCACGCGTACTCCTTGAAGTACAGCCCTTGCTGGGACTCGAAAACGGTAGTGCCGCCCACCGCCGTGACACTGGGCAGGGTGGACGGAAAGCTCCCCGCCGGCTGCTGGTCGAGGCCGCAGGTGTAGGCGCCGTTGTCGCCGCTCGCGACGAAATGCGTCATGCCGAAGGCCACGGCCCGGTCCTGGATCGCCGTGTAGTTGTCGCGCGCGCCGCTCGGGGTATCCGGCTCGCACGATCCCAGGCTCTCGGAGATGATCGAACCAAGGTGGTCGGTGACCATCTGGTCGAACGCGCGGTCGCTGTGTCCGAAGTCCGGCGCTGAGAAGTAGACGACAAGCTTGGCGTTGGGCGCGACGGCATGGACGATCTCGAGGTCGAGGGCGGTCTCCCCCTGTGCCTTCATGGGCGTGCCCCAGTTGGGATCGCGCCTGAGCGACAGGACCGAGTCGAAAGCCGGCAGCCCGAACCTGGTGGCGAACTTGTCCAGATCGCTCATGTTCGGCAGGTCGTCGATCTCGGGCAGCAAGATCGTCTGGCCGCTGCCGTCGAGACCGGCGTCACGAAGCGGCTTGATGTTGTAGTAGGTCAGCACGTCGACCGGGATCAAGCCCCCGGGCCGGACGGCGTAACCGCGGTCGCGGCGGTAGTCGTCCAGACCGCTGACCCCGCCGGCGGCTGCAGCGATCGTCGGGGGGAGATGCGGCTGGTCGAGCGTGGCGTAGAAGGTGGTGCCGTCGGGGAGGCGGTAGTTCTCGATGTCCACGCCGAGGAGGCGAGCTGCGGTTGGAGCCGGGCCGTCCGCCCCGATCAGGCTCGAGGGCGCGTGCCACAACGTCTTCAGGCCCGCCGCCTCGAGCGTCGCCACGGCCTGTCGCACGAGGCTGGGGTCGGGTCCGAAGCGCGCCGCGTACTCGGCCGCCGACACCGTCCTGCCGGACGCCAGCACGGCGTCGAGCTGGGGCTGGTTGCGGACCTTGAGGCCAAAGCTGAGGAACACGGTGGTGGAGGGGCCGGCCGGCCCCAGGCGCGTGGCATCGCGTATCGCGTCGGCCAAGGTGGGAGTCGGTTTGGCAATTCCCCTCGCCACCTGCTGGGGAGGGTTAGGGTGGGGGTTGACGCACGCCGCAAGCATTACGAGGAGGAGCGCGGCCGCCCCGAGAAATTTCACGGGAACGTAGCTTCCCAGACCTCGGCCTCGAACATGACCGCAAAGCCCAGCTTGCGGTACACGTCATACGCGCGCATGGGGCTGAGTCCGTCGACGTAGAGCGAGGCGTGGCGCGCGCCCGCCCTTCGCAGGCGATGCAGCGATTCCGTGACCAGCCATGCGGCAAGACCCCGACGCCGGTGCTCGGGAAGCGTACCGACCGAGCTGACAAGTCCGACCGGCTGGGGCCGCGCGTCGCCTAAATACTCCTCGACCTCGCCGAGTGCCATGGCGGCGGGGGAGCGGCCGGCCGAGGTGACCGCCATCAGGCTCAGCTCGGCCAGCTTGCCGGCGATGATCTCCCCTTCGGCCCGAGGCAGGAAGCGCCAGTGGTCGACAAATGTCCGGTTGAACATCTCCGACCATCGGCCCGACGTGACGGCGGATCCATCGATCAACTCGTAGCCAGGTACAGGCGTGACGTCCGGCAGACCATCGGCCAGGCTGCGATCCATCCGCCACCACGGGCGCACCACCTGCAGGCCGGCATCCGCAAGGTCGCCACCTCGGCCCTTGGCGACAGTGCTCTGGACGATGGAAGCGCCGGCGGCCCGCGCGAACTGGACCCCCCACCGCGCCATGTCTCGATACCTGTCGCCGTCGCCCGCCGCGTAAACAGTCGCCATGACGCCGTCGAGTGAAGGCCGGCTCATCACGAGCACCGAGCCACCGATGCGGCCGCCCTCCTCGACGACCCGAGACCCGGTATCCCAGTCGAAGCGGGCGAGCACCCGCCGCAGGAAGCTCTCGCTCGGCACGATGTCCTGGCGGCCTTCGATCACCTCGCGCCGGAGCAGCTCGATGATCCCGGGTAGGTCGGCCGCGCGGCCGGCCCTCATGCCGTTACCCGTGTCACGACCTCGTGCACTTCGGGGATCGCGCGGCGGATCGTCTCTTCGAGCTGGCTTTCGATCTCGTGAGCATGTTCGAGGCTGATCTCGCCCGCGACTTCGGCCACGACGTGCGCGTAAATGCGGTGGTGCCGGTCGCTCAGCTCAACGTCGAGGCAGCGCCGCACCTCGGGGTGGGACTCGACGATCTTGCGCATGCGGGCAGCGAGCTGAGCCCGGCGTGCGGTCACGTCCTCGCCCGGCACCACCTGCGGCTCCATCGGCTCGAGGTGGATGTCGATGCGCGTCACGTCAGGCAGCTCGGCGCGAATCGAGCGCTCGAGCTCCCGACTCGTGCCCGACGCGGCGGCCAGCGTCTGGTCACCTGGCAGCTTCGCATGCATGGTGAGGTGCAGCGATCCGTCGGCCTCGCGCTCGACCGTCACGTTGTGAAGGTCGCGGACCCCGCCGTTGCGCGCCGCCGCGGCGTGGACCCTCTCGACCAGGTCGCCCCGCTGCTCCTGTCCCTGTACGGCGACGGCGAGGTCGAGGCCCGGCAGCACCGAGCGCGCCCGCGCCTTCACGTCGTCGACCAGCGCGCCGGCGGCCTCGACGGAGAGCATGCGACCGGTGGCGATGCTCGCGTCACCGATCAAGGTGGGCCCGGACCTGCGCACCCGCACCGACCGCACCTCGCGTACGCCGTCGACACCCCGAATAGCGTCTCGCAGCTGCTTCTCAGCCCCCGCAGGTGCGCGGTCGATCAGGATGTCGCCCGAGCGCCACGCCAGGAGTCCCGCCGCTCGAGCGACGATTGCCGCCACCAGCAGCGCGGCCACCGAATCGGCCCAGGTCAGGCCCAGGCGCACACCGATCAGGCCGGCGATCACGCCCAGCGTGGCCAGCACGTCGGCAACGCGGTTGGTGGCGTCGGCCAGCATGGCCTCGCTGGAGGCGAGACGGCCCACGCGGCGCAGGATCGCCGCCCGCCCGGTTTCGATCGCCAGCGTTGCCACCAGAAGCCCGAACGCGTAGGCGGCGGGATTGACCGCGGCGCCGCCCGTGGCCAGCCGGCGGATCGCTTCGAAGGCGATGAACGCCGCCGTGATCATCAGCAGGATTCCCTCCGCGAACGCGGCCAGGTTCTCGGTCCGGCCGTGGCCGTAGGGGTGCTCTGTGTCGGCCGGTTTGCGGGAGGTGCGCACGGCGACGAGCGTGAAGCCGCTCGCCGCCAGGTCGAGGAACGAGTGGGCTGCCTCGCTCAGGATTCCCAGGCTCCCCGTGAGCAGTCCGACCACCAGCTTGGCCACCACCAGCAGCACGCCGATGGCGAGAGAGCCCGTCGCAACGAGCTCGGGACGGCGCTCCAACCGGATCACGACTTCACTTTAAGCGCACGTTTAGACCCCGCCAGGACGGTGAGGCGACAGTCTCCGAGGAGCGCGCGCGGGCGCGCCCTCCTTTTTATCTCAGCCTGGAGGCCGACGCGAAGAGCTGGTCCTCCGTGCCCAACGCGATGACGAGGTCGCCGTCCTCCAGCCTCGCGTTGGAAGGTGGGTTGACGTTGACCGTGCCGTCCGGCTTGCGCACCGCCAGCAGCTTGGCCGCGTCCGATGCCAGCAGCCCGGCTTCTTCGAGCGTCATGCCTATGGCTCTGGTCGCCGGCGTCACGACCATCTCCTCGACGCCGATCCCGGCTTCGCCGTGGTGCAGCGTGTCGAGCAGGTCGACCATCGCCGGCCGGATCGCGAGCTCGGCCATGCGGTGGCCTGCCATCACGTACGGCGAGATCGTGCGCGTGGCCCCGGCCAGCTCCAGGCGGCGAATGGAATCAGGCCGGCCGGCTCGGGCGACGATGTACAGCTTGGGGTTGAACGCCCTTGCCGCAAGGACGATGTACACGGCGCGTTCATCCGAGTCGACTGCCGAGATCAGCCCGCGTGCCCGCTCGATCCCGGCTTGCATGAGGATGTCTTCCTTGGACGCGTCGCCTTCGATGTGGAGCTTGCCTTCGGCGCGAATGCGCCCAAGCGCTTCGTCGGTCTGGTCGATCACCACGTAAGGCACCTTGTGGTCCTCGAACTCTTCGACGATCTGCGTTCCTATGCGCCCATAGCCGCAGATGATGAAATGGTCGCGCAGCTGGTTGAGGTCTCTCTGCAACTGTCGGTCTCTCCGGTACCTGCCGAAGGAATTGTCCGCCAAGGTCTCCGCAAAAACACCGAAGCCGTAAAGCATCGTGGCCACGCCGACCACTATCAGTCCGGAGCTGAACAGGCGGCCCGCAGTCCCCTGGGGGTGAACCTCACCGTAGCCGACGGTGCTGATGGTGATGATCACCATGTAGAACGAGTCGAGCAGGCTCCAGCCGTTGATCAGCATGTAACCGCTGATCCCGACGACGATCACGATGGCGAGCAGCACCACCGCGAGGCGAAAACGGCGGAGCGGATGCTCCAATCGCCTCACCACGCCGCCCCCATCAAGAAATCAGGGGTCCCCACGAAATCACGGCGAAGCCTCAGATTCCGTGGGGTTATCCGCCGCCTCCGCCCGGACCTTCCAGACCTGGTTTCGTCATCTTGCCGAGGTCGAGCACCTTGTTCAGGTCGCGTTCGCTGACGCCTCGCGCGCGCGCCAGCTGCCGGATCGAGCGCCCGGTCCGCATCGACTCCTTGGCCAGCTTCGCGGCTTCGTCATATCCGATGACCGGGTTGAGCGCGGTGGCGAGCATCGGACTTCGCTCGACCAGCTCAGGCCCGCGATCGGTGGCCTGCAGGCCTTCGACGCATCGCTCGGAGAAGTTTCGCGTCGCCGCCGCGAGCAGCGTGATCGATTCGAGGATCGCGTGTCCCGCGACGGGCATCATGACGTTCAGCTCGAAGAGACTGCCGGCCTGGCCGGACACGACCACGGTGGCGTCGTTGCCATAGACGCGCGCGATCACCATCAGCATCGACTCGATGATCACCGGGTTGACCTTGCCCGGCATGATGCTCGAGCCAGGCTGCGTCTCCGGCAGCCTCAGCTCGCCCAGCCCCGCGATCGGGCCGGTCCCCATGAGCCGGATGTCGGAGCCAATCTTCCAGAGGCTTGTGCCGATCGTGCGCATCGCGCCATGTGCCGCGACGACGGCGTCGAGCGTGGCCTGGGCGTGGAAGTGGTTGGTCGTCTCTTTGATCGCGACTCCGCTCGCCTTGGCGAGGCGGGCCACCGCGATCTTCGCGTACTGAGGGTGTGAGTTGAGGCCTGTGCCGACCGCAGTTCCACCCAGAGGAACCCGCGCGAGCTCGTCCACCGCGCCCTGCGCGCGGCGGATCGACTCCTCGACCTGGCCGGCGTAGCCCTTGAACTCCTGGCCGAGACGGATCGGGGTGGCGTCCTGGAGGTGGGTACGCCCGGTCTTGATCACCGGCCAGAAGTCCTTGCTCTTTGCCTCCAGGGCGCGCTGCAGACGCTCCAGCGCAGGCACGAGCTCGTCCTGGATCGCCATCGCGGCCGCCAACTGGATCGCGGTCGGGATGACGTCGTTCGAGGACTGACACAGGTTGACATGGTCGTTGGGGTGGACGAGTTTCGAGCCTCGCTCGCCCCCGAGGATCTCGGTGGCGCGATTGGCGATCACCTCGTTGGCATTCGTGTTGGTCGATGTTCCGGAACCCGTCTGGTAGACGTCGATCGGGAACTGGTCGTCGAGCTTGCCGTCGATGACCTCCTGCGCGGCGGCCGCGATGGCGCGCGCGCGCCGGCGTGGCAGGAGGCCGAGCTCCCGGTTGGTCTGGGCCGCGGCCCGCTTGACCATGCCGAGGGCGCGGATGAATCGGCGCGGCATCGGCTGGCCCGAGATGGGGAAGTTGATGACGGCCCGCTGGGTCGACGCGCCGTAGTACGCGTCGGCCGGGACCTGCATCTCGCCCATGGAGTCCCGCTCGATGCGGGTCCTCTTCGCCACGGGCAGATTCTAGAGTTCCTCATCGATGCGTCTTGCCGCGCTGGACATCGGTTCCAACACCGTTCACGTCCTCGTCGCCGAAGTCGTGCGAGGCCGGCTGGAGGAGGTCGCCCACTACGTCGAGATGCCGGAGCTTGGTCCGCAGGTCGCCCGCAGCGGTGCGATCGGCAGCCGCGCGAGCGTCGCCCTGCGCGCCCTCCGCAAGGTTTGCGGGCAAGCCCGCGCGCACGGCTACGACCAGCTGATCGCCTGCGCCACCCAGGCGGTGCGTCAGGCGTCGGACGGCGCAGCCTTCGTCCGACAGGCCGGCGTGACGATCGGCGTGCCGGTCAGGATCATCTCTTCCAGGCGGGAGGCCCAGCTCAGCTTTCTCGGCGCGGCGAGCCGACACGCCATCCGGCGCGAGTGGGCGCTGGTCGACCTGGGGGGAGCCTCCACTGAGATCGTCATCGCACGCGACGAGAGGATGCTTCGCTCGGCCGGTCTGGCCATCGGTTCTGGCGTGCTTGCCGCCACCTACCTGTCAGACCCGCCCAAACCGCAGGAACGAGCCCGTCTGCGCAAGGCGGCCCTGCGCGAGCTGGCCCAGGCGCCGGACGGAGACGTCGAGCGCCTCGTCGCCACAGGGGGCACGGCTTCCAACCTGCCATCGGTCCTGGCCAGCCGCAACCCGCCGCCCGTCCTGACCACCGCCGACCTCCTGACCTGCGAGGCCCGGCTTGACGGGCGTCGGGCAAGCCACCTCGCGACCAGGTACCGCCTGCCGGCCAACCGGATCAAAGCGCTGCGGGCGGGCGTGGAGGCGCTGCTGCTCCTGCTCGATTGGTACGGCCTGGCGCTGCTCCACGTCAGCCACGAGGGCCTGCGCCACGGGATGCTCCTGGCCTACCTGAAGCAGGGAGAGGATTGGTGGCGCGATGGGTAGAGTGAAGTCATGGCACTCGTAAGCCGGCGCGGGGCCACCCTCAGGACAGCGCTGGCCCTCACCCTGGTCATCCTGCTGGTCGAGTTCGCCGGGGGGCTCATCTCGCACTCGCTGGCACTGCTTTCGGATGCCGGTCACGTCCTGACCGACGTCTTCGCCCTGGGCCTCGCCTGGTTTGCGGTCGAACAGTCAAAACGCCCCGCGGATCGGCGGCGGAGCTACGGATACCAACGGGTGAGCATCCTGGCCGCGCTGGTCAACTCGGTGACCCTGATCATCATCGTGATCGCCATCGCCTACGAGGCTGTGCGGCGGCTGACCAGCCCAGAGCCCGTTCAGGGATGGGTGGTCATCGTCACCGCGCTGATCGGAATCGCCGTCAACTCCTATGTGATCTTCGGTCTGCGCGGGGACACGAGCCTCAACGTGCGTGCGGCGTTTCTCCACGTTGCGGGCGACATGGGAGCCTCGGTCGGTGTTGTCCTGGCCGGCGTGGTGATCCTGCTGACGGGGTGGCTCTACATCGACCCGATCCTGTCGCTCGGAATCGCGGCGTTGATCGCGTTCGGAGCCTGGAGGATCGTGCGGGAGACGGTCAACCTCCTCCTCGAGGGCACGCCGCCTTACATCGATCTGTCCGCCGTGACCGATGAGATCAAGCACACATCTGAGGTTGCGAGCCTCCACGACCTGCATGTTTGGGCCCTGTCGTCCCAAGACACGGCCCTCAGCGTCCACGTCGTGGTCGGTGACCGTCCTCTCGGCGACGCCGAGCACATCGTCCGAGACCTCGAGCACAGGCTGTGCGAACGATTTGACATCGGCCACACGACGATCCAGGTCGAGAGCTGCCACCCGTGTGGCGAGATCCACCACGGTCCCGGCGAGCACAACCACCCGCACGAGCACGCGGTGTTTACTTCCGGGGAACCAGCGCCTCCTCGCGCTGCAGGATCCTCCGCGCTACCGCGATAGCGGACGCGTATGTCGAGTCCATCCCCCGATAGCTGAGCCCGCGCGCGCCCAGGGTGCGGGCCTGCGTGTACGGGGTGTCCGAGGCGTAGTGGACGATGCCCAGGTCGAAGTGGGCCTGCGCCATGTTGACGCTCTCGCCGACCGGGTACCGGTCCGGCTGGCCGATCTCGTAGCACGCGTCGAGGTAGGGCCCCGCCTCCATCTCGACCACCGTGTAGCGGCCCTGGTAGTAGAAGTCCAGGTAGTCGCGGTTCTGCAGGAACGTGCCGCGCACGGTCACGGCGCGCTGGTTGTCGAGCGCCGACCCGTACACGAGGTTGGGCTGCACGTCGCTCGCGGTGAAGCAGTTGTCGAGCCAGTACGTGTTGCCCGAGTGCTCGTTGTAGACCACATTCGGGATCATCACGTCGCCGACGTCGGCGTTGAGGGTGGCCGCCTTGCCCAGAACGTACACGCCGGCCACCCACGCCGCCTGCTCCGCGACCTGGCGGAGGATGTGGTACGCGGCTTCGCCCAGCGGGTAGTCGACGTTGAGGATGCAGGCGCCGGACTCGCGGAGCTTGCGCTCGTCGACCGCACCGACGCGCGGGTCGATGGTCGAGGCATCCAGCTTCGACAGCATGAAGACCTGTGCCGCCGAGTCAACGCCCGTGCCGACCGCGGGAATATGGCGCACGCCGTTGGCAGCCTCCAGCTCTGCGCGCCACTTGCGCAGGCGCTCACGCTCCGGATGGACGTCGAAAACCTGGCGCGCCCCGTAGTACAGCCAGTTCTGGCGCGACGCGCGGCTGTGGCCGGCCTCCAGCTTGCGCCGCTCCGCGTCGAGGTCCTGGTCCGACTTGCCGATCCAGTCGACGATCTCGTCCTCGATCCGCCGGGCGACCCCCGTCAGCACGTTGACCAGGCTGTGCGCGTTGGACGAGACGAAGTAGATCGGCGCGTCGCGCGCGCCCAGCTCCTCCATCGCCGCAGCGATCGGCAGCCACCAGCGGCTCGCATTGCGCGCGAACCCGAGATGACTTCCGCCGATCAGGCGCATCACGATCCGGCACTCATCGCGCTTGATCGCGGCGAGGTTGGCGTCGAAGGCGTCGCCCCAGGCCTCGTGGAGCCGGCGCCAGTCGTCCTGGGTCGCGCCCGCCGCGTGCCGGGCGTCGTCGTCTGCAAGGTCGACGTCCTGCAGCAGGCGGTGCAGCTTGTTCCATTCGATCTGAAACGCGACCAGGGTGGGCACGAGGTCGTCGATGTCGGACGCTGACGCGATCAGCACGGCAAGCGTGTTCTTGCCGTCGTGATACCAGCGACGGCGGCGGGCGGGGGCTTTGACCGCCTGCCAGCCCATGATGTCCGCGCCGAGGACCGCCTTGAAGCCTTGCGGGCTCTGACCCATGACCACGCGCCGCGAGGTATTGATGGCGGTGGGCAGGCGCCGCGCGGCGTAGAGCAGCGCGCCCATGTCG
>JACXTT010006456.1_pt1 | contig 16709 bp, 10 predicted proteins | sample 9270951 | NCBI WGS metagenome assembly JACXTT01 (sample SAMN15532306, study PRJNA645909) | rock metagenome | isolation source: weathered quartz diorite | place: Puerto Rico | collected 2017-06-21 | reverse complement strand
CACGCGCGAGCGCATCGGGCGCGGCGACCGCCACGACCTCGCCGCCGCGGCTGCCGGCGCCGGGCCCGAGATCGACGACCACGTCGGCGCTGCGGATCGTCGCCTCGTCGTGCTCGACGATGATCACCGAGTTGTTGCGTGTGCGGAGCTGGCGGAGGATCGACAGCAGCATGTCGTTGTCGCGCGGGTGGAGTCCGATCGTCGGTTCGTCGAGCACGTAGCAGACGCCCTCGAGGTTCGAGCCGAGCTGCGCGGCGAGACGGATGCGCTGCGCTTCGCCGCCCGACAGCGTGTCGGCGCGGCGGTCGAGCGTGAGGTAGCCGAGGCCGACCTGCTCGAGGAAGCGCAGGCGCGGCTCGATCTCCTTCACGATGTCCGCGGCGACCTGACGGTCGCGCTCGCCGAATCGGTACGAGGCGACGGTCGTGCGCGCGTCGCTGACGGTCGAACCGGTGACCTCGGCGATGCTGCGGCCTGCGACCCGCACGGCGCGCGCCTGCGGCCGCAGCCGCTCCCCTTTGCAGGCGGGGCAGGGGCTCTCGCCGAGGAACGGCGACAGCGGGTCCTGCAGCTCTTCGTCCTCCCAGAGCGAGTCGAGGAACGCGAGCAGGCCGCGCTTGCCGTCGGCGCCGTGCAGCACCGTCTCCTGTTGTTTCGCGGTGAGGTCGGCGAACGGCTTGGCGAGCGGCACGCGCAGCGCCTGCAGCACCTCGAGCGCCTTCTTCCGCTGGCGGTCGAGTGGCGCGTCCTGGAAGCAGTAGAGCGCCTCGCCGAGCGGACGGTTCGGGTCGATCAGGCGCTTCGGATCGAACTCCCAGAGCGTTCCCGAGCCGGTGCACTCGGGGCACGCGCCTTGGCGGCTGTTGAACGAGAACAGACGCGGGTCGAGCGGATCGAAGCCGAGCCCGCAGGGCGGGCAGTAGAGCTTCTCGCTGAACACGCGCTCCTCGTCGCCGATCCGCGCATGGAACGTGCCGACGCCGAGCCGGAGCGCGCGGTCGAGCAGCTCGCCGACCGCGTCGGCAGTCGCCCCGCGCTCGACCGTGCCGATGACGATGTCGACGTCGTGCTCCTTGAAGCGCGCGAGCTTCGGGGTGGGAGAGAGCGCGACGCGCTTGCCGTCGATGCGCGCGTGCGATGCGCCGAGCTTCCGCGCGGCCTCGAGGATCTCCTTGTGGTAGCCCTTGCGGCCGCGCACGACCGGAGCCAGCAGCTCGGCGCTGCCGCTGCCGATGGCGGCGAGCACCCGGTCGCGGATCTGAGCGCGGCTCTGCGGATGGATCGGCCGATCGCAGCGCGTGCAGTGCTGCTCCCCGACCTTCGAGTAGAGCAGGCGGAGGTAGTGGTAGACCTCGGTGATCGTCGCCACGGTGGACTTCCGTCCGCCGCGGCTCGTTCGCTGCTCGATCGCGACCGTCGGCGGCACGCCGAGCAGCAGCTCGACGTCGGGCTTCGCGAGCACCTTCAAGAACTGGCGCGCGTAGGCCGACAGGCTGTCGATGTAGCGGCGCTGGCCTTCGGCGTAGACGATGTCGAACGCGAGCGTCGACTTGCCGGATCCGGAGAGGCCGGTGACGACCACCATCGCATCCCGCGGGATGTCGACGGACACGGAGCGGAGGTTGTGCTCCTTCGCGCCGATCACGCGGATCGCGTGTGGATCCTCGGCGTCGGCGACGTGCGTCGGCTGCGGGCGCGCGGAGGGAAGGCCCATCGGATGTCCGTCGAGCAGCGGGCGCAGAAACGTCGCGGTATGCGAGGACCCGACCGCCGCGATCGTCTCGGGCGTGCCCATCGCGACAACCTGGCCGCCGGCGTCGCCGCCCTCGGGGCCGAGGTCGATCACCCAATCGGCGCACTTCACGACCTCGAGGTTGTGCTCGATGACGAGCACGGTGTGGCCGCGCTCGATCAGCCGGTCGAACGCCTCGAGCAGCTTCCGCACGTCGTGGAAGTGGAGCCCGGTGGTCGGCTCGTCGAACAGGAAGAGTGTGGTCTTCTCGTCTCCCGGAGGCGTCGCGATGTGAGAGGCGAGCTTCAGGCGCTGCGCTTCGCCGCCCGAAAGCGTGGTCAGCGCCTGCCCGAGCCGCACGTAGTCGAGCCCGACCGCGGCGAGCGGCTCGAGGGCGGCGCGGATCTCCTTGTTCTCGGCGAAGAACTCGACCGATTCCGTGACCGTCATCGCGAACACGTCGCGGATCGAGCGGCCGCGGAGCTTTGCTTCCAGCACCTCGGCGCGGAAGCGCGCGCCCTGGCACTCCGGGCAGAGCACGTAGACGTCGGACAGGAACTGCATCTCGACCTTCTCGTAGCCCTCGCCGCGGCAGGTCTCGCAACGTCCGCCGTCGACGTTGAACGAGAACGTCGACGCCGTGTAGCCGCGCAGCTTCGCGACCTCGGTCGCGGCGAACGCGCGGCGGACGGCGTCGTACGCGCCCATGTAGGTGAGCAGGTTCGCGCGCGGCGTGGTGCCGATCTGCGACTGGTCGACGAGCACGACGCGCCCGATCGTCTGCCAGCCCTCGATCGCGTCGTGCTCTCCGGCGATTCCGGCGGGCTCGCCGAGCAGGCGGCGGAGGCCGCGGTAGAGCACGTCCTCGACGAGCGTGGACTTGCCGGAGCCCGAGACGCCGCTGATGCAAGTCAGTGTGCCGAGCGGGATCTCGCAGTCGACGCCGCGAAGGTTGTTGGCACGCGCGCCGCGCAGCCGCAGCCGGATGCCCGAGCCCGCGCGCCGCGCGGACGGCACGGCGATCTCCTTCCTCCCGGACAGGTAGTCCGCGGTCAGCGACTCGCGGCAGTCGAGCAGCTTCGCGGTGGGGCCGGCGTACTGGATGCGTCCGCCGTGCTCGCCCGCCGCCGGCCCGAGGTCGATCACGTGATCGCTCGAGCGGATGACCTCGGCGTCGTGCTCGACGACGACGACGGTGTTGCCGTTATCACGCAGGCGCTTGAGGATGCCGACCAAGCGGCTGGAGTCGCGCGCGTGCAGGCCGATCGACGGCTCGTCGAGGATGTAGAGCGTGTTGACCAGCGACGAGCCGATCGCGGTGGTGAGGTCGACGCGCTCGAGCTCGCCGCCCGACAGCGTGCGCGATTGCCGGTCGAGCGTGAGGTAGGCGAGGCCGACGTCGACGAGGTAGCGGAGCCGCGCGCGGATCTCGTCGAGCACGAGACGGGCGACGTCGGCCTGCGCGCCCGCGAGCTTCAGGCCCGCGAAGAACGTATGCGCCTCGCCGATGCTCATCGCATGCACGTTGCCCGTGTGCTTGCCGTCGATCGTCCAGTCGAGCGCGTCGGAGCGCACGCGCGAGCCCTGGCAATCGGGGCAGACGTCGTAGCTCCGGTAGCGCGACAGGAAGACGCGCACGTGCATCTTGTAGGTCTTCGTCTCGAGCCACTGGAACCAGCCGCGGACGCCGTAGTACTTGCCCTCGCCCTCGAGGATCACGCGCTGGTGCTCGGCGTCGAGCGCGGACCACGGCACGTCGATCGGGATCTTCTTCTGGGCGCAGAACTTCAGGCACTCCTTGCGCTCCCACTCGGCTGCCTTGATCGACCACGGCTTGATCGCTCCGTCGCGGATCGACTTCCGCAAGTCGGGCACGACGAGGCCCATGTCGATGCCGATCGTGCGCCCGAAGCCACGGCACTTCGTGCAGGCGCCGAGCGGGCTGTTGAACGAGAACAGGTTCGGCGTGGCGTCCTTGTAACCGAGGCCACAGCCCGCGCACTCGAGCTCCGCGGAGAAGCGCTCGCGGCGATTCTCGTCGGGGAAGAACAGCGTCGCGCGGCCCTTGCCGAAGTGGAAAGCCTGCTCGATCGAGTCGACGATGCGCTTGCGCTGTTGCGCCTTCGCGACCAGCCGATCGACGACGACCTCGATCGCGCCCTTCGGCTTCTTCTCGATCTCGTCGAGCGCGACGACCTCGCCGGCGATCAACAGTCGGCTGAAGCCCGCGCGCTCGAGCCCGGCGCGGATCTCCGCCCACGGCAGGCGCGCGGGCGCGGCCACGTCGAACAGCACCAGGAAGCGCGCGCCTTCCGCGAGCGTCGTGAACACGGAATCGGGGGCGTCGCGCAGCACGGGCTTCTTGCAGCTCTTGCAGTGGAGCTTCGCGACTTTCGCGAACAGCAGCTTCAGGTGATCGTGCAGCTCCGTCATGGTGCCGACGGTGGAGCGCGACGTGACGACGCGGCGGCGCTGGTCGATCGAGATCGCCGGCAGGATGCCGCGCACGGACTCGACGTGCGGCTTGTCCATGCGGTCGAGGAACTGCCGTGCGTACGCCGAGAAGCTCTCGACGTAGCGCCGCTGGCCCTCGGCGTAGAGCACGTCGAACGCGAGGCTCGACTTCCCGGAGCCCGACACGCCGGTGACGACGGTCAGCGAGCGGTGCGGGATGTCGACGTCGACGGACCGGAGATTGTTCTCGCTCGCGCCACGGATCGAGATCACAGCCGCTGGACTATAGCAGCGCACGATCGCGATGGAACGGTCGCGACGCGATCACGCGCTCGCGAATTTATTTTTGCCGAAGCCGCTCTCTCCTTCGTCGAATTTGCTATATGAGTTTCAGCGAAACGAAGTCGTTCCGCGAACGCGCGGAGGTGGTCATGAGCCGTGGAATCATTCCGGGTGCGGAAGCGGTGCGCGGAGATCAGAAGACCGGGGCTGTAGACGTCTCGACGATTCTCGAGAACGTGGTGCTGCTCGACGAAATGCTCGACGAGGGCTCGCGGAAGGAGCTCGACGAGATGCCCTACCTCGAGCTCTCGAAGCACATGAGGATCAGGAAGTAGCGCCGGAGAGCAGTGCCTCGGCCCGCTCGAGATCTTCGGGCGTGCCGACGTCGCTCCAGAATCCCTCGAGCGCGAACGCATAGATCGCCCGGCGGTCGGCGATCATCGCGGAGATCGCGTCGGGAATCTCGTACTCGCCGCGCGAAGACGGCTTCACGTCGGCGGCGTACCCGAACATCTCCGGGCCGAACACGCCGATGCCGGCGTTGTTCCAGTGCGTGGTCGCGGTCTTCGGAGGCGGCTTCTCGACGATTTTCTCGATGCGCATCGCGTCGTCGACGTAGACGGCCGCGCCGCGGTACGGATCGTCGACCCAGTTCACGCTGAGCATGCCGTCGGCGCCGAGCTCGCCGAACCGCGAGAGCAGGCGAGGGTAGTTGGATCGCTCGGTCAGGATGTCGCCCCAAGCCAGCAGGAACGGGCGGTCGCCGACGCCTTCGCGGCCGAGCAGCAGCGCACGCGCGGTCCCGTCGCGAACCTCTTGTCGGCGATAGCTCACATGCACGCCGAGCTTCGAACCGTCACCGAAGTGATCCTCGATCTTCTCGGCGTGATAGCCGGTCACGAACACGAAACGCTCGATGCCGGCGTGGCGCAGTGCGCCGACGATGTGCTCGAGCAGCGGACGGCCCGCCACCGGCAGCATGGGCTTCGGCATGTCCTCGGTCAGCCCCTTCATCCTCGTTCCGCGCCCCGCGGCGAGGATCACCGCATCGCGCACCGGTTTTTCGCTCATGCGCGGATCCTGCTCGACTCGATCCATGCCATCAAGGGCCCAAGTCGGACTTGTCTCCGCGAAAGCGTAGGACTATCTTCGAAAGAGAGCGGACATGGGCGAGAGCAACACCGGCAAAGTCTACTTCCTCAGCGATCGAGGCCGCCGGTCGGCAGCCCGCCTCATCCGCAAGCGAAGCGATCCGCAGGCCGCTTCTCCGGTGGAGCGCCACCCGCCCACGCCGCAGGAAACCGCCTGGCTGGCGCGCTTGCTGTTCATCGAGGGCCTGTACCTGGTGCTGATGTGGGTCGCCGAGGGAACCGACATCCTCGCCTTCGAGCGCAACGGCGAGATCCGTAACTGGATGCTCTCGCTGTTCCCCGCCGAGATCCTCGTCGCCGCGGCGGCGATCTTCGGCGCCTACCAGCTCCAGCGCGTCACCGAAAAGCGCGACGTCTTCGCGCTCGTCGCGGCCGGCGGCCTGATGTTCCTCGCCGTCGAGCGCCTCGCGCTGCTGGCGAGCGCCGCCGTGGGTCACGTGCTGTCGCCGGGCGAGCGTCTGCAGGTCACGGCGATGCTCGTCTGCATCGGCGTCAGCGTCTGGACCATCTCGCATTCGATGCGCCTGCGCATCGAGCGACGGCCTGCGGCCTGAAGTTTCGGCTTGCGCCGAGGGGCGTTGCCGTTCTACGCAGCGCGACGACCCGAATCCGGACGTCTTGACCCGCCGCGCGCGCGGTTCGAAATTCGGGGTCGAGACGATCTCGATGCGAACCACGCTGAAGGAACGGCTGTTCTCGCGGTCCCGGACCGCGCACGAGGAAGATCCGTTCGACGCACGGTTGCTGACCAGCATCGACCGTATGCGGCTGCGGATCCGTAACGCCTCGGGTGCGCGCGCGGGCGACACGCTGGTCCGTGGGCTCACCCAGGAATCGGGCATCGAGGTCGAGAGCTTCAAGACCTACACGCCCGGCGACGACATTCGTTACGTCGACTGGAACGCGGCCGCGCGCATCGACCAGCTCCTGACGCGGCGGTTCGTCGCCGAGCGCGAGATCCCGGTCCATCTGCTGCTCGATGCCAGCGCCTCGATGGGGTCGGCTCCCGACGACCCGAAGTTCTTCTTCGCGCGGAAGCTCGTCGCCGCGCTCGCCTACATCGCGCTCAACAACAACGACCCCGTGCGGTTGACCGCGCTCTCCGACGGAGCGGAGGGGGCGGCGCTGGTGTCGTCGCCGATGCTCCGGCACCGCGGGCGCTACCTGCGGCTGAAGCCGCTGCTCGGCGGGCTGCGGGCCTCCGGTCCGACGCGGCTCGTCGAAGGCGTCAGCCGCTACCTCGAGCAGCACCGCGAGCGCGGCATCGCGGTCGTGATCTCCGACTTCCTGGTTCCGTCCGACGTCTACGAGACCGCGTTGTCGCGGCTCGCCGCGCGCCGGCTCGAGGTGCAAGCGATTCACGTCGTCGGGCCCGGCGAGCAGGATCTCTCGGGATCGCAGGGTCGCCTCCTCGTCCGTGATTCCGAGACCGGGGTGACGCGGGCGATCGTGCTCGACGCCACGCAGCGCCGTCGCTACGAGGCGGGGTTCCAGCGCCGCCTCGAGGCGCTCCGCGACTTCTGCCACCGAGGGGGGATTGCGCACGCGGTCGCCTACGCGCAAGACGGGGTCGAGCATTGCCTGACCAAGATCCTGTCGCGCTCGGGCATGCTGAAGCTCCGCTGATCCATGGGATTCTCGGCGCCATACGGGCTCGCATCGCTGCTCTTCGCGCTGGCGTTGGTGGTGCTCCACCTGCGCCGGCGCCAGCAGCGTGAGATCGAGGTCTCGAGCCTGCTGCTCTGGCAGGAGGTCCGGGACGAGCCGCCACGCGGACGCTTCCGCCCGAACGTGTTGTTCCTCCTCCAGCTCGCCCTGCTCGGTGCGCTCGGCGTCTCGATCGCGCGACCCTACTGGGTCGAACGGGTCCCGGTCAGCAACGCGGGGCGCGCCGTCGTGGTGCTCGACGTGTCCGCCAGCATGCAGGCCCGTGAGGGCCGCGAGCGGCGCTTCGACCAGGCGCGCCGCCGCGTCGAGCAGGTGCTGTCCGCGCTCGACCGCGACGTGCAGGTCATGATGATCGCCGCGGCGGCGCGTCCACGCGTCGTCTTGGCGTTCACCCAGGACCGCGGTGCGATCGCGCGGGCGCTCGAAGGGATCGAGCCCGAGGACGGGCCGACGCACCTCTCGCTTGCCATCCAGTTCGCGCAATCGATGGCGGCCGGGACGCGCGGGCCGCTCGAGATCGACGTCTTCACCGACCTGCCGAAGACCGATCCGTTCACGGCCGCGCGCGGCGAGCGGCTGCGTTACTTCCGCTTCGGCCAGTCTGACGACAACGTCGCCGTGGCGTCGTTGCGCGTCTACCAGAGCCCGTTCCAGGAGAGCGGCGACGCGCGCGGATACGCGGTGATCAAGAACTACGCGAACGCTCCGAAGCAGGTCGATCTGCACGTCACGCTCGGCTCCGACCGGGTGCTCGACGACAAGCTCTCGCTCGCTCCGCTCGAGAGCCGCGCGGTCTCGCTCGGCAAGCTTTCGCAGCCAGGGCGGCTGGAAGCGCGGCTCGACGCCGACGATGCGCTCGCGGTCGACAACCGCGCGCTCGCCTACGTGCAGCCCACGCGGAAGATTCGTGTCGTCGCGGTGAGCCCGAGCGCGGGCATGCTCGCGGACCTGCGTGCGATCGCCCGCAGCGTCCCGGCCGTGGACCTCCGTGCCGTCTCGCCCGCGCAGTACCAGCGCGATCAGTTGGCCGGGGCCGACGTCGCCGTCTTCCATCAGTTCGCCCCCGACGAGCACCCCGCGGTCAACAGCCTCTACGTCCACCCGCCCGGCAGTGCGGAATTCCCCTCCAGCCGAGAGGTCTCCTCGGCACAGATCCTCGATTGGAACGAGTCCGATCCGGTCCTCCGCGATCTCCGTTATCTCGACGCGCTGGCGTTCGATCGCGCCCGGCTGATCACGCTTCCGTCGTGGGCGCACACGCTGCTCACGTCGAAGGCCGAGGGCAAGGAGTTCCCGCTCGCGTTCGCCGGCGAGACCGAGGGGCATCGCGTGATCTGCTTCGCGTTCGATCTCGGCGGCCGCTCGCTCGTCCGCGGCGAGAACCTGAGCCTGCTGCTGCTGACGTTGAACTCGCTCCGCTGGCTGACGCCCGCCGATCCGGAATCGCCGCGGCAGGTCGACGTCGGCGACGAATTCCACGAGCCGCTCGCGCAGCCCGCCGCCTACACGGTGACCGATCCGGCGGGGCACGTCGCCTCTCGTCCGAAGTCCTCTCAGGTGTCCTTCCCGCTGGAGCGCGCCGGTGAGTACCGCGTGTCGGTCGACGGCGTGCGCCGGACGATCTTCGCGAACCTGTTCGACGCCGAAGAATCGAACATCGGCCGTCCACCCGGACCTCCGGAGGAGGTCGTCGAAGGCGAAGCGGCCGAAGCGACGGGCGTCTCGGTGACGACGTTCCACGAGTTCGCTTCGTCGTTGCTGTTCTTCGGTTGGGTGTTCGCGCTCCTCGAGTGGGCGTACTGGGCGTTCCGCGAGAGCCGGCGCCGGGAGCAAGCCGATGTGGGCTGATCTGCGCTCCGGCAAGGCCGCGCTGGTGTTCGCACACCCGGGCGAGCTCGTCTGGCTCGCGGTGGCGATCGCGGTGGTGGTCGTCGCCGCGCTCCTCGTCGCGATCGCACGCGGGCGCGGGTCGTTCATCGCGACCGTTCTTCGCCTTGGCGGCGTCGCGCTGCTCGCGCTCGCCGTCGGAGGGCTCTCGATCGAGACCCGCGAGGAGATGCAGGACCTCTGCCTCGTCGTCTCGGCGGACGCCTCGTCGAGCGTCGGCGGCGCCGCGGAGAAGCGGGCGAACGAGATCGTCGCGCAGCTCGTTCCGCAGCTTCGCGCGACGGACCAGCTCGGCGGCGTGGTGTTCGCGCGGCGCGCCGAGGTGGTCGAGTGGCCGGCGTCGCCGCCCCGGGCCGTCCCGCTCGATGGGGGCAAGATCGATCGCTCGGCGACGTATCTCGCCTCCGGCATCGAGACCGCCGTCCCGCTTTGTCCGGACGGTAGCGACCGGAAGATCCTGCTGGTCTCCGACGGCAACGAGACGCTCGGCGACGCGCGACGCGCCGCCGGGCTCGCCAAGGAGATCGGCGCGCGCGTCTATGCCGACTTGCCGGGTGCCGTCGAGCGCGTCGAGGGCGTCACGTTCGAGAAGCTGAGCACGCCGCCGCTGGTGCGCGCCGGCTCGGTGTTCGCGATGCGCACGATGATTCGCAACGGAGGCACGTCGCCGAAGGCCGGCACGATCGACCTGCTCGTCAACGGTGACGTGGCCGCGCATCAGGCGGTGCGCCTCGATCCCGGGATCAACGTCTTCGAAGTCCCCTACCAACTGAAGGAGCGGGGCTCGTATCAGGTGCTCGCGACGTTCGGGGCGGAGGGGAGCAAGGGCGGCGAATCGCGTCAGACCTCGCTCTCCGTGGCGGGTCCGATCCGCGTGCTGGTGATCGGCAAGGAGTCGAGCTCGCCGATCATCCGCGCCTTGCGCCTCCGTGAGATCGAGGTCGAGGCGCGCGATCCGGGCAGCTTTCCGAAGCTCGACGATCTGCGCGCGTTCCATGCCGTCGTCTTCGACGACGTGACGCGGAAGGATCTACCGGACTCCGCGCTCTCCACGCTCGAGACCTACGTGAAGACGAACGGGGGCGGGTTCCTGATGACCGGCGGCCCGAAGGCGTTCGGCGACAAGGCGTTTCAGAAGACCGTCGTCGAGCGCGCGCTGCCCGTCGAGATGGTCGAGCAGGAGCCGCCACCGAAGGACAAGGGGCCGCCGACGATCGGCGTGTTCCTGGTGATGGACCGTTCGAACAGCATGAACGAGAACGGCCGCAATCCCGAGATTCGTGACGGACAGAAGATCCAGTACGCGCGGAGCGCCGCACTGGCGGTGATCGGCCGGCTGAAGCCCGACGATCGCGTCGGCGTCATCGCCTTCGATTCCGATCCGTACGTCATAGGCCCGCTGCGTCCGCTGAAGGAGCAGAAGGAGATGCTCGAGGACCGCATCTCCCGGCTCGCTCCCGGCGGCGGCACCGACTTCAAGGCGGCGCTCGAGATCGCCACCGCGCAGCTCGTACAGAGCGGCGTGAAGACCAAGCACATCATCCTGTTGACCGACGGCGACTCGAACCGTGGAGCCGACGACCACAACGAGATCCTTCAGGCGATGGCCCGCCTCGGCATCACCGTCACGACCATCCGCATCGGTTCCGACGACGTGAACCTGGAGTTCCTGCAGAAGATCTCGCGGTTGACCGGCGGCCGCTTCTACCACGTGCAGGACGTGCAAACGCTGCCGCAGCTCGTGGTGAACGACGCCAAGCAGGCGAGTGGCGAAAAGGACGAGCCGGCCGAGGCGCAGGCGGCGACGCAGCCGACGCCGGCACCGCAAGTCGTTCCGGCGGGCCCGCAACGGCCCTCGATCGGCGAGATCACGGAGGTCGTGCGTGGCATCTCCGAGCGCGAGCTGCCGATGATCCACGAGGTGCCGAAGACGAAGCTCAAGTCCAACGCCGACCTCGTGATGTACCTCGGCCAGGGCGAGCGGAAGCTGCCGGTGCTCGCGACGTGGCAGTACGGCCTCGGTCGCACCGCGGCCTTGCCGATCGATCCGGCATCTTCCGACGCGGCCCTATGGGCAGGCTGGCCGGGCTACGCGAAGCTCTGGTCGCAGCTCGTGCGCTGGGCGATTCGCGAGGAGTCGGAGTTCGAGACGCGTCAGACCGTCCGCTACCGCGACGGCGTCGCGCTGCTCGAGATCCAGACGTTCGACGATCTCGGAAAGGAAGCGCTCGAGGCGCAGCTGTTCACGCGGCCCGATCACGGCGAGAACCTCCCGCTCACGCCGATCACGCCGCGGCTCTACCGCGCGACGCTGCCGGCGGTGCCCGCAGGCAAATACGACCTGCGCCTCGCGCGCCGCGGCGGCGAGCAGGGCGTGGTCGAGAAGCACGAGAGCCTGATCGTCGATCCCAATGCCGAGCGCAACAGCTCGGTCGAGGCCGCGGATCAACCCCCGAATCTCGATCTGCTGCGCGAGATCACCACCGACACGGGCGGCTCGCTGAACCCGACGATCGCGGAGCTCGTCGAGCGCCACGGCTCGAGCCGCGTGCATCGTTACGGACTCGAGTGGCTGCTGGTGCCGATCGCGCTCGTGCTGCTGTTCCTCGACATGGTGCTGCGCATGCGTGCCGAGCGCACCTGAAACCCGGCTCGCGAGGAGACCTCCGATGAGAATCGTTCCCGTTCCGGTCCTGCTCGACAATTACGCGTACCTCGTGATCGCCGACTCCGGCGCCGCCGCCGTGGTCGACCCGTCCGAGGCCGCCCCGGTGATCGCCGCGGCCGAGCGCGAGAAGGCGGACCTGAAAGCCATCTGGAACACCCATCACCACTGGGATCACACCGGCGGCAATCGCGATCTGCTGCTGTGGCGCTCCGATCTCCGCGTGTTCGGCTACGGGGCCGACCGGGCGCGGATCCCGGGCCTCACCGAACCGCTCGAGGACGGGCAGCAGATGACGTTCGAGGACCTGGAGCTCCGGATCCTCTTCATTCCCGCTCACACCAGCGGTCACGTTGCGTATTACCTCCCGGCTCACGACGCCGTGTTCACGGGCGACACCCTGTTCGCGGGTGGTTGCGGGCGTCTGTTCGAGGGCGATGCCGCGATGATGGTGGCGTCGCTGTCCCGGCTGACGGCCCTGCCGGAGCGAACCCGGATCTACTGCGGGCACGAGTACACCGAGAAGAACCTCCGGTTCGCCCTCACTCTCGAGCCCGGCAATCATGCGCTCGCGGAGAAGCACGGGCGAGTGAAGCTGCAGGTCCAGCGGGGTGAGCCCACGGTTCCGACGACGGTGGCGGAGGAGCTCGCTACGAATCCGTTTCTGCGCTCGGAAAGTCCCGAGCTCCGCCGCTCCGTGCTCACGCAGTGCCCGGATTGTCCGGACGAAAGCGTCTCGATTTTTGCCAGGACTCGCCAACTGAAAGATGCATTCTGACGCAAATCGTCACGTGACCCACCCTCGAAGATCGAACTAACCCGCTGGAATTTCTAGCTGTCGGCCTCCGTAGAGGCTCCCCTCTCGGATCGGCTCTGGATTTGCTTTAAACCGATTCACATCGGCGCGCGTCTAACAGTCGTACCGCGCCGAAGAGAATCGTGCGGGTGTTCTTTAACCTCGGGTCGAGGACCCCGCGTTTTACTCTGAGTGGAAGGAGGAGTTTGCTGTGAAACGGATACCTGGAATCAAGCCTCGCTTCACCCGCTGCACGATCGTGCGGCCGGATGGCAGCGTTCTGCAAGCGTGGGAGATGTTCGTCGGCGAGCGGTCGTACGGTCGCTCCAACAGCCGCAGCGCGTTACTGAAGTCTTGGGAGGCGCGCCTCGAGGAGGCCGAGAACGGCAAGCCGTTCGCGTTCCGTCCGATGTACCGGCGCGCGCAGAATCCCGAGCGCGCGGGTGGTACCAAGCGCACCGACGACGCAGCGAACCGCGCTCAGGCCAGCCGCCGCTCCTGATGCCGCCGGGAGGGCCGCGGGAGAGATCCCGCGGCCCTCTCAGGTCTTCGGCGCCGCGGTCGCTCCAGCTACCGCGTCTCCTCGGGCCGATCGCGTTTCGTCGAGTAGGCGCGAGAAGTCTTCCTTCGAGACGTAGCCCACCATGCGGTGCTGCTCGATTCCGTTCGTGGAGAAGAACAGGGTCGTCGGCACGCCGAGCACTCCGTAGCGCGAGAGCAATTCTTCGCTCGCTTTCGTCATCTCGGTCACGTCGGCTCGCAGCATCACGAAGTCCTTCGAGCGCTTCCCGACTTCCTCGGCGACGAACGTGGTCTTCTCCATCTCGACGCAGGGCAGGCACCAGTCGGCGCGGAAGTCGACGACGGCTGGCTTTCCCGCGGCGCGGGCTTTCTCGAGAGCGTCCGGCGAGAACGCCTGCCACGCGATCATGGTCGTCAGCGCCGTCCGCGGAAGTGCGAACCACACGGCAAGAAGCACCGCCGCGGCGCTCACGGTCCACTTGAAGAGCCGGAACGTGCGCATCGTGTCGCCGTGGCGGTCGAGGATCCCGAGCGTGAGTGCCGCCGCGACGAGCAGGGCGATCGCCGCGTAATCGCGCGCCCGCGGCGGCAGCAGCGGGCCCACGAAGTAGAGCGCGAGGCCGAGCAGCAAGAAGCCGAACACGTGCTCGACCCAAACCAGCCATTCACCGGCACGCGGTAGCCGCGCGATCGAGCTGGCGCTCGCACCGAGTGCCACGTACGGGCTGCCGAGCCCGAGGGCGAGCGCGAAGAACAACCCGAAGCCGAGGACCGCGTCACCGCGTGCCCCGACCGCGACCAGCAGCCCGACGATGACGGGCCCGACGCACGGCGCGGCCACCACACCCATCGTGAGCCCCATGAAGAGCGCGCCGGCGAATCCCTGCCCGGCGCGGCCGAGCTTCTGCATCACCCAAGGCGGGGGTTGGAGCGTGTAGAGCCCGAAGTTCGACAGCGCGAGGATCACCATCACGGCCGCGATCCCGATCAGCGTCGCCGGCTGTTGCAGCGCCCGCCCGAACAGTCCGCCCGAGAGCGCGGCGGCGAGACCGAGCAGCGAGAACGTGACCGCGATCCCGAGCGCGTAGACCGTCGCGAGCGCGATCGTCTGGCCGCGTTGCTCGCGCGCTTGTCCTCCGAAGTAGGCGACGGTGACCGAGATCAGCGGGTACACGCACGGGGTCAGGTTCAGGCCGACGCCCATGAAGAAGACGATCAGCAGCGTCGGGCCGAGGCCGTAGCGCGTCAGCCATTCCTCGATGGGGGTGGTGTTCGTGGACGCGGGCGAGGGAGCGCGACTGGTCTCGATGTCGGCGGGGCGCTTCACGACGAACGCACGTTCGACGTCCGCGGGACGGAGACAGCGCGTCTCGTCGCACGCCTGGTAATGCAGCTTCGCGGCGAAGCTCGCGCCGTCTTGGGTGAGCGTGTCCTTGATCTCCAGGGGAATGTGGAACCGCACGCTGCCGCCGTAGACGTCGATGGCCTGGCCGCCGGCGAAGCGCAGCGTTCGCTGCTCCGGATCCGGATACACGATCTCGCCGACCTGGAACCCGTTCGGCGGAGTGACCGTCAGCACGGTCGGCACCATGGCGTCGGAGGTCGGATGGTGCGCGTTCACGTGCCAGCCCTCTGCGATCTCGGCGAGCAACACGATGTCGAGCGCGTGCTTCGAGGGCGAGAAGTTCGCGCTCTCGACGCGCAGGCGGACGAGCGGGTCGGGGATCGGCGGCTCGTCGGACGCCGCGCGCGCGCCGGCCGCCAGCAGCGCGATCAGGATCGCCAGAAAGGCGATGCGGCGAAGTCCCGCGGAGAGCGTCGCGTCGACCCTTCGCATCTCCGGTGAACCGCTGCTCGCGACGGGAAGTTCCCGTCGGTGCACCTCTAGTGCACCGTCTCCGAAATCGCCTGACAGATCTTGCGGCCCTCGCCGCCGCCCGCTGCGTTGCGGCTCCTCCGAATATTCCCGATATTCGTCGTCGCCGCGCCTTGCGGGCGACGACGATGGCTCGCAACCTCTGTCACGCGATCTCGGAGACGGTGCACTAGATCCCCTCGGGGATCGGGTAGCCCGGATCGAGCGCGAGCGGAACGCACTCGACGATGTCGAGACCGTACCCGGGCAGGCTGACGAGCCGCCGAGGGTAGTTCGTGAGCAGCCGGATCTTGCGAACGCCGACGTCGCGGAGGATCTGCGCGCCGATGCCGTAATCGCGGAAGTCGCTCAGGCGATCGCGCGACGACGTGCTCGGGCGATCTTCTTCGCCCGCCGGGAAGCGCAGGTCGATGTCGCCCGCCATGGTCTCGCGCCGGAGGTAGAGCACCACTCCACGCTCTTCCTGCGCGATCCGAGTCATCGCGCGGTGGAGCATCTCGCCGGTGTTGCGGCTCTGGAAGCCGAAGACGTCGCCCGGCAGGTACTCCGCGTGCGCGCGTACGAGGATCGGCTCTTCCGGGTCGATCTCACCGCGCATCAGCACCAGATGCTCGCTGCCGTCGACCTGCGACTGGTAGGCGCGGGCGCGGAACTCGCCGAAGCGCGTCGGCAGGCGCGCCTCGCCGAGGCAATGCACGAGCGAGTCGTTGCGCAGGCGATACTGGATGAGATCGGCCACCGTGGCGATCTTCAGGCGATGGCGCTCCGCGAAGCCCTCGAGGTCGGCGAGCCGGGCCATCGACCCGTCGTCGCGCATGATCTCGCAGATCACTCCCGCGGGCTTCAGGCCGGCCATGCGCGCGAGGTCGACCGAGCCTTCCGTCTGGCCGGTGCGCACCAGCACGCCGCCGTTGCGGGCGATGAGCGGGAACACGTGCCCGGGGGTGACGAGGTCTTGGGCGACGGCGTCTTCACGGATGGCGGTCAGGATGGTGGCCGCACGATCGGCGGCGGACTGGCCGTGGCTGATGCCGTGGCGCGCGTCGATCGAGACCGTGAACGCGGTGCCGAGCGGCGACTTGTTCTCGCGCGCCATGGCGGTCAGGTTCAGCGCGCGCGCCTTCTCGGCGGTGACCGGAAGGCAGATCAGCCCGCGACCGTGCTTCGCCATGAAGTTGATCGCTTCCGGCGTGACCTTCTCCGCGGCCATGCAGAGATCGCCCTCGTTCTCGCGATCCTCGTCGTCCATGAGGATGATCATGCGGCCGGCGCGGATCTCCGCGATGGCTTCCTCGATCGGAACCACGTGGCGGGTCGGGCGCGTCAGCGGGGGCGATTTCTCGAATGCCATGATGACGTAGATGTGCGGTCAAGCTATCCAGGGCCGAGCATCGAGTAAAGGTGGCGGTTCGGTTGGACGACCGGCCCCGGAGCTTGATAACGCCCAGCGAGAAGGGAGTGGGAATGCTCCTCGACACCCCGACGCGCGGCACGGACGCCGGCAGCCGCCAAGCTCGTCTCACGCAGTACGCGGACGTACGAGGCGCCACGCTCGCGCTCGTCGAGCCGCTCTCGCCGGAGGACTGCCTCGCCCAGTCGATGCCCGACGCGAGCCCCGCGAAATGGCACCTGGCCCACACGACGTGGTTCTTCGAGACGTTCGTGCTCGAGCCCGC
>JACXTT010006455.1_pt1 | contig 16709 bp, 11 predicted proteins | sample 9270951 | NCBI WGS metagenome assembly JACXTT01 (sample SAMN15532306, study PRJNA645909) | rock metagenome | isolation source: weathered quartz diorite | place: Puerto Rico | collected 2017-06-21 | reverse complement strand
TTTCCATCAACGCCCCCGCGCCCGGGTAGCTTCATAAGCCGGGCGCGGGAGCTACGAGGTCTTATCGAACTACTGAGTAATCGCTACCACTTGACAACGGTCTTTCCATACTAGAAATCGACTTGAGCGCCGATCTTGAACATCCGGCCGCCGAGGATCTGCAGGGGCCGCAGCCACTGCCCTCCTGTTGTCCCTGCGTACCGCGTGGTCATGTTGAGGACGTTGCTCGCGTTGAACAGGTTATAGAGGTCCCCGTTTCCTCGAACCCTCACCTTCGCAAAACGGAAGCTCCGGGAGAAACGAATATCCATCTGCCGCAGCCGGTCTTCGAATTGGGTGCTATCGGGAACCATGTTGATCACGACGCTCTGGCTGCAGGTTGCGGCGCCACGGCACTGGCCGAGATCGCGGCCGAGAGATGTCCGAATCTCCGCGTTCGTATAGGCGCGGCTGGCGACGATTGGAATGCCGGGCTTGTCGAAATACAGCGCGCTGAACTGGAAGTCCCACGGCAGCGGGTAAATGGCAACCAGCTTCAACCCGGTTGCTGCGGTCCAGGGGCGACTGATATGACAGAACTCGGATGTGCGGGGCGTCAGAACGGTCGTCGATACCGCTACCTCTCCAATGAAGTTCGGCAGCACCTGCGGAAGGTTGTTGAGATCGCAGGTGTCGGTCACCGTGCGTCCGAAGCTGACGCCGGCTTCGAACCGCGCCCCGCGGTCCAGCCGTGCCTCGATCCCGACATCGACGCCGTTATAGACCTCGCTCTGCTTGCCATAGTGCGTATGTTGGGTGACGACATTGTCGACCCGTCCGAAGACCGCGGGCTTGACGTCATAGAGCCCGCAGATCTGATTCCCGCCGCCACCCGGCAGCCGCTGGTCGCTCGGCACCGTGATGCAGAACGAGTCGTAGTCGGCAGCGGTCGTCGCTTGGTTGTCAGTAACAAGGAAATTGCCGTACCACGTGCGGAAGTAGCCGGCGTTCAGCGCGACGTTCCTCCGGAGCTCGTGCTGCACCTGCACGGCGGCCTGCCAGTTGAAGTCCTGGAGGTTGTACCCACCCAGTGCGTCCTGCACACGGCGAGTGCTGCCCGCCCGGATTTGCCCGAACGAAAGGTCCGACCAGAGACCGCATTCGCCATTGGGCTGGGAATTCCGCAGGTCGCAGTCGGGCACGTAATTGCCGTTGGCATCATTCCAGGTCCGCACCGTGCTGTTTGCCTGGTTGTTTGCGGGGATATCAACGGCCGCAATCGAGTAAGGCGTGTACCGCCCCACCGAGGCTTTCAGCGCCGTTTTGCCGTTCCCGAACAGGTCGTAGGCTGCGCCGACTCTCGGATTCACGTTTGTCCAGTTCGGCGCGTTCTTCGTCCGCGGAAACACGCGCTCGGGCACCCAGGGCCCGGCCGGCATGCGCGTCTCAGGTGCGTACCCATTGAAGTTGTTGAAGCGGACGCCCAGGTTGAGCGTCAGCTGCCGGATCGTCCACTGATCCTGCGCGTAGGCGCCGATGTCGCGCGAGCGCCAGAGCGCCTCGAACGGCACCGCCCAGATGGTGACCTGCTGCGGGATGCGATCCCTGAACGTGTACGACCGGGCACCATTGATCTGGTTCCAGTCGTTGGCCAGGCCGGGTGCGCCCTCCGAATATTCACTCAGGTCGACGCCGGTCTTCAGGGAATGAGACCCGGTGACGTAGGACACCGATGCGCGCTGGCGATATTGCCGGTTGTGCTGAATCCTGTACCCGCCCGCGTGTGTCAGACTGAGCGCCCGCGACCCGTAGCGGAAGTTCGTCGACAGCTCGGTGATGGCAATCGTGTCCAGACCGACGCTGGGATCGGTTCGCTGGGTGTTGTTGTCGAACACGTTGGCCGATCCGCCCGCCTCCACGAGAAGCTTGCTGCTGGCCGCCCACGTCCAGCTCACGAGGGGCAGGTAATTCACCTTGTAGTTGTGAGCCCCGACCGCCTCCGGCGTGCCCTGCACGTTGTTCTGCGGACCGAGCTCCAGGATTGGCCAGAAGCAACTGCAGTTCGGCTGCACTTCGTACGAGGCGACGATCTTGTGTTGTTTGGCCGCCTGCCACGTCAGGCGCAGGCTGATGTCCTTGTAGTAATCGTCCGTGAACGCTGGCTTGCTCAGGTCCGGCTCGTAGAACGTAACGCGCCACACCGGATCGGTGCCGACACGCTGGTTCTGCAGCTTGTTGAAGTAGTTCCCCTGCTGATACTGCTGGTTCGCGCCAAATCGGGTTCCAGCGAAGAACCAGAGTTTGTCGCGGATGATCGGTCCGCCCAGCGCGCCGCCGGTGTCGTAGTGCCGCTTGAGCGAGGGTGAAAAACTCAGGCCGCGCGCGCGCAGTTCGTCGTTGAGGTTGCCCGCCTGAAGCGACGGCATTGTGTGCGATGTGTTGAAAGCGCCCGAAAACGTGTTCCCGCCGTCCCTCGGCACGATGTTCATCTGAACACCGCCGGTGTTGCGGTCGGCGGAGATCCCGCCGGTTTCGACGGTGACTTCCTGAAAGGTCAGTTGATTGAAGACGAAAATCGCACCGCCCTGCAGGCGCTGCACCATCCCATCAATGATCGGCGCGTTGTCGCCAAAACGCCCGCCGTGAGCCGAAAACGCGTTCGCGCGCTCGTCGAGACCGCCGACGCTCTGCCAGACCGCGTTGCCGACGACCGCGCCGGGGATGAAGTTCACGAGCTGGCTGATCCGACCTGAAGTGGGAAGCGCCTCCAGCGTCGCCCGCGAGAGCGTGGTCTGCTGCCGCACATTCTGGAGGTCGACGACGGGAGTCTCGCCGGACACCGTAATCGTTTCGGCGAGCTCCCCGACCTTCATGTCTGCGTTTACCGTCGCCGTGAACCCGGCGGTCAGCTCGAGCCCTTCACGTTTGAACGTGCTGAAACCAGGCAACGTGAAGGTCACGGTGTAGGTGCCCGGACGCAAATCGACGATCCGGTACAGACCCTGGCCGTCAACGACCGCCGTTCGAACTTTCTCAATAAGCGCCGGGCTCGCCGCTTCAACGGTGACGCCCGGCAGCACGGCGCCGGACGCATCCTTCACGACGCCCGCAATGCTGCCATTGGCATTCTGTGCGCTCGCAGTGGCGCACATCAGGAGGATTGTGAAACCCGTAATGACGAAACCTGGAATCTGCCGGCCGACCATCGCATGCCCTCCTTGTTCTCAACGCACCCAGAGGTAGCGGACGCCGAAAGGCGCGTCGAATAATCGAACGCGCCCACAATAACGACACGAAGTGGGCGGACTCTACTCCTACACCTGAGCAGTGTCAACGAGCTTGACGGCTGAATGACCGCGACTGGAGGGAACGGGCTAGGTGTTCGTCCTGCAACTACTTACCGCGTAATTCAGGAGTTTCTTGCTCGCAGATTCGTTTGGGAATGTTCGCGGATGCCGAGAGGCGCTCCCCGACGAGGGGAGCGTCCTCTCACTGCCGACCCGTCAGAACGTGGTGCGGAACCCGAGCTGCAGCATCCGCGGCTGGTACGCGAGGTTGTCATTCGCCGCCGGCTTGCCGTAATTCGCGTTGCTTTCGTTGATCACATACGCACCATAGTTCGCATGGTTGAACAGGTTGAACGCTTCGACCATCCCCTCGAACGACCGGCGACCGCCGAGCGAGAACTTCTTCAGCAGTCGCACATCGACGCGGTGAATGGGGTCGCTGACGATACCCGTGCGCGGGATGATTGAGCCGTCCCGGCGAAGGCGCGCCGCACCGATGATGCCCACCGTGCCGCCTTCGTCGCGAAGGTCTGACCCGAAGTTCGTCCTCCGGCGTTCACCGGAACCGTAGAAGTAGATGCCGCTCAACTGCACGCCGTAGCCGACGTCCCAGATACCGTTGACGACGGCGCGGTGACGCTGATCGCCGGCGGCCCCAACACCTCCGCCCGAGTACGCGCCGGCATCCGTGTATTCGCCGCCCATGTCGGGTGCGAGCGCGAACCCAATCGGCCGCCGTGCCACGATCCCATCGGAACCGATGTACCACTGGTCGCGGAGCGGATCGGAGTCTTTGAACTGCGCCAGCGTGTAGGTCGCGCTCCCCTGCCAGCGGTGACTGAACCGCTTCGTGAAGGTGAAGTCGGCGGCGTTGTAGTTCGACCAGCCCTCCAGCAACTCGAAGTCGACGGCGCCCCATTGCGGGAATGCGCGCGTAGCGATGTTGGTGAACGCGTAGTTGGCGCCTGTGGCCGGGTTGTAGGTGAGGTTGATCTGCTGTGCGGTCTCCTCACGGCGCCCGCCGGTAAACACGTAGTTCACCTCCAGCGACATGTCGGTCCCGAACTGCCGCTGGATGCCGGCAGATGCCTGATGGCTGTACGACGTCTGCCGCCCGGGATAATCGATTTCCTGGACGAGCGACCGATAGACGCATCCCGGCACGAAGTTGACATCGCACGCGCGCTGCAGCGCATCCTGAAAGCTTGGCTTCGGCCCGTGGAACCAGCCAAAGAAATTGTCGCGGACGGTTGTGAAATCTGGGCTGCCGTCGTTGAGGATCTGGTTCTCGAAGCGATGCCGATACCCTTCCGTCTGCTGGACGCCGTCGTTCGGGGCAAATGCGAAGAACAGGCCGTAGCCGCCGCGCAGCACGGTGCGATCGTCGATCTTGTAGGTCGTGCCCAACCGCGGGGCCACGTTGTTCTTGTCATGCGGAAGGTTGCCTGGAAGCCACGGCAGGAATTTGCTCTTCTCCGAGTACGAGTTCGTGTCGATGTCGTACCGCACACCGAGATTGAGCGTCAGCGCGTCGGCGACTTTCCAGTCGTCCTGCACCCAGCCCGCAAACAGATTCCGGGTGATCGCGTATTGATGCTCCGTGTCCGACAGCGAATGGAACACCCATCGTGTGATCGGTGCGAGCGGGGCGAGATTCCACGTAGACGCGTCGTTCCAGACTGGGAACAGCTGCTCGAGCGGGATCTGCACCGGGCTGCCAGGCGTTCCCGGCGGCGCCGCGGTCGTGGCGTCAATCACGCCCTGACAGCGCAGACACCACTTGAACTGATTGTGGAAACGGAGGTACTCGCCACCGATCTTCACGTCGTGATGCCCACCCCAGTTGTACGACGTGGTGAGATCGTCGCGCAGCGTCTGCGTGTCCTGGAAAATATTCTGGTTGTCGGCGCCGATGGTGTAGCCGCGCAGCATCACGACGATCGATGACCCATGCAGCGTGGGATGATACGGAAAGTCCCCGCCCTTCCACCGGACGATCGGCTGATCCTGCCGCTCGTAGTCGGTCATCCCGCCGCGAATTTCATTGATCGTGTTGTTGCTGATGACGTGGGTGAGGGTCGCAAAATATTGAGGAGCGGTCCGGCCTCTGGTACCGCCAGCGGACGGATGGACCGTCGCGCTGTTGGCGCCGCCGTTGTAGTACAGCGTGTGATAGCCGGAGCCGCGAACCGTCAACCGCGTCGCAGGCGTGAACTGGTAGTCCAAACGTCCCAGCACCGTGTGCGAATGGCTGGTGAAGTGCTGGTCGATGTTAAAGGCCGGGTATGGACTGTTGTAGATGAAGGTCTGCGGCTCGCGTGCGAAGCCGTAGCTGCCGAAGAAATGGATCCGGTCTCTGACAATGGGGCCACCAACGGTCCCGCTGATCTGCTGATTCGAATACGGCAGCACACGATGGTCGATGAAATTGGCAGCGTTGAACTTGTCGCTGCGGAAGTACCCTCCGAAGGTGCCGGCGAGTGTGTTGGTCCCCGACTTGGTGACGGCGTTCACGATCATGCCGGCCGAATGCCCCTGCGTCGCATCGAAGCGGTTTGCAAGCACCTCGAATTCCGCAATCGCATCTCGGTTGAATCCGGGCTGCTCGGCGTCAGGCGCTGAGTGATAGATCGTTGCGACTTCCTGGCCGTCGACCTTCGTCTGTGCGTAACCCTGCCGATTCTCCACCAGCCCCTGCGCCTCATTGCGCCTCGCCCCTGGTGCGAGGAGGCTCAGGTCCATCCAGTTGCGACCGTTGAGCGGCAGCTCGGACATCTGGCGCGGGTCGATGTTCGCGCCGACCCCTGACGTCGCCGTATTGACCAGCGGTGCTTCGCCGGTCACGGTGACTGTCTCCTGCAGCGCCGACGGCGCCATCTGGAAGCTCACGGTGCTCGTCTGCCCGACGAGCATCTGGGTGGTCCGATTGACGGTCGCGAAGCCGGTCAGCTCCGCGGTGATGCGGTAGTTCCCGATGCGCACCGGCATGCGGAAAACGCCACGCTCATCGGTGACGGCAACGAAGGTGTTGCCGGAGTCCACGTTAGTTGCGGTCACGGTGACACCCGGCAGAACCGCGCCGGTGGAATCTGTCACGGTGCCGGTCATGACGGAGTCCTGCGCGTACCCCACGGCAGGCAGCGCGATGATCATCCCCAACACTAGCAGCGACCCGAGGACCCTCCACATCTTCATGGTGATAGCTCCTCCTGCTAAGGGTTTCCGCTACGACATCTTCACCGCCGATCGACAAATGAGTTGAGACACGAAGTGGGCGCGACTCTACTCCTACACCCACCTAGTGTCAACGAGCTTGGCATCAGACGACGGCCCTCGCGGACAAGATCCCGTACTTCGATTCGCTGTGGGACGCCATCCACACAGCGATCCGTCCCATCGGGGGAGCCGTGATCGCAGTCACGACCCTCGGTGATGCCTCCCCGGGCACGAAGGCCATGATCGCGCTCCTTGGCGGCTCGATTGCGGCAAGCAGCCATCTCACGAAAACGAGCACGCGCGCAGCGGTCAACGCGAGTCCGGAACCGTTTTCCAATTGGATTCTGAGTCTCGGCGAGGACATCTTCGCGGTCGGACTTGGTTACACCGCCCTCGCGCACCCCGTCGTCGCCCTGGCGATTGCGCTCGTGGTGCTCGTCCTCATCGCCGCGTTTGCGGTCGTCATCGTACGGTTGGTCCGCAGATGGTTTGCGCGGCGCCGGACCGTCGCCCGATAGCGACGCTATCGCGTTATCCAGGGCTTGAATTGATCTTCTTTCTGCAGGCGGGCGGCGATCGCTTCAGCTTCTCGACGCGTCGGGTACTTGCCGATGCGCACGCGGAACGTGCGGGCGGCGCCATTGGGCGGCGTGGTCACAAATGAGGGATATCCTTTGCCAGCCAACCGCGTGGCGATCGTTTCGGCTTCGCGCCGATCGTTGACCGCCGCTACCTGGACGACGAATCCGTTGCCCGTTGGTTCGCCCGAGGCGTTTGCCGACGCAGGTGCCGCATTCGCATCCGGAGGTGGCGTAATCCGTCTCGCCGGTTCTCGCTTCGGAGCCACCGGTTTCGCAGCAACGAGCGGCGCACGCTTGACGGAGCCCGAATCCCGGATTCCGGATCCCGGCTTCAATGTCTCCAAAACCGGCTCCTGCCCCTCGAGGCGGCTTGGATACGTGAGCGTCTCCTGCGCGGCGACCGGCGCATTGCTCGTGGCCGCCGGCGCCGGCGCAACGGGCACCGCGGCTGTCACGCCGGACGTCGGATCCGTCGCCGCTTCGACGGCCGCCTCGAGCGCCGGACGCTGCGCCCGAACTCCACGGCCCACCATGACGCCACACAGGAAAATGACGACTGCGACGACCGTCGAGGCCATGAAGAGGAAGACGAGCTGTTTGCCGTTCAACTGAATCTCGTGCAGGCCTTCGTCCGCAGCTGCCATTACTGGTTATGTCCTTCCAGAAGGACCGCTCCGTTGTTGCGGCCCGGGTATCGGGAATGAGCAGCTCGATGTGATTCGCACACCATCAGTTTCGTCGAACCAGTAGTGGTCAGGCGATTTTAGCACGCTACCAATTGTGTGCTGCGGGTTTTTCTGGCGCGCAGGACAGAAATTTACTGCGGCGGGATCGTGGCGATCAGGCGTCGCGCCTCTGTGTTCGAGGGCTCGCGGGTCAGCACCGTCTGAAGCTCACTCCGGGCACCGTCGAAGTTCCTGGACTGAATGTAGGCTTGCGCGAGCGTCACCCGTGCGTCGGTCCGATCCTCGCTCCAGATCGAGATCTTCAACTCGTCGAGCGCGTCGGCGATCAGCCCGGCACGCAGGTAGAGCCGTCCGAGGAGCAGATGCGCCTCGCGTTCGTAGGGCGACAGATAGATCGCACGACGCAGCTCTGCGATCGCGTCCGCATCGCGCTCGGCTTGATACAGCCGTCGTCCACTATCGAGATGAAACGCGGCCACGTCGCGCTGGTCTCGCTGCTCGGCGGCGGCGATCGCCTCCTCGATTCGAGGCGAGCTCGCCGCGTCGAGCTCGGATTTGACGCGTTCCAGGTTGGGCGGAATGGCGTTGAGACCCGGTTGCTTCTCCCACTCCGCATATTTCGACGAAAGACGCTTGGCGAGATCACGTTCCCGCTGTCCCTCAATCGCGTTTGCCGATGCCTGAAGCGCCACGCCGAGCACCCAGTGTGCTGCATCGTCCGCCGGGTTGCGGCGAACGGCTTCGCGGAGCCATCGAACCGCGGTCAAGGCGTCGTGCGCGAGCCATGATGCGTACCCCAGATTGAACGCGAGCGCGGGGTCATCCGGACTGACTGTGAGCGCCTGACGAAAGAAGTCGGCTGCCGATCCATCCGGCGATCGCGCAGTCAAGCGCAGCTGCGCGACGCCAGCGTTATTGAGCAGCGCCGGATCGCGCTGTTCCCGATTCAATGCGGTGAACCGATCGACGGCTTCGGCGTGCCTGCCAAGGCTCATCGTAGACAAGGCAGCGCGGAAGCGGGCGTCGCGCGACAGCGGGTGGTTGGAAGGAACCTGTTGAACGATCTCGAGGGCCTGCCGATGCTCGCGCTGTTCGGTGTAGACGCTCCACAACGCGAGACGCGCCCTGTGAAAATCCGGGGCGTAACGCAGTGCCTCCTTGAGGAACACGATTTGTGTCGAGGGGTTTTCAGTGACGGCGCCCTTGATGTACTCCTCGAAGGCTGCAAGCGGTGGATGTCCGCGTTCCATCTCGCTCATCGGCACCGCGGAATCCGGCAGCAGGCGTCTGGCGGCGCGCGCGAAGATGTCAAACAGATCGGTCAGCGGACCTGTTTCGCTGATCTCTGGAAACCGGCGGCCAGTGTCGAGACGTGTGGGGCGTGCGTGGATCGTCAGCGAGGCGCCGTTGACCGCAAATGACCCGGTGATGACCTGCTCGGCGCCAACGATCTGGGCAACGCGGATGATTGTCGCGTCGCTGAGCTTATGTGCCGCCGGCACTCGCAGATGTTCGAACGCCCGCAGCCGGTCCTCTCGCGATAGCGCCTGCGCGCCGAGTGCCGTGAGGTCTTCCGTCAGAGCGGACGCGGCGCCTTCGCCGACCCAGTCGTAACGCGCCTCGTGCGTCTCGTTCGCGAACGGCATGACGACTTGCCGCGCGCCGACGGGTACGACCGATTGCGCACGGACGGTCGCAGGAATGCAAAATTCAAAATGCAAAATGCAAACAGCAAACAGGACGCACGGCCGAAGTACTCCGCATTTGCATTTTGAATTTTGCATTTTGAATTTCGAATTTCAGATCATCCTGCCGCCCGTGCCGGCCTGATAAGCACCGACATCAGGCACTGGCCTGCTCCGGTCGCCCGACACTGCTCGGTGCCGACCTCGACGTCCAGATTGAACAGATACATGAGCCGTCGTATGGCCGAGGCGTAAAACTCGCACAGCGGCTGCTCGCTCCGGTCGCGGACCTCGCAGAAGATCGAGCCACGGATGTCAACAGCGCCGCGGCCCTTACGCCATTTAACGATCGCGCGGCTGCCGCGGTAGGTCGTTCGAATCATCTTGCGGGCAATGCGCATCACGAGATGGACGCGCAACCACGCCGGCGCCATGCGGATGATCGCCCGCCGTATCCCCGAAAGTTCCGCCACGGTCCATTCGGCGGTGTACTCGCCCGCGCGGCCGGCGATCAGTCGGTATGGCTCGCCTTCCTGGCGCAGAAAACTCAGCACGGCGGCCAGCGGAGCCAATCCGATTCGGCCGTCCCGCAGTCCCGACGGATTCAGCCACGCTTCGTAAAATTCAAGGCGGGTGGGGAGCAGATCCGCGATGCCCTGGTGAAGGCTCGCGACGAGCAGGCGTCCGATGCCGGCTTCAATCATGCGGCAGAATTTCTGATAACGTACTCCTGACCAGCTGAACGTTTGAAGCGTACCGCAGCGCAACCCCAATCGCAAATCGACAATCACGGATCAGAAACCACGAATCACGAATGATTCTCCCTGTTCACGAGGAACTGCGCGCGCACCTCGCGCGTGTGCTGACGACGCTCTATTCGCTTGACGAGTCGGCACGCCCGGCCATCGTGCTCGAATATCCACCCAACCGCGAGCTCGGCGATTTGGGCACCCCGGTGGCGTTCGAGCTCGCGCGCCGGCTTCGTAAGGCGCCGCGCGCGATCGCGCAGGAAATCGCCGAGGCGTTTGGCTCGCTCACCGGCATTCGCCGTGTGGCGGCGGCCCCAAACGGCTACCTCAATTTCTTTCTTGAACGACGCGACTTCCTGATCGATCGCGTGACGCCAGGGCGATTCGCGCCGCCGCGCGCGGCTTCGGCGAAAGCGATTGTCGAACACACGGCCATCAATCCCAATAAGGCCGCGCACATCGGGCATCTGCGCAATGCCGCACTCGGCGACACGCTGGTCCGCGTATTACGGTTCCGCGGCGTTCCTGTCGAAGTGCAGAACTACATCGATGACACCGGCGTCCAGGTGGCCGACGTCGTTGTCGGTTTCCGCGCGCTCGAAGGCAAAACGCTCAACCAGGTTCGCGAAACGGCGGATTCGGCGCGGTTCGACTACTACTGCTGGGATCTGTACGCGCGCGTGACCGAATGGTACGAAGAGGACAAAGAACGGCTCGCCGTCCGCGCCGCGGCGCTGCACGACATCGAGCACGGCGGCAATGAGAACGCCGAGATTGCGGCGTTCATCGCCGATCGCATCGTGCGCTGCCACCTCAGAACGATGGCGCGGATGAACGTCGATTACGACCTGCTCACGTGGGAAGGCGACATCCTGCGCCTGAAATTCTGGGCGCACGCCTTTGACGTGCTGAAGGCCAAGGGCGCCGTGTACCTGCAGACCGAAGGGCGGCTGAAGGGCTGCTGGGTGATGCCGATTCAGGACGATTTGGAGGGCCAAGAATCTGATTCGAAGCAAGACGAAGAAGATCGCGAGAAGGTCATCGTTCGCTCGAATGGCGTCGTGACGTACGTCGGCAAGGACATCGCCTATCAGTTCTGGAAACTTGGACTGCTGGGCAAGGATTTCCAGTACCGCGTATTCGAGAGTCGGCCGCAGCGGCCGCTATGGGCCACATGCACGAGCGGCGGGCAAAGCAGCCATCCACTGTTTGGTGGTGCCGCGTATGTGTACAACGTCATCGACGTGCGGCAGTCGTACCTGCAGAAGCTGCTGAAGCAGGCGCTGATTGCGGTCGGCCATCCGGAAGGCGCCGAACGTTCGCATCATTTTTCCTACGAAATGGTCGCACTGTCGCACGCGACCGCGCGCGAGCTTGGCTATGCACCGCCCGCGGATTCCGAAGACGCGAAACGTCCGTTCGTGGAGGTGTCAGGACGAAAAGGGCTCGGCGTGAAGGCCGACGACTTGCTGGACACGCTCATCAAGTCGGCCGGGCGTGAAGTTGGCACGCGCAATCCGGAACTCGACGAGCACGAGCGCGATCGCATTGCCAGAACGATCGGCATCGCCGCGGTCCGTTATTTCATGATCAAGTTCTCGCGGGGCAAAGTGATTGCGTTCGACCTCGAGGAGGCCCTCAGCTTCGAGGGCGAGAGCGGTCCGTACATCCAGTACGCCGTCGTACGCGCAAACAACATCTTTCAGAAGCTGTACCAGCGTGACGGTCTCGACGAAGCCGCTCTCCTGGAAAGTTTGTGGAACGTGCCAGCCGGAGAGCTCGATGGTGCCCACGGCAGCCACGAGCTGTGGTCACTCGTGCTCGATGCGTCGCGGCTGGACGAAATTGTCGAGCAGGTGATCCGATCGCTGGAGTTTTCCGTGCTCGCCAAGTACGCCTTCACCCTTGCGCAGGCCTTCAACGCCTTCTATCATCGCGCTCCTATCCTGAACGAGGAGCGTGACGAGGTGCGCCGCTGGCGGGCGGCGACGGTCATCTACGTGCGCAACCAGCTGCGGACCGCGCTGGATCTGATGGGCGTCGAAGTTCCTCCAAGGATGTGAACGGATGCCGATAATCGCCATTGCGCAGTGCACCAAGCTGCCCGACTACGAAGAGTCCGTGCGTCGCGCCGGCGGCGAGGTGCGGGTGCTCGATCGCGCGACCGATCGGCCGGCGGACGTGATCGCCGGCGTGGACGGTGTGCTGTTGACGGGCGGCGGCGATGTGCAGCCCTCGATCTACGGCGCCACTCCGCATCCGGCCTTCGATCCGGCTGAGCCAGGACGGGACGAGTACGAAGTGGAGCTGGTGCGGCGCGCGATGGAGGCGAACCTCCCGCTCTTGGCGATCTGCCGCGGAATTCAGGTGCTGAACGTGGCGCGGGGCGGCACGCTCATTCAGGACATTCCCGATGAAGTCGGGACGACCGTCGAGCACCGCATCAAAGAGCCACGCTTCGCTATCGCGCACGACGTGTGGCTGACATCCAACAGCCTGCTCGAGCGAACGCTGCGCGAGCGCCTCGAGGATGCCGACGCCTGCGCGGTGAACAGCCGCCATCACCAGGCGCCGAAGGACGCTGGCGAAGGACTGGCCGTTTCGGCGACCGCGCCCGACGGGGTGATCGAAGCACTCGAGGACCCAAGCCGCCGATTCGTCCTCGGCGTCCAGTGGCATCCGGAGAACTTCTACCGGACGGGCGAATTCCGCACCCTGTTTGAAGCCTTCGTACGGGCCTGTAACAAGTAAGGCGGCCGCTCAGACGTCGCCCTCACGACGCAGCACGCACACACTCTCGACATGCGCGGTGTTCGGGAACAGGTCGAACGCGCTGATCTGCTCCAACGAATAGCCATCGTCAACGAGCAGTCGGATGTCGCGCGCCAGTGTCGCGACATCGCACGACACATACAGTAAACACGTCGGCTTCACTCCCAGGATGGATTGAACCGCCTCGCGTGACATGCCCGTCCGCGGAGGGTCGACGATGAACGTGGCAGCAGCACTCGTGGAGGTGCGGCGCAGGTAATCCTCGACAGTCGATCGTGTGATCCGCACGCGCGCTCCGTACGGCCGCGCATTGTCCTCCAGGTCACGACCGCTGATCGGGTCGCTTTCGACGAGTGCGACGTCGCCACGGCCGGCGGCCGCCAGTGACAGGCCGAAAAGGCCGACTCCTGCGTAGAGGTCGACGACGGGTCCGTCGGATACGAGATCCGTTACACGTTTGACGAGTGTTTCCAGCAGGAACCGATTTCCCTGGAAGAACGCGCGAACATCCCGCTTCAGCACGAGAGAGCCGATCGAGTCCGATACCGTAGGAACACCGGCGATGGTCACGACGCCGCGACGATCCAGGACCTGCGCCGAGAGGCCAGTGATCGCGTCGGTCGCCAGCGCCGCGAATGCACGCGCGTCGGTGCCAGGCTCCAGCTCCAGGTGAGCTGCGCGTTCGGTGGCCGCGACGTTCTCGGCGATCTCGATCGACGCCATCCCTTTCAGTGCGCCGTCACGCAGGCGGGCCTGTACGCCTTCGACCCACGCGACCGCGGCGGGCAGCAGTTGCTGCGTTGGACCGACGGCGCAAATGTCGTGGCTTCCCTCGCGCATGAAGCCGACCCGGCTGCCGCGCACGTGCAGCCGCGCACGCATTCGATAGCCCGCTTCGGGCGAGGCGGTGACGACAGGGAAAGGTTGAAGCGGCAGTCGAGCGATGCGCGTGAACGCGTCGCGGATGATCTCGGACTTGATCTCGAGCTGCCGCTCGTACGCGACGTGTGCTAGCACGTTGCCACCGCACCGCCAGTCGGCGAACCCGGAGCGTCGATCCGTCGATGGAGTGACGACCTCGACGGTGTCCGCGAACAACACACCTTTGCCGGAGCGCTCGATGCGTACCCGGACGCGCTCACCTGGAATTGCGCCCCAGACCAGCACGACCTGACCTTTGTGGCGCGCCAGCATGCGGCCCCCGGCGGTCGGCTTCTCGACGTGAAGCTCGACGACCGATTCCGAGGCGCTACTGGTACGAGATGGTCGGGAGATTCGCTCGCTCACGGAGCAGTCGATCGACGCAGGCCCGATGCGCCTGCTGATACGCATCCGCCAGCATTCGCATGCGAAACGGCTTCAACTCTTCGTCGGCTTCGTCGGCGAACTGCCGAAGTGCGCTGTCGTCGCAGTGGTGTCGCAGCGCGTCGATGAGCGCCGTATCAATTTGTCCCAGCCGCTCGATCAATGCGTCGCGATCGTCGCCGCGGACCGTTTTCGCCTTTGCACGCGCCGCATCCAATTCCCGTACGGCGTCTTCGAGCATCGGATCGAGCCACCGATCACTGCCTGCCCGCAACGTCGTCAGGCGAGCAATGACCCGGTCAAGGTGTCCCGGAAGGCTCGAGCGCGGACCCACAGGGTCCGCGCCGCTCCCCTGAGTATCCCCACTGGCCCCACCCGCCCTACCCGCCCCGCCCGCCTCAATCGACACGCCAACGGATCGCCGCCATTCGTCGAACACGTCGAGCACATCAGCCTCGCAGAATTCGATCCGTACCGGCCGGCGGCGAGCTCCTTTGGCGTAATAGCGCTCGAAGTAGCGGTCGATGCCACGCATCGCCAGCTTCAGCGGTATCCCGCGTGACGACCAGCTGCACACCTGCTCGAAGGCGGGGCCGACAATCCGAATGAGATGGCCGTCATTTTTGCGGCAGAGATACGACTCGAGTTGACGACAGTAGTCCTCAGGACCGTCTTCGTCGGGGTGTGCCATTACAGCCAACGAACTTCACCAGAGATTACACGAACGATCTGATGATCGACGCGCACCAGCAGCGCCCCCGTGGCGTCGATATCGTGTGCGAGGCCGCGCCGTGCACGACCATCGACCTGCCACTCCACGACTCGGCCGATATGAGTTGCGGCGCGCGCCCGCCACGCGGCAATCACGTCGTTCGCTCCGCCGCGCCCAAGCATTCCGTATCGATTCGACAACGCGGCGAGACACTCCGCCAAGACCAGACCCCTGTCCACCGCGCGCCCAAGCTCACTTTCGATTGAAGTCGCGCGGACGGCGACATCGGGCGGGTACGCCGCACGGAGAATGTTGATGCCGAAGCCGAGCACGACATGATCAACGGCGCCCGCCGACGAGCCTGCTTCCGCAAGGATGCCCGCGAGCTTGCGCGAGCCGACGTGCACGTCATTCGGCCATTTGACGCAGGTGTCGAGACCCGACGCGGCATGAACGCCTTCGGCGATGGCGACGCCTGCCGCGATCGTGAGCAGTTGAAGCGCCGGTCCTTCGGGGCGCAGCACAACGGAGACATACAGGCCGGCGCCCGGCGGCGACGACCAGCTTCGGCCAACGCGTCCGCGGCCGGTTGACTGCGTGTTCGCCACGACGACGAACCCCTCGGGCGCGCCTGCTTCCGCCGCGGTGATCGCGACGTCATTGGTGGAGCCGATTTCGTCGTACCAGCGCAGGCGGTTCTCGAATACGCCGAGCCTGGACCCCGCTCTCGCGAGCGCTTCCGATATGTCCGAGGGAACGTGGTCCTTTGCAAACCACAGAGGCACGGAGGACACGGAGATCATTTTGTACAAAAAATACCTCCGTGCTCTCCGTGTCTCAGTGGTTCGTGAGATCAGGCCGGCTCGATCTCGAAACTCAGATCAACGGCAGGCGCAGAGTGCGTCAGGGCGCCAACGGAGACGTAGTCGGCGCCGGTCGCGGCAAGTTCGTCCATGCGCTGGAGCGTCACGCCGCCCGAGATCTCAGTTCGCGCACGGCCGCTGCAGCGCCTCACCGCCTCGATGATGTCTTCGGTCGAAAGGTTGTCGAGGAGGACAATCTCCGCCCCGGCCTGGAGCGCTTCGTCCACCTGCACGAGGCTCTCGGCTTCGACCTCCGTCGGCATCTGATGATTGGCCTTTCGCATCCGCGTCACCGCTGCACCGACACTACCGGCAAGGCGGATGTGGTTGTCCTTGATCAGGATGCCGTCATCGAGACCGCTGCGATGGTTCACGCCGCCGCCGGCCCGAACGGCATATTTTTCGAGGGCCCGCAGGATGGGCGTCGTCTTGCGCGTATCGAGCACCGTGATGCGACCGCCTGCCGCATCGACGAACTGGCGGGTGATTGTCGCGATGCCAGAGAGCCGCTGCAGGAAATTCAACGCGGTGCGTTCCGCGGTCAATAGTGCCGCGGCGAGGCCGTGTACCTCGGCCACCTCGGTGCCACGCTCGCACCGAGTGCCATCCGGACGACTGATCTCGATCTGGACCGCAGGATCCATCTGTCGAAAGGCCTCAGCCGCGATATCGACGCCCGCAAGGACACACGGCGACTTGGCGGTGATCACGCCGCGCGCTTTCTGCGTCCGCTCGATAATCGTTTCCGTCGTCACGTCGCCCCAGCCGAAGTCTTCAGCAAGAGCGCGGCGCACCAGTTCGCGATAGAGCCCGGGATCGAGCGGTTCGAACGGAACCGCCTTCACGCGGCGGGTTCCTCCGCGAACTCGAGCTG
>JACXTT010006454.1_pt1 | contig 16710 bp, 13 predicted proteins | sample 9270951 | NCBI WGS metagenome assembly JACXTT01 (sample SAMN15532306, study PRJNA645909) | rock metagenome | isolation source: weathered quartz diorite | place: Puerto Rico | collected 2017-06-21 | reverse complement strand
CCCCGCGCGGGTCTGGATCCCGCCATGTACCCGGATGCGGGGGGTCGTAGCCGGGGTTGCCAGCCGCCATGACCGGCAGTTTTGGGAACGCGGAAACGACCTTCGGCAGCACATTCACGTCCCAACCCGGCTCGAGCTTGACTTTGATGCGACAGACGCCCTGCGCCACTCGCTCTTCGATCTCGGCGAGCAGCTGATTGACCGTCGGCTTGATGCCAAAGCTCTCTCCGGTCGGGATGACGGTCTGCGTTCCCCCGAGAAGGTCTCGCAGCGGCAGGCCAAGCTTGGTCGAGGCGATCGCCCAGGCGGCGCATTCGAGCCCGTGCTTGGCCATGTTGTAGCCCTGATATCCGGCGTAAGCCTCAGCCAGCTCCGCGGGTCCGCTGTACGGCTTGCCGATCACCAGCGGAGCCAGCAGCTTCGTCAGCGCGTACCAAGTGCTCTCGTAGGTGTCGGCCGAGTAGAGGGGAAGGTCGCTCGACGGGGACTCGCCCCAGCCGACCACGCCTTCGGCATCCTGCGCGCGGACGATGATGGTGCGCTTCTTGCTCGTGGTCCCGTGGGCCGTCTTGAATGTGGTGATCATCGGCAGCTCGAGCACCAGGACCCCGACCGCGGTGAGGCGGATGGCCACCTGCGGCCTGGTCCTGGCGGTGCCCGTGGCGGCGCTCATCCGGCCGCCTCGGGCTGGGCCAGCGACACCCCCCCGGTGATCACGCGCCGGTCGGTTGCTGACGGGAACACGAGCTTGAAGAGGGAGTCGTCTGCCGAATGCAGCTCGGTTGCCGCCACCAGCGCGCCGCCGACCCGGAAGCGATGGAACCGATTGTTCCGGTAGGCGTTGAAAACCACCACCTCACCATCAGACCCCAAGTAACCGAGATTCGCGTTGCCAGACAGCTGTTCATGTGTCCTGGCCAGAGCCTGTTCGGCGCTGGCTCCACCCTGGAGGATCTCCTCGAAGACGCGGAAGCCGACCTCGGAATCCGCCTTCCCCAGGAGCAGCGGCGCAAAGCGATCGCGAAACTCGCTCTCGCGCGTGAACGAACCGTTGTGACAGAACGCGAACCGCCCGTGATCGGCCAGGAACGGCTGCGTGTCCGCGATCTGGATGGTGCTCAAGCGGTTCGGCCGGCGGAAGTGAACGAGGAAGTGCGTCGACTCGATCCCGACGAGCTCCCTGTCCACAGACGCGTCCTCGGATAGCCGGCCCTCGAAGCGATACCTCTTTACCTCGCCGCCCTCGAGCCACGCCAGTCCCCAGCCGAAGTTGGCGATGCCGTAGTACTCGATCTTCCTCGCCCAGGGCAGCAGCACCTCGAAGCGCGTCGGTACCGGCCAGCGGACCGCGAGGATCTCACACAAACGCGGTCCTCACTCGTGGCTGATGAACACGTTTTTGATCTGCGTGTAGTGGTCGAGCATCTCCATGCCAAGCTGGCGGCCGACGCCGCTCATCTTGTAGCCGCCGAACGGAGCCTCGAGGTGCACGCTCCAGTTGGTGTTGATGCTGAACTGTCCGGTACGCACCCCGCGAGCCACCCTGATGGCGCGGCCGATGTCACGCGTCCACAGCGACCCCGAGAGCCCATAAGGAGTCGCGTTGGCCAGCCGGATGACCTCCTCCTCGTCATCGAACGGAATCGCGACGAGGACCGGACCGAAGATCTCCTCCTGGGCGACCCTGTAGTTGCTCTCGACGTGGTCGAGGACGGCCGGCTCGATCAAGTTGCCTTGTGCCGGCCCGATGCGGCCGCCGCCGCACACAAGGTGCGCACCCTCCTCCTGCCCGATCCGGATGTAGTTCTCCACCCTCTCGAGCTGACTTCGGCTGACCACAGGGCCGATCTCCGTCTTCGGATCGAGCGGATCGCCAACCCGCAGCTTCCTGGTCCGAGCGGCGAACTTGTCCAGGAACGCCTCGTAGACCTTGCGCTGCACCAGGGCGCGGCTTCGGGCGCAGCAGTCCTGACCGGCCATATTGAAGACGGCGATGACGGAAGACGGCACCATCTTGTCCAGGTCGGCGTCCTCGAAGACGATGTTTGGCGACTTGCCGCCCAGCTCGAGCAGCAGTCGCTTCAGCGTATCGGCCCCCTTGCGCATGATCTCCTGACCGGTTGCCGTCTCCCCCGTAAAGCCGATAAAAGCGACCTGCGGATGCTCGACCAGCGCGTTGCCCGCGGTGCTGCCGCCTCCGGTCACGACGTTGAAGACGCCATGCGGCAGTCCGACCTCGAGACCGATGCGACCGAGCTCGAGGGCTGACATGGGGGCGAGGCTCGGCGGCTTGAGGACCACTGTGTTTCCAGTCGCGAGCGCGGGCGCGACCTTGTACGAGGAGATCGCGAACGGGCCGTTCCACGGGACGATGGCGGCCGTTACGCCGAGCGGTTCGCGTAAGGTGAAGTCGAGGCCGTCAGCCGCTACCGGGATCGTTTTGCCGAAGATCTTGTTCGCCGCGCCGGCGTAATACTCGAATACGTCAGCCGCGTATGCGATCTCGCCTTTGCTTTCGGTGATGGTCTTGCCGTTGTCACGTGTCTGCAGCTCGGCGATCTCGTCGACCCGAGAGCGGATGGCGTCCGCCATCTTGAGCAGGATCTTGCCCCGCTCCCGGGCGTGGAGTTTCTTCCACGGGCTACTCTCGAATGCGCGGTCCGCGGACTCGACAGCGCGATCCACGTCCTCACGGCCGCCGCTCGGGAGCCGTGCGAGCACGGCTCCCGTCGCAGGGTTGGAGGTTGTGAACGTCTCGCCCGAGGCGGCGTCCACCTCCTTCCCGTCGATGATCATGCGCCGCTGCATGACCGCGGTCTCGGTCTGACTCATCGCGGCAGGTCGCTGGCCGCCCCGGTGTCGGCAAAGATGGCTTCGGCTCCCGCCTGCAGCTGCTTGGGCCGCGTTCGGCCGAGCCACACCACCGTCCCGATGCCGATCAGGATCCATGCGATGTCGATGTACGGCGCCAGGTTCAGCGGAAAGGCTGGTGGTGGATAGACGCTCGCGTACAGGACCGGGATCAGCATCAGGGTGCCGACGATAGGAAAGACGTAGGTCAGGAAGATGTTGATCTCGTTCGGGTGCTCACGCCGGTAGTAGATCGGGACGGCGATCATGCCCAGCGCGTAGACCAGGATCGTGCCGATGCTGATCATGGTCGCCAGCAGCCCGAATCCCTGGATCGGGCCGAGCCACAGGCCCAGTCCGACGGTGACCACGAAGCTCAGCGCCGTCATCGCGTAGATCGCGATGTGCGGTGATCGATACCGCGGATGCACGGACGCAAACGCCTTTGGCAGCACGCCCACCTGCCCCATCTTGTAGAGCACGCGGACCACCGCGTTCTGGCCTGCCAGCGAGCAGCCCCAGCTGCTGTTCATGAGGGCCAGCGTCAGCAGCGCGATCCCGACCTTGCCCCAGTAGAAGTTACCCATGGTGTTGTAAGGCGCCGGATCGGAGATCATCGCCGCCACCCGGCCCGGACCCCAGCCGACCACGGACGCGAACGTGAAGATCGTGTAGTACACCATGATCATTGCCACCGAGATCACGGCAGATCGCGCGATGGTCAGCCGAGGGTTCTTGGTCTCCTCGGCGAGCGGGATGGTCGATTCGAAACCTGTGTAGCTGAGGATCGAGAAGATCATGCCGAAGGCCAGACCGGACAAGCCTGTGGGCACGCTCGACAACGTGAAGGTGGCCTGTAGGTCGCTGCCCGAGATGCCGTGCACTCCGATCAGGACGAACGAAAAGGCCATCGTGATCCCGACCTCGATCACGGTGAACGTGATCGCAGTGCGGATGGACGGCCTGATGCCAAGCAACGTGATGACGCCGAGGCCCAGGTAGACAACGCCGGCGTACAGCCACCAAGGAACAGTGATCCCGAAGAGGTCAGTCAGTGTTGCCGAAACGTATACGGCGACGACCAGGGTGCAGAGGTTCGGGATCAGCGGGTCGTAGAGGAAGTAGATCCAACCGGTCATGAACCCGAACCTTGGGTTGATACCACGGCTGACGTATGTGTAGTAGCCGCCGGCGGAGGGCAGGTGCTTGGCTAGCTGGTTGATCGACATGGCGATCAGCAGGCTGACGACGCCTGCAAGGACAAACGCAAGTGGGATGGCCGCCCCGGCCGAGGAGGCGATGAACCCGATACCGGTCATGACCCCGGCCGCCGGAGCCATATGGGTGAGACCCTGAAAGATCGAGCCCCACAACCCGACCGCGTCACGTCTGAGCTCAGGCTCAGGCCCGGTGGTGGATCCCCCGACTTGCATTCCGGTCGCCATCGTGTCCTCCTCCCTGTGCAATTCCGCGCCTAGAGCAGGTCGCGGTACTCCTGAATCTCCCAGTCGGTGACGTAGCTGAGGAATCGTTTCCATACGTAGCGGATCAACGCCGAATAGACGTGAGCGAACTCCCTGCCGAGCGCATCTGTCAACGCGCGGTCCTTCTCGAACGCCTCGACGGCTTCGATCATGGTTGTGGGCACCAGCGGGTACCGCGTGTCTTCGAGCAAATTGCCTGTCCCCGGCTCGCCAGGGTCAGCCTTGTGCTCGATGCCGTCGAGACCAGCGGCGGTCATCGCCGCCGCCAGGAGATACGGGTTGGCCTCCCCGCTCGCCAGCCGATTCTCGATGTGCAAGCCTTCCGTGCCCGGCACGGCCCTCCGCCTCGCGGTCCGGTCGTCGAACCCCCAGTCGATACGCGTCGGTGCCCATGTGCCGGGCGTGAAGCGCTTGTAGGCGGTCACTGTCGGCGCGGCGATGGCCGTCATGCCGGCCGCGTGCGCGAGCACGCCCCCCGCGTAGTGGCGGCCGATGTCGGAAAGTCCCAGCGGACCGGTGGGGTCGGCCAACGCGTTGTTCCCCTGGCCATCGAGTAGCGACTGGTGCAGGTGGTAGCCGCTGACGGGGAACTCGGGGTCGTTCGTGATCTTGCCGAGAAACGTTGCCCGCACGCCATTGCGGTAGCAGATCTCCTTGACCGCGATCCGCATCAGGCAGACCGCGTCGATGGCCTCCATCCCGGTGGCGGGCGAAAGGTTGAGCTCGTACTGACCGCCTCCGTGCTCGTTGAAGATCTCGTAAACAGGAATCTCGAGCGCCTCCAGGTGCCTGCGCAGCTGGTCGAGCAGCTGATGCATTTGCCCGAGCCCCTGGTCGGTGAACCAGACCTGCATGCCCTGCAGGGGCGCGAAACCGGGGTTGGACGGTCGGGACTCGTCGACCGGCCGAAAGACATAGAACTCGCACTCGGAGCCGAACACTGGTTCATAGCCCGCGGCCGTCGCGCGATCGAGCACTCGGGCCAGCACCTGGCGCGGCGTCGGCACTGGCTTGCGATCACGATCGACGAGATCGCAGAACACGTGCCCGGTGTCCGGCGCCCAGGGAAGCTGGCGAAAGGAGCTGAGATCGGGGATCAGCAGGCCGTTGCCGAAGCCAATCTCCTCGCCAAAACCGGTGCGGTCGGGAAGGTTCTGCCAGATGTCCACGGCGAGCAACGGCAGCGCCCAGGCGTGGCCGTGGTCGAGCGTATGACCCAGGAAACGTTCCGCCGTCAGCATCTTGGCCCTCGGGACGCCGTTCATGTCGACGGTCACGATGCGCACCTGCTTGATCCCGGCAGACTCGATCTTCTGAGTCACCTGGCGGCGGAGGTCCTGCTTGTCAGTGTTCGGCCGCTGCGTCAAACCCGATGCCATCTCAGATCGCCGTGTACCCGCCGTCGACCACGAACATCGCGGCGGTTATGAAGGAGGCGTCGTCCGACGCCAGAAAAAGCGCCATCCTGGCGACGTCTTCCGGTTGTCCCCAGCGCCCGAGCGGGACATTCTCGCGTGACCACTGCTTGCGTTCCTCGGTCATCTGCCCAACCATCGGTGTTTCGATCGGGCCTGGGAACAGGCAGTTGCAGCGGATCTTCGGAGCATGCTCGACGGCCAGGTTGCGTGTGACCGCCATCACGCCACCCTTCGACGAGATGTATGCGTCAGACGCTCCCCGCCCGACGCGGATCGCGCCGACCGAGGACACGTTGATGATCGAGCCAGTCCCGTCCGCCTTCTGCATCGCGGGGATCGCGTACTTGCAGCACAGATATGTGCCCTTCAAGTTCACGTCGACGGTTCGGTCCCAGATGTTCTGGGTCAGCAGCGGCGCAGGGGCGTCAGTCTCACCGACGACGTAGCCGTGATGGGCCACGTACCAGACCCCCGCGTTGTTGTACAGGATGTTGAGCTGGCCGTAGGTGCCGACCGCATGCTCAACCAGCGCCTTGCACTGGTCCTCGTCTGACACATCGGCCGCCTTGAAAGTCGCCGCGCCGCCGGCCGACTCGATCTCCGAGACCGTTTCCAGCCCGCCTTTCTGGTTAACGTCGGCGACCACAATGTTGGCGCCTTCTCGGGCAAACAGCACGGCGGCCGCGCGTCCCTGGCCGCTGCCCGCGCCCGTGATGATCGCCGTCTTGCCGTGCAGCCTCAACCGACTCCCTCCTCATCGGCGACGTCCTGCTGGTCTCTGACGCCCAGGTCGACGAGGGAAGCGCGGATCACTTTCTCAGTGGCAAGCACGTGCCTCTGCATCGCGGCCCGAGCGGCCGAGGCGTTGGCCGCGGCCAGCGCCTTGACGATCGCCATGTGCTCACGGTGCGACTCGTCTCGCCGCGGTGGCGACCAGGGGATTAGGTCGAGGCCAAGCGCCAGCTGCACGCGGATCTCGCGTACGGCGTTGGATATCAGGTCGTTTCGCGATGCGTCCGCGATAGCCTGATGGAACTCGACATCCAGCGCGCGCCGCGGGAACCTCATCGGTTCAGCAGCCTCGGCGGCGAGCAGCCCGCGTAGGCGATCGACCTCACCGCCGGTGATCCGCTCGGCAGCGAGAGCGGCGGCCGAGGGCTCGATGGCGGCGCGGGATTCGAAAAGCTGACGCAGCTGCTCGGCGCGGCCGCGCAGCCTCTCCAGGGCGAGCTCGCGCACGGGGTGGCAGACAAACGCTCCGCCGTACTTGCCCCGCCGGATCTCTACATAGCGCTCGTGCTCGAGCCAGCGGAGGCCTTCGCGCACAGCCATCCGGTTGACCCCCAGGCGTAGGCACAGTTCACGCTCGGAGGGCAGACGCTGGCCTGGAAGGTATTCGTGCAGGCGAATGGCGGCCAGCAGCAGCTCGGCGACCTGGTCCCCGAGCCGGTACCGCTTAGGGCTCTGGGCTAAACGGTGGACCATTAGCCCCCACCTCCGGCTGCAGGCTAGTTGCAGCCTGGGAGGTTGTCAAGGCCCGGTCGGCGGCTAGGCGGTCAAATACGCACCAGGTCCCAGCTCGCGTACACATCGGGCCGGCGCATCGCCAGGGATGGGTTGAGGAGGCGGACTTCCTCGACGCGATCGCGAGTGACCTCCCCAATGACGAAGCCCTCACCCTCACCGGCGCTCACGATGGCGACGCCCATCGGGTCGTAGATGGCGCTGAGGCCGGTGTGGGCGGCGCTGACCTGCGCAGCCGCCGCGACGTAGGCCGTGTTTTCGATGGCACGCGCCCGCGCGAGGGTCTCCCAGTGCAGCTCTTTGAGCGGGCCACGGGCCCACGCGGCCGGCAGCAGAAGCACCTCGGCGCCCTGGTCGGCCAGCCGGCGCGCCATCTCCGGGAACCTCACCTCGTAGCAGGTCATGACTCCGAGCCGCATACCGGCGAGCTCAAACACCAGCGTCTGTCCATCGCCGGGCGCCATGCGCTCGGACTCACGGTGGCCGAACGCGTCGTAAAGATGGATCTTCCGGTAGCTGCCTACCAGCCGGCCATCGCCGGCCACCGCCACCACCGTGTTGTAGACGCGCGAGGAGTCGCACTCTTCGAACACTCCAGCAGCTATCGCCAGGTGGTGCCTGGCAGCCAATCGCTGCAGGGCGCCGACGAAAGGGCCGTCCAGTGGCTCCGCAAACGGAACCAGGCTCTCGTGTGGGTCGCCGGCCACCATCACCGCCTCGGGAAACAGGACGATGTCGGCGCCGGCTGCCGCAGCTTCCCCGGCCAGCCTGCCCATCCGCGCCAGGTTCTGTTTCTTCTCGGGCCCGGCACCCATCTGCCCGAGCGCGACTTTCACCCGTCTATCTCGAGATAAGGAACGGCCTGAGGACGATCAACGCGCCGCCGACAACCATGGCGAACGCCAGCATGAAGGCAACGATCAGGCCCAGCTCGGGTGTGAAGTGCCGGGTGACCTCCATGCCCCTGATACAGCACGCGAGAAGGATTCCGTCCACGGCAGGGCTACGGTAGCACCGCCCGGGGTATGGTGGTCGAGCGATGTGCGCGCTGCGCCGGTCCCTTCCCGCGATCAATTCGGCGCCCGCCTTGCGTGACCTGCTGAGTCACGTCTTTCCAAACGAGGACATCCGCCTCCCACCGCACGCGAATACGATTCTGCGCCTGCACGCTGCTCTGCCCGATCAAAGGCCCGCGACGTGCGGCGCGTACGTGCTCACGTACTTGTTGCCGGCGCGCGGCTTCACGGAGCTCGACGGTGAGCCGCTCGAGGCCGAGGACTACATGGCGAGCCTGGCTGGTGTGACGATCGCCGCCGACGAGGACCCGGCCACCTACAGATTTCCGGTTGATTCCTCCGCCGACCCGTCGCAGCAGGGCACCAGCTCCGAAGGCGTGGCGCGGGCGATCGCCGTGGCGACGGGCGGAAGACTGGCGACGATCCCTGTGCCTGGGCGCAATGCGTATGGCCGACCACAGCTCGATCAACGTCGGTGGGAGGCGCTGCTCGAGCTGGTCGCCGTTCGATTCCTTGGAGGCTCCGCCGACGTGGTCTTCAACTACGAGACCGACCAGCTCCTGGCGGCCCGCGACGATGCGTATAACGCAGGGGCGCTCGGCCGGACCGATGCATCCGCGGTCATCCCTCGCGACCGCTGGGGAGTCGGCCACTTCGCGCCGATGGCCGCGATTTGGCGCCGGCCTTCGGGCGAGCTGTGGCTGGTGCTGCTCAACAGCTTCAAGGAGCGGGGGTTTGCGGGAGTCGAGCCGCAGCCGGCGGAGCTGATGCGCCGCGCGGTCGTGCGCGACGACGACCGCGGGGGAGGAATCTTGCTCGTGGTCACGCGTGCGGTGGCGATGGGCTTGATCGAAGAGGTCGAGAACATCGGTCTCGAGGTGCGGATGTGGACCAACGGCAGCCCAGCGTCACCGGATTGGCGCTGGAGTCCCGGCCGCGGAGGTTTGAACAATCCCGAGAACGCGTGGCTGCTTGATCCTGACGTCACGTTCCTGAACCATGGGTCTTTGGGCTCATGCCCGCTACCGGTGCTCGAGGCACAAACCGCGTGGCGGCGAGAGCTCGAGCAAAGCCCTATCCAATTCCTACTGCGAGACCTTCAGGCTCGGATGGCCGCGGTGCGCTCGTGCCTCGGCCGGCTGCTCACATGCGACCCGGACGACCTGGCCCTCATGCCCAACGCTGAATCCAGCATCAATGCGGTGCTGCGATCGCTCCCGTTTGGTCCCGGTGACGAGCTGCTTGCCACGACTCACGATTACAACGCCTGCCTGAACTCCCTGGACTTCATCGCCGGCAGGTTCGGCGCCAGGGTTGTGCGCGCCGACGTTCCGTTCCCGATCAGCGACGCGTCGGCGGTCACCGAGGTGATTCTCGCCCACGTCACTCCGCGCACGCGCATCGCAATGATCAGCCACGTCACGAGCGCCACGGGCCTCGTTTTTCCGATCGAGGAGATCGTCGGCGAGCTCGAGGTTCGCGGCGTTCAGGTCATCGTGGACGGAGCGCATGCGCCCGGCCAGGTCGAAGTCGACCTCGGCCGGTTGGGCGCGTCGTACTACGCAGGCAACTGCCACAAGTGGCTGTGCTGTCCGAAAGGCACCGGTTTTCTGCACGTCCGGCGCGACCGCCAGGCGGAGATCCACCCGCTCACGATCTCCCACGGCATGAACGATCCGCGAGCGGATCTTTCCTTCTTTCGCAAGGAGTTCGACTGGCAGGGGGTTGTCGACCCGACCGGATTTCTGGCGATACCGGCCGCCATTTCGTTTCTGGAGAACCTGGTGTCCGGCGGCATACCGGGCCTCGCGGCCCGAAACCATGCGCTGGCGCTTGCCTTCCGCGATGCGCTTGGTCCGATCTTTCGAATGGACCCACCGGCGCCGGATTGGATGATCGGCTCGATGGTTGCGTTCCCGATCGACCACTTGGTCTCCGCGCCGGAGGGCCGGCACGAGCTGGAGACGATGCTGCGCGAGCAGCACCGCATCGAGATTCCGATGATTCGCTGGCGCCCGACGCTGGACTCCGAAAGATGGACTATGCGAGTGTCGTGCCAGATCTACAACGACGAGGGCGACATCGACCGGTTGGTGAATGCGCTGGCCGTCTCCTTAAGAGAGCTTGCGGTCTGAACGGAATCGTGATGGCAGGTCGCGTCCGTCGGTTGACCCCTCTCGCCGCCAACCGCTAACGTTCGACCCACCGTGGTCGATCCGCAGTCGCCGGTGCTCGCCGCACGCTTGGTATCGAAGGCCTACGGCGGAGTGGCTGCGGTGCAGGATGTCACGCTGGAGTTTCCGGCCGGCTCCGTCACGGCGATAGTCGGCGACAACGGCGCCGGTAAGTCGACACTGATCAAGATCTTGTCCGGCGTCATCCATCCCGACTCCGGCCACATCGAGGTCGACGGCAAATCGGTGCGCTTCACCTCTCCCGCGGTGGCGCGCGGCCTTGGCGTCGAGACCGTGCACCAGGACCTCGCCCTGGCAGACCATCGCGACGTGGCGGAGAACCTGTTCATGGGGCGCGAGCTCCAGCACCGGATCGGTCCCGTCACTTTCCTGGCCACGCGCCGCATGCGCGCCGAGGCGAGCAAGGCGATCGCCGACCTGCAGGTGCGCATTCCCTCGGTGCGCCACGAGGTGCGCAAGCTGTCGGGCGGTCAGCGCCAGGCTGTCGCGATCGGTCGAGCGGTCCACTGGGGCTCGCGGGTCCTGATCATGGACGAGCCGATGGCGGCTCTCGGTTTGCAAGAAGCAGCTCGCGTGCAAGAGCTGATCGGCCGCCTCCGTGAGCGCAAGATCACCCAGATCATCGTCAGCCACAACCTCGACCACGTTTTCTCGCTCTCCAGCCGCATCGCCGTTATGCGACTCGGCCGGCTGATCGCTGTCAAGGACACCGCGCAAACGAGCCACGAGGAGATCGTGCACATGGTCGCCGGCCTCGTGGCCAATGCCAGGGCGTAGCGTCCGAGCATTCCTGTTCGACCTCGACGGCGTCCTGGTCGATTCCACATCGATCATCCATCGCGGTTGGGAGACGTTCGCCGCCCAGCGCGGTGTCAGCGTGCCCTCGGCCGACTATCCTCGAGCCATCTATGGCCGGCGCACCCGCGAGATCCTGATCGACTACTTCGGCCTTCGCGAGGCCGATGCGGACGATCTGCTGGCCCGAGGGTTCGATGACAAGTCCGCCCTGGTGCGCGATGCCGGCGGCCTGGTCGAGATCCCAGGCGCAAGTGCGTTCGTGCGGGCTGCGAAGGCGGCGGGGCTGAAGCTCGCGGTGGCGAGCTCGGCATCGCCCGCCAACGTCACGATCGCTCTGCACGCCATCGGCGTAGCCGGACTGCTCGATGCCGTCATCACGTCGGCGGACGTGAGGGCCGGCAAGCCCGCGCCGGATCCCTACCTGGCGGCGGCCGACGCCGTTGCTGTTGCACCAGGCGAGGCGGTCGTGTTCGAGGACACCGCCTTTGGCATCCAGTCGGCCCGCGCGGCCGGAGCCAGGTGCGTGGCGCTGGCCACGACCCTCGCCCGCGACGAGCTCACCGCGGCCGACCTCGTCATCGATGACTTTCGCGGTCTCCAGCCGGATCGACTCCTCGAAGACCTCGGCGCCTGATTTCGTCGCGGGCAGCCTCCAGCCGCCAGATCTCGTTGTAGGTCCAGGGCCGGCGACGCGGTCGCACCCCGAAAGCAGGTTTGGGGGCGCCCGGCCGCCGCGCCTCGAGCTCCGTACTCAGTCGCAGCAGGGCCTGGTCGGCAAGGGCAGCGACGGCTGCCCGGACCCGCTCTTCGGCGAGGTTCACGCGACCACCTTGCGCACGCGCACTTCGCGCTCGACTCTGCTCACCTTCATCAGGTCGACCATGCCCGCACCCAGCTCGAGCACGCTCGCGGCGGCGGCGGCGCCGGCCCGGATCAACGCCTTCTCGAAGGACTCGCCTCTGTCCAGCGCGACAACCATCCCGGCGGTGAACGCGTCGCCCGCGCCGACCGTGTTGACCGGGCGCTGGACAGGGACCGAGATTCTCCAGGCCTCGCTCGGCGAGCAGGCGACTGCGCCCCTCGCGGCCAGGGTCACGATGCAGGCGCCGGCGCCCGCACGGACGGCTGCTCGAGCCAGCGCAACGGGCTGCGCATGGTCCGCCCCCAGGCCGGCATCGATGATCTCGGTCTCATTTGCTTTGAGCACGGTGGGCCGCTCGGCCAGGGCCGCCCGGAGGCTCGCCCCGCGGGCGTCGGCCAGGCTCGACACTCCCGCCTCCCGCGCGGCCGCGACGACCTGCCCAATCCATACGGGGTCGACGCCGGCCGGGACACTGCCCGCGATGGCCACATAGCTCGCTCGCGGCAGCATCTCGCTGCGAATCAGGGCCAGAAGGTCGTCATAGGCGCGCTGTGGTTGCGGCGGGCCTCCCTCGTACACCATCACCGAGCGACCCGCGCCATCGACCACCACGTAGGCGGTGCGAGTTTCAACATCGCTCGGCACGAAATGGGGCGCCAGCCCTTCGTGCTCCAGCTGTTCGATCAGCCACCGACCGGCATGCCCGCCCGCGACGCCCACGGTCATCACCTGCGCGCCCAGCAGGTGCGCCGCCCTGGCGACGTTGCATCCCTTGCCGCCGGCGAGGGCAACCGTTTCGTCCGGACGCATGATCTTGTCGAGCACGATGCGCGGCACCCGCGCCGTGCGGTCGATCGCGGGGTTAGCCGCGACGCAGAGGATCATTCGCCAGAGGCGTCACCGACGGTTCAGGAACGCGCTCCATCTCCGCCTCGACAGCAGCCACGCCGGCGATTCGCTCGGATCCGCCTCGTCCCGCGAGGGTCAGAGCCGCGGCCGCCGTGGCAAACCGGCCCGCCTCGGGCAGCGGGTCGCCGCGCAGCAGAGCGGAGAGCAGCGCTGCGTCGAAAGCGTCGCCGGCGCCGACCGAGTCCCGCACCTGGTCCTGCGCCAACCGCGCGGCCGGCTGCTGGATCAGCTTCTGGCCGTCGGTCAGCAACGCTCCTTGGCCACCGAGCTTGACGGCCGCGATCCGCGGCCCCATTCGGAGCGCCAGAGTTAGCGCGTCTTCCGGCCTCTCCACCTCGAAGATCGCGAGCGACTCCCGCTCGTCGCATAGCAGGACGTCGACGTGCGGAAGTACGTCCTTTATATGTGGCAGCCACGGCGCGGGCATGTCCGTGAGCGGGAACTGTGGGTCGAGCGAGATCATCGCGCCGCCGACTTTCGCCTCCTGGAAGACTGAAGCGAGGCTCCGGTGCCACATGCCCGGAAAATGCAGCAGCCCGCCACAGTGGACGAGGTCAAAGCCGCCGGAGCCCCGGATTGGGATCGGGTCCGGCCACGGCTCGAAACCGGGCAGCCGGTACGTCATGGGGCGTTTCGATCCGCCGAACATCAGCATGTAGATGCCGATCGCCGTCTCACCGGGCGCCGTGCGCGAAAGTCGAAGCCCCACGCCTTGCCTGTCCATGGCATCACGCAGGAATGTGCCGAACGCGTCGTCTCCAAACGTGGTGCACAGCTCGACGCGCACCCCGAGCCTGGTAAACGCCTGAACCGTGTAGCCAACCGATCCCGCCACCAGCACATCGACCTCGGCGGGGCCGACCCACTGGTTGAGCGCAGCGGCATCCAGCGGCGCGCGGCCCCGCAGGAACAGGTCTACGTTCACGGGACCGATGACCGCAGCGCCGGGCATCAGCGCGGCATCAGTGGGTTTCGGCGGGGAACAGCATGTTCCAGACGCGAGCGTACTTGGGGATGTTGGACCGCTGAGTATCCGGGTTCAGGCCAAGCATCACGCCGCACCAGTAAGGCAGCAGCTGCCCAGGCAGCACCGCCAGCACCGCGAAGAGCGTCTCGTCGTTCAGCGGCAGGCGCACGACGTAATCGACCAGGTCACCGATCTGCGTGTCGTCGTCGCTGACGATCGCGACCGCGGGCGTCTTCAGCATGTTCGTGACCTTGGCCACGGTGACCATGTCTTCGTATGCGGGGCCGGGCGGCGCGACCAGCACCGTAAGGATCTGCTCGTCGGTCAGCCCCAGCGCGCCATGGATGTGCCGGCCCGGCAACATCGGCTTCGTCGGGATGTGGCTCATCTCGTCGAACTTCAACGCCACCTCTTCGGCCGTACCGTAGTTCGAGCCCGCGCCCACGACGAGGATCCCGCGCGCCTTGTGGTAGCGCTCGGCGATCGTTCGGCAGCGCGCGTCGATCGCGTCGAGCCGCTCGCTCATGAGTCGGGGCGTTTCGAGAAGCTTTGCCTGCAGCGCCACGAAGTCGTGCGCGCCCGGCCTGCGCAGCTTGCCGAGCTCGAGTGCGAGATAGATGGCGGCGGCGATTCGAGCGGTGTAGTGGAAGGTGTCAGAGCCACCTGTGTCGAAGCCGCCGGCGGTGAGGATGCGCGAATCGGTGTTCTGCACCACCGGGCTGCCGTCGACCGAGGTGAACGCCAACGTGTAGGCGCCGGCTTCGCGCGACTTCTTTGCCGCGGCGACCGTGTCCACGGTGCTGCCGCTGCCCGAGTAGGCCATGACAGCGAGCTTGCGGAAGTCAACCGCAGGCGGATAGCGCAGGAACGCAAGCGAGTCGTAATCCCAGCCTGGCAAGCCGGCGAACCTCGCGAAGGCAGCGTTGGCGACCTGCGCAACATACTGCGAGGTGCCCGAGCCGAGGCCGATCACAGACTCGGGATGGCGCTCGTGGAGCCGGCGCGCAACCTCGACCGATTCATGTGCTGTTTCGAAGGTGCCCGCCAGCGCCTCGGGCTGGCTGCGGATGTCGTTGTAGAGATTGAAGGGGTGCTCGGCGCGCACAGGCGTGCCGAGGGCCTGGTACATGATCGGCTTCTCGCCGGTGCCCTCGATCTGCTCCCGCACGTTGGTGCCGATGCCCCATGGCTTGATGCGCTTGCCGCGCTTGCGTCCGCTGCTCGACGTGGCTGAGGTGGTGGACAAGGGTTTCTCCTTTCTGTTCGTGGGGCTGGAAGCGGTCACGCTCCAGGTCGGTGAGTCGGGACGGCTCCAACCCGGCCGCGGTGAATGCGAGCCAGGTGCGAGCAGGTCGGCCTTGACCGCCAGGAGAGGCAGCGCCACGCTGCCTTCGGGCTGGTCGGGTGCAGCAGAAGCCGGTGCCGCCGGCGCCAGGGCCATCTCGCGAAGCCTGTCCTTCAGCACCTTGCCCGACTCGGTCATCGGAAACTTGTCGATGAATCCGATCGCCTTGGGTACCTCGAACGGCGCCACGTGCTGCCCGAAGTGGCGGCGCACGTCCTCGGCGCTCAGCGAGGCCCCGGCCGCGAGCCGGACCCAGGCGAACACCTCCTCGCCGTAGAAGTCGGACGGGATGCCGACGACCGCGGCGTCGGCGATGGACGGGTGGCGCCTGGCCACCGCCTCCAGCACAGCCGGGTAGATGTTCTCGCCACCCCGGATGATCATGTCCTTGCTGCGCCCCTCGATCCTCCAGTAGCCGTGCGCATCGCGCGACGCGAGGTCGCCAGTGTGCAGCCAGCCTCCGGCATCGATCGCCGCTCTCGTCTCCTCTGCCATGTCCCAGTAGCCGCGCATGACCATCGGGCCGCGGGTGCACAGCTCACCGATCCGCCGGGTCGGCATCGTGCGCCCGGTGTCGGGGTCGACCACCTTCACCGTCGCGCCCGGGATCGGCCTGCCCACGGTGCCGAGGCGCCAATCCTCGGGGTCGTCCACCGTCGTCTGCGTGATCACTGGCGACGCCTCTGTGAGTCCATACGCGACGGTGAGAGCCGGAATATGCAGGTCGCGCTGCACGCGCCGCGCCAGCTCTAGGTCGACCGGCGCGCCGGCGATGATTCCAGTGCGGAGGCTCGACAGGTCGGTCCGATTTCGCGCTTCGTGCTCGAGCTCGGCCACGAACATCGTCGGCACCCCGTAGAGCACCGTGCATCCCTCGGACTGGATCGTGCTGAGAACGCGGCCCGCGTCGAATCGTTCGCCCGTAAGCACGAGCCTCGACCGATGGACCAGCGCGGCCAGCGTCCCCATCACGCAGCCAAAGCAGTGATGCAGCGGCACGGGTAAGCAGATCCGGTCGGCGGACGTGAGCTTGATCGCTGCGCCCACGCCGGCCGCGTTCAGAAGCATGCCGCGGTGGGTCAGCATCGCGCCTTTCGGCCGGCCTGTCGTGCCCGAGGTGTAGAGGATCGCCGCCACGTCGCCCGGGCGCACCGTCGCGGCCGCACGCGCCAGCCGGCCCGCTCCGACCGATTCTCCCCGGCGCAGGAAATCTGGCCACGACTCCTTGCCGGGCAGCTTCAGCTTCGCACCCGACTGTTGGAGGACGTAGGCGATCTCCTCGGCGCTTCGCCTCGGGTTGACGGGCACGAGGATCGCCCCGACCAGGGCACACGCAAGCTGG
>JACXTT010006453.1_pt1 | contig 16711 bp, 16 predicted proteins | sample 9270951 | NCBI WGS metagenome assembly JACXTT01 (sample SAMN15532306, study PRJNA645909) | rock metagenome | isolation source: weathered quartz diorite | place: Puerto Rico | collected 2017-06-21 | reverse complement strand
GTCGGGGGCGGGTGCGGGGGCTGGTTTGCATCTTGGCGGTCAATTGGGCGATTGCGGGCCCCCTCTTCAGCTTGTTGACCGCGGTGCTGTTCCTTTTGGGTTCGTGGAGACTGCTCCGGGATTCGGTGAACGTTTTACTCGAGGCAACGCCGGGTCACATCGACATCTCTGCCGTCGAAGGCGCAATTGGACGGATTGAGGGCGTCCAGAGCGTGCACGATCTGCACATCTGGACGATCACGCCCGGGAAGGAGGCACTGAGCGCGCATGTGGTCCTGGGTGAGGGCGCCTGTCACAAAGCCACGCTGCAGAAGCTCTGCGTTTGCATCCAAGCACAATTCGGCATCGATCACCTAACCATCCAGACCGAAAGCCACGACTTCGAAGAGGAAAACATGCGGTTCTAGCGGCCCTGACCTCCGTAGAGCTCAACGTTGTTGGCAACCAACCGGAACCGACAATCGAGAAACTCCGCCGCCTTCCGGCTCATGATCATTCGATCGGTGAAGATTTCGAAGAACTCCATCACGGTGGCCACCGAAGTGTCGATCTCCAGTTCGACCGTGATGAGTTTTTCTGCCGGTGAGATTCGGGTGACGCTGCGCGTCACGGAGTAATTAACCTGATCGTGGATATCGAAGGCCTTCGGGTCTGTCACCCGGACACGCGACCGGTGGACATCGGTTTTATCCGCGATGATTACGGCGGCGCTCACGGGATTGACCGGATAGCCATCGGCCTCGTCATGGTGTCCGATGGCGGAGATAATCGTCGCGATTTCGCGCGGGTTCATACCCATGTCGGCCAGCACCTGAAGCGCGATCAAAGCGCCCGTATGCGCGTGTCCATGACGATTTATCACATTGCCGGCGTCGTGCAGGTAGCCAGCGATCGCCGCGAGTTCAGGGAGCCGCTGTTTGAATCCCAATTCGGACAGAATATGACGGGCGACCTTGCTCGTCACCTTCACGTGCCGGGGGCCGTGCTCCGTATATCCTATTGTCTCCAACACTGCGTCGGAAGCGGCGATGTATGCTTCCACTCGATGATCATGCATCACGTCATCGAAGCTAATATCGGTGATCAGTTTTTTCTCAATCTTTTCTACTGCCATGATTAATCTCCTTCAAATAGACCGGCGTCGGCCTCTCTTGGCTCCTTGCCGACGGGAGAGAGGCCATTGCGAGCGGCCGCTGGTGCGCCAGAGTTCATTTCCTGTCCGCGGGCGGCGAGGTACCGGGGATGCTGATCGGCCGAAGGCTGCCGAAATTGCTCGGATTCGCCAGTATGCGCTCGGCGAGCACGTTTTCCGATTTCGCCTCATTCATGGCGATCTTGGTGAGCGCTGTCTGCAGCACCTCTTCACGATCCGCCCGCAATTTCTTGTCGATGTCTGCGCGCACCTCATCCAGCTTCAACTCACGGTCACGTTCCACTCGGCGATCAAGCTTGAAAATGTACCAGGTTTGGCCGCTCTTGATCGGCTCGGTGAACGCACCTTCCCGCATGGTCGCGAACCGCTGCAGGAGCACGGGTGGAAAGCCCGGCGCGCTTGAGCCGATGAACCCCCGCGTACCCCCACGGGGCCCAGTCAACGGGTCTTCAGACCGGCTGGCGGCCACCGTGGCAAAGTCGGCCCCTTTTCGAAGCTGCTCGTAGATCTCGGCCGCCTTACGGTTGGCTGCGTCCAGACCGACTGCATCATCCGTTACGTTATTCACCTCGGGATCTACGAGGATCTGGCTCAACAAGAATCCCTTTTTCTCCACGAACTGCGCTCTATTGGCGTTATAAAAGTCCTCGATTTCGCGATCGGTTACGGCGATACGCGGAGTTACCTCTTTGTCGAAGAGCTTCTGAATGGCCACTTGGCGTTTCATATCTTCTCGAAACTGATGCTCGGTCTGACCAGCGTCTCGCAACTTTCGTTGAAACCCTTCCTCGCTCAATTGCTGATCGCTCTTGATCTTTTGAATCGCTTGATTGACCTCATCATTGGTCGGGATCAGATCGGCCCGAATGGCCTTCACATGGAGCGCTTCTTGGGTGATCAGCCCCTCGACGATCTTGAGGCGGGCCGCTCCCAGTTCAGCGGCGGTCGGAGGAGCGGCCTGACCCTGTTGCGCCCAGCCGCGTAATTGCTGCTCAAGGATTCGGTCCACTTCCGAGAGCCGAATTACCGTGTCATCCACGCGGGCGGCGACGTCATCTCCCGCGGCCCTACCGGCGTCGCTCTTGCAGGCCGGGACACTTGCGAGCATCAGGAGGCAGATCGCCCATTTAATCATCGTCAGCGAAGTCCTCCTTTCCAAGGTCTATTTCTCCAACCGGATTCAACCGGAAGAGGCAGTAGTGCGCGCAAGCTAACGGCTTGACCTCGGTCGATCCCTCTGCTATAAACGCTCGCTTTTGTTGGGAGGAGCGGACTTTTCGATGGCCAAGCGATGCGAAATCTGCGGCAAAGGACCCCAATTCGGGAACCGGGTGAGTCACGCCAACAACCGGACGAAGCACCGGTTTGAACCTAATCTCCAGCGTGTGCGCGCCCTCATTAAGGGCACCGTTCGGCACATCCGCGTCTGCACCCGCTGCCTGAAAGCCAACAAAGTCCAGAAGGCAGCCTGAACCTGCTCCAAACCGGCCCGGAATCCCTCGCGTATCACCTTCCTTCGATGCAATAAACATGGACGGGGCGCTCCAGCGCTCAAACGAGGGCGATGGCATCGATCTCAATCCTCGCGTCACGAGGCAGCCGGGCCGCCTGGACCGTGGACCTTGCGGGCTTCGATTGCTCGAAAAACCGGCCGTAAACCTCGTTCATCCTCGAGAAATCAGAAAGATCCGCCAGGTAGACGGTGGTCTTTACCACTCGTTCCAATGAGGACCCCGCCGCCTCGAGAACTGCCCGTAGATTCTCCAGGACCCGTCGCGTCTGGGCCTCTATCTCACCACTGATGAGCTCCCCCGTTTGAGGATCCAGCGCAATCTGGCCAGATAGGAATAGAAATCCGCCCGTGCTCACTGCCTGGACATAGGGCCCGATGGCGGCCGGTGCATTAGGCGTCTGTATGTTCTGCTTCATATGCCTCCAATGCGGTTCATCACGGGGCGCGGGATTAGATCCTTCACGCTCAACCCCTGCTAGGACTTGTCGATTCGCTCTACGTCGATGACGCCGGGAACTGTCTTCACGGCCCCGGTGACGCGATCCAAATGTTTCATGTCGAAGATTTCGACGGTGATCGTGATCTCCCCGCGGCCGTCCGCGTTGACGGTGGCCCTGGCATCACGAATATTGGTTTTAATGTTGGCGATCGATTGCGTGACCGCTGCCAACGCACCCGGCCGGTCCTCTACCAGTACGTGCAGAGTGACCGAATAAGCCTCCTCTTCGCCGCCCTTCATCCACTCGACATCGGCGACACGCTCTCGATTGACCATCAGCCCGGGGACATTCGGGCATCGCCTGGCATGCACCGCGACGCCCTTTCCACGAGTGATGTATCCCACGATTGATTCGCCTCGAATGGGGTTGCAACATTGCGCTCGGTAGACCATTAAATCATCCGCCCCCTTCATCCGGATGGGAACTTCGCCCATGCCGAGCGCGCGCTTGACTGCTTGAGTGACCTGATCGAGCTTGGAAGGAGTTTTCTCTTCCAGCTCCGCCAACATCGTCTCGGGCACAAACCGGGTAATAATCGTCCGCGCAGCTGTCTTTCCATAGCCGATGGCCGCGAACAAATCCTCCACCTTCTGATAGCCGTACTCAGGCGCAAGCTTCTGGAGGTCGCCGCTGCTCAAAAGCTTCTTGGTGCTCAGGCGGAACCGATCGGCCTCTTTCTCCAACAACTTCTTTCCAATCTCGATCGCCTGACTTCGTTCGTTCTCGGCCAGCCACTTGCGAATCTTCGTCTGGGCGCGGTTTGTCTTAACCACGCTGAGCCAATCACGACTGGGATGGTGGCCCGTCGTCGTCATGATCTCGACTACATCGCCGTTTCTAATTTGGTACTTGAGGGGCACGATGCGCCCATTCACCTTGGCGCCAGAGCAGGTGTGACCAACCTCCGTATGGATGGCATAAGCGAAATCCACCGGCGTACCCCCCCTCGGCAGCTCGATCACCTTGCCCCGGGGCGTAAAGGCGAAGACTTCCTTGGGGTAGAGATCGAGTTTCAGGTCATCGAGGAACTCTCGCGGATCCTTGACCTCTTGCTGCCATTCAACCAATTGGCGGAGCCATCGATAGGTCTTGTCATCAGGACGATCCTGGTGTCGCCCTTCCTTGTACTTCCAGTGCGCCGCGATGCCTTCTTCGGCCACACGGTGCATTTCTGCCGTACGAATTTGCACCTCGAAGGGCTGGCCCTTGTCGTCGATCACTGACGTGTGCAGCGATTGATAGCCGTTCTCACGCGGCGTCGCGATCCAATCCTTGAATCGCCCGGGGACGGGAACCCAATGCTGGTGGATGACACCCAACGCGGCATAGCAGTCTCGCACCGAGGATGTGATCAGCCGGACGGCAATTAAGTCGTAGAGCTGGTCGATTGTTACTTTCTGTCTCCGCATCTTTTGATACACACTGAAGGGTCGCTTGATCCGACCCTGCACTTCGGCCAGATGAACTTCGTTTGCCGACATCAGCTGGGTGAATTGTTTTTTCAGATCTTCAAGATGGCGCTCGACGACTTGGCGCTTCTTGTTCAAGGCCTCCTGAATCCGCAGGTAGTCCTCCGGGTGAAGGTATTTAAAGGAAAGGTCTTCCAATTCTCCTCGCACACGGCCCATTCCCAACCGGTGCGCAATGGGACCGTAGACATCAAGGGTCTCCTGCGCAATTCGGACCTGCTTCTCGCGAGGTAGATGATGAAGGGTGCGCATATTGTTCAGCCGGTCCGCCAATTTGACGAGGATGACTCGAATGTCGTCCACCATGGCCAGCAACATCTTTCGCGTGCTCTCCGACTGGCGCTCCTCGCGGGAAGCGTTGCTGATCTGACTTAACTTGGTAAGACCGTTGACGAGGTGAGCGATCTCTTTGCCGAAGTTTTGCTCGATGTCCTGTATGCTGGTTGTGCCATCCTCGACTACATCGTGTAGCAGTCCGGTGGCTACCGAAATCGGATCGAGCCTCATTTCCGCCAGCATGTTGGCCACTTCCAGGGGATGGACCAGGTATGGCTCTCCCGACATGCGGACCTGGCCGCTGTGTTGCGCCTCAGAGAACTTGTAGGCCCTGCGCAGGAGCTCAACATCGGCGCCGGGATGGTAGCGCTCTACTTTTTCGGCAATATCCTCAAACCGAATCATTTAACTTCTCCGCGACGCCGGCTGCACAACTCCACATTCTCGATTCTGCTTCGACTGCGCTCCACAGGCCGCGACCTGCATGCTCTACTCCAACACGTCATTCTACTCGATGGGATTCGCGGTGGCCAGAAAGCGATACGCCGACGGAATTCCGTCGGCGTATCGGCATCTCGAACCTTTCGCGCCCGCGGGGAGTTAATTGCCGCGAGCGGCGGTCATCGCTTGGGTTGCTCTTGGGGTTTCTGCTGCTCCTGCTTGCGCTTATTCAGCTCGATCGCCTTGGCCCGGATCTCGTCGGCCTTCTTAACCAATTCCTTCTTGGCTCGCATATCCTTTTCAATCTTGGCCTGTTCGCGGTAGGCGAGATTCAAGTAGGTATAGGCAAAACCGTACTCCGGATCGAGCGCGATGGCCTGGTTGAGATTCTCGAAGGCGAGCCGTTGCACATCCCGCAAGGCCGGCAACTGATCATCGGGTACATTGGCTGCCGGGGGATCGTCGGTGACGCGATACCTTTGGGTCAACTGAAATGAGTCGTTATAGTAGCTTTGACCTAGGGTGTAATAGATCTCAGCCTTCTGCTGATCCGTCAGACTGGGGAGCTCCAGTCGCTTCTTGGTCCACTCTCGTTGCTTCTCCTTGTCGCCGAGGTTCCCGTAGATGATCGCGATATAAGCGATAGCGTCCGGGTTGTTGGGGTCCGCCTGGTGTATGGCATCATAAAGTTTCAATGAATCCCGAGCAAACTGCTCGTCTCCACTGAGGCTGAACTTCGCGTAAAGTGTGGCGGCATAGAAGAGCTTGATTTGCTCCGAGGCGGGATCCAATTGTGTCGCCTCTTTTAACAGCCTGATGGCGTCATCGTAATCGCCTCGATTATAGGCATTCGCGCCCTTGTTAAGCCTGTCTTTCGCCTTGATCTTCGAGACAAAACCGCAACCCTGCGCTCCAATACCGAGTGCGCTGAGCAAGACCAGTGCGACTGCGCGCGGGATGACTCTTTTCTTCACGGCGGACCTCTCCACCTAGGGATGCGTGCAATACATTGCTCGGGCAATCATGTCGAAGCTACTCCCGAAGGATCTGCCAGGAGCCGCGCTACTTCTCGGGCAAGTCGTCTATTTGGAGCCCAATCGGGCTTCCTCCGGCATTTTTCACGATATCGATAATTCGGACCACTTCCCCGTAGAATGCGTTGCGTGCAGCACGTAAGAAGACCGTCTTTCGGTCCGGCGGCATCGTCTCCAACAACTCGCCCAGCCGTTTGCCCAGGTTCTCCTCCGTGACGTCTTCCGAGTTGATCTTGATTCCGGTGATCGAACCGTTTGGATTTATATCCAAGCTGACGACGAATACAAGCGGGTTGACAACCTTTGTATCTGGAGTTTGAACTCTCTCGGGAATCTTCGACTCCAACTTGTGCGGTTTGAGCGGCGTGATCACCATAAAGATGATGAGCAGCACCAAAAGCACGTCGATAAGCGGAGTGACGTTGATGTCCGGTTTCGCTCCACCGGTCTTCCTGGAACCACCTTCCGCGACTTGGATTGCCATAGCTTACAACTCCTGAGCGACTCGCTCATCCCCTCCGGCTTTGAGCATGCCCGGTCTTCGCCTCAAGATCAGCCAGGGCCAAACGCGACGGACTGCGCCGAAAAACATCAATGCAGCCTTCCACAAGCTTGGGCAGGAGGCCTATGGTCCTTCTCCCGGGCCCTTTTTCTTTCCGGGATCGACAACCAATCCAACCCGGTCGATTCCAGCGGCCCTTATGCCGTCGATTACATTGACCACATTGTCGTAGCGCACGCGATTGTCCGCCTTCACGTAGACCACTCGCTGATCGATCGGCTTGCCCTCTATCATCTTCTTGATCCGGGTCTCCAGCTCGCCTTGACTGACGAGATCCCTCCCCACATATATCGTCCCGTCCACGGGAACGGCGACGATGATCGAGGATTCCTTCGATATGGCGGGATCTTCATCCGAATGCGGGCCCTTGGGTAGGGTCACCGTGACCCCTTGCTGGAGAAAGGGCGTAACCACCATGAAGATGATCAGCAGCACCAGCATGACATCGACCATGGGGGTCACATTGATGTCGGAATTGAGTTTACTTACCCCGACCTGCATGCCCATGGCGAACTATTTCCCCGCTCGTTGCTTCAAGAAATAATCGATTAACTCGGAGGCCGAGTTCTCCATTTCCACCACAAACGAATCGACCCGGCTGGTAAAAGTATTGAACATCCACACTGCAGGCACGGCCACGAAGATGCCGAATGCCGTGGTCACCAGCGCTTCGGAAATACCGCCTGCGACCGCGGCGATACCGGCCGACTCGGCGTGTTTGAGTCCTTGGAAGGCGTTGATGATTCCCACCACCGTCCCGAACAGGCCAACGAACGGCGCGGTGGAGCCAATCGTGGCGAGCGAAGAGAGACCGCGCTTGAACTCAGCGGTCTTGACTGCCGTGGCTCGTTGCAGCGCCCTGCGCGATGCCTCGACGATCTCACCAGGTATGATATTGGGAAGCGCATGCGCCTGAAATTCGAGCAAGCCCGAATTGACGACCATCGCCAGGTGACTCTTCTTGTACCGATCGGAGACCGTGATCGCCTCGTCAATGTGCCCGTCCCGCAAGCAATTCGCCACTTTGGGAGCGAATTCCCGAGACTGTTTCTTTGCAGCGTTGAAGGTGAGCAATCGCTCGATCATCACGGCGATGGAATACATGGACATGATCGCCAGTATGATGACGACGGCGAGCGCCAGAGGGGTCATGCGTTGGAGCATGTCCCACATCGTGAATTCAGGTGCCGTCCCTCCTCCCTCCTGCTGGAAGAAGAAAAAGGCCAAGGGAGCACCCGAGCTTATCAGCGTCTGAAGCATCTATGGATCCTCCGAGAAAATTTTCCGAAATGCCTATCTGGCTAGAGTGTAAATTTGAATAACAATATTCCCGTGACGCGGATGGGGACGCCCGAGAGCAGTGTCGGGCGGAACTTCCATTGTTTTGCCGCGTCCAGTGCGGCCTGCCGAAGCAAGGGATGCCCGGAAACAACATTCGCGTTCATGACCGTGCCTTCCTCATCAATGATCACTTCCACCTGAACGGTATCCTGAACCCGCGCGCTTCGAGCGATTGGCGGATACTGGGCGATCACTTTACGGATGGCGTTGCCGGCCAATACGCCTCCCGACACTCGCCGAGGGGTCTTAGGTTCTTCCTTGGGAGGAGGAGGAGGGGGCGCCTCGACCGGGCCGGTGCTACCGATTACACCGCCCAGAACCCCGCCGGCAACTCCGCCGGGAACTCCGCCGGGAACTCCGCCAGGAACCCCTTGCGACGGGCTAGCGACGACCACTTGCGGCAGCTCCTTCGGGGGCAGCTCTTTCGGCACTTCCGTCGGCGCCACGAATCCCTGAGGAATCACCACCGCGTGTTTCGGAATTACAGGCGGGGCCGCCGAGGGCGGGGGCGGCGGAGGCGGTGGGGGTGGCGGCGCTAGCAAAGCAACATCGAGGAAAGTCTGTTTAAGCTCGGGATGGACGAGCATGATGCCGGCGACGACGACGGTCACGAGAACGACGGTGTAAACGATCATCGTCCCCATAAAAAACCACTTCGTCTGCGTCTTGACCTGCCGCGTCGATGATTCGATGAGAGAAGATTCAAACATACTCGCCCCTCTGCGGGTGGCCGATGGATCAGTACGCGCTTAACAAGAATGTTCGGACAACGATCGGTTCAGTGACTTTCAAGAGTATATTAGCCCGGGTAAAGCCGGTCAAGAACTACGTCATCGAGAGGCCACCGCTTTCTCTCGTTGAGGTCCGCCCATTCTTGCCGCGGTCATCCCAGGTGAGCGCGTCGCTATTCGCGTTTTTTTCCAACTCTGCCACCAGACCATGATCGGGCTCGCGATCGCCACGGAGGAATAGGTGCCTACCACGATCCCGATGACCAGGGCCAACGCAAAACCATTCAGCACCGGGCCTCCGAAAAGCCACAATGCTAGAACTGCAAGAAGGGTTAGCCCGGAAGTTAAGATCGTTCGGGACAGAGTTTGATTAATACTATCGTTGACAATTCTCGTCAAGTCTTCGCGCCGCCGCGTTTTCAAGTTTTCACGAATGCGGTCGAAGATGACGATCGTATCGTTCATGGAGTAACCGACTAGCGTCAGAAAAGCCGCGACCACGGTCAGGCTCAGCTCCTTTCCGAGAATCGAGAAGATGCCGAATGTGATGAAAAGGTCGTGAAAGACAGCCAGGACCGCTGCCACACCATAGATCCATTCGAATCGGAAAGCGATGTAGATGAGCATGCCCACGAACGATGCCAGGGTTACATAGATCGCTCGCTGCCGCAGCTCTTCGCCGATCTGCGGCCCCACCACTTCGGCATTGATCATCGCGGCGTTGCCGGTAAAGAAATGCTCGGGCAGCGATTCGACTAATTGTGCCGGGATCTCGCTGACCGCCCTCAACTCGGTGTGCGAACCCAGGAGTCCGCCGCCCCGCTGATCACGGTACTGGACTATCCTCTGCGCGTGCAGGGTGTATTGCTGATCGGCGAACGCCTGTCCCGATTGGGGAATCAGCTTCAGGGGATCGTATTTTGTCAGCCCGTCGCGGATGGTCTCCTGGCTCGCCGTATTGAGATCGATCTTGGACGACTGGTCGCTCGGGTCGTTGAAGCTCTCCAGTGCGGCCTGAATGGCTCGCTTTTCCGAGCTCAATTCATCCGCCGGCGCGGGCTGGGACTTATCCGCGCCTGGCTGGACCGGTGGCTGGGCGCCCGGGGCGGGACCCGCGGGCGTCGCGCTCCGGCTCGAGTCTCGCAGCGGCAAACGGATCAAGAGCTGGTCCTTCGTTCCACTCACCGGATCGTTTATCGGCTGAGTGATGACCTTGGTGACATCCACCCGCTGCTTGCTGAGCGCATCGCGAATCTTGCTCTCGGGCGGCACCGTCCCTTTGAACTTCACATTGACTAAGGTGCCGCCTGCGAAATCGATCCCCAGGTTGAACCCTCGTGTGTACACGGATACGGCACCGAGCAACAGCAACACCAAGGAAGTGAAAATGAATTTCTTCTTGATGCCGATCCAGTCTATGTTCGGATTTTTTATGATCTCGTACATGCTTTGCCCTAGATACTCAAGCTCTCCGCCGGGCTACCGTGCCGCGTCAATACATAGTCGAAAATCACGCGAGAGACAAAAATGGCAGTGAACAGGTTCGCCAGCAGCCCGGCGACCAGTGTGACGGCGAAACCGCGAATTGGGCCGGTGCCGAATATGAATAAGAAGAGCGCCGAGACGATCGTTGTCACATGGGTATCGAACACGGTCACGAACGCTTTATCGAAACCGAGCGAGACGGCTGACATCACCACCTTACCGAGCTTCAGCTCTTCACGTATGCGTTCAAAAATCAACACATTAGAATCGACGGCCATACCAATAGTCAGCACAACACCAGCGATGCCCGGGAGAGTCAATACGGCGCCCACCATTCGAAGCGCGGCGAGCAACATGATCAGGTTTAGGAACAAGGCCACGACCGCGTTGACGCCCGAAAGCCGGTAGTAAAAGAGAACGGCGAGCACTACTAGGATGAGCCCGGCGACCGAAGAGGCGACGCCCTGCCGAATCGAATCCGCTCCCAAGCTAGGCCCGACCGTCCGCTCTTCCAAATAAGTAACCCGGGCCGGCAGCGCTCCGGAGTTCAAGGTCAAGGCCAGATCCTCCGCCTCTTCCTTTGAAAAATCGCCCTCTATTTGCCCATTGTCCTTGATAGCGCCTTTGATCGTAGGCGCACTCTTGATCTCGTTATTCAGGACAATCGCCAGGTTCTTGCCTATGTTGGCGCTAGTGGCGTTGTAAAAACGGTCGGCTCCCGAGGCGCGGAGGGAAAAGAGGATCTCGTACTGACTGCCCCCTGTGCGCGAAATCACCGCGTCTGCCTTGCGCAAGTCAGCTCCCGTGACCACCGGGGTCTTCTCCACTACGTAATACTGTTTGCCCGCTCCTGCCGTGGCACGTCGCTCGGTGCCCGGCAGGATCTCCTTGTCCGCAGCGGGAGGAGTCCCTAGCGATTGCTTTCCCTGTTCCTCCGTGCCGAACGGTCCGGCCGTGACCATTTTTAGCTCCAGGCGCGATTCGGCGCGAATCAGGTTCTTTACTCGCTCGGGATCATTCACGCCCGGCAGCTGCAACAAGATCTGATGGTTCTGGGGCGGGCCGTGCCGCTGAATGGTGGGCTCCGCGACTCCGAATGCATTGATCCGGTTTTCGATCACGTGCATCGCTTGCTCGGTCGCGCGCTCCCGCAAGTCGATGGCCTCGTCGGTCCGCATAACGAACAAAATGTTCTTGCCGGCGGTGCTGATTGACCACCCGGGGCCGAAGTCTTCGCTCACTCGCTTCTTGACGTCTTCCATCTTCGAAGTGTCATCCAGTTCCACCACAATTTGCCCGAGGCTCGGGGAGCTCACGTTCTTGAATGAAAGACCGGCCTGTTTGAGTAACTCGCGCGCCTTTTCCACATTTCCATCAGTGATCGACCGGATCGCATCGTCGGTCTGTACTTGCAAGATCAGGTGGCTGCCGCCTTTCAGATCGAGACCCAGCTTGATGTTCTCAGCTAAATGGGCCTTCAACTCCTTGGGCGTGAAGTTCGACCGGATGATGCTCCAAGATACCTGGCCCGTGAGCGGATCGCTGATCCTAACCGGCCCGAAGAGCAAGTAGAGTGAAATCAGTGTCACCCCGAGTATGATCAGAGAACGATTCCGTACTTTCTTACTCATCATAGGATTAAGTCTCTAAGGCTGGGTTGCGCCCCCAAGTCCTTCGGTTGATCGACACACTCCTTAGACTCCGGGTGCCGTCTCAATGTTCCCCATATTCCCTAGTTGACGTCGCATATGTCGCCGGGGATCGCGCATGCGGCTGAGCACCCTGGCTCTCATCTCCCGGCGGCTTGCGCACTCCCTTCCCCTTCCGAGGACTGAAGTCCAACGACCGAGCTTCTGGTTACTTCCAGCTTGGACTGGTCCGAGCGAAGCACCATCGTCTCATCTCTGAGGCTGAGAATGGTCCCATATATCCCGGCGGATGTAATTACACGGTCGCCGATCTTCAAGTTACCAATTAGCTCTTGAAGTTTCTTGCGCCGACGCCGTTCAGGAAGTATGAGAAGGAAATAGAAGATCAGGAGGATGGCGAGAAACGGAACGAATTGGGCAAACGGGCTCATGAATTCAATCCGGCAGATCCTCCATTAACAAACTCTTTCGAGCAACTCCTAGAGCGTGAGAGGTACTTTTCGGTATACGACTTAGCAAACTCCGTGAAGTTGTTTAATCGTATAGACTGCCTGACCCGCTTCAAGGTGTCAAGAAAAAACTGTAAATTATGATAGGTGCACAGGATGGAAGACAAGATTTCTCCCGTCACGTAAAGGTGCCGAATGTAGGCCCGGCTATATCGCCGGCATACCTTGCAGCTGCATTCCTCGTCCAGAGGACCAGAATCTGTAGCGTGAATCGAATTCTTCACATTCAATGGCCCACAGTGGGTGAAGACTTGTCCATTGCGGGCATTGCGAGTGGGCAGGACGCAATCGAACATATCCACACCATACCCCGCGCAGCGGATCAGGTCGAGAGGAGTACCCACGCCCATCAGATATCGTGGTCGATCAGCAGGAAACCGCGGTGCAACCGCTTCGACAGTGGAATACAACCCCTCCTTGGATTCCCCAACTCCTAATCCCCCAATAGCATAACCATCAAACCCGATTTCCACCAACTGCTCCAGGGCATTGCGACGCAGGTCAAGATCCAGCCCTCCCTGAAGGATACCGAAGAGTTGAGGACGTCGCGTTGGGTCGAACTCGAGATCGTCGAAGCAGCGGCGGGCGCGAGTTGCCCATCGAATCGTCCGGTCCGAAGCGGCCTGGGTCTCTTCCGGGCTCGCCGGCTGACCGAGACAAACGTCAAGCGCCATGGCAATATCGGAGCCCATGGCGCACTGGATTTCAACCGCGCGCTCGGGTGTGAAGTGATGCGATGAACCATCCAGATGGGATCGGAAAGTATATCCGTCCTCGTCCACCTTGCGGAGTGTGGAAAGGCTGTAGATCTGAAAACCTCCACTGTCGGTCAGTATCGCTCCCGGCCAGGAGATGAATCGGTGAAGCCCTCCCACTCCTTGAATCAGTTGATGACCGGGCCTCAGGTAAAGATGATACGCATTGCCCAGGATGATCCTTGCACCGATCTCTTCCAACATTTCCTGTGACTGAGCTTTGACGGTCCCCACCGTTCCGACGGGCATAAAGACGGGTGTCTCCACATCGCCGTGTGCGGTCGTCAACAATCCCAACCGAGCCTGACTGCCGGCGTCCTGGGAGAGAACCGTGAAGTGGGGAGACATTGGGTGAGTTAGTAAATGGGTCGATGAGGCAGTGGGTCAATGCTTCGGGGAGTCCGACGTCCGAGGTCGGAACTACATATCTGGAACAAGAGTGCAGGACTCAATCAACACTCGGAGGCCTGGGCTTCGGACGTCGGACCTCGGACTTGGTGAGACTCATTGCCTCTTGGCCCGACTCATCGCCACAACTCTTTCGGCCGCATCTCTCATCCCTTCGCCCACGGTGATCTTCAATCCCGAATCTCGCAACATTTCGCGCGCTTTATCGACATTGGTCCCCTCCAGTCGTACAACCAGCGGAATGTTGAGCCCGGTTTTACGTGCGGCCTGGATCACGCCCTGGGCGACAACATCGCAGCGAACGATGCCGCCGAAAATGTTGATCAGGACGGCTCGCACGTGCGGATCGGAGAGCAAAATCCGGAACGCATTCTCCACACGCTCCGGGCTCGCACTGCCACCCACGTCCAGAAAGTTCGCAGGCTCACTTCCTGCCAATTTGATGATGTCCATGGTGGCCATCGCCAACCCGGCTCCATTGACCATGCAGCCGATTTCACCCGAGAGCTTGATGTAGTTCAGATCGTATTTCGATGCTTCGATCTCTGACGCTTCCTCTTCGTTCGGGTCTCTGAGTGCGGCGTGCTCAGGATGTCGGAAGAGTGCATTGTCATCCAGATTGATCTTGGCATCCAACGCATACAGTACGCCGGTTTCCGTGACTACCAGCGGATTTACCTCTACCAGGGACGCATCGAGATTTACGAAGACGCGATTGATGTTGAGGATGAAGCCGGCCGCATGGTTGATAAGATTGGGGGGCAAGCCAGCTCCGATGGCCAGTTGTCGAGCTTGGAAGGCTTGCAAGCCGAACGCGGGATCGACTCGCTGTTTAACAATCAACTCGGGTGTGCGAGTGGCGACTCCCTCGATGTCCATCCCACCGGCCGAGCTCGCCATCACGACCGGTCCGCCAGCCGCGCGGTCAACAACGACGCCCAGGTAATACTCCTTCATTATAGGAAGCGATTCCTCTATTAAGAGGGCAAGCACCGTGCGCCCTTCGACGCCCGTCTGATGAGTGACCAGCTTCTTCCCTAGCATGGCCTTGGCGATGTCTTCGGCCTCCTCGGGCGTATTCGCCAACTTGATACCGCCGCCCTTACCCCGACCTCCGGCATGAATTTGAGCTTTCAGGACACATGGACCATCAATCTGGCGCGCAGCGCCTCGTGCTTCGTCCGCGGACCTCGCAACAACTCCGCGTGGCACAGGGATCCCCTGCCGACGGAGCAACTCCTTAGCCTGATACTCGTGGATTTTCATGGTCGTCCCGCGACGTCGTGCACTGAACTGCACCCTTTAAACGGGCCGGAGTTTATGCGGCCACCGCCGATCAAGTCAAAGATGCGCCGTGAGACGGGTCGGCGTTGTGACCCGTTCGGCAATTTGATTATGATGGCGGCATGAGCCCGCTGGGGGCGGTTCTCTTCCGGAGAATAATCTTAGTATTGCCGGTCGTCTGGGCAGTCGTGACGCTGGTGTTTCTGTTGATTCATGTCGTTCCCGGTGACCCGGTACTGAATTACCTCGGTGAGACCGCGACGCCCGAGCAAGTAGCCGAGATGCGTCACCGGTTCGGTCTCGATCAGCCCTTGTGGGTGCAATACGGGAGATACTGGAAACAGATTTCACGGGGAGATCTAGGCCGAACCTTCCTGGATCGCAAGCCAGTCTCGGAGAAAATTCTTCGAAGACTTCCTACCACGATGCAACTCGCATTGGGCGCACTCCTCGTCGCCCTCGTTCTTTCGATCCCCCTCGGCGTCAAGGCAGGTACCCATCGGGGAAGCGGTGTTGATCACGCCGCTTCCGTCCTGGGTCTGGTCGGGGTGTCAGTGCCGAATTTTGCCCTCGGCCCGATTATTATCCTCCTGTTCTCGGTGAAACTTCGCTGGCTTCCCGCCTCGGGATATGGCTCGCCACAGCACCTTATCTTGCCGGCGCTAACGCTAGGAGCCGCCCTCGCGGCGATCCTCACTCGGATGGTCAGGGCCAGCGTTATCGATGAGCTGAACCAGGATTATGTGCGCACCGCGCGGGCGAAGGGGCTACCGGAACGACAGGTAATATACCGCCAAGTACTGAAAAACGGATTGATTCCGGTTGTCACCATTGTCGGGCTGCAATTCGGTGTGTTGTTGGGAGGAGCGATCATTACCGAGCGCATTTTCAATTGGCCGGGTCTCGGTTCGTTGACCATCGAGGCGATCTCCATGCGAGATTATCCGGTGGTACAAGGTTGCATATTAGTCATCGCGATCACCTACATCCTCGTCAATGCCGCAACCGACCTGCTGTACGGATTGCTCGATCCGCGAATCAAGGTGTCATGAACCCACTAGCCAAGACCGGACTCGCGATCGTGTTGGGACTAGTGCTGGTTGCCCTCTTGGGCCGCTCCCTTACTCCTTACCGGGTCAGTGAGCAACAGCTTTCGGCCCGGCTCCAAGGCCCCACTCGAGCACATCCGCTCGGTCGAGACGAATTCGGCCGCGATCTCCTCTCCCGCATGATCTATGGCGCTAGAATCTCGATGCGCGTAGGAGCCACTGTGGTTGTGGCCTCTGCCGGGGCAGGGAGGCTGATTGGGGGAGCAGCAGCTTACGCGGGGGGTTGGATAGACGGACTGGCCGCGGGCTTTCTTTTCAATACTTTTCTTGCGTTTCCGGGAATCCTGCTGGCCATTGCCTTGGTCGCATTCCTCGGACCCAACTTGACCAATCTTATCATTGCCCTATCGGTGATCGGCTGGGTGGGATATGCCCGCTTGATGCGAGCGCAGGTCCTGAAGATCAAGGAGTACGACTTCGTCGTCGCGGCTCGCGCCGTGGGGGCCTCGAGGCGGCGGATAATGATCCGGCACATCCTGCCGAATGCGGTTC
>JACXTT010006452.1_pt1 | contig 16712 bp, 29 predicted proteins | sample 9270951 | NCBI WGS metagenome assembly JACXTT01 (sample SAMN15532306, study PRJNA645909) | rock metagenome | isolation source: weathered quartz diorite | place: Puerto Rico | collected 2017-06-21 | reverse complement strand
GGGACGGGAGCGCCGTGCACGGCGTTGCCGTGCTCGTCGATCTTCATGCCCAGGCCGAGGCCCATGGTGGCGAGGATCTCCTTGATCTCGTTGAGCGATTTGCGGCCGAAGTTCTTGGTTTTGAGCATCTCGGCCTCGGACTTCTGCACCAGCTCGCCGATGGTCTGGATGTTGGCGTTCTTCAGGCAGTTGTAGCTGCGCACGCTGAGCTCGAGCTCCTCGACCGAGCGGTTGAGGTTCTCGTTGCGGATCTCGGGCTTGCGCTCTTCGCCGGCAGCGGCGGCCTCCATCTCCTCTTCGAAGTTGATGAAGATGCTCATGTGGTCCTTGAGCAGCTTGGCGGCCAGGCCGAGGGCGTCCGCCGGCGTGACCGAGCCGTTGGTCCAGATCTCGAGGGTGAGCTTGTCGTAATCGGTGATCTGGCCGAGGCGGGCGGCTTCCACCACGTAGTTGCACTTGCGCACCGGCGAGTGGACGGAATCAATGGGGATGAAGCCGATGCCCAGGTCCTCCTCGAAGTTCTTGTCGGCGCCGACGTAGCCGCGCCCGCGCTTGAGGCGCATCTCCATGTCGAGCTTGCCGCCCTCGCTGACGGTGGCGATGTAGACGTCCTTGTCGAGGATCTCGACGTCGCTGTCGGCATCGATCATGCCGCTGGTCACCACGCCCGGCTTCTCGGCGTGCAGGTAGATGGCCTTGGGCCCTTCGCCGTTCAGCTTGAAGGGCACCTGCTTGAGGTTGAGGATGATGTCGGTGGCATCCTCGACTACGCCGGGGATGGACTGGAACTCGTGCAGCACGCCCTCGAGCTTCACCGCGGTGACGGCCGCTCCCTCGATGGAGGAGAGCAGGACGCGCCGCAGGGCGTTGCCCACGGTGGTGCCGAAGCCGCGCTCGAAGGGCTGCGCCCAGAAGCGTCCGTATTTGTCGGTGAGCGTCTCGGTATCAACCGCGAGGCGCTTGGGTTTCTGAAAGCCTTTCCACAGCATTGTTCATTCTCCTCCGGCCATGTGGCTCAGGTCGCCTCTTCCCGTGTCCCAAATCCGGGAGTCAAGCGGCGACAAGGCTGATCTGGTCCGAGTGGGACCTTTACTTCTGATGCGCGCTCGGTCGCATTCGCTCCTTCGCGCGCAAGCTTGAAAATTCCGTCCACGACCCGGCCCTTACGGGCCGGGCTATTTTCTCGACGCCCCTGAAGGGGCTGCTCATCGCACTCCGGGCAACGATCCCACCCGAAGATCCATCCGATCAGGCCTCCAGGCAATCGAATCAAATCCCACCTTCACGAGACCCGGCATTACTTAGAATACAGCTCGACGATCAACTGTTCGTTGACCGGCAGGTTGATCTCTTCGCGCTTGGGCAGCGAACGAACGCGGCCCCTGCGGTTCTCGCGGTCGACCTCCAGCCACGTGGGCGTGCCCTGGTGGCTGTGGAACTCCTTGGCAGCCTCGAGCAGCACCAGCTTCTGGCTGCGCTCGCGGAGGCTGATCTCGTTCCCGGCGCTCACCTGGAACGAGGGGATGTTCACCTTCTTGCCGTTCACCGCGACGTGGCCGTGGCGCACCAACTGGCGCGCCTGGCGCCGCGACATGGCAAAACCCATGCGGAAGACCACGTTGTCCAAGCGGCGCTCCAGCTGCTGCAGCAGCAGCTCGCCGGTGACGCCGGGCTTGCGCGCGGCCTTCTCGAAGTAGTTGCGGAACTGCTTCTCGAGGGTGAAGTAGATGCGCTTGGTCTTCTGCTTCTCGCGCAGCTGCAGGCCGTAGCCGACCACCTTGGCCTTGCGGTCCTTGCCGTGCTGGCCGGGGGCGAAGTTGCGCTTCTCCACCGGGCACTTCTCGCTGAAGCACTTGGGACCCTTGAGGAACAACTTCATGCCTTCGCGGCGGCAAAGGCGGCAAACCGCTCCTGTGTAACGCGCCAAGTTTCCTTCTCCTTGTTCCCGCCTGCGGCGGGGGTTGTGGGGATCGGTTTACGGGACTGGCTTCCCTTCTTCCCGATCACTGCAAATCGTTGCGCGCCGGAATGCTTAGTCGGCGTGGGTGAACATCAGGCAATAGCCGTCGGGGTCTTCCAGCCGGAACTCCCCGCGCGGCGCATAAAACGGGTACGACATCGCGCCCACCTTCAATCCCTGCGCGGCCAGCTGCTCGCGGTAGGCGGCGACATCCTTGGCGTAGAGATAAAAGAGCACGTCCTGCGCGTCCGGGTTCAGCGGGCGCGCGGTGAGGGTGACCATGAGATCGGCGAGGCCGCACTTCAGCCACGCCCATTTCAGCACGCCCTCGGGCTCGAAGGTGTTCGAGACTTCAAAACCCAGCATCCTGTAAAAGGCCACCGAGCGGGCGACGTCCTTGACGTGCGCCAGGGGCACCAGGCCGGCAAGGGCCTGCTGCTTCGGGGCCGAGGTTTCCGAGATCGTTTCCGCCATCATGCTCAGACCCTGCGCCGCTTGGGCGGGCGGCAGCCGTTGTGCGGGATGGGGGTGACGTCGCGGATGGAGCGCACTTCGATGCCGGCGGCGGCGAGGGCGCGGATGGCGGACTCGCGTCCGGAGCCGGGGCCGCTGACGCGGACATCCACGGTGCGCACGCCGTGGTCGCGCGCCAGGTTGGCGGCGTTCATGGCCGCCTGCTGGGCGGCGAAGGGAGTCCCTTTGCGCGAGCCGCGGAAGCCCAGGGAACCGGAACTCTTCCACGACACCACTTTGCCTTCGCCATCGGCGATGGTGACGATGGTGTTGTTGAAGGAGGCCTGGATGTGCACGATGGCGTGGGGCACGTGCTTCTTCTCCTTCTTCTTGAAAACCTTCTTCTTGCCTTTTTTCTCCGGAACCGCGGGTGCGCCGCCGGCTGCTGCCGGCGCCGCTCCTGCCGCTCCTGCTTTCTCTTTGGCCATAAACTCTTCGGTCTCTCGCTTTCGAGGTTAGGTCTTGGCGGTGGTCTTCTTCTTGTTGGCCACCGTGCCCTTGCGCGGTCCCTTGCGGGTGCGCGCGTTGGTGTGGGTGCGCTGGCCGCGGACGGGCAGTCCGCGCTTGTGGCGCGAACCGCGATAGCTGCCGATCTCCATGAGCCGCTTGATGTGCATGGAGACGTCCTTGCGCAGGTCGCCCTCGACGCTGCCCTCGGATTCGATGACCTGGCGGATGCGGTTGACCTCGTCCTCCTGAAGGTCCTGGACCTTTTTCATGGCGTCCACCTTGGCGGAGTCAACGATGCGGCGGGCGCGCGAGTGCCCGATGCCGTAGATGTAGGTCAGCGCGATGTCAATGTGCTTGTTGCGCGGAAGATCCACGCCTGCAATGCGTGCCATGCCTTCACCTTTCCCTTCGTTCCTTCTGGCCCGAGTTCCCTCGCTACGCTCGGGATTTCGCCTGCGGGCTCATGCTCGGCCCTGCCTCGCTCACGCCCGCAACGCGGCTCAACCTTGCCGCTGCTTGTGCTTCTTGTTCTCGCAGATCACCCGCACCACCCCGCGGCGGTTGACGATCTTGCACTTATCGCAAATCTTTTTGACCGATGCTCTGACTTTCATGCACTTCCTTGGTTTTTCAGGAGACGCAGCAAGCTGCGCCTCTACGGCTCATTTATAGCGATACACGATGCGGCCGCGGGTGAGGTCGTAGGGCGAAAGCTCGACGGCCACTTTGTCCCCGGCCAGGATCTTGATGTAGTTCTTGCGCATGCGTCCCGAGATATGGGCGAGAACCTGGTGCTTGTTCTCCAGCTCCACCCGGAACATGGCATTGGGCAGCGGCTCAATCACCGTTGCCATGACTTCTATAGCGTCTTCCTTGCTCATTGACTCCTTCGGGACCTCGAGATCCCCGGGGCTAAAGCCCCTCTCCATCCTTCTTGCAACGCGGCCCTAAAGGGCCGCTCTTCCACCGGCTACTCGGTCAAAACCAGCGGGCCGTTGCGCGTGACGGCGACGCAATGCTCGAAGTGGGCGCTGGGGCTGCCGTCTTCGGTGACCGCGGTCCAGTTAGCGCCCAGCAGCCTGACTTCGGGCTTGCCGGCGCTGACCATGGGCTCGATGGCGAGCACCATGCCCTCACGCAGCCGCATGCCCTGTCCGGCGTGGCCGTAATTCGGGACCTGCGGGTCCTCGTGCATCGCGGTGCCGATGCCATGGCCCACGAACTCGCGCACCACGCTGAAGCCGCTGGCTTCCACGTGGGCCTGCACCGCCGAGCCGATGTCGCCCACGGTGTTGCCCACGCGCACCTTCTGGATGGCGCGGTCGAGCGAAGCGCGGGTGACGTCGAGCAGCTTCTGGCGCTCGGGAGCAAGGTGGCCGACGGGCACGGTGATGGCGGCGTCCGAGTAGTAGCCCTCGAGCACCACGCCGCAATCTATGGAGACGATGTCGCCTTCCTTCAGCCGGCGGCGCTCGGAGGGGATGCCGTGCACCACCTCGTCGTTGATCGAAGTGCAAAGAACGCAGGGATAATCGCGGTATCCCTTGAACGCGGGCTTCGCGCCCAATTCCTGGATCTTCTTGTCGGCGGCGCGCTCTAGCTCCATGGTGCTGATGCCTGAGGCCACCATCTCGCGCACGGTGTTCAGGACCTGGCGCACGATGCGGCCGCTGGCGCGCATCTTTTCGAGCTCGGACGCCGACTTACAGACGACCATGTTCCACCGCGGCGAAGACATCCGCCATGACCTGCCCGACCGCCCGGTCGCCGTCAATCTCCCGCAAGCGGCCGCGCTGCCGGTAGTACTCCACCAGGGGCAGGGTCTGCCGCTCATAGGTCTTGAGGCGCTCGGCGACGACCGCTTCGGCGTCGTCCTTCCGCGTCACAAGCTTCGTGCCGTCAACATCACAGGCATCGGCGACGCGCGGAGGCTGGAAGTAGACGTTAAAGATCCGGCCGCAGGCGGGACAAGAACGGCGTCCCGAGAGACGCCGCAGTAGTTCATTATACGCGACGGCGAAGCGCACCACAACCAGCGCGGGCGTGCCCTGGGCGAGGTTCTTCGCCAGCCACGAATCGAGCCACTCGGCCTGCGGCGTGGTGCGGGGGAAACCATCGAGGATGAATCCGCGGCAGCAATCGGCCTGCACCAGGCGGCAGGCGACGACGTCGAATAGAAGCTGGTCGGGGACCAGCTCGCCGCGCTCCATGATGGCCTGGGCGCGCTTGCCCAGCTCGGTGCCGCGGTCGCGGTGGTGGGGCAGGATGTGGCCGGTGGAGATCTGCGGGATGCCGTAGCGGGCCGCCATCTCTTTGGCCTGGGGGCCTTGACCGGCGCCGGGCGGGCCGAGGAGGACGACCGGGCCGATGACGCGCAGCTTGAGATCCACTCGCGGCGCGGCCATGCTTACCATGAACGGCGTCCGCGGATGCGGCCGCTGCGCGGGGTGAAGCCGTCGTAGTGGCGCATGATGAGCTGGGACTCGATCTGGCGCACGGTGTCCATGGCGACGCCGACCACGATGAGCAGCGAAGTCCCGCCGAAGTAGAAGGTGACGCCCAGGCCGTTGGTGACCCAGGAGGGCATGCGGTCAAAGAAGGCGCCGACCGGGCCCCACAGGTGGTTGAGGTGGATGCCGGCGATCATCCACTCCGGGATGAGCGAGATCAGGACCAGGTAGGTCGCGCCCACCAGGGTCATGCGAGTCAGGATGTTGTTGACGTAGTCCTCGGTGCGCGAGCCGGGCCGGATGCCGGGCACGAAGGCGCCCTGCTTCTGCATGTTCTGCGCCACATCCTTGGGATTGAAGATGATGGAGATGTAGAAGTAGGCGAAGAAGATGATGAAGAGCGCGTAGAGCAGGGTGTAGAGCGGCTCTCCCCAGCGGATGGCCTCGAGCGTGGACTTGAAGTAGCGGTCCAGCGAGGGATAGCGCGAGAGCAACGTGGTCAGGCCAAGCTGGGGGAAGGTCAGGATGGAAGAAGCGAAGATGACCGGCATCACTCCGCCGGAGTTGACTTTGAGCGGGATGTAGCTGGTCTGGCCGCTCATCACGCGGCGGCCGACGACTTTGCGCGCGTGCTGTACGGGAACGCGGCGCTCGCTGGCCTCGACGTAGACGATGAACGCCACTACGGCCAGCATCACGGCAAGCAGAATGGCCAGAGCGGGGACGGTGAAGGCCCCCCAGGCGGTGGTCGAAGCCTTGTCGTAGAGGTCGTGGATGCCGCGCGGCAGTCCCACGACGATGCCGGCGAAGATGAGCAGCGACATGCCGTTGCCGATGCCGCGCTCGGTGATCTGCTCACCCAGCCACATGATGAAGGCCGAGCCGGTGGTGAGCGTAATCATGGTCATGAGCACGAAGCTGAAGCCGGGATGGGTGACCAGCTGCTCGCCGCCCACGCCGCCGCTCTTCTGCAGGGTGTAGGCGATGCCGATGGACTGGATGGCCGAGAGCACCACGGTGAGGTAGCGGGTCCACTGGGTGATCTTCTTGCGACCGAGCTCGCCTTCCTTCTGCAGCTTGGCCAGCGGCTCGTAGACCACGGTGAGAAGCTGCAGGATGATGGAGGCGGTGATGTAGGGCATGATGCCCAGGGCGAAGATGGTGAGGCTGCGGAACTGGCGGCCGCTGAACAGGTCGAGCAGGCCCAGGAAGTTGCTGCTGTTCTGCTCGAAGATGCGCTGCAGGGCCTCGGTGTTGATGCCGGGGGTGGGGATGTGCGCCCCCAGGCGGTAGACGGCGAGCATGGCGAGGGTAAAGAGCACACGACGGCGAAGATCGGGAACGCGGAAGATGTTCTTCAGCCGCTCGAGCATCTAGGCAACCACCTCGGCCTTGCCGCCGGCGCGGGTGATCTTCTCCTGCGCCGACTTGGAGAACTTGTGGGCCTGCACGGAGAGGGCACTCTTGAGCTCGCCGTCGCCCAATACTTTGATGAGCTCGCCGGGCCTGGCGATGCCGGCTTTCACCATGACCTCGAGGGTGATGGTCTTGGCGCCCAGCTCCGCCAGGCGGCCGAGGTTCACGATGGCGAACTCCTTGCGGAAGATGTTGACGAAGCCGCGCTTGGGCATGCGGCGGTGCAGGGGCATCTGGCCGCCCTCGAAGCCGCGCAGCATGCGCGAGCCGGAGCGGGAGCGCTGTCCCTTGTGGCCGCGGGTGGAGGTCTTGCCCATGCCGCTGCCCATGCCGCGGCCGACGCGCTTCGGCTTCTCCGTCGCTTTCGGTGGCGCCTGGAGGTTTGAAAGATTCATGGCTTCAGTTTCTCGTTTCTGGTTTCCCGTTTCTGGTTACTCTACGATCTCGACCAAATGAGGAATCTTCTTCACCATGCCGCGGATGGAAGCCGTGTCGTCGCGCTCGATGACCTGGTTCAGGCGGGTGAAACCCAGCCCGCGCACCACGAGCTTGTGCTTCACCGGGGCCTGGATGCCGGAGCGCACCCACTGGATGCGGATCTTCCTGCTGGAACTCTTTTTCTTCTCGGCGGTCATGGTCTAGAGGTCCTCCACCGTCTTGCCGCGCAGGGCGGCGACGTCGGCACGGTCGCGCAGCTGGGAGAGCGCGGCGAAGGTGGCCTTAATGACGTTGTGCGGGTTGGCGGTGCCCAGCGACTTGGTGAGCACGTTCTGCACCCCCGCCGCGGTCATGACGGCGCGCACCGCGCCGCCGGCGATGACGCCGGTGCCCTCGGGCGCGGGCTTGAGCAGCACGTGGCCGGAGCCGTAGCGTCCCAGCACCTGGTGCGGGATGGTGGTCTGGTTCAGGTTCACGCGGATGAGGTTCTTCTTGGCCGATTCGATGCCCTTGCGGATGGCCTGGGGCACCTCCTTGGCCTTGCCCGAGCCGTAGCCGACGACGGCGGCGGCGGGGTCGCCCACCACCACCAGCGCGGCGAACGAGAGGTTCTTGCCGCCCTTCACCACCTTGGTGACGCGGTTGATGGCCACCACCTGGTCCTTGAGGTTCAGGCTGGCCGGGTCGATGATCTTTTTTCTGGTCACTGGCATCGCTGCTTTGTTTTCCTTTCCCGCTAGAACTCGAGTCCGGCCGCGCGCGCGGCGTCGGCCAGGGCCTTGACGCGGCCGTGGTAGAGATATCCGCCGCGGTCGAAGACCACGGCCTTCACGCCCTTCTCTTTGGCGCGCTCGGCGATGCGCTTGCCGATCTCCCTGGCGATGGCCACGTTGCCGCCCGATTTTTTGCCCTTGCCCTCGTTGCTGCTGGCCGAGACCAGGGTCTTGCCGGCCTCGTCGTCCACCAGCTGGACGTAGATGTGGTTGAGCGAGCGGTACACGTTCAGCCGCGGACGCTCGGCGGTGCCGTGCACCTTCTCGCGGATGCGCTGATGCACGCGCTTGCGGACCGCATTCTTGGAAACGTTGGGAATCATAAAATCCTCTAGGCCGTCTTGGCCCCGGTCTTACCGGCCTTCTTGCGCAGGCGCTCGCCCGCGTAGCGCACACCCTTGTTCTTGTAGGGGTCGGGCGGACGCAGCCCGCGCATCTCGGCGGCGACCTGTCCGACCTTCTGGCGATCGATCCCGATGACGTTGAGGCGCGTCTGCTTGGGGTCCACGGTCACCGAGATGCCCTCGGGCAGCGGGTACTCGATGGGATGCGAATAGCCGAGGCTGAAGACCACGGTGTTCTTGCCCTTGAGCTCGGCGCGATAGCCGACGCCCACGATCTCCAGCTCGCGGTTCCATCCCGCGGTGACGCCGATGACGGCGTTCTGCACCAGCGCGCGCACCAGTCCGTGCACGGCGCTCCTGGAATCGTCGTCGCGCTGGGCGGTAAGGACGCCGTCCTTCTGCTCGAGCTTGACGCCGGCGGGCAGATGGGTGCGCACCAGTCCCTTGGGGCCTTTGACGGCCACGGTGTCGCGCTCCACGCTGACCTGTACGCCCTGGGGCAGGGGAATCGGTTTCTTGCCAATCCTGGACACGGTTACCAGACCTCGCAGAGGATCTCGCCGCCCACGCCCTGCTTGCGGGCCTGGCGGCCGGTCATCACGCCCTTGGGCGTGGTGAGAATGTTGATGCCCAGCCCGCCCAGCACGCGGGGGATCTCATTGCGTCCGACGTAGACGCGGCAGCCGGGGCGCGAGATGCGCGCCAGGTTGCTGATGGCGGCCTCGTTGTTGGAGCCGTACTTGAGATAGACGCGGACCAGCTTGCGGCCCTCCTCCTCCACCGGCTTGAAGTTGGCGATGTAGCCCTCTTCCTTCAGGATGCGGGCGATCTCCAGCTTCAGCTTGGAGGCGGGAACGTCCACCTTGTTGTGCCCGGCCCCGAGCGCGTTGCGCACGCGGGCCAGGAAATCTGCGACCGGATCGGTCAAACTCATGGTTGTTGCTCCTCAACTGCGCCTCCCGTTCGCTTTCGCTGCGCGAAAGAACCCGCGGAGGCGGGATTCCTGCTTGCTACCAGGACGACTTGGAAACGCCCGGGATCTCTCCCCGCAGCGCCAGCCCGCGGAAGCAGAGCCGGCACAGCCCGAACTTGCGCAGAAAGCCGCGCGGCCTTCCGCAGATGCGGCAGCGGTTGTGCCGCCGGGTGGAGAACTTGGGTTTCTTCGCGTCCTTGACTCGCTTTGCCGTGGTTGCCATTTTTTCCTTTAGCTCCGCCGCTTACGCCGGGAAGGGCATGCCCATGTGCTTGAGCAGGGCGCGCGCCTGGTTGTCCGAACGGGCGGTGGTGACGATGGTCACGTTCATGCCTTTCAGCTTGTCGACCTTGGCGTAATCGATCTCCGGAAAAATGAGCTGCTCGCGCAGGCCAAGGGTGTAGTTGCCGCGGCCGTCGAACGACTTGTTGGAGACGCCGCGGAAGTCGCGCACGCGGGGCAGCGCGACGTTCACCAGCCGGTCGAAGAACTCGTACATGTGGTTGCCGCGCAGGGTCACCATGGCGCCGATGGGCATGCCGGCGCGTACCTTGAAGGCGGCGATGGACTTCTTGGCGCGGGTCACCACCGGCTTCTGTCCGGCGAGCTGGGCCAGCTCCTGCACCGCGGGGTCGAGGACCTTGGCGTTCTGCGTGGCCTCGCCCACGCCCATGTTGACCACGATCTTGTGGAGGCGCGGCACCGCCATGGGGTTTCGGATATCGAACTCCTTCATGAGCGCGGGCGCGACTTCCTTCTCGAATTTTTCCCGCAAGCGGGCCTTGCTCTTCGCCTTCTCAGCCATTTTTTCTCTTCCTTCCCTGGTTCACGGTCCCGGCCGCAGCCGTTGCGTGTGCCTGACGTTTACTTGTCCAAAATATTCCCGCAGCGGTGGCAGACGCGCATGCGCTTGTCACCCTGGCGCTCGTGGCGGATGCGCACCGGGCCGCACTGCGGGCATACCAGCATCACGTTGGAGATGGCGATGCGGCTCTCCTGCTCGGCGATGCCGCCCTTGATGTTGCGCTGCGGGTTGGGGCGCACGTTCTTCTTCACCATCTTGACGTGCTCCACCAGCAGCTTGCCCTCGTCGGGAAAGACGCGCAGCACGCGGCGCGGCTCCTTCACGTCGCGGCCGCGGCCGGCGATGACCCGCACCATGTCGTTGCGCCGGATGTCCACTCGCTTATGCATTGCCATTTTCTTAGGCTCTCCTTCGCCGGCTCACAGCACTTCCGGCGCGAGGGAAACGATCTTCAAGAATTTTTTCTCGCGGAGCTCGCGGGCCACCGGCCCGAAGACGCGCGTGCCCACCGGCTCGCCGGCCTCGTTGATCAAGACGGCGGCGTTCTGGTCGAAGCGGATGTAGGTGCCGTCGCGGCGGCGGTGCTCCTTGCGCGTGCGCACGACCACGGCTTTGACCACGGTGCCCTTCTTGGTCTGGCCGTCGGGCGCCGCCTCCTTCACGCTGGCGGTGATCACATCACCCAGGCCGGCGGAGGCGCCGGTGGCGCCGCCGAGCGGCAGGATCATCTGCAGCTTGCGGGCGCCGGAGTTGTCGGCGACCTCGAGCATGGTCCTCATCATCACGGCCATAACGGGCTCCTAGCTGACCTTCTCTTCGTCCAGCTGCGGCACCACGGCGGCGCGGCGCACCACCTCGAGCAGCCGCCAGCGCTTGAGCTTGGAAAGCGGGCGGGTCTCCTGGATGCGCACCACGTCGCCCTGACGGGCGGTGTTCTCCTCGTCGTGGGCGTAGAACTTGCGCGAGCGCGTGACCACTCGGCGGTAGAGCGGGTGCGCCTTCTGGCGTTCCACCTGGACGACGATGGTCTTGTTCATCTTGGTCGAGACCACCGCGCCGACCTTGGTCTTGCGTGCGCCGGACGGTGCGTGCGTTTCAGCCATGGCTATCTCTTCTCCGCGGCGCCGACGCCGGCCTCGATGCCGAGGGCGCGGGCGCGCACAATGGTCTGGATGCGGGCGATGTCCTTGCGCAGCCCGCGGATCTTCTTGAGGCTCTCGGTTTGCCCCATCTTGAGCTGGAACTTGAGGCGGAAGAGCTGGTCGCGCATCTCGCGCGCCTGGTGCTCGAGCTCGGCGGGCGCCAGGTTGCGCAGCTTCTCGGTGCGCGGGTTGGCCGAGGAGCGCGCATGGGCGCGCGCCGGGGCCGCCGGGGAGGCTTCGGCTTGCTTGGCGTCCTTCTCCGGAGCAGCCTTCGCCGCGGCCTTGGCAGGAGCTTTGACCCCGGCTGTCTTCTTCGTTTTCGTCTTGGTTGCCTTTTCTGCCGTCATCTCGGGTCTCGCTTCTAGTGCGCGCTGGCGCGGGCCACCACGCGGGTCTTCAGGGGCAGCTTGTGGGCCGCCAGGCGCAGCGCCTCATCGGCCTCGGCGGCGGTCACGCCCTCCATCTCGAACAGGATCTTGCCGGGCCGCACCACCGCCACCCACTGCTCGGGCGCGCCCTTGCCTTTGCCCATGCGGGTCTCGGCCGGTTTCTTGGTGATGGGCTTGTCGGGGAACAGGCGCAGCCAGATCTTGCCGCCGCGCTTGATGAAGCGCGTCATGGCCACACGGCTGGCCTCGATCTGGCGGTCGGTGATCCAGCCGCACTCCATCACCTTCAGGCCGTAATCGCCGAAAGCCAGCTCGGCGCCGCGCCACGACTTGCCGCGCATGCGTCCGCGCTGCTGCTTGCGATACTTCACTTTTTTCGGCATCAACATAAGAATTCAGTTCTCAGTTCTCAGAAAAGCTAAAACACGGAGCGCTCGCCCGCCTGCTCTTTCTTTTTCTGGCTCAGGATCTCGCCGCGGTAAATCCAGCACTTCACCCCGATGACGCCGTAGGTGGTGCGGGACTCGCTGAAACCGTAATCAATGTCGGCGCGCAGGGTGTGCAGAGGGAGCCGCCCTTGCAGGTACCACTCCGAACGCGCGATCTCGTTGCCGTTCAGGCGTCCGGAGACGCGGACCTTGATGCCCTTGCAGCCGAAACGCAGGGCGGAGTCCACGGCCTTGCGCATGGCGCGGCGGAAACCGACGCGCTTCTCCAGCTGCAGCGCGATGGACTCGGAGACCAGTTGGGCGTCGAGCTCCGGCTTGTGGACCTCCATGATGTCGATGAAGACATCGCGGCCGGTGCGCTTCTGCAGCTCGCCCTTGAGCTTGTCGATCTCGGCGCCCTTGCGCCCGATGATGATGCCGGGGCGAGCGGTGCGGATGATGATGCGCAGCTTGTTGCCGGGGCGCTCGATCTCGATGGCGCTCACGCCCGCCGACTTCAGCTTCTCCTGCAATTCCTTCTTCAGGTTGAAGTCTTCGAGCAGCAGCTTGTCGTAATCGCGCTCCACGAACCAGCGCGACCTCCAGGGCTTGGTGTAGCCCAGGCGAAAACCGTAAGGATGTACTTTTTGACCCATGCTGTTCCTTTATTTCTTCTTTGCGGCCCGTTTGCCGGCCGTCTTGCCTGCTGGTTTTGTCTTGCCCTTCTCCTCGCCGACCACGGTGGCGACGTCCTCTTTGGGCGCGCCTTTCTCGGCCAGCGCGATGGTGATGTGCGCCATGCGCCGCTGGTAGCGGTAGGCGCGGCCCATGGGCGCGGGACGGATGCGCTTCATGCGCGGTCCGTCGTTGGCCACGGCGCGCTTCACGTAGAGGTTGTCCACATCCACATCCAGGCCCTTTTCCTGGCTCAGGTAGCTGGCGTTCTCCAGCGCCGAGCGCAGCAGCTTGTGGATGTCAGGCGCGCAGCCCTTCTTGGTGAAGGCCAGGGTGTTCATGGCCTCTTCCACACGGCGTCCCTGGATGAGGCCGAGCACCAGCCGCGCCTTCTGGGGCGAGATGCGTGCGAAACGGGTTTGAGCTGTGAATTCCATCAATTATTCCTTCTTAGCCGGAGCCGCCGGTGCCGGCGCAGCCGCGGTGCCAGCTGCTGGAACGATGGCTCCCGGCCCTCCCGGAACGCCGGTGCCTGCCGGACGCGCCGCCAGTTCGGCCGCGATCAGCGCCGCCTTCACCGAGTGTCCCTTGAAGATGCGGGTGGCGCTGAACTCGCCCAGCTTGTGCCCCACCATGTTCTCGGTGACGTACACGGGATTGAACTTCTTGCCGTTGTGCACCGCGATGGTGTGCCCGACCATGTCAGGGTGGATGGTGGAGCGGCGCGACCAGGTGCGCACCACCTTCTTGTCGTTCCGGCGGTTCATGTCCTCGATCTTCTTCATCAGGTGCGAGTCGATGAACGGTCCTTTTTTGGTCGAGCGTGCCATCGTTTCCTCAGTCCGCCGCTACTTGCTGCGGCGGTTCACAATGAATTTGTCCGTGCGCTTGTTGTTGCGCGTCTTGTAGCCGCGCGTGGGCTGTCCCCAGGGCGTCACCGGGTGACGTCCGCCGGAGGTCTTGCCCTCGCCGCCGCCGTGGGGGTGGTCGACCGGGTTCATGACCACGCCGCGGTTCACCGGCTTGCGTCCCAGCCAGCGCTTGCGCCCCGCCTTGCCGATGGTGACGTTCTCGTGGTCGAGGTTGCCGACCTGCCCGATGGTCGCCATGCATTCGACCGCGATCCTGCGGGTCTCGCCCGAAGGCAGCTTCACCAGCGCCCACTCGCCTTCCTTGGCGACCAGCTGGGCCGCGCCGCCCGCCGAGCGCACCATCTGCGCGCCGCGTCCCGGCTTCAGCTCCAGGTTATGGATAGTGGTGCCGGGCGGGATGTTCTTGAGGGGCAGCGCGTTGCCCACCAGGATGTCGGCCTCGGGACCGCTGACCAGCTTCTGGCCGACGCGCAGCCCCGCGGGCTGCAGGATGTAGCGCTTCTCGCCGTCGGCGTAGTGCAGCAGCGCGATGCGCGCCGAGCGGTTGGGGTCGTACTCGATGGAGGCCACCAGCGCGGGCACGCCGGTCTTGTCGCGCTTGAAATCCACGGCGCGCATGCGGCGCTTGTGGCCGCCGCCGCGGTGCCAGCTGGTGATGTCGCCGGAGTTGCGGCGCCCGCCGGTGCGCAGCTTGATGCGCGTGAGCGGCTTGTGCGGCCGCTCGGCGGTGAGCTCCTCGTTCACCAGCGTGGTCTGGTAGCGCAGCGTCTGCGTGATCGGTCTATAAGTCTTGATCGCCATGTTCCACTCTTTACAGGTTCTGTGCGTACTCCGGCATCTTCTCGCCGGCCTTCAGCTTCACGTAGGCCTTCTTCCAGTCGGGGCGGTAGCCGGCGAAACGTCCGCGGCGGCGCTCCTTGCCCTGGAAGTTGGCGGTGCGCACCAGGCCCACCTTCACTTTGAAGATGGCCTGCACCGCTTCCTTGATCTCGGTCTTGGTGGCCTTGGCCGCGACTTCGAACACCAGCGTGGCTTCGGTCTCCTTCGCGCCCAGCCCCTTCTCGGTGATGATGGGGCGGCGGATGATCTGGTAGGCGCTCTTCATCGGGCCACCTCCGCCTTGCGCTTCGGCGCCGAGGCTTTGAGCGACTCCTGCAGTTTCTCAAGCGCCGGCCGCGCAAACACCGCGTGCTCGTAGCGCAGCAGGTGATAGGGATGCACGTGCGAGCCGGCCAGCAGCTCGACGCCCGCCAGGTTGCGCGCGCTCAGCTCCAGGTTGCGGTTGCCCTCTTTGGAATAGGCCTCCACCAGCAGCGCTGTCTTTTCGACCTTGAGCGAGTCCAGCGCCTTGCGCATCTGGCTGGTCTTGGGCTCCTTCAGCGAAAAGCTGTCGACCACAGTCAGCTTGCCGTCGGCCAGTTTGGCGGCCAGCGCCGAGCGCAGCGCGCCCAGCAGCTTCTTGCGCGGGAAGGCGTAGTCGTAGGAGCGCGGCTGCGGCCCGTGGATGACGCCGCCGTGGCGCCACAGCGGGGAGCGGATGCTGCCCACGCGGGCGCGTCCGGTGCCCTTCTGCCGCCACAGCTTCTTGCCCGAGCCGGAGACCAGCTTGCGGTTCTTGGTGGCGTGCGTGCCGGCGCGCATCCCGGCGCGGTAATGCTTCACCGCTTCCCACAGCAGGTCGCGGTTCACCGAGCCGAAGACGTCCTCGGAGAGGTCGAGCGAACCGACCTTCTTGCCGCTCAAATCGTGAACATCAATCTTTGTGCTTGCCATAGATGCCTGTCTCTACTTCTTCGCCTTACCGGCCGCTGCTTTCTTGGCTGCCTTCAGCGGATCGAGCGTGGTGGCGCCGGCGAATCCGCGGCGCTCGCGCGGCGGTTTCTTGGCCTTGGTGATGACGACGTATCCGTTGCGCGGCCCAGGCACAGCGCCCTCGACCACGAGCAGGTTGTCGTCCTTGTCGATGCCCAGGATGCGCAGGTTGCGCACGGTGACGTTGTCCGTGCCCATGTGTCCCGACATGCGCTGTCCTTTGAAGACGCGCGAGGGGAAGGAGGAGGCGCCGATGGAGCCCTGCACCTGGAACATGTGTCCGTGGGCCGCCGGGCCGCCGCCGAAGTGATGGCGGCGCACGACGCCGGCGAAGCCGCGTCCCTTGCTGGTGCCGCAGACGTCGACGTACTTCTCGTTGTCGAAGATGTCGATGAGGACTTTATCTCCCACCTTGACGCCGTTCGACTCCGACTCGCCCCCGGTCTCGACCGCGAACTCGCGCAGGAACTTGACCGGCGGCAGGCTGTGCTTGGCGAAGTGTCCCTTCATGGGAGCGGTGAGCCGGTTCTCCTTCACGAACTCCACCAGCCCGATCTGCACCGCCAGGTAGCCTTCCTTCTGCGGCGTCTTCTTCTGCGTGACCACGCAGGGGCCGGCCTGCAGCACGGTGACCGGGCGGGCGTCGCCCTTGTCATCGAACATCTGCGTCATTCCGACCTTGCGTCCCAGGATCCCACTGACCATCGCGTTTCTCGTTTCTGGTTTCTCGTTTCTCGTTACCGAACCGCCGGCAGCTTATTTTTTCTCTTTTCCGAACGCCTTGATCTCGACGTCCACGCCCGCCGGCAGGTCGAGCTTCATCAGCGCGTCCACGGTCTGCTGCGTGGGCTCAAGGATGTCGAGCAGGCGCTTGTGGGTACGGATCTCGAACTGCTCCCGCGACTTCTTGTCCACGTGGGGCGAGCGCAGCACGCAGTACTTGTTCTTCACCGTGGGCAGCGGGATGGGCCCCGCGATCTGCGCACCGGTGCGGCGCGTGGTCTCCACGATCTCGCCCGTCGACTGATCGAGCACGCGAAAATCGTAGGCTTTCAACCGGATCCGGATTCTCTGTCCAACCATTTTGTTTTTTCTCTCAAAGAACGTGCGGTGTGTTGCGACCGCGGTTTGAAATCATTCTTGTCTATGCCAGGATCTCGGTGATGGTGCCGGCGCCCACGGTGCGTCCGCCCTCGCGGATGGCGAACCGCAAGCCCTTCTCCATCGCCACCGGCGTGATCAGCTCGATCTCCAGCGGCACGTTGTCCCCCG
>JACXTT010006451.1_pt1 | contig 16713 bp, 16 predicted proteins | sample 9270951 | NCBI WGS metagenome assembly JACXTT01 (sample SAMN15532306, study PRJNA645909) | rock metagenome | isolation source: weathered quartz diorite | place: Puerto Rico | collected 2017-06-21 | reverse complement strand
TCCGAAATGACCTGGCGCTCTGCCTCCAAGCGGCGAAGTTCAGTCACGTTCCGGTAGGAAACGAGCCAGCCTTCAATCCCGGACGTCTGCAAATGATTGGATATTTCGAAATCGAACCAGAGCCAGCAGCCTTCTTTCGAACGGAGCCGGCAGCGGCCGCCGCATTTTTTCAGCTGCTCAGACTGCGCCTCGCCAAACTTGTCGAGCAATCCTGGCAATTCCGCAGGATAATGCAAAAAATCGAGATTTTTCCCGAGAAGTTCGTCCATGGAATAGCCCAAGACACTTGCAAAACTCTCATTGGCGTAAGAAGTTTTGCGGTGTGAATCGAGCACCGCCACCAAATCGCTGGAAGAAGCGATGAGCGCTTTTAGTGATGTCGAGCTCGCCAGAAGTCCTTCTTCAGGCCGGATATCCAAGGACATGAATTCGCAATCCACCTTCGCTCCGTGATGCCTGCCAATCACTCCGGGCGGCAGATGGCGCCTCCGCAAAATTTTTCGATCTGGTCTTGCTCGTACAGGAAAGCACAACAATACCTACGTATGGTACAGATTCCCCCGTCCAATTTCCCCTGGTCTGGCGTACTACTGACGCGAATGAATGACTGTCCGACCGGCCAGTAACTGGCTTTCTCAGGCCCTCGCCACCGTGCTACGCTGCCTGCGTTTGGCCTGCCAATTGACTCCTGCGGGGAAACGGGTCTTCCCCGGGAAGGAAACGCGCGCATGCATGACGTGTGGAAGGATATGTTTGTTCTTGCAGTGCCAATTCTTGAGAAAATTCTCCGTCCGATCGCTGTCTACGCTTTCTTGGTCATAAGTTTGCGCCTATCGGGCAAACGCGAACTCGTGCAACTAAATCCGTTCGACCTCGTCGTTCTGCTAACGCTATCGAACACCGTGCAGAACGCCATCATCGGTGACGACAACACCGTTACCGGTGGGATCATCGGCGCCACTTCCCTGCTTGTCGTCAATTATCTGGTCGTCCGATTTCTTTACGACCATCGCAAGCTCGATCAGTTGGTCGAAGGCCGCGCAGACGTGCTCATCGAGGACGGCAAAGTACGGACTCGCAATCTAAAGCGAGAGCTGATCACAATGGGGCAGCTCGAAGCCGCTGCGCGCAAACAGGGATTTGAATCGCTCGGCGAAGTCCAGCAATGCGTGCTGGAGCCAGGTGGAACTATTACGTTTATTGGCAAAAAGCCGGGTACGGAAGAATCGCGCCACCGCGAACTGCTCGATCATATGGAAAAGATGATGGCGGAGCTGGCTAAACTGCGTGGAGCACAACCGCCTGCAAAAGCCTGATGAGCAGCAAAACAAAAATGAATTTTGGATTAATGGAGTAGCAGCCCGCTGATGGCCAGTATGACGCCCGCCGCTCCGATGGCTATGCCGCCAAACCAAAAGCCGCGATTCTTGGCAAGAAGCGTGATCGAACAGATGACCAAGCCTATTTCGAGGAGCGCTTCGCCGCCGTCAAAGCGATCGGCCTTGTGGGCGACAAGGTCTCTCTCGTGCTCCAATTCCGTGGCCTTTTGGCTCACATCTTCCTTATCGCTTGTGTAGTGTTCCAGCCGCTTTTCATATTTTTCCCGAAGTTCCTCTCCCTTTTTCTTGTCGAGGGAAGCTACAACGCTGATGATGTCTGAGGCGACTTCTGTCTGGCTTTGGCGAACGCTCTTACCCTGGTATTGCGCCCAGCGGCTGGAAGCCTGGGTTTCGAGAGACAGCTCCTCCGTGTGGGCACGATGACCAAGAAGCGTGGCGAGAGCCAAAAGAACGGCAAGAATCGAGATCGTAAGTGAAACCGGCAGCACAAGAGGGTCGTCGCTATGACTGTGGGGGTGTTCTGGAAGTTCGATGCCTTCGGACATAAGTATTGACTTCTCCCGGTCAGATTAAGCCGCAGAGTCCGCGGCGATAAGTTGGAAAGATTCGCGGGCGGCGGCGATGGTTCGATCGATGTCTTTTTCTGTATGCGCTGCGGAAACGAAGGCCGCTTCGAATTGTGAAGGCGCCAGAAAAATTCCCCGGTCGAGCATTTCACGAAAGTATCTAGCGTAGCGCTTCGTATTGGATGCTTTCCCGTCTTGATAATTTCGCACCGGCTTGTCCGTGAAAAACACTGTTGCCAGCGAAGCGTGCGAGTTCACTTGTGCAGGAACCTCTGCCGCAGCGAGTGCCGTCTTAAGGCCGTCCACTAGTTTCGCCGCAAGCGCATTCATTTGCTCGTACAAGCCTGGCTTCTTCAGTTCCTTAAGCGTCGCGATTCCCGCGCTCATTGCCAGCGGATTCCCGGCCAGCGTACCCGCCTGATATACCGGACCGAGCGGCGCAACATAATTCATGATTTCCGCGCGTCCCCCGTAAGCCGCGGCCGGCAATCCGCCGCCGATGATCTTCCCCATCGTGGTCAGATCGGCTTCGATTCCCAAAAGCTGCTGTGCTGCGCCGTTATGCAAACGAAAACCTGTAATGACCTCATCCACAATCAAAAGCGCGCCATGCTTGCGCGTGATTTCCCGCAAACCTTGCAAAAACCCTTTTTCCGGCGCAACCACGCCCATGTTTGCGGCAATCGGCTCGACAATAACAGCGGCAATGTTGCGTCCGTGAACAGCAAAGAGTTTTTCGACCGCAGGCAAATCGTTGTACGGAGCGTTCAGGGTTAGTTTGGCGAGGGCATCCGGCACACCAGGACATTCCGCAATGCCCAGCGTCGCAAGCCCGGAGCCCGCATGTGAAAGAAAGCTATCGGCATGCCCGTGATAGCATCCTTCAAATTTCAGGAGAAAATCGCGCTTGGTCAATCCGCGCGCCAAGCGCAGCGCGCTCATCGTGGCTTCGGTTCCGCTCGAAACGAATCGAGTTTTCTCGAGGAACGGAATTGCTTCTCGAATCAGTGTCGCGAGTTCCAGTTCAAGTTCAGTCGTTACGCCGAAACTTGTTCCCTTCTTTGCCTGCTCCGAAATCGCTGCAGTAACTGCGGGATGCGCGTGCCCGAGCAGCATCGCGCCCCAAGAGCAAACGAAATCAATCAACTCGTTGCCGTCCGCGTCGTAGACGTACGCGCCCTGGCCACGATCCACGATGAGTGCGTCTCCACCAACCGAACGAAACGCGCGCACCGGGCTATTCACGCCACCGACCAACACCTGCTCCGCCCGGCGGAAAATCTCCACCGAACGCGCCCTCTTTTTCTTTGGTGCAGTTTGCGACGTGCTCATTGATAACACTCGCATGAATTCAACAATGCAACCATTTCGCGGCATCCTTCGCGTGATACGTCAAGATAAGATCCGCGCCGGCGCGTTGAATGCCCGTCAAGAGCTCCAGCACAGTGCGTTTTTCATCCAGCCACCCGCGCTGCGCGGCTGCTTTCACCATCGCGTATTCTCCGCTCACGTTGTACGCACCAACCGGCACGTCGAATCGCTCGCGCACCGCTCGAATCACATCCAGGTACGGAAGCGCGGGCTTAACCATCACCATGTCCGCGCCTTCATCCAAATCCATCGCCACTTCCTTTAAAGCCTCACGCACGTTCGCCGGATCCATCTGATAGCTTCTCCGGTCGCCAAATTGGGGAGCCGATTGCGCGGCTTCGCGAAACGGTCCATAAAACGCCGAGCAATATTTTGCAGCGTACGAGAGGATCGCCACATCAGCAAAGGAATTTCCGTCCAGTTTCTTGCGGATCGCGGCGACGCGCCCGTCCATCATGTCCGAAGGCGCAACAATGTCGGCGCCTGCCCGGGCATGGGAAAGCGCTTGCTCGGCAAGAATTTCCAGCGTTGCATCGTTGGCAACCTCACCGTTTTCAATCACTCCGCAATGGCCATGATCCGTGTATTCGCAGAGGCAGACATCCGTGATTACGAGCAAATTCAGCTTTGCTTTCTTGATTGCCTCAACTGCGCGCTGAACAACTCCGCTTGAAGACAGCGAACTACTTCCCCTCGCGTCTTTCGACTCCGGCAAACCAAACAAAATGACCGCGGAAAGGCCCAACCCCGCAACTTCACGGCATTCCTCGACAGCCTGATCCACGGATTGCTGAAACACGCCCGGCATCGAACTGACTTCCTGCCGAACCTTGCTCCCCGGGCAAACAAACATGGGATAGACCAAACCGGCCGTGTTCAGGCGCGTTTCCCGCACAAGAGTCCGGATCAGTTCTGTTCGCCGAAGGCGCCGTGGCCGATGAATTGGAAACGTCATTCTTAGTTTGCCTTATCTGAAACGCGCCGATCGCGCATAGCAAAAGAGTTTGCCAGAGCCTCAACAATCCTCGCAACCGACGGCTCCTTTGCCGTGGCCGCGTTTGTAATACCCACCGCATGCAGCGCCGCAAGTGTTACGGGGCCGCTTGCCAGCACGATTCCCTTCGCGGCAAATTCCGAAAGTTTCCCTTTGCCGCACACGCTCTCAAATCCTTCAACGGCCGAGGGGCTGAAAAACAACACCGCGTCTGCACCAATCGCTTTGGCTACGATGTCGCTGTCCTGTGAATCTTCTGCGACCGTGCGGTATGCGATGATTTCTGTTACCTGCGCATTCGCTTTTTTCAACGCTACAATGATATCCTGGTTCGCTCGATCACTTCGCGGTAACAAAACGCGTTTGCCTTGGAGTCGGCTGGCCAGTTCCTCCACCAAGGCAATGCCGAGCGGCCTCGAAGAAACATGAACCACATTGAATCCCGCGCTCGTCGCTTCTGATGCGGTGGTTTCACCAACAGCGCCGGCTAACAATCCTCGCATTCTCTCGCCGTCAGAGAGCCCCAGAGCTTCCAGGCGCTCCTGCACGATCCGCACCGCGTTTTGACTCGTAAACAGAATCCAATCAAAGGCGTCCAGCCCCTGCAGCGTTTCATCCAGGTGCGAAAAATTCTCTGGAGGAAGAATTCGAATCACGGGGAGCAAAATCGGAATCGCCCCGGCATATTGAAGTGCCTTAAGCAGCTCAACGGCCTGCGCCATGGCACGCGTCACAACGATGCGTTTCCCAGCCAGCAAGGAATGGTTCAAATTATCCACGCTGGCGGCTCACTTGCTCCAGTATTTCGGCGCCTCCAGCGTTCCAGAGCAATTGGGCAACTTGATGCCCAAGCTCCCTGGCCTGTTCTGGCGGAGCCGAGCCCTTCTGACGAATGTGCTTCTGTCCATCCGGCGAGCAAATTATCGCATCGAGCACCAATTCGCCGCGCTCCACTCGCGCCCAGGCGCCCAAAGGAACCTGACATCCGCCTTGCAACGCCCCAAGCAGCGCGCGCTCCGCGACAATTGACTGGCGCGTTTCGAAATCGTCAAGCGTGGATATCGCCTCTCCCATCTCTTCGTCCTTCAATCGTGCCTGCACGCCGATCGCGCCTTGCCCGACGGCGGGCATCAGAATTTCTTGATCTAGAATCTCCGCGATTCTTCCAGTCAGCCCCAAACGATCGAGTCCGGCTTTAGCCAACAGAATCGCGTCGTACTCGCCGCTTTCGACCTTGCGCAGACGAGTATCTACGTTGCCTCGCAACTCTCGCACGTCCAAATCGGGCCGGACATGGCGAATCTGCGCCTGCCGCCGCAGACTGCTCGTGCCGAGGCGCGCACCCTTTCGCAGCGTGACAAGAGTCTGGCCCGGTTTCGCGGCAACCAGACAATCGCGCACGTCGTCTCGTCTGCAAATCACTGGAAAACACAACCGCGATGGAACGTCCGTCGGCACATCCTTCACGCTGTGCACGGCAAGGTCAATCTCTTCATTCAACAACGCTTCTTGGAGTTCCTTGATGAAAACGCCTTGGCCGCCAATTTCCGCAAAACTCGCGTGCTGCAGTTTGTCTCCCGAGGTCTTGATGACCACGATTTCCGCATCAACTCCGGTTACGCGCAAAATCTGCTTGCGCACAAAGTCCGCCTGCCATCGCGCAAGAATGCTCCCCCGTGTGCCGATCCTGGGCGCTCTCACGGTTTCTCCCGGTCATTGAGAAAGAGGTCGCGCAGGGCGTCCACATTCTGGATTTTCTTTTGCAGCTTTTTCTCGTGCCGCAATTTTTCCGCCGGCCGCATCAGCATCTTTTCCAAAAGCTCGTCCATCAAGAGTTCCATCTTTTCTCGCTCTTCCGGCCGGAAATGCGTGAGCATCTCCATTCGTTCGCGCAAGAAAGCTGCCCGCTCTTCCTTCACGCGCGTTCGCAGCACATCAAGCAAACCGACCAGTTCCACGCTCGCCTGCCAGGACAGAAATTTCATCACATGCTCGTCAATGATGTGCTCCGCGCGCGGAATCTCCTGTTCGCGCGACGCGCGATTTTGCCGCACAATTTCCGTCAGGTCGTCGAGATTGTAGAGGTAGACGTTGTACAAGTCAGCGAGCGACGGATCAATGTTCCGTGGTACTCCCAGATCCATCAGCAACAGCGAACGATTCTTCCGTGCCACCATTGCGTGCTTGACTGTGTCTCGCAGCAGTGCCGGTTCATCCGACGAAACAGAGGAAACGACCAAATCCGGTAGGGTCAATGCATGTTCCCAATCGCCCCACGGAATCACCTTGCCCCCATATTCTCGTGCGCGTTGCTCGGCTTTCTCCTGCGAACGATTCATAACATACAGGTGCGCCACTTCGCGGTCTCTCAGTTGCGAAATGACTTGCTCGCCAATCGTTCCGGCGCCAAGCACGAGCGCCGTCCTCTGATTCAATTTTCCAAAAATGCGCTCCGCTAATTTCACCCCTGCTGAAGCCGCGGACATTGGCCGCGTGCCAAGTTCCGTCTCCGCACGAACGCGCTTACCAACTTCCAGCGCACCCTGGAACAGCCGGTTTAGTACGGGACCGGTTTCACCGTGTCCATGCGCCACTCGGTAGGCTTCGCGAACCTGCCCTAGAATTTCGGCTTCGCCAATCAGCATCGAATCGAGCCCGGACGACACCCGGAACAAGTGGCGAACTGCTTCACGATCGTAGTGGTGGTAAAGCGACGGGCTCAGGGCCTCCAGCGTCACTTCGTGGAACGCACTCAAGTAATTGGCCAGAACCGCCGCGCTCTTGCGCATATCCTCCGGCGGGACTCCGTACACTTCGCTCCGATTGCAAGTCGAAAGCACCAGCGTCTCTTCCAAAATTCCGCGCGAGCGCAATTCGAATGCGGCTTGCTGCGCTTGCTCGCCCGTGAATGACACCCGTTCCCGCACCTCCACAGGTGCTGTGCGGTGATTTAAGCCTACGAGCACGATTTCCATTCGAACCGCTTGCGCTCCCTCAGAAATATCGGTGCAAGTGCGAAAAAAACAGATTCACTGCCGTGAAACTGAAAATCACAAGAACGAAATTAAAAATGCACAATTTCGATGCGCGGGCTCCTCGCCATGTCGCAGATCGAGCCAGCCACAAATAAGCCGCATATAGCACCAGCAGCAAAAGCGTCGCAATGTATTTTGGGTCGAAGTACCAAACAGTTCCCAGCAAGCGATCGACCCAAAGGAAGCCGAGTGCGGTCCCGATGACAATGCTGATCAGACCAACGACAACGCTGCTTTGGCTCATGCGCTCCAACAATTCCAGAGGCGGCAGCCGCCAGACTACCGCGCCCATGTGTCGCGTGCGCAGTAGCCACTGTTCTGCGAGGAAAATCAGACTCAGTACGAATGAGAGGGCGAACGCCGAATAGGCGAGGATGCTCAACGTCACGTGAAACGCAAACGCGACGCCGCGCGCCGGCGTTTCCACGACACGCCCCGCAGGCGCAAGGTGCGAAACCAAAAAGAACAGCAAGATACACGGGAGGACAAACGCCCCCACCGACCTTTGCCGGTGGTAAATCTCCAGCCCCAAGTAAGTCAGCGCCAAAAGCCAACCGAATAGAGACATCGAGCCATACAAATCGTGATACGGAACAGTGTGAAGGCCACGCGATCTCTCGAGCAGTGCGAAGTAGTGCGCGACGAGCCCCACAGCAAGCAGAATACTTCCGACACGTCCCGAGATTTCCCTGCCGGTCATCAAATAACGCAGATATGACCCCAGGCTCAGCCCGTAAGCCACTACCGTTAGAATGAGATAGAGGTGGTCCACGTTTACTCAGCCAGTATAGCCCAGCGGCCTTCCTGCCACACTCGCGCTAGGCTTCTGCAAGCCGCGCGCCGATTTGCTATTCTCGATGGGCAAACTTTCGATGAATTCACCTCCTCGCCCAGTAGATCGCAAGGACCTTTTTCTCCGCGCCTGCCGCGGAGAGGCTCTGCCGCGCGCGCCCGTCTGGATGATGCGTCAGGCCGGTCGCTATCTGCCGGAATACCGCGAACTTCGCGCCAAGCACGGTTTTCTGGAAGTTTGCAAAACGCCAGAGTTGGCCGTCGAAATCTCGCTACAGCCGTTTCGCCGTCTCGGCATGGACGCCATCATCGTTTTTTCCGACATTCTGATTGTCGCGGAGGCAATGGGGCTTCCGCTCGAACTCGGCGATGCAGGACCGAATCTGCCGAGTCCGGTGCGTTCCGCCGCCGACGTGGAAAAGCTCCATCAATTTGACCCCGAAATTGAAACGCTCTTTCTAATGGAAGCGATTCGCATGCTCTCAAGCGAAGCCGGACCCGCCGTTCCCGTCCTCGGCTTTGCCGGCGCTCCCTGGACGCTCGCCTGTTACATGGTCGAAGGGCGCGCAAAAGAAGGCTTCGCGACCGTAAAGAGTTTCATGCAGCAGGAGCCACGCGCCTTCCGCGACCTGCTTCATCGCATCGCGCGAGCCACCATTAGCTACCTCAAGGCGCAAATCGCCGCTGGTGCTGCGGCTGTTCAACTCTTTGACACTTGGTGCGGTGAGCTTTCGCTGCCTGACTATCAGGAATTTGCTTTGCCCGCTGTCCAAGAAATCGTTCGCGGCGTCGGTGATGCTGCACCGGTCATTTACTATACGAAGGCTTCACATCACCTGGTTCCCGCGATAATCCAAACCGGCGCAAACGTTTTGAGCGTTGACTGGCGCGTTGACCTCGCAGCATTACGCAAACTCGCCGGCCCGCGCGTCGCCATTCAAGGCAATCTCCATCCCGCACTTCTCTTCGCGCCGCAAGACGCATTACGCACCAAGACCAAAGAAATTCTTCATCAACTCGGTGGCGTCGGCCACATTCTGAATCTTGGCCACGGAATTCTTCCGACAACGCCCGTTGAAAACGCGCAGCTCTTCGTCCAAACCGGCCAGCAGACGGCGTTTGCCGCGAATGCCGCGGCCACCGTTGTGCGCTAAGATGGCTTTGTGAGCATCACCGACCCAACCCTGTCCCAGATGCGCGAAGAGCTTCGCGTCAGCGAAGAATTTCTCGCCCGCTACAACCGTCCCGGCCCACGCTACACCAGCTATCCAACCGCGCCTGTCTGGAACGACTCCTTCGGAGTTGACGATCTCGAAAAAATTCACATCGAAGCCGACCGCGCCCAAACTCCCGTTTCGCTCTACATGCACATTCCCTTTTGCGAAAGTCTGTGCCTCTTCTGCGCATGCAACGTCATTATTCAAAAAGACAAAAACATTGCGCCGCCTTATCTTGATGTCCTTAAGAAAGAAATCGATCGCGTCAGCCTCGCCGTCTCCCGCTTGCGCCCCGTGGTGCAATTCCACTGGGGCGGCGGCACACCGACCTACCTTACTCCCGAACAAATTGAAGACCTCTTCTCCTTCACGCGTGAACACTTCTCGTTTGCGCCCGATGCCGAGATCGGCATCGAAGTCGATCCCCGCGTCACCAGCCGCGCGCACCTCGAAGTTCTTCGCAAACTCGGTTTCAACCGCCTCAGCATGGGCGTTCAGGATTTCCATCCCGAAGTCCAAAAAACGATTCATCGCATTCAGCCATTCGAACTGACTCGCGATTTAATCGCCGCCGCGCGCGAACTTGGCTTCGATAGCATCAACGTTGACCTAATCTACGGCCTACCGCACCAGGATCCGACGCGTTTCTCCACCACGGTCGAACAAATCATCTCGCTTAATCCCGACCGCATAGCCCTCTTCAGCTACGCCCACGTTCCCTGGCTCAAAAAGCAACAAGGCGCCTTTGCCATGTTTCTGCCCGAAGGAATGAAAAAATTTGAAATCTTCCGCACCGGCCTTCTGCAATTCGTCGAAGCTGGATACTGTTACATCGGCATGGACCATTTTGCCAAGCCCGGCGATGAACTCGCGATCTCACAACAAAAGCGCACACTTCATCGCAATTTTCAGGGTTACACCACCAAAGCCGGCGCCGACCTCTACGGCATGGGTGTCACCGCCATCAGTGGCTTCCGCAACGCCTACGCACAAAATCAGCGTGACCTCGCCGGCTGGGAATCCGCGATTCACGATCGCGGCCTCGCCACCATGCGCGGCTACCATCTCTCCGAAGACGATCACGTTCGACGCGCCGTCATCAGCCGCCTGCTTTGCCACACGGTCATCCCCAAAAAAGATATCAACGCCGAATTTGGCATCGAGTTCGACTCCTATTTCGCTTCGGAACTTCAGCGCCTCGAAGTTCCCCGCGAAGACGGCCTGCTTCTCCTCTCCCGAGACGAAATCCGCGCCACATGGCTTGGCCGTATCTTCATCCGCAATCTCGCTATGATTTTCGACCCATACCTCGAAAAGCAGCACCTCGACGCAAAACCGCTTTTCTCGAAAACCCTCTGAGCCGTGGCCGCCTCTCTTCTCACGGTTGTGGTCGGAGCTGGCATCTCCGGTCTGACGTGCGCGCACGCATTGAAACGCTCTGGGCAGAACATCTTGGTTTTGGAAGCTTCCGATTCTCCGGGTGGCATGATCCAAAGCGTAGAGGAAGACGGTTTCCTCTTCGAGCTAGGACCACAAAGCTTCTCCGGAACGGAACCCATCTTCCGGCTCTGCGACGACTTGGGGATCGCGAACCAACTCGTGGAAGCGCCGCGCCGCGCGCCTCGTTTTGTATTCATTGACGGTCAACTTGTGCCCGCTCCGCTTTCGCCTGTTTCGTTCTTCACCTCGTCCTTGCTCAGCCGGAAAACAAAATTCTCGATCATCAGCGAAGCCTTCCGCTCGTCTCCGCCTCCTAATGTGGATGAATCCGTAGCAAGTTTCATCCGCACAAAATTCACGCCCGAACTCCTCGACCTCCTTGTAGGCCCTTTCGTTTCAGGAATCTTTGCCGGTGACCCGGAACAATTAAGCCTGCGCGCGGCATTTCCGAAAATTTACGAAGCAGAAAAACTCAGCGGCAGCGTCATTCGGGGCAGCTTGCGTCTTGCGAAAATCAGATCGAAGTCAGCGTCCTCCAAGCGTGCAGGGATCTGCTCCTTCCAAAAGGGCAACGCCACTCTGGTCCGAGCGCTAGCTGCTTCCTTAGGAGATTCGTTGCGCTGCGGCGCGGAAGTTGTCCCCGAAATCGGGCGCAAAGATAACGGCTTTCGCTTTAAGGTGAAATCGGCTGGCAAAATAGAGGAGCTGTACGCGGACAAACTGGTTTTCTCAACCCCGACTTGGGTTAATTTCAATCTCCTCCTGCGCCTTCTCCCCGGTGCGGGTTTTCCCTTTCGCAATATCGAGTACGCCCATGTGACCGTCGTCTCGCACGGATATCGCCGCGGCCAAATCAGCGCGGACTTGAACGGTTTCGGTTTCTTGATCCCGCGTTCTCAGAAAATAGACACTCTGGGGACAGTCTGGAACTCTTCGCTTTTCCCCAGCCGGGCCCCCGATGGCCACGTCTTAATCACTAGCTTTGTTGGGGGCGTTGGCAATACGAAGGCGCTTGTCGCCAGCCCCGAAGAGAATGCTGCCATCGTCCGGGAGGAAACCGCAAAGATCCTTCGCATTTCCGGAGCGCCGATCGCAGAGCGCATAACTGCTTACAACGCCGCCATCCCTCAATACAATTTGGGGCATACGCAGCAATTGCAGCAGATTCGAGATTCCGTCGCCAAAGTCCCGGGACTTTGGCTCACGGGCAATTACTGGAACGGCCCATCCATAGGGGCCTGCGTCGAACACGCACAATCAGTTGCCGAATCCATTCGAATAGGCTAAAAAGTTGCTCTCCCCGGCTCGTTGTCCGCCGGCTCATCCGCTGCACACGAAGCTACGTACTAGCAAGTAGGAGACGAAGAAGCGCCTGTGTTCTTGGCACTCCTGGCAAGTTTGGGGGCTCGCCCCAGTTCTGGTGAAGTGTCGCCTGATGCGACGCTGGTGAAAAGCCTTCTTCGGCAGGACGTGAACGCCTTCGAGCAGCTTTACGACCGCCACTCGCGCATCGTTTACGCACTCGTTCTGCGCATCCTGCAACAAGCTGCCACGGCGGAAGAAGTCGTTCAGGACGTTTTCCTGCAACTCTGGCGGCAAGCCGCGGCATACGACGCCGAGCGCGGCCCGTTTGTTCCATGGCTGCTCACTTTGGCCCGCAATCGCGCGCTCGACCATCTCCGCCTCAAAAGCGAGCGCCAGCGCCGCCGCGAAGATCAAACCGACGAAGTTCCTCCAGTCGCGTCCGCGCCGGAATACGAGCGCGAGCTCGACGAGCGCCGCCGCATCGAGCGTGTTCGCTCTCTGATGGGCGGCCTGCTGCCACAACAAAAACGCGCTATTGAACTCGCCTATTTTGAAGGCTTGAGCCACTCCGAAATCGCCGAAACTTTGAAAGAACCTCTCGGCACGGTAAAAAGCTGGATTCGCAATGGACTCTTGCGTTTGAAGGAAGGATTGCAAACAGCATCTTGAGCAGCAATATGAGCAACGCGGACCAATTTCGAGAGTTGATTGAGGCATACGCCCTCGGTGCGCTCGATCCGCAGGAGTGCGCTTCGCTCGAAGCGCATCTTGCCGAAGGCTGCGCCGATTGCTCCAAAGCGCTCGACGAAGCCCGCTGGCTTGTTAGCCAGCTTGCGTATCTCGCGCCCGACGCGCAGCCTTCCGACATGCTTCGCGGCCGTTTGCTGCAAACCGTTCGCGCGGAGGCCCGCGCTTCACGTCCGGCAAAGTCTTCCGCAAGCGTGCCGTTCTGGATGTGGGGGGCCGTCGCCGCACTTCTACTTTTCACGCTTTACACTTCCTGGGAAACTATTCAACTAAACAAGCAAATCGCAGTAACGACTGCGCAAGCCACCGCGGAAATTGCCAAGCGCAAAGAACTCGAAGAAAAATTCGCCATCGCGCAACGCGAAGCCATCATTCTGACTGATCCGCGCTCTGTGAAAATTCCCATGGCCACGGACAGCAAGGACGTCCCGAAACTTGAAGCCAGGTGGCATGCCAAGCTCGGCCTCGTCGTGGCGGGACAGAATGTGCCGGTGCCCTCCGGCAATCGCACGCTTCAGCTTTGGCTGATTCCGAAAGCAAAGGACGGGAAACCAATTCCGTCCATGACCTTGCGCCCCGACGCCGACGGAAAATTCATGCTTCTCGTCGCCAATCCTCCGGGCTCAATGGAAGGCACCAAGGCCCTCGCCATCACCGAAGAGCCCGCCGGTGGCAGCCCGCAACCCACTTCCAAACCCATCTGGGTCGGCGCCATTTCTTAGATTCGTAGGGGCGCAGCATGCTGCGCCCGTCCAGGCAAGACTTCGCCCTGAAAACTCTCCTATTCCTCCCTCTTCCTCTTCTTAAACCGCATCGCCAACCGGTACTTCCTTCTCTCTCCCGCTTCTCTCCATCGCCGCCTCTCTTCCGCTGTCTTCAAAATCAGCGGTGGCACCCTCTTCGGCGTTTTCGAAAACTCGTCCAATGCGACGAATGTCACATACGCCGTCGTGGTATGTTTTCGCTCACCCGTAATCGCATTCTCCGAATAAACCTTTACGCCCACTTCCATCGAAGTGTTAAACACGCGGTTCACCTGCGACATCAAATGCACAATCTCTCCTAAATTCACGGGATTGCGAAAATCAATGTAGTCCACCGACGCCGTCACAACGTAACTGTTCGCATGACGGCTCGCCGCCATCGCCGCCACCACATCCACGAGGTGCATCACATGCCCACCGAGCAATTTCCCCAGTAGGTTCGTCTCCGCAGGAAGCACCACCTCCGACATCTCCGATCTCGACGCGCTCACCGGCTTTCCCTTTAGTGTCTCGCCCTCCGCGCTCATGATCTTCCGTTCTTTTTTTCGCTTCATTCAAGACCCTCGCTCGGCGCCCCGCTGTAGATTAGTTTGAATTTTGTAAGTCGTGACACAAAGGGTCAAAATTCCAACTAATCCACAATCGTCACAGGCAAAAGTTTGGCGCTTTCTCATCACCCGCTATAATACGAACTCACCCATGGTCGAACAAAAGAAAACCCGCCGCCAATTGCTCGAAGAGTTCGTCGCCAAAGAGCCAAACGACGCTTTTACTCGCTATGGCCTAGCTCTCGAATGTGCCAATTCCGGCGACGCCCCCAACGCCGACCTGCATTTCCGCGAACTCCTCCAGCGCAACATTGAATACGTCCCCGGCTACCTCATGTACGCCCAATTCCTCGCCAAACAGTCCCGCACCGACGAAGCCTGCGCCGTCCTCAACACCGGCATCACCGTCGCCGCGCGCAAAGGCGACGCCCATGCCCGCTCCGAAATGGAATCCCTCTTCTCCGAACTAGCCTAACTTCAAAAACCGCGTCATCCCTAGCGTCGCCTCGCCTACCCAACCAAAGAACCTGTCATCCCGAGCGGAGCGGCCCGGCTTTTTCTTGCGTGCGGTTTTTGCACGCCGGGCCGCGCAGCCGAGGGACCTTGGCTCGATTTCACGCGCTCTACAAACCGATGAGACCCACGTTCCTGTCTGCTATCATCAGCTTGTACGCCATGCGGCCTGATCGCATTCCATTGTTCCCCCTGGACGTCGTTCTTCTTCCCGGCGCCGACCTTCCCCTGCACATTTTCGAACCGCGCTATCGCAAAATGGTCCGCGATTGTCTCGACAACAAATGCGAATTTGGCATGCTCCTTGCTCTTTCCGACGGCATCGCTGGCACCGGCTGCACCGCGGAAATCCTGGAAGTCGTCAAACGCTATGACGACGGTCGCATGGATATCCTCACTGTCGGCCGCGCACCTTTTCGCGTCGTCGAACTTTTCACGGAAGACCCGCTCCTCGAAGGCACAGTGGACTATCTAGACGATCGCTACTCTGCGATAAGCCCCCAAACGCGGGAATCTCTCACCGAGCTCTACGAAGCCTGTCACACCCTGATCTTCGGCGACTACCCTCGCGACGTGGCACTTCCCGACGCTGACGACCAGTTCTCCTATATCGTCGCCTCCAAACTCCCCATGGATTTGCTCTGGAAACAGCGCATCCTTGAGCTGCGCACCGAAGCCGAGCGCCAGGAGCGCCTCCTCGCGTACCTTCGCGACTGGGCCCCGCATCTACAGAAGATAGAGTCCCAGCAACATCGCGCAGCCGGAAATGGAAGTGGTTTGAACTGAGTTTCGTGCAGGACGTCCTGCACTGGGGGCCAAATGACTATGACAAGTTCGCTGCATTCGTCTTCTTCGCATCCGCGCCCAAAAACTCTGGGCGAACTCCGGCGTGTGCCCGATTTTGACGCGCGCTCGTTGCAGCGCTCCGTGAAGGACGAACTCCGCGCGAATCTTCTCCGTGCCATTGAGCGCAATGAAACGCTTTTCCCCGGCGTGCACGGTTACGACGACACGGTAGTCCCGCAAATCGTCAACGCGCTTCTCTCGCGCCACAATTTCATTTTGCTCGGCTTGCGCGGACAGGCGAAAAGCCGGATTCTCCGTGGCTTGGTCAATCTTCTCGACGCCGAAATTCCCGTCATCGCCGGCTGCGAAATCAACGACGATCCATTCCATCCCATTTGTCGCGCCTGCAAAGACCGCCTCGCCTCCGAGGGCGCCAACACACCCATCGCCTGGATGCCCCGCGACCTTCGTTACGTCGAAAAGCTGGCAACTCCCGACGTCACCATTGCCGATATCATCGGCGACGTGGATCCCATTCGCGCGGCACGTGGTGGCCGTGATCTCTCTGATGAACTCACTATCCACTACGGCCTTTTGCCGCGCGCCAATCGCGGCATTTTCGCCATCAACGAACTCCCCGACCTTGCCGGCAAAATCCAAGTCGGCCTCTTCAACATCATGCAAGAGGGCGACGTGCAAATTAAGGGCTACCCCATCCGGCTTCCGCTGGATGTGCTTCTCGTCTTCTCGGCAAATCCGGAAGACTACACGGCCCGCGGAAAAATCATCACTCCACTAAAAGACCGCATCGGCGCCGAGATTCGCACCCACTATCCCGCATCCATCGAAGAAGGCATGGCCATCACTACCCAGGAAGCATGGACTCAGCGCAATGCCGCTATTCGAGTCGAAGTTCCCGACTATCTGCGTCATCTCGTCGAAGAAATCGCCTTCCAGGCCCGCGATGACAAGCGCGTGGACAAGCGCTCCGGCGTCAGCCAGCGTCTCCCCATCAGCGTTCTCGAAAGCATCGTTAGCAGCGCCGAACAGCGCGCCGCGCGCACACGCGAACAGTGTGTTGTTGCCCGCGTCGCCGATCTCTATGCTGCGCTTCCCGCCATCACCGGCAAACTGGAACTCGAGTACGAGGGCGAACTCAAGGGCGCAGAAACCATCGCACGCGAACTAATCCGCACCGCAATCGGCCGTGTCTTCACCAAGCATTTCAGCGACGTGAACTTCCAACCCGTACTCCAATGGTTCGACCTCGGCGGCGAACTGAAAACCGCCAACCC
>JACXTT010006450.1_pt1 | contig 16714 bp, 10 predicted proteins | sample 9270951 | NCBI WGS metagenome assembly JACXTT01 (sample SAMN15532306, study PRJNA645909) | rock metagenome | isolation source: weathered quartz diorite | place: Puerto Rico | collected 2017-06-21 | reverse complement strand
AACCTTCCCATGAACCACAGAGTTTGGGTAGAAGAGGGCTCCGCACCGGTTCGTATGGAAGCGTTCAAAACCGGCGCGCAGAACCACGGTACCAGCCATGTAACGGTTCAGCCGCCCGAAGCCGAGCCGCTTCCCACCCAGGCTGAAACCTGGCTGCTGGCGCCCGTTTCTGCTCCCGCTTTTTCTTTGTCCGACCTGACGGGCGAAGTTCACACTCTGATGGCATTTCGAGGCAAGCCGGTCTTGCTTAATTTCTGGGCTATCGGCTCAGCCGCCTGCCGGGAAAACTTGAACACTTTCAACCAGGCTCACAAACGCTGGGCGGATCAGGGACTCCAACTGCTCGCAGTGAACCTGGACGATTCTGCCGACGCTGAGAAGCTTCGAGCCGAGCTGTGGCAGCGCCATTATTCGTTCCTAATCCTTCGCGGCTCGGATGATGTGGCCGGCATTTACAACATTCTCTATCGCTACCTGTTTGACCGCCACCGTGACATGAGCCTTCCGGCCTCATTTCTGATTGATGACAAGGGAGACATCGTCAAGGTGTATCAGGGACCGGTGAACCCGGAGCACGTCGAAGAAGATTACCGTCAAAGCCCCCGGAGCAATGCCGAGCGCTTGGCCAAAGCCTTGCCTTTTCCAGGAGTGAGCGGCAGCCTGGAGTTCCCACGCAACTACCTCAACTACGGTTCGGTTTATTTCCAGCGGGGCTACTACGATCAGTCTGAAGCCTCGTTCCGCCTGGCCTTGCGTGATGATCCGTCGAGTGCCGAAGCTCTTTATGGCCTGGGAAGCGTCTACTTGAAGCAGGATAGGACTCACGAAGCGCGGGAGAGCTTCGAGCGTGCGGTCAAGCTGCAGGCCAGCTATCCGGACACTCTGGCGAATGCCTGGAACAATCTGGGTCTACTCGCCACGCGTGAAGGAAAAACCGCCGAGGCGATCCCATATTTTCAGGAGGCCCTTCGGCTCAACCCCGATCATCTGGTGGCCCTCGACAATTTAGGGAACGCTTACCGCCAGCAGAAGAATTGGGACGAAGCCCGAAAGGCACTGGACCGAGCGCTGAAAGTCAACCCTGAAGATCCGGAGGCAAATTACAGCCTGGGCATGGTCTTTGCGCAGACTGATGACAGCGAGCGGGCCTACCAATATCTCCAGAGGGCGTTAAAGGCCCGTCCCGGCTATCCCGAAGCGCTGAACAACCTGGGCGTGCTTTACCTTCGCACCCGTCGTAGAGACGAAGCGGTGGCAAGCTTCGAAGAGTGCATCCGGGTTGCGCCCGCGTTCGACCAGTCCTACCTGAACCTGGCTCGGGTTTACGCCCTGGAGGGCACACCCGGCAAGGCCCGGACCGTCCTGCTCGAACTTCTCCGACAGCATCCCGATCATCCACAGGCAGGCAAGATGATCGAGGACCTACCAAAATGAAAGCCCGAGACTGCGCGATGTTCGCGCACGTTTCAGTTCGCCCGCGGCGGGATGCCCGAGTGTGCTATCCGTTGGCTCGCGCTACTAAAGCAATCGCCAGGCAGTAAAACACGAACATAAGGAACAGGTAAACGTATGCCTTGTTACCCGCGCCCTCAAATTCCTTCCATGCCAGAACCCCCCAGAGGGCTGCAACCATGGGTGCGGACTGTCCGATCGCGTAGGAAATGGCGACACCCGTGAAACTGGCGGCAACCAGATTGAATACCATGCCCGTACCCCAGATTACGCCGCCCAGAATTCCAAGAATGTGCCCTGAGGCGGGCCCGCGGAAGTAATCGGCAAAGTTCACCGGTTCTCCCACTAAAGGCTTCTTCATGAAGTAGACATTCCAAATCGAACACGAGAGAAGCGCCCCAAGCGTCAGGAAAACCGCTGTGCTGTAGGGACCGAGCGTGTGGCCTGTCGTCATGGCGTGCGCGACAAAGGGAGCCCACAGGCCCATGAGCACGCCCGAAACGATGCAGGTGACGATGCTCTTTTTCGAAACAGAGCGCCCTGCGCTGGCGAGGCTGCCATACGCTTTGCCATCCAAAACCACGGCAACGAGGGCGCAAACAACGCCTGCCGCCAGCAGAACCGCATTCCCCCGGGGCTGGAGCGCGTAGCTGGAAATGACTCCCACCACCAGCGCGATTCCGATCGAAACCGGGAAAGCGATTGCCAGGCCGGCCATGTCAATCGCAGCCACCAGCAGCAGATTGGCAAGGTTGAAGATCGCGCCGCCGATCAGGGTAGAAACGACGTTTGATGCATCGGCCGCGTGTATGTTGTTTATCATGCTGGACGCGTCGTTGCCGGTGCTACCCATGGTGTGCCCCAGGACCAGGGAGATCAGGAAGATGCCGACCGCGTAATCCCAGTAAAACAACTCAAAGCGGTAATTCTTTACGCCCTTGAAGGTATTGGCCCAGGATCCCCAGCAAACAGCGCTCGTAATCATCATCAACAGCGCGACAGTCAAGCTATGCGGTGTGAACATCGGTTCTCCTTGAACAGCTTATCTCGTGCTGATCGGGGAATGGCGCTGAGGCAATTCCCCGTGAGCACGGCCGTACATCGCCGAACATCCACGTGTTACGAATTCTGGAAAGAAATACTGCCACGCTGCTTAGTTCTTCTTTGGTGTGGGAGCTGTCAGCAACTCGACAAACATCTTGTAGAACTTTTCAGTGTCCACGTCCACCTGTATCTCGACCGGCCGCACTTCGAGCTTGGGTTTGTCCTGCTCCGTCCAGGTCAGAATGTTCCCGTAGCCCGCGCCGCGATCCAGGTCAACATCCATCAAGCGTGTTTCCTTTTTTGTGATCACGCTCGGATCAAGCCATGCCGCGGCCGTCAGTTCATCCCACAAATAGTTGTACTCGCCATAAAGGCGGGAGTACTGGCCGGCATAACGTGCCGCCGGCGAATCGCCCGCCCTAACCCGGTTGATCAGTTCCTTGGTCAAGCTCGTCTTTACCGAAACGTCCACCGTTGTGCAGACGATCTTCTTCCACGGGGCCCGCAGAACGATGTGAGCCGCTTCCGGATCGAACCACATATTGAATTCGTGCCGCGGGCGGTTGGCGAACTCCGGATCGGCGGTCTGCGGGTTCAGGCTTGCACCCATGAACACCAATTCCTTGGCCAAACTGGCGAATTCCGCGTCGAGCGAGATGGCAAGAGCCAGGTTCGTCATCGGACCGCCCGCGTAAATGGTGACCTCATGCGGAAACTTACGCACCACGCGTACCATGAAATGCGCCGCATCTTCGTCGGAGGCTTTGGTAATGGGCTTGCCTTCGGGCATTTCTCCCAACTGGTCGGGCGGGTGATAAAACCTCGGAGTCCAGGCGCCCAGCCAGGTTACGGAGCCATATCTTTGTTCCCAGAGTTCGGTCGCTTCCTTGGTCCGGACCAGAGGATATTCGGCTCCCGGCACCACCGGAATGTCGGTTCGCTCGATGATTTCGAGCGTGCGCAAAGTGTGGGCCACTTCCGACTTGAGCCAGGCATCCCCTGTCACTACGGTGATCCCTAGGACTTCGGTCTGCGGGGACTGGATCAGCATGAGGATCGCCTGCTGATCGGTCCCACCCGGACCAGCTGCGTCCTGATCGATGATGATCTTGCGCTTTTGCTGGCCCGGTGCCGCGAGACATGCCACCAGTAAGATTGCCGCCAAAGCCCAGGATCGGCCGAATTGCATCGTTCACCTCAGAAGTCAGGAGCTGCCGGACTGCGTTCGGCCGGGCAGGTGAGGACACCTGCTCCTACGTGGGCTACGGTCGATCTCCTTACTTGCTTCCCGACAAGCGCCCAATGAGCAAATCGAAGAACCGGGCCGAATCCACGTCTACGGCGACTCTGGCATTGGGCACAAATTTATCGCGTAGGACCGGCGATGTCCTCGTACTCGCGAGCGTCGGCGCCGATCCGCGAATCGGCATGTTCAGATCGCCTTGTCTTTCCGCCCCCGGTTTTCGCTTCAAGTCGCCGGTCACCGGACTGTAACCCAAAGTTTCGCCGGCGGTCAGTTCGCCAGCAGTTTCAACATCGATGTAGTATTCCCTGAATGTCAGCAATGACGGGTCAAGAAATCCCGCCACGGCCAGCGAGTCGTGCATATTTGGTCCCACCAGAAAACCCTGCTCGCGGTTGTGGTTGATGGAATTGCGGCCTATCTTTGCCGCTGCCTGGCTGATGGGATTCTGCGCGGCTTCGAGTACACGCACATGCTCTTCGGTAAGAGAGGTTTTGCGCGTGACGTCAAGACCGACCATCGTGATCGGAATGCCCGACTGAAACACGACACGTGCCGCCTCCGGGTCAACGTAAACATTGAACTCGGCCGCCGGCGTGATGTTGCCTCCCGAAAGAGACCCGCCCATCATGACGATGCCTCGCACCATACCCGCGAGTTCTGAATCGAGATTCAGGGCGGTAGCGATATTGGTCAGCGGGCCAATCGGCAGCAACGTCACTTCGCCAGGATACTTGCGGACCACTTGTCGAATAAGTTCCGGGGCGGGCTCGGCGACCGGTTTGGTTGTCGGTTCCGGAAATACCGCTCCACCCAGTCCGTTCTCGCCATGGGCGTAGGCGGCCGTCACCAGACGGCGTAGGAGCGGCCCCTTGGCGCCTGCAGCGACAGGGATGTCGGTGCGGCCGGCTAGTTCCGCCATGCGCAACGCATTCGGCAGCGTCAGTTCGAGCGGTACATTCCCCGCCACCGCAGTGATAGCTTCAATCTTCAACTCGGCCGAGCGCATGGCCAGCAACAATGCCAGAGCGTCGTCCACCCCGGGGTCGGTGTCAATGATCACTCGGAACGGGCCGCGAATAGGGAGGCCTGAGTCCGAGGCTAGTGCTTCGCGGGTAAGTGTGCTCGCCGCCAAAGCGGCCGCAGAGGAGGTCACAAACTCGCGCCGCGTCATCCGAAAAGGCTGTTTCGATTTCATGTTGGGGTCCTTGAACCAAGTCGGCGTTGCGCCGGGACAGCGTCGCTACGGTTTCGTCCGCGCTGGCTGAGTCATCAACTTAACGTAGAGATCGTACAGCTTCTTTGTGTCCACATCGAATTGCACCGTCGCTTTCCGTTCATAGGGAGGAAGCGCCGTCCCCGGCTCCCAAAAGAGAGTTTCGCCGTAGCTTGGTCCATGATCAACATCGATATCCACGTAAAGTTCCTTCTCTCCAGTAATTATCGAGGGATCGATCATGGCAGCGGCCGAGAGCTCATCCCACATAAAACTTTCCACGGAATATGCGGTGAGATAGCGCGCCACGGGTGTATCCGCTTTGGCGATGGCGGCCTTAAGCTCTGGGTTGACTGTGGTCTTAACCGAAATGTCGATGGGCGTGATGGTGATTTTCTTCCAGGGCGCGCGCATTGCGATACGTACGGCCTCAGGATCGAACCACCAGTTAAACTCCCGGCGTCCGTCAATGCCATTGATCCCGCCATTGTTGGCGTACATACCGCTTCCCATCAGGACAAGCCCCTTCGCCAGCGTTGCCACCTCGGTATCCAGGCGCAGGGCCAGCGCGATGTTGGTGAGAGGACCGCCAGCCCATATCACCACTTCGCCGGGATACTGGTGCACCATACGGACGATAAAATGCGCCGCGCTTTCATCCAATGGCGTGGTGTGGGGAGTACCCTCAACCAGTGAGGGAACTACATCCGGGTCGTGATACCCGGCGCGGAAGGCGGGCGGAGTATTTTTCGGACGATTGGAGAAATCGCTCCAGCACCCTTTGTAGCGGAACTTGCCGTATAGAGCTTCCCAGCCCTCACTCTCTTCTTTGGAATTAAGCAGTGGGAACTCAGCGCCTTGGACGACTGGAACGTCAGTCCGGCCGGCAATTTCCAGCAGTCGCAACGTGCGCTGGGTTTCCTCTTTCACCCACTGATCGCCGCTGACCGTTGTGATGCCCAGCACGTCAAATTTGTCCGATTGCAGAAAAATCAGGATGGACTGCATGTCGGTTGTAGCCGGCCCGCGTGCGTCCTGATCGACGATGACTTTAATCTTTTGCGCGCACAGTCGGCTTGCCGCGGTCAACAACAAACAAGCGGTCAGCAGAACAACGAAGCTTCGTGGCTTCATTACGAGACCCTCGTGGGTTTCTTGACCTTGCCTCACAGGATTTGCTGGAAGACAGCCCTGATTTTCCACTGACCCGGTCTGGAAGGACTCTGCATTGTAATGCCTTGGGCGCGTCCCAGAGAAATCGCTTTCTTGGTAGCGGCTCAGTTTGGAATCGTGACTATTAACAGGTGAGTCCTCCTGAGCGCAGTAGCGGCTTCGCGAAGCGAAGCCGCTACGGAGTCGAAGCATCTCTACCCTCCGAAATGCGCTCGCAAGAATGCGGAGTTAGGCCCTGGCTGAATTTGCCGCTAATTCAGCCACTACCGGATTTAAGGTAGTGTCTGAAATGTGCGTTGACGCTGCTATTGAAAGCGAAGCGGCCCTGGTGGTTTTCGAGACTGCTTCGCATGAAGTAAGGAACCTAGTCTCGTTGTTGGCGTTGAGCTTTCATCTCCGCAATGAGTTTTTTCGATGGTTCTGGCAACTCAGACGCCTCTTGTTTTGTGTTGGTTCAGCCTGAAATGGAAAGAGGGCGCTCTCCGTTAGTGAGTATTCCGCCCTTCGGGCGGGGGTTTTCAAGGCATCGATACGACCACCAGGCTATCCCTGAGCATGGTTGCGTCCCGCAGAGCCCGCTTCCGTTTCGCCCGGCCAGATCATTGTAGCTCCACCACGTCCATCCGTCTCAACTTCCGGTTTGCCCGTCATCCGGAAGGAATCAGCCGGGGTGGCGCGCAGCGGCGTCCGCTGCAACCCGGTTTTAGACCGCGCGTGTCATTACCGCTACCCGAGCCCTTATCCCGACTGATGCCGATGACACCATGTTTCAAAGGCTCCCGGAGGAAGAAGATCAACTGCTCGACGCCTTAACGAGCTCATCTACACGCTTCGTCAGCCTGCCGAGCGGCGCAAACCCCATCGCGAGATTCTCCACAGGTCGCCCGACTCAGTCGCCGCAAACAGTACCGGGTAGCCATCCGCGACGGCCGCTGCGCGGCCGAAGGTCGCGCGGGTGGTTTCTGCCATGAGCTCGGAGCGGAAGACAGTTCTGAACTCACCAAGGGCGAAACCGAATTTCTCAATCACGGGTTCGGCGGTTGCGAAGTCCGAGATGTTCCGGCCATGGATGAACTCCTGCGCCAAGAGGGCCTCCATGAACAGGATGAGGCGGTCAGGAATCAGGTAGTTCGCGGTGTTCAGGACCCGGCAGGGCACCTCACTATCGAGATAGTCGCCCTCTCCGATCACGTCGGCAAAGTACGACTCGCTGAAGGTGACGTCGGTGAGCTGCGAAATGCGCTCGCAGATGGGCCGTTTTCCATCGGAAAAGGCCTTCGAAGTGGAGACCTTCGGGACAAACAATCCGCCGGGTAACACATCGAATCTGACTCGAGCGTCGGTGCGGTAGCGCTCGTACAGCTTCTTGATCACGGTGCCGAATCCGAAGCACCACCCGCAGTGCGGGTCCATGACGTATAGCAGCGTCGTCTTCTGCCTCTCGTTGCGGTCTACCATTACGCTTGCCCTTCGATCTTGGGTTTCATGGGTACTTGGAAGCGGTCTAACGCCTTGGTTCAGGCGCACGGCGCTGCAACCGAGGTTAGACCGCATAGCTTTCGGGCTAGAACATAGTATTGCTATTGGCTGATTTTTCTGGGATTGCCGTGGTCACGTCCCAGTGTTCCACGATCTTCCCATTCTCAAGCCGGAAGATGTCAATCGCCGCAGTCCCCAGATCTTTTTCGTGTTGCTTGATATATACGTGGGTAACAACTAAATCCCCTTCAGCAATGATGCGCTTGATATCTGTGCGCAGAGAAGGGCAAGCCTCGATCCAGGCCTTTACAGCATCTATAAACGCCCGCGGCCCGTCGCCGAAGTTAGGATTGTGCTGCTTGTACATGTGGCCGACGTAGCGAGACACCGCCTCATCCGGGCGCTTTTGATTGAATGCGGTGTCGTAGAAGGCCGTTACGGTGGCTTTGTTCTGTTGGATGTCGCCGCTCATAGACTCCTCCTGTTGTGAAAGGAATGAAATGTGGTCTGAACAGATGGGGCGATGCCACGGGTGAGTCCGTCCTCGCTGCTGGAAAGCCGCGGCTCCGTTCTCGAAGAACTCCTTCTGCCAGCGGTAGAACACCGTCGGCTGGAGCCCCAGCTCGTCACACAGATCCGAGATCGGTACCCCTTCCACCAAATGCCTCCTCAGAGTGGCGACCTTCTCTTCCGGCGTGTAGTGCTTCCTTTGCTTCTTCATGTGTTCGCTCCGTTATCTTAACGGATGAACGCTTTCTCCATTTCCAGCTGAGGCAGGACAGTTTACGAAGACTCTCGCGGAACTGGTTGTAATCTTGAACAATAGTATCCCGATCGGCATTCGTTGTCGGGGGAGTTAACGGACATGCACTGCGAAACGCGACAGTGAGCAGGGCGGCGACGATGTTGATCTCATTCATATTTTTATCTCCGCTGAGGTTTGGGTACAAAGGCCCAAACGGGACTTTGGGCCTTGGCAGTGTGTTTGACTAGCGGAGTGTTCTGGTTTGGTGTGTTTTTTGGGTGACCGCTTCTACGCCTGCCGAATCCATTGTAGCGCCGAACCCGGGTGGGAGCGCAGGTTTCAGCAGGCCACGCTGCCCCTTCTGCCCTTCCTAGGCCCGCTGCAGTCTGATTATCAAATGTTTGCTCTCAGTGGTCTTGCCGTCCGCGTCTCAGCCCGTCGAGGGCATCCATTTCAGCCACTACCGGGCGTAAGGTAATGGGTCAGACTGACCCACTACCGGACTTAACGTCCGATTGCGGACCTTAGCTTTGACGACTAGAATTGCAGTTCGAGTTAAACTGCTGAACCTGTTTTCTGTTTGATTTTGCGCTCGTACTATGGGGCGTTTTCGCGTGACCGGAGATCAATCCCGATATAGCGCAACTGGTATCGCAACCTCCATCCTGGCGCTGATCGTTCTTTCCACTCCTTTCCTGGCCCAGGGACAATGTCAGCCAATTGCCGATTCGGCCAAATTGGCGGCTTCCAAAATGCCAACTTCCGCCGCGCAACCGGAGTTTTTCGATGAACCTGCATTTACCGTTGCGGGTGTTACCGACACCACAAACCTCGGCGGGCATGGTTCAAATACGGTTGTGCGAACTAAAGAAGCGCTTGCCAAGGACGTCGTTTCGCTGGGCGCTGCCCCGGTGACCAAGGAATCCGCGATCAAGGAATCGCCCCAAAGCCCAGCCCAAATAGAAGAGAAGCAGGGTAATCCTCTCCAGGCCGTTCATGAATACCAGCGCGCGGCAGAAACGAATCCCAGCGAGTCCAATTTCTTCGACTGGGGAGCCGAGCTCCTGGTGCATCACGCGGTCGAGCCAGCCATCGAAGTCTTCTCCAAGGGCCATCGCCTGTTCCCGGATTCCGCACGGATGTTGGTCGGACTGGGCGTTGCCTGGTACGCCCGCGGTTCCTACGAGCAGGCTGCCCTGCGTCTGTGCGAAGCCTCGGACCTGAATCCCGGCGACCCGAACCCTTACCTCTTCCTGGGCAAGATTCAAAGCGTGGAGACCACACAATCAGAAGGTCTGGTGGAGCGACTGCAACGATTCGCCAGGCTGCAACCTGAAAATGCCCTGGCCAATTACTACTATGCGCTCAGTCTCTGGAAGCAGCGGAAAAACCTGGACGACACCCAAACTCTGGTGCAAGTGGAATCCCTGCTGCAGAAGTCGGTCCGCCTCGCTCCCAAGCTTGGCCTCGGATATCTGCAATTGGGTATTCTGTCTTCCGATCGGAAGGATTTTCCCCAGGCAATCTCCTACTATCAAAAAGCCATCGATGCCAGTCCCAGGCTGGAAGACGCCCACTATCGCCTGGCGCAGGCCTACCGGCGGATCGGAGAACAATCGAAAGCGCAACAAGAGCTCCAGCTCTACGATCAGCTATCAAAGCAAACAGCCGAAGAAGTTGAGCGAGAGCGGCATGAGGTTCAGCAGTTCGTATACACGTTGCGGAGCCCAGCCTCTGCCTCGAAGCCGCAATAGGTTTGGATCGTTGCCTCGAGATCCAGCGCGGGAAATCCGAAAGAAAATCGTCGAAATTGCGTCGCAACTACCGATATTTCGGCACTTCGCGGAACAAAAACCGAGCGCGAAAATCCGTTTCTTACAGCTATACCACTTAACTTATTGCGTGCGTTATGCTTGCGCGACTTTTTGCAAGTGTTCCATGTGGAACATTTCGTCGATTTGCGGAACCATTTCCCGGCGCGGCAAACAAGCGTCGAGATTTCAATGGCCGCCGGCAGGCGTGCTTGCACTCATCAAATTCACAAACATACGGTCGAATTTGTCGTTGTCCAAATCCGCCTGGATCTCAACCGGCTGCGCCGCAATTTTCGGCTTGTCCTTCTCAGCCCACGTGAGCGTATTCCCATAGCCCGCTCCCCGGTCCAGGTCCACGCTCATGTAACGAGTCTCGCGCTTGGTGATTAGGGACGGATCGATCCATGCGGCCGCGGCAAGCTCGTCCCACATATATTCGCCGCCTTGGCCGGTGCGGAAGAAGCGCGCAACGTATCGTGCCAAAGGCGTGCCACTTGCTTCGATTTGCTTGATCATCGCGGGCGTCAGCCGAGTCTTGATTGAAATATCCACCGGCGTGCAGACAATCTTCTTCCACGGCGCGCGCAATACAATATGTGCCGCCTCAGGATCAAACCAGAAATTGAATTCGTGACGCGGGTTGCTCACGAACTCTGCATCGTTGGTCTGCGGACCCAGGCTTCCGCCCATGAAAACCAGTTGCTCTGCCAGTGCTGGGAACTGCGGATCGATGGAGATCGCAAGCGCCAGGTTGGTCATGGGGCCGCCTTCGTAAATCGTCACCTGGTGCGGGAATTGATGAACTTTCCGGATCAGGAAATGGGCGGCGTCTTCATCGGCCGGTTTGGTGGTCGGTTGCCCTTCTGGGAGCGTCGGGATGACGTACGGGTCGTGCCACCAGCGCTCGTCCCACGCACCCGCAAAGGCCACTTTTCCATACCGCTGCTGCCACATCTCAGCTTCTTCGCGCCGCCGAACCAGAGGGAAGACCGCCCCCGGCACCACCGGAATATCAGTGCGACCGATGATTTCGAGCAGGCGCAAGGCGTGGGCCACTTCTTCGTCCCGCCACTGGTTCCCGCTCACCACCGTGATCCCCAGGACCTCAACCTGCGGAGACTGGATCAGGGTGAGCAGGGTCTGCATGTTGCTGCCCCCGGGCCCTGAACAGTCCTGGTTGATAATCACCTTGCGCCGCTCCTGGGCTCCGGCGAAGACGCTCCCCAGCAGCACGCATGTGACCGCCAGGCAGAATTTGCCGTATTTCATCATTGGCCTCTCAGGTTGAGGAGACTACCGCGCGGGTGGCTGACTGCGTGCCGGTCGGGTCATTAGTCCGACATAGAGCTTGTAAAATTTCTCCGCATCAATATCGAATTGAACATTGGCCAGCCGCAAGTAAGGCGGAACCTTGGCCGTGGAATTCCAGAAGATCGTCTTGCCGTAACTGGCTCCGTGATCCACATCGATGTCCATGTAAAGCTGCTTCTGCCCGGTGATGATGAAAGGATCGATCAGCGCCGCCCCTGCAATCTCATCCCACATGTAGCCCGGCAAAGAATACTTGTCCAGATATTGCGTGACCGGAGTGTTCGCCTTGGAAATGACTGCTTTCATTTCCGTGGTAAAGCGGGTCTTGACCGAAATATCAATCGGAGTGATGGTGACTTTCTTCCAGGGCGCGCGCAAGACAATACGTGTGGCTTCGGCATCGAACCACCAGTTGAATTCGCGGCGGGCGTCAAGGGCGCCGGGATCGATCGCGCCCTGGTCGGCGTACAGCCCGCCACCCATCATGACGAATTCCTTGGCCAGTGTGGCCACTTCGGGATCGAGCTTCAGCGCCAGGGCAAAATTGGTCAACGGTCCGCCCGCCCAAAGAACGACCTCACCCGGATACTTGTGTACCATCCTCACGATGAATTCCGCCGCAGTACCGGGAGCAGCTTGAGTATGAGGCACTCCTTCCTTCATGGGAGGAACAGCGTCGGGCGCGTGATAGGGCTCGTCGTAGATGGTGGAGCGGTTAGCCTCGAAGCGCTCAGTCCAGCATCCCTTGTATTCCAGCTTGCCGTACATAGCTTCCCAGCGCTCGGTTTCTTCCTTGGAGTTAAGCAGAGGATTCTCCGCGCCCATAATCACGGGGACGTCGGTGCGACCGGCGATTTCCAGCATGCGCAGGGTGTGCTGGGTCTCTTCTTTCACCCACTGGTCGCCGCTGACGGTGGTGATGCCGAGCACATCAAATTTGTCCGATTGCAAGAATACGAGAAGAGCCTGCTGATCGCTGGTGCCGGGGCCGCGCGCATCCTGGTCGACGATGACTTTGATTTTCTGGGCAGAAGCGACGGTTGCGAGGGCGAGAGAGAGCAGGAAGGCAAGAGCCAGTCTGTTCGCACACCGGGTCATCGTTCATCTCCGTTGTCACCAAGAATCGTAACAGCAGGTTCCGCGAGCCCAGAAGCCCTGGGAATGACATGGACTGGAGCAGGCGGCAAGATCGAAGCCATGCCCTTCCCCGTGAGAGTTCTTCGGCGCCGCCTCTGACGGGCGAGGACGCCGGTCGCTCCACTGTGATTCAAAGGGCGCGGCGGGAAGCCGCGCCCTTTTCTTAGATCGACGCACGCCTATGTAGTTTCCGCAAGCTTCTAGAAGCGCAGCTTGAGGGCAAACTGAACCAGGCGCGGGTTGTTGACCGTCTCTGTAATCGTGCCAAAATTCGATGCAGCTTTGTCCGCGACGGGCACGAAGAATTGGGGATGGTTAAACAGATTGAAGAACTCAGCCCGGAATTCCATCTCCATACCCTCCCGGAACGGCAACAGGAAGTGCTTGTTCACTGAAAAATCGGTGTTCACAAAGCCAGGACCGTAGAGCGGAGCACGGTCGGCGTTTCCAAGCTCTCCATTTGGGGGATCGACAAAACAACTCGTATCAAAAAACTTCTGCACGGTGTGGTTGCTGAGCCGGCCGTTACAAACCTGGTTGGGGCGGACGAAATTGGTCGTGTTGTTCGTAAAGTTTACGCCGGAGTTGTTGTTGCTCGTGACGATGAAAACTGGAAATCCTGAAGTGATTTTTTCAATCAAGTTGGCCTGCCAACCTCCCAAGACCGCATTGATCGGTCCACTCCAGTTGCTGCCGAACTGCCGGCCTTTGCCGAAGGGCAGATCGTAAATCACGCTGGCCGTGAAGTTGTGATTGAGGTGGATTTGAGACAAAGCCCAATCCGCTTTCGCGGTGCCCGGCAGGGGATAATATGTCGCACCCGTGCCCGTACCTAAGCCATCCGAGAACCCGCTGTCGAAAGCTCGGGAGTGGGTATAGCCCACGAGGGCGTAAAGACCGTGCCGGATGTTCTTTGTCTCGGCCTTGACCTGAAGGGAATCGTATCGAGCCGAACCGATGTCATTGATATTCTGAATATTTCCGAACTGCGTATACCGTGGTGTGTTACCGAGGCCACAGCCAAAAGTGTACCCAGCAACGAAGTTGGGGCTGGTGGGGTCGCACGCACTGGGGGATGTCGTGTTTAGGTTCATCTGGTCGACCAGAACGTGGGTACTGCGGGAACCCGCATACCCAACGGTTAGCACTACATCGCCGGGCACCTGGCGTTCGATGTTCAGGTTGTACTGCTGGACTATCCCCTGCTTAAAATCGAGGTTCTGCGAAAAAATGTTCCCACCGAAAGTAGCCGGATCGGTCGGCTGCGTAAGAAGGGGGAAACCGTCCGTCATGGTCCTACCGGTTCCGAATGGAACCGCCACGCCATTATTAAAACAGGCGGAGTTTGCGCCGCTCGGGGCAAGCATGGTCGGGCAGCCTCCGAAGGAGAAACCAAAAAACGCAGATTCCTGGAAGAATGGCGGGTTTTCCCACAGCCCCTGTCCGCCCTGGTTCCAGGAAGAATCATGAAAAATCCCATATGCCGCCCGGACCGCTGTCTTAGCGCTGCCGAAGGGCTTCCAGGCCAGGCCGATGCGAGGCTCGAAAGCGGTCTTGTCCATTTCGACGCCGACCCGCGAGTCGGAGCCTTGGCCTGGAATGAGAAATTTGCCGGTTGCAAAATCAAAGTTCGCCTGACGGTTCTGGGCCTCGGTGATGGGCGTTACCAGAGCCCAAGCCAGTCCGAGGTTCACCGTCAAGTTGCTCGTCACCCGCCAATCATCCTGAACGTACGGGCGAAACAGTTTCCAGCGGCGGCCGGTTGTGGCGCCCTTAAAGGTCTGATCATGGAAAGCCAAGTCAGGCAGGCCCAGGAGGAAATCGGCCATGTTATCGCCACCGGCAGCAAAGGGCGGTCCACTGTCAAGAGTCCACAGACTGGTAAAGACCCAGAACCCGTCCTGAAAGGCATTGGTTGCGACGTTCATCTGGTTGGCACGGAGGTCGCCGCCGACCTTGATGTCGTGCTTGCCGCGAATCATGTCGAACGAATCGGAGATGTGGAAAATGTTGGTTCCGCCCTGAAAGGGAGCGAATCCGCGATCGCCGAGGTTCCAGTAACCGCCGCCTACAAGGGTCGAAGTTAATCCGCAACTGATGCCGGTGCACGTGGGCGGATTTGAGGAAGTGCAGCCCAGGTTTGCGTTCTTGATACCAAGCTGCTGCGATATGCAGGAACCGCTCCCGAAAGAGCGGATATGGTTGAAAATGCGGTTGTAGCCAAAGCTGATCTGATTGATGCTGTTGCCGGAGAAGATGTGGGTTTCAGATATCGACGCGTTGCGGCCGTGGTTGTCGATATTCTGAGTGCTCGCAAAGGCATCTGGCTCGGCAAACGTCGGCGATCCGCCAGGGAGAAACACGGTCGCCTGATCGTAGCTGAAGCGGGCAAACAATGAATCCTTGCTGGAAAAGCTGTGGTCCACGCGAACGTCGAACGACGCTTCGTTGAGTCTCTTCACTGGAGCGTTCACGTAGTTTCCCCCGCTATTGCCACTCAAGTTGGGCAGCGGATAAAAGTTAATCATTTGCGCAGCCGCAGAGTTGATCAAACCGGCGGGAATCTTGTCGCAGTCCGCACCCGCCACTTGGCTTCCATCCGGATTTACCGCCGTGGGGTCGCCCGCGCCGTCGCATTGGAAGCGGTCTCGAGTTCCGTCAAGCCGCGTGGTGTAAGGGTTGAAAAGTGCTGTTACACCAGTAAAATCACCCGTCCGCATCGCAGCGGTGGGCACAAAGCCCCCGAAAAAGTTCTCTCCCACCCGGCGCCTGGTGGCCTGGTAATCGAGGAAGAAGAAAGTCTTGTCCTTCTTGATGGGGCCCCCCAGTGCGCCTCCAAACTGATTCAGATTGAATTTCTCCGTTGTCGCAGCGAAAAAGCTCTTGGCGTCCAGGGAGGTATTGCGCAAGAACTCAAACAAGGACCCATGAAATCCGTTCGACCCCGATTTTGTCGTCAGGAGCACGGTCGGGCCTGCGCGAGTCCCATATTGTGCCGAGTAGTTGTAGGTCAGAACTTTGAATTCCTGGATGGCGTCGATCGAAGGCAAAATCGCTATGCCCCCGGCCGTCAGTTCGTTATTGTCATTCCCGTCCAGCAGCCAATCGGTGCTGCTGACCCGTGATCCTCCCACTGAGAGCGAAAAAGACCCACGAGTCGAGACTTCGCTGCTGCCGCCGCCGTTGAAAAAGCTGTGCGGGTTAGTTTCCTGGGTTGTGCCCGGCGTCAGCGTGGCCAACTGAACGAAGTCGCGACCGTTTAACGGGAGCTGGGCGACTTGCTGGGAGGTGATCACCTGGCCCAGAGTAGGAGTCGTTGTCTCGACCGCGACTTCGGTCGCGCTGACTTCAACCGTCGATGTGACCGAAGCGGGCGTTAGCGTAAAGTCCAGTTCGCGATGCTCATCCACCTGCAGCCGAAGGTCTTTCTGTTCGGCCGCCGCAAAGCCCTGCGATTCGACGCGAATCGTGTAGGTCCCGATGGGCAGCAAAGGTATGAGGTAATGTCCAGTGTCGTCGGTTCTAGACTCCCGACTGACACCGGTGCCTTGCGCGGTGGCCTTTACATTCGCACCCGACACCACGGACCCTGTCTTGTCCGAAACCGTGCCGAGAAAGCTCCCAGTCGCCTGGCCATATAGAAGTGGACAGATGGGAAATACAAGTGAACAGAACAAAACGAGCAATATCTTTTTAGTCATCAGTCTCCCCCTCGGCGATCCCGCATCAATCAGCGCCACGGTCCGTCGCTTCCCCACGAAGCTTCCGGAAATCTTCATCTCCACGCGACTATGCACCCGGACGATAAGTCTTTTCAAGACTTTTATGTCCAAGCTTCAAGAGCTTCAGCAATTTAGTGATCTCGGCAGTACGGTGTCGTCGCGGACAATTGATCAGCTGGGATTTCCGATTTCCCACTTACAATCTGTAGCGCAAAACGATACTTCCATTCACCCTCAAGTGTCAACCCACTACCCGCCGAGGGTGACGTCAAGCTGCTTGTGTAAATAGGTTGAGGGTGCGGGTTTTCCATTCCAGGTTGAATCTCTGGAAGATGGAGTAGATGATGCGATCGACGCTTTCGACGTTGACAAAGCAAA
>JACXTT010006449.1_pt1 | contig 16714 bp, 15 predicted proteins | sample 9270951 | NCBI WGS metagenome assembly JACXTT01 (sample SAMN15532306, study PRJNA645909) | rock metagenome | isolation source: weathered quartz diorite | place: Puerto Rico | collected 2017-06-21 | reverse complement strand
GAGTTCGGCCAGGAGCCGCGCGATGCGCCCGGCGTCGTTCGCCGCGTAGCGAGCCGAGTAGAGCCCGGGCGCTCCGCCCAGGGCCTCGACCTCGAGGCCCGAGTCGTCGCCGAGCGCGGGCAGCGCGGTCGCCGCGGCGACGGCCCTCGCCTTATGGAGCGCGTTCTCCGCGTAGGAGCTTCCCGTCTCTTCGGGGCTGGGCACCCCGGGGAAGGCGGCGAGCGAGACCGCCTCGATCGGCCCCCACTCCTCCAGCAGCACGCGCAGCTCGTCGACCTTGCCGGGATTGCCGGTGGCCAGCACGAGTCGGGGCGGGATCATCGCCGCGCGTCGAGGACGACGCCCGCTTCGCGGAGGGTCGCGCGCTGGAGAGCGGTGAGCGCGCGGACCCCGTCGCCTGCCGCCGCGAGCAGCCGCTCGAGGTGCCGTGCGGTGAAGGGCGCCCCCTCCGCCGTCCCCTGCACCTCGACGTAGCGGCCGGCGCCGGTCATGACGACGTTCAGGTCCACCTCCGCGCGGCTGTCCTCCGCATAGGCGAGATCGAGGAGCACCCGCCCGCCGACCAAGCCCGCGCTCACCGCGGCGACGGTCCCGGTGAGCGGCAGGCGGCGGAGCTCGCCGGCCGCTCGCAGCCGCTCGAGGGCGAGGACCAGGGCCACGAAGCCGCCTGTGATCGACGCGGTCCGCGTCCCGCCGTCCGCCTGGAGCACGTCGCAATCGATCAGGATCGAGCGCTCGCCGAGCACCGTCATGTCGACGACCGCGCGGAGGCTCCGCCCGACCAGGCGCTGGATCTCGTGCGTGCGCCCGCCGGGGCCGCGCCGCTCGCGCTCGATGCGCTCGCCCGAGCTGCGTGGCAGCATCGCGTATTCCGCCGTGACCCAGCCCTGGCCCTGCCCGCGGAGGAAGGGCGGGACGCTCTCCTGGACGGTCGCCGTGCACACCACCCGGGTGGCGCCCATCTCGATCAGGACCGACCCCTCGGCCGGCGGGAGGAAGCCCGGGACGAGCCGCACCGGCCGGAGCTCCCCGGCCCGGCGACCGTCGGCGCGGCGCCCGCCACCGCGACCCTCAACCATTTTGCGCATCCGACCGATATAGCAGCCGACGACGTCCCGGCATGGCGGAGCGCATAGCACGCGCCCGCAGGGAGGACCACGTTGATTGAGGCTCGGGGGAGCGGCTGTTAATTTTTTAGCAGTCTGCCGATAGAGACGTCGTGAGTACGGCCAACGGCACGCCTGAGGGGCACCCCTTTCTGATCGGGGAGCACCCCCTCATCCAGAAGATCGGGCTGCTCGTGAAGAAGGTCGCCGCCACCGAGGCGACGATCCTCATCATGGGCGAGAGCGGCACCGGCAAGGAGCTGGTCGCGCGCGCCATCCACGCCTCGAGCCCGCGCGCCGATCGTCCCTTCATCCCGGTCAACTGCGGCGCCATCCCCGCCGAGCTGCTCGAGTCCGAGATGTTCGGTCACGAGCGCGGCGCTTTCACCGGCGCCATCGGCCAGCGCGCCGGCATGTTCCAGCTGGCCAACGGGGGGACGATCTTCCTCGACGAGGTGGGCGAGATGAGCCCCACCCTGCAGGTGAAGCTCCTGCGCGTCCTCCAGGACCGCGAGGTGCGACCGGTCGGCGCCGACCGCGTGCTCAAGGTCGACGTGCGAGTGATCGCCGCCTCCAACAAGGAGCTGGCCAACGAGGTCGAGACCGGAAACTTCCGCGAGGATCTCTTCTACCGCCTCCAGGTCATTCCCATCGTCATGCCGCCGCTGCGCGAGCGGCGCTCGGACATCCCGCTCCTGGTGCGCCACTTCCTCGACAAGCACAACCGCAAGCGCCCGGGGCGGCCCGCCGAGCTCGCCGAGGAGGCGATGGTCCACCTCTGGGAGTACGACTGGCCGGGCAACGTCCGCGAGCTGGAGAACCTGCTCGAGCGCCTGGTGATCCTCTCCGAGGACGGCCGCATCGCGGTCGAGCACCTGCCGCCGAGCCTCCGCTCGTTCATCTCCGAGAAGAAGATTCCGCGCCCGTCGCTCGGCGAGGACGGCCTCGACCTGAACAGCGCGGTCGAGGAGTTCGAGAACCGGCTGATCGAGGAGGCGCTCCGGCGCACCAAGGGGAACAAGCAGGCCGCGGCGCGGCTCCTGGGCCTCAAGCGAACCACGCTCGTCGCCAAGCTCCGCCGCCGCCGGGGCGACGTCGAGGACGAGGGAGACGAGCCGGAGGTGTCCGAATGACGACCACCACGCAGGCGGCGACCATCCTCGTCGTCGACGACGACGACGGCTGCCGCGAGATCGCCTCCCGCCTGCTCGAGCGTGCCGGCTACCGCACCCGCCGGGCCGAGTCCGGCCCGGCGTGCCTGCGCATCGCCCTCGCCGAGCCGATCGACGTGATCCTCCTCGACGTCATGATGCCCGAGATGGACGGCTTCGCAGTCTGCGAGGCGCTGCGCGCGGCGGGCAAGCGCATCCCGGTGATCCTGCTCACCGCCCGCGACGACATGGACACCCGTCTCGAGGGCATGCACCTCGGGGTGAGCGAGTTCCTCACCAAGCCGATCAACCGGGTCGAGCTCCTCGCCCGGGTGGCCGCGCAGCTCCACATCCTGGAGCTCGGACGTCAGCTCGAGACCGTCGAGGGGAACCTGAAGGCGCTGCGGCACCCCGGCCGGACCGAGCCGCGCTAGCAGTCCCGCGGGATGTTGCGGCAAGCCCCTTACTAAGCTAAATTTCTCCCCGTCGCGCACGGCGCACGATCGAGGGAGGGCCGGGGGGCCATGGCCAAGGAAGACGACGTCCTCATCCAGCTCGCGACCCGCATCCCGAAGGGCCTGCACCGCGAGATCAAGCTGTTCTGCGTGCACCAGAGCATCTCGGTCATGGAGTTCGTGGCCGCCGCCCTGGAAGAGAAGCTGCGCAAGAGCACGGTGCGCGCCGGCCGGCGCACCGCCAGCCGCTAGCGCAGGAACACCGGGCCCAGTCCGCGCGCCACCAGCGCCTCGGCGATCCGGGTCTTCACCGCGATGGTCCGGATCGGCATGTGGGGCACGATCGCCTCGAGCGCCAGGTGCTTGCGCAGCTCCTCGCCCTCGAGCTCGTTCACCAGGAGCCGCCGTGCCCCGTCGATCACGCGCTCGTTGGCGGAGGAGACGAAGACGTTGGTCATGGCCAGGCGGAGCTCGTCGTCCTCCTTCGGGCCGTGCCCGAGCAGCAGCCGGGTGCGGTTCACCACGCTGTCCATGCTGTAGCAGTCGATGATCATGTTGGCGAAGATCTCGAGGTGCTGCTGCTTGTCCTTGAGCGAGGCGAGATCGCGCTCGATCAGCACGCGGGCGATGTAGGCGATCACCCGCTTCGCCACCTCGGCGGCGCGGATCTCGCGCTGCAGGGGGCCGGCGACGGCCGGCGGCCAGGCGGCGCGGTCCCCGACCTCGCGGTCCACCTGCTGGAAGAAGTCGGCGTACGAGAGTCGGCCCTGGCCGATGCGCTTCATCAGCGTGGCCGGGATGATCAGGCGGTTGATCTCGTTGGTGCCCTCGAAGATGCGGTTGATGCGCGAATCGCGGAAGTGGCGCTCGACCGGGTACTCGGCGGTGAAGCCGTAGCCCCCCAGGATCTGCAGCGACTCGTCGGCGACGAAATCGAGCGTCTCGGTGCCGAACACCTTCAGGATGGAGGCCTCGATCGTGTACTCCTCGACCGATTCGCGCACCAGGCGCGCGGTGTAGTCCGCGGCGCTCGGGTCGAGCCGCACCGCGGCCGCGTCCATCAGACCCGCGGTCCGGTAGCTCATGCTGTCGGCGACGTAGATGCGCGTCGCCATGTCGGCGAGCTTCCGCTGGATCATCCCGAAGCTCGCGATCGGGCGGCCGAACTGCCGCCGCTCCTTGGCGTACTGGAGCGCGATCGCGAGGCAATCCTTCGCCGCTCCGCCCGAGCCCGCGCCCAGCTTGAAGCGGCCGATGTTCAGGATGTTGAAGGCGATCTTGTGTCCCTGCCCCACCTGGCCGAGTACCTTGTCCGCGCCGACGCGCGCGTCCTCGAGGATCACCTGCCGCGTCGAGGAGCCCCGGATGCCGAGCTTCTTCTCCTCGGGCCCGGTCGACAGCCCGGCCGTGCCACGCTCGACCAGGAAGGCGGTGAAGTGCTCGCCGCCCACCTTGGCGAAGACGGTGAAGAGATCGGCGAAGCCGGCGTTGGTGATGAACTGCTTGGTGCCGTTCAGGCGGTAGCCGCCGTTCTCGGGCGTCGCCGTGGTGCGGGCCGCGAGCGCGTCGCTCCCCGAGCCCGGCTCGGTGAGCGCGTAGGCCGCGAGCCACTCGCCGGTCGCGAGCCGCGGCAGGTAGAGCTGCTTCTGCGCCTCGGTCCCGTAGTACACGAGCGGCAGCGTCCCGATGCCAGTGTGGGCGCCCCACGAGACGCTGAACGAGGCGCAGAGCGCCCCGTGCTCCGAGACGAGCATCGAGGTCGTCTTGTGCAGCCCGAGCCCGCCGTAGGCCTCCGGGATGTCGACCATGAGCAGGCCGAGCTCGCCCGCGCGCTTGAGGAGCGCCGGCATGACGCCCGCCTCCTTCGCCTCGATCTCGTCCAGACGCGGGAGGACCTCGTCGCGCACGAAGTCCTCCGCGGTCTTGGCGTAGAGCCGGTCGTCGTCGGTGAAGTCGGCGCCGGTGAACTGCGGCACCGCGCCGAGCGGAGCCACCAGCCAGATGGCGCCGGGCACCTCGCCCGTCACCTGCGTCGCGTCGCCCATGTTCCGCTCCTCACCGGTCGGACGCGGCGGGGAGGAGCGCCGCGGGTCAGTGCACGGACAGCGACGGGCCCTCCGGCGCGCCCTCCGACGTCTCGCCGAGAACCCGCTGGCGCAGCCGGCTCGCGTCGATGCCGAGCGCCTCGCAGATGTTCTCGAAGGCGAAGACGTCGCTGCGGTCGTCCGTGCTGAGCCAGCTGAGCGCCTCCCGCCGCAGGTTGAATGCCCGCCCGTGGGTCGCCCGCGCGTTCTTCAGGAACGCCCGGATGCCGTCCTCGAGGACCGCCAGCATGAGCCGGCGCTCGCCGCAGGCTGGCTCGGCCCGCCGGTAGACCGCCTCGTACCGCACGCAGACCTCGCCGTCAAAGCCGGCCATGTCGGTGGACGCATGACCGGTATGGCTGAGCGCGGCGCGCCGGCGCGTGGTCGGCGAGCGGGAAGGCGTCGCCGCCTGAGGCAACGGACCTCGCGCTCCAGCCCCAGCGTGAACCGGCGTCCGACCTGCTCTCCGTGTCGCCATGGCGCGTAACCTGCCCTTGCCCCGATTGCCTAACAATCGGGGAATTCTTGATTTCAGCCCCCAAAATAGGGTGAGGGATCCGAAAACTCCATCGTCCGAAGGTTCGAGGACACCCGGACCGGCGCGCCGGTCAGCTCGCGCACGCGCTCGAGCGAAACTCCGGGCGCGAGCTCGCGCAGGAGGAAGCCGTCGGGCTCGACCGTCATGTACGCCAGATCGGTCACGATGTCCCTCACGCATTCCGGGGCGGTGAGGGGGTAGGTGCACTGGCTGACGAGCTTCGGCTCCCCCGCCCGCGTCGTGTGGTAGGTGACCACCAGCACCCGTGCGCGGCCAGCTGCGAGGTCCATCGCCCCCCCGATCCCGCCCTTCCCGCTCGCGGGCACGTTCCAGTTGGCGAGGTCACCTTTCTCGGAAACCTGGAACGCGCCCAGCACGACGGTCGTGACGCGCCCCCCGCGCGCCATCCCGTGCGCGTAGAGGCTGTCGAAGAACGACGCGCCGGGGAGGAGACTCACTAGCTGTCCGCTCGCGTTGTAGAGGTCGATGTCCTCCGCGCCTTCCTCCACCAGCGGCCCGAAGCCGAGCATGCCGTTCTCCGAGTGCAGGACGATGTCGCGCTCGCCGGTCACGTGGTTCGAGAGCAGCGTCGGCAACCCGAGGCCCAAGTTCACGTACTCGCCGTCCCGGAGGAGGAGAGCCGCGCGGCGAGTCATCAGGTCGGGTGGCAGTCCGCCCAGGTCCGGACGCGGCGCCACGTGGACCGCGCGGCCGTAGCGGCGCGAGAGCGCGCGCACCTCCTCGACGTCGAGCGGATGCTCGGTGCGGACCACGCGGTCGACGTAGATGCCCGGCGTCACCACGCACTCCGGATCGAGCGCCCCGGGGGCGACCACCTCGTCGACCTCGGCGAGCGTCACGCGCCCGCCGGTCGCGAACACGGGATGCAGGTTCCGCGCCCCGCGCCGATAGACCAGGTTCCCGTGGCGGTCGGCGCGATGCGCGCGCACGAAGGCGAAGTCCGCGGTGAGGGCGGTCTCGAGGATGTAGTCGCGGCCTGCGAACGTCCGCCGCTCCTTCCCCTCGGCGACCAGCGTGCCGACGCCGGTCGGCGTGTAGAAGGCCGGGATGCCGGCGCCCCCGGCGCGCACGCGCTCGGCGAGCGTTCCCTGCGGCACCAGCTCGAGCGCGATCTTCCCGGCCTGGATCTGCTCCTCGATCGGCGTCCGCCGCGTCGGATAGGCGGCGAACGACGCGATCACCTTGCGCACCAGCCCGGCCTCGGCCAGGAGCTGCGCCGAGAGCGGCCCCACGCCGGGCGTGTTGAAGATGAGCGTCAGATCGCGCGCGCCGCGCTCGCGCAGCGCGAGCAGCAGGCTGTTCGGCCAGCCCTGCACGACCCCGAAGCCCCCGAAGAGGAGGGTGGCGCCGTCGGCGACGTCGGCCACCGCGGCGGCCGCGCTCGGCGCGACCTTGTCCATGGCGTCGAGCGGCTTCTAGCGCAGGCCGCGCGGGCCCGGCAACGGTTGACCGCCGCGCGGGCGCTCGGCTAGCACCCCCGGCGGTGGACCTGCAGGCGATCCTCGCCGAGCTCAAGCGCTCGACCGACACCTTCGGCCCCTTCATCCGCGCGCAGGCCGAGCGCATCCCGGAGCAGCTCGCGCTGGCCTTCGAGGACGAGACGCTCACCTACGGCGCCTACCAGCGGGCCGTGAACCGCGTCGCCGCCCGGCTCCGCCGCGAGGGCGTGGCGGCCGGGACGCCGGTGGCGATCCTCGCCCCGAACAGCCCGCTCTTCCTGGTCGCGCTCGGCGCGGTCGCGAAGCTCGGCGCGATCGGTGCGCTCATCAACACGCACGTCACCGGCGCCGGGCTGACACACGTGCTGCGCGCGTCGGGGGCGCAGACGGGCGTGTGCGCCGCGCTCGCGCTCCCCGCCCTCGCGACGGTCGCCGGGAGCCATCCGGTGCGCTTTCTCGCCGACGCCCCTCCGGCCACCCGGCTCCCCGAGGGGGTCCGCCCGCTCGAGGGCTGGCACGAGGGTCCCGAGGCGCCCGAGCCCGACATCCCCGACGTCCGGGGCGGGGACGTCTTCCTCTATATATATACCTCCGGGACGACCGGGTACCCGAAGCCGGCCATCGTCCGGCACCTGCGCTTCACCATGGGCGGCATCACGCTCGCCGGGCTCCTCGGCGTCGAGGCGGGCGAGGCGATCTACGCGCCGCTCCCCCTCTACCACGGCGAGAGCCTCTTCGTCGGCTTCGCGCCCGCGTTCCGGAGCGGCGGGACCTTCGTCTCACGCCGCGCCTTCAGCGCGAGCGCGTTCCTCGACGACGTGCGGCGACACCGGGCGGTCGCCTTCGTCTACGTGGGGGAGCTCTGCCGCTATCTCATCCGCCTCCCGGCCACGGCACGCGACCGCGATCACCACCTGCGGGTCGCCGCCGGCGCCGGACTCCGTCCCGACGTCTGGACGGCGTTCCAGGAACGCTTCGGGATCTCGCGCATCATCGAGATGTATGGCGCCACCGAGGGCAACGTGGCGCTCCACAACGCCGACGGGCGCGTCGGCTCGGTCGGCAAGCCGCACGCGATGCTCGAGGACACCGTGCGTCTCGCGCGCTTCGACCTCGCGCGCGGCGAGCTCGCGCGCGGGGCGGACGGCCTCTGCATCCCGTGCGCGCCGGGCGAGGCGGGCGAGCTCCTCGGCCAGGTCGGCGGCACCATGGAGTACGATGGCTACACCGATCGCGCGGCGACGGAACGGAAGCTCGTCCGCGGGGCCTTCGCGCCGGGCGATGCGTGGTTCCGCACCGGCGATCTGCTGCGTCAGGACACGGACGGCTACTACTACTTCGTCGACCGGATCGGCGACACGTTCCGCTGGAAGGGCGAGAACGTCGCCACCCAGGAGGTCGCGGACGTGCTGAACGGCGCCCCCGGGATCAGCGAGGCGAACGTCTACGGCGTCGAGGTGCCGGGTGCGGACGGCCGCGCGGGCATGGCCGCGATCGTGCTCGCGACCGACGCGCGATTCGACGGCGCCGCCCTCTACGCGTACGCCGAGCAGCAGCTCCCCGGCTACGCGCGGCCCGCCTTCGTTCGCCTGGTGCCCGAGATGGACGTGACCGGGACGCTGAAGCAGCGAAAGCTCGCCCTCGCCGCCGAGGGCTACGACCCCGTCCGGGTCGCCGACCCGCTCTTCGTGCGCGACGACGCGGCGCGCAGCTACGTGCCGCTCACTCCCGACGTGCTGGCGGCGGTGACGGGCGGCCGCCGGCGTCTCTGACCAGCCGCGCCGCCTCGCTCCGCAGCGCACCCTTGTCGACCTTGCCGCTGGCTTTCTCGGGCAGCTCGCCCTCGCCCCGGACCCAGAGATGGCGCGGCACCTTATAGCTCGCGAGCTCGGCCCGGCAGTGCGCGAGGAGCTCGTCGGGGGCGACCGCCGTCTTGACGACGACGAAGGCCGCGACGTTCTCGCCTCGCGCCGGGTCCGGGACGCCGACCACGTGCGCGGCGCCGACCGCCGGATGCGCGAGCAGCGTGGCCTCGACCTCGGCCGCGGCGACGTTCACCCCAGCCGTCTTGATGACGTCCTTCAGACGCCCGAGGAAGTGGAGCGCGCCCCGCTCGTCGAGTCGCCCGAGGTCGCCGGTATGGAAGAACCCCTCGGCGTCGAAGCACTCCGCCGGGCGGACGCCGTGGTAGTGGGCGAACAGCGTCGGCCCGCGCACGCAGATCTCCCCCTCGCGCCCCGCGGGCAGCGGGGCGCCGCTCGCGGGCTCGACGATGCGGATCTCCTTTCCCGCGACCGGGAGGCCGTGGCTCCCGGCACGCAGGGCGAGGGGCGCGTCCCACGGCCAGGCGGTGCACAGGGGCAGCGTCTCGGTCATCCCGTACGTGCCGACGGCGTGGTGGTCGCGCGGATAGAGCGCCGACGCCCACTTGGCGTTCGCACCCACACCCTTCCGGAGCGCGAGCCGCGTGGTCGCGAAGCGCGGGTGCGCGAGCAGCGCCTCAGCCTGATGCGGCCAGGCGAAGAAGACCGTGCAGCGCTCGCCCTCGAGGAGGCGAAGCGTCTCGCCGGCGTCGAACACCTCCTGGACGACGACCGCGCCGCCGCGCGCGAGGGTCGCGAGCGCGACCGCGACCAGGCCGCCGGCGAAGAAGAACGGAAGGTAGCCCCAGGTGCGATCCTCGACATCGAGCCCGAGCACCCCAGCGATGTCCTCGGCGGCGCGGGAGAGCGCGCGGTGGGCGTGCACCACGCCCTTCGGCTGCGACGTCGTGCCCGAGGTGAAGAAGATGGTCGCCGGGGCGTCGGGCGACGAGGCTGCCGCGGCCGGTGCAGTCCCCGCGAGGAGGGGCGCCAGCGACACACGGCTCCCCTCCGCCGGCGGCGTGAGCCACACGATGTCGCGCAGCACGGAGAGCTGCGCCGCGATCTCCGCGAGCCCGGCCTCGTAGTCGTGCCGGAGGAAGCTGCGGACGGCGACCAGGACCTCCACCCCTACGTGGACGAGGCAGTGCGCCATCTCGCGCGGCCGGTTGAGCGTGCTGAGCGGCACCAGCACGCCGCCGGCCCGCCACACCCCGAAGGCGATCGCGATCCACTCGGGCCAGTTCGGCATGAGGAGGCCGACCCGCGTCCCCTGCCCCACCCCGCGCGCCGCGAGCCCGCCGGCGATCGCCGCCGATTCCGCCGCCAGCTCCCGGTAGGTCATCCGCCGGCGAGACGAGACGAGCGCCTCGCGCTCGCCGAAGCGGGCGGCGAGGCCGTCGAGAAACGCCGGGAGGGTCACGCCGTGGCGCCGCCGTCGACCGGGAGTGCCACGCCGGTCACGAACGACGCGTCGTCCGAGACCAGGAAGAGCGCGGCGGCCGCGATCTCCTCGGGACGCGCCAGGCGACCCATGGGTGAGCGGGACGCGGGCGGGGCCGACGCCCCCGCCGCCGCGCTCGCCATGAAGCCGCGCAGCATCGGGGTATCGGTGCCGCCCGGACAGAGGCAGTTCACGCGGATGCCCTCGGGCGCGAGCTCGCGCGCCAGCGAGCGCGTCAGGAGGACGATGCCCGCCTTGGCAGCACAGTAGGCCTCGTTCATCGGCTGGCCCTGGAGCCCGGACTGCGACGCCATGCTGAGGATGCAGCCGCCGCCGCGCCGGCGGAGCGTCGGCAGGGCGTGCCGGCAGCCGAGGTAGGCGGCACGCAGGTTCACTGCGAGCAGCCGGTCCCACTCCGTGGGCTCGAGCTGATCGAAGGGCAGGAAGTTCCCCACCCCGGCGTTGTTGACCAGGATGTCGAGGCCGCCGAAGCGTTCGACCGCCGCCGCGATCATGGCAACGACGTCGGCTTCGCGGGTCACGTCGGTGGCGATGAACGCCGCCGTCCCGCCGCGCGCGCGGATGGTGCTTGCCGCGGCCTCTCCTGCCTCCGTCGCGACGTCGGCAAGCAGCACCGCGGCCCCCTCGGCCGCGAAGCGCTCGGCGATCGCGCGCCCGATTCCGCTCGCGGCGCCGGTCACGATCGCGACCCGTCCGCCGAGCCGACTCATGCGGCGAGCGGATGGCGGGCGAGGAAGCGGAGCACGCGCTCGGCGAGCGGCTTGGGGGTCTCCAGGAAGCACGCGTGCCCGGCGCCCGGAACGAGCGCGATCTCAGCCCGGGGCAATGCGGCGGCCAGCACCCGCGAGTAGCGCGGCGGGGTCGGGATATCGTCCTCGCCGACCAGGACGAGGCTCGGGGTGCGGAGGAGCGGGAGCAGCCCGAGCGTGTCGTGGCCGAGGCACGCATCCACCTGGCGCTGGTAGGCCGCCGCGGACTTGAGCAGGCCCCGCGCGCGCGCCGCGGCCTGGAGCGCCACGACCTCGGGCGCCGGGGCCTCGAGGAAGCGATGGGTGAAGGCCCAGGGCGAGAGCGCGGCGAGGAACTCCTCGGGCGAGAGGCGCTCGACCATCAGCCGCCAGCCGGCGAGCATCGTGGCGAGAAAGGCGTCGGTGCGCGCCCAGGTGCAGACGAGCGTGAGCGTCGCGACCCGGGTCGGCGCCTGGAGCGTCAGGTGCTGCGCGATCGCCCCGCCCATCGAGGCGCCGACCACGTGAAAGCGCTCGATGCCGAGATGATCCATGACGCCGAGCGCGTCGGTCGCCATGTCGCCCGTGCCGTAGGCCGCGGCCGCCTCGTCACTCGCGCCGGCGTCGCGGTTGTCGATCAGCACCAGGCGGTGGCGGCGCGCGAGGTCGCGGCGCACGAGGTCCCACGCGTGATGCTCGCCGCCGAGCCCCATGATGAGCAGCACCGGCTCTCCCGCGCCGTCCAGGTCGTGGAACAGCTCGAGCTCGCCGATGCGCACGCGCGGCATTGGCGGCGAGTGTTCTCCACCGCGAGCCCGCAAGTCAACCGCGGGCCGCTTCCCTCGTCCGTGACGTGATGTTATTGCCGGGGCCCATGCAGGAGAAGTTCACGGCGCTCACCGCCACCCTCTACGACTACCTCATCGCCCACAATCCGCCGCCCGACACGGCGCTGCGCGAGCTCGCGGCCGAGACCGCAGCCCTGGGGCCGATCAGCATCATGCAGATCGCCGTCGAGCAGGGCGCCTTCCTCACCTTCGTCGCCCGTCTGCTCGGCGCCCGGCGCGCGGTCGAGGTGGGGACCTTCACCGGCTACAGCGCGATCTCGATCGCGCGCGGCCTCTCCGCCGACGGCCGGCTCCTCTGCTGCGACCTGAACGAGGAGTGGGCGGGGATCGCGCGCCGCTACTTCGCCCGCGCCGGCGTCGCGGAGCGGATCACGCTCCGCATCGCCCCGGCGATCGAGACGCTCCGGGCCCTGCCACCGACATCCGAGATCGACCTGGCGTTCATCGACGCCGACAAGACCGGCTACCGTGCCTACTACGACGAGCTCCTGCCCCGGCTGCGGCCCGGCGGCGTGATCGGCTTCGACAACGTGCTCTGGAACGGCGCCGTCGCCGATCCCGCCAACACCACGGAGGACACCGTCGCCCTCCGCGCCCTGAACGACTTCCTCGTCCACGACGAGCGCGTCGACATCGTGATGCTCCCGATCGCCGACGGCCTGACCCTGGCGCGGAAGAGGTAGCCTGGTCCGGAAAGTCTGCCGCGCCGGCTTCGCCGGCCGCGGCACGCCGTCCGCTTTTTTCCAGCGTCGTGGCACGCTCGTGTTCCCGGCCCGAGACAGGGTCTCGGGCCGCACCCTAGCGGCGCACGCTGGCCCGGAGCGCGCCGCTCGGTTCCGGGTAGCGCCAGTGGTAGCCGAGCCGGGTCGCCAGGGCGGGGAGGACACGCTGGCCGGTGAGCAGCATCTCGGCCATCTCGCCGAGCGCCAGGCGGAGCACGAAGGCGGGCACCCGGAGCGACGCCGGCCGCGCCAGGGTGCGCCCGAGCGCGACCGCGAACTCGCGGTTGGTGACCGGCTGCGGGGCGGTCGCGTTGACCGCGCCCCAGTAGAGGTCGTTGCCGAGCGCGTCGACGATGAGGCCGGTCACGTCGTCGCGGTGGATCCACGACATCCACTGCCGGCCGCTGCCGAGCGGTCCCCCGGCGAAGGCGCGAAACGGAGGCAGCATGCGCTCGAGCGCCCCGCCGGCTCCCGCGAGCACGACCCCGAGCCGGAGGCGTACCACACGCACCCCGAGGCGCTCGGCGGCCAGCGTCTCTTCCTCCCAGGCGCGACACACCTCGGCGAGGAACCCGCTGCCCGGCCCGGCGCGCTCGTCGAGCGGCTCGTCGCCGCGTGGCCCGTAGTAGCCGACCGCAGAGGCATTCACGAGGACACCGGGACGCGGCGTGCCCGCCGCCATGGCGTCGATCAGCGTCCGGGTGGCCACCACCCGGCTGTCGCGGATCAGCTGCTTCTGACGGCCGTTCCACCGCCGGGCGGCGAGCGGTTCGCCGGCGAGGTTGACGAGGGCGTCGCTCGTGCGCACCGCGCCGCTCACGCTCTCCCAGCCGATCGCCGCCCCGTCGACGTGCTCGGGGTGGCGCGTGACCACGGTCACCTCGTGCCCCGCGCCGCGGAGCGCGTGGCAGAGCGCGGCGCCGACGAAGCCCGTTCCTCCCGTCACCAGTACGCGCATCGCGCCCGCTTCTAGCGGCTGCCCTGGTGCGGTCAAGGGCGATGGTGCTTGACTCCGCGCCCGCCAAACTCTTTAAGTGGCCCGCTCGTGCGGCGGTACCGACTGGCCCTGGCGGCGGTCGCGGTCGTCGTCGGAGCGCTCCTCTGGGGGGTGCGCGGGCGATCTTCCACGACGCCGCCGTTCACCCCTGCCCTCCAGGCGGCAGTGAGGCCGACCAACGTCCTCCTGGTCAGCATCGACACGCTCCGCCCCGACCACCTCTCGCTCTACGGCTACCGACGCGCGACCAGCCCGCACATCGACGCCTTCGCGCGTGCCGCCATGACCTACGACAACGCCTACACCACGGCCACCTTCACCTCGCCGAGCGTGGTGTCCCTCCTCACCGGCACGCTGCCCGCCAACCACGGCGTCCGCTTCCTCTTCCAGAAACTTCCGGCGAGCGCCTGGACCCTGCCCCGCCACCTCCACGCGCACGGGTGGTGGACGGGGGCCGTGGTCAGCAACTTCGTCCTCACCGCCTCGTCGAGCGGGCTCGCGCCGCAGTTCGACGAGTACGACGACGCCGTCGTCGAGCAGCAGGTGATGCGGAAGAAGGTCGTCCAGCGCCTGGGCGAGGACACCACCGCCGCCGCCCTCGGGTGGATGACGCGGAACCGCGAGCGCCCCTTCTTCCTCTGGGTCCACTACATCGATCCGCACGGCCCCTACGCCGCGCCGCCGCCCTTCGATCGCCGCTTCACCAGCACCGCCTCGCGCCGCGTGAAGCAGGCGAAGATCCCCGCGTACCAGCGCATCCTGCACATCGCCGAGCTGGGCTACTACGTCGACCAGTACGACGGCGAGATCGCCTACGCCGACGAGTACATCGGCCGCCTGCTGGCTGGTGCGAAGGCGCTCGGTCTGCTGGCCGATACGATGGTGATCCTGACCTCGGACCACGGCGAGGCGCTCACCGAGCGCCACGGCGGAAAGGCCGTGTACTTCGATCACGGGCACCACGTCTGGGAGGAGCTCGCGCGGGTGCCGCTCGTCGTCTACCGTCCCGGCGGGCCGATCGGCCGCTCGGACGCGCTCGTATCGCTCGCCGACATCGCGCCCACCGTGCTGGACGCGCTCGGCGTGGCCCCGCCGGGGCACGCGCTCGACGGCGTGCCGCTCGATGATCCTCGCCATCCGGACGTCGTCGTCGAGGCGGCGGACAAGCCGCTGCGCGCCGTGCTCCATGGCTCGTGGAAGCTCCTCGCCACCGTCGATACGAAGCCCGAGAAGGCGATCCGCAGCGCCAGCCTGATCGACCTCCGCGCCGGCCGCTCCGAGCGCGCCGGCCTCGCGCTCGACGGCGACCGCGCCACCAACCCGCTGGTGATCGAGCTGACGCAGTACCTGGCCCGCGACACCCAGGACCTGGACGCGCTCGGCTGGGACGCGCAGATCGCGCGCATGAAGGCGCGCGCGCCGCACGACGCGCGCATCAAGGCCGACCTCGAGCGCCTGCGCGCGCTCGGCTACGTGCAGTGAGCGGCGCCCGCCGCGGACTCAGAGCGTGTGCGTCGAGTGGAACAGCCGGTTCCGCGCCGCCGTGAAGAGCGCCAGGTTGTTCCGCAGCATGCGGCCCCGGAAGCCCGGGAAGTCCTGGAAGAAGCGGCTCCGCCGCGCGGCCCGCGGATCGAAGTAGAGCCTGAGGCTCTCCCACAGCATCGCGCGCGCGAGGCGCCCGCTGCCGAGATGGCGGGTGCGCACGTTCACCATGTAGCCGTTGTAGCGCGAGAGGTCGTCCGGGTTCGTCACCAGCCCCTCGGCGAGCAGCGCGGCGCGCATCTCGGTGCGCGGATACGGGGTCAGGCACTGCACGATCGGGAAGTCGAGGCCGAGCGAGCGCGCGTAGCGGAAGGTACGGCGGATGGCGGCGCGGTCGTCGTCCGGGTTGCCGACGATGAAACCGCCCACTGCCTTGATGCCGTTCTCCTGCAGCAGGCGCACCGCGCGCGGCGTCTCGTTCTCCGTCTTGCCGAGCTTGGGCGCGATGTCGAGCGCCGCGACGTTGGCGTCCTCGGCGTTCTCGACGCCCATGAACACGGTGTCGAAGCCGGCGCGAGCCATGGCCGGCGCGAGGGTCGGGTCCTTGGCGATGCCGTGCACCGAGGCCTGGACGATGTAGCGGAGATGCCCGAGGCCCGCGGCCGCGATCTCCTCGCACAGCTCCTTGAAGCGCGGCACGTCGATCGTGATGTTGTCGTCGACGAAGAAGACGCCGCGCACGCCGCGGCGATCGAGGGCGCGCAGGTCGGCGAGCACGCGCGGGATGGGGAAGCGACGGAACGTCCGCCCGTACATGCGGCGGATCGAGCAGAAGGTGCACGGCAGGGGGCAGCCGCGGGTCGTCTCGGCCACGTCGAAGCTCCGGTCGAAGTAGAAGGCGCCGTCGTACGCCCGCGCCTCGCGCCGGGGGAGCGGCAGCGAGTCGAGTGCCAGGAGGTCGGCCTCGGGGTTGTGCCGCCAGCCGTTCGGGCCGCGCCACGAGAGCCCCGGGATGCCGGCCAGGTCCCCGCCGCTCCCTTCGAGCGCGTCGACCAGCTGCCGGAAGGCGAGCTCCCCCTCGCCGCGCACGATGAAGTCGAAGACCTGCCCGTCGCGCGCCGCCACCTGGTCGGCGAGCACCGTGGCGTGGTAGCCGCCCAGCACGTGGAGCGCCCCCGGCGCGGCCACGCGCACGGCTCCGGCCAGGACGCGCGCCGTATCGTACTGGAACGACATCGCGGAGTAGCCGACCAGATCGGGCGCGAACGTCGCCATCTCCTCGAGGACCTGCCGGCGCACGCCGCGCGGACGCAGCACGAGATCCAGGATGCGGACCTCGTGCTCCGATACCTGCGCCGCGATCGAGCACAGCCCGAGGTTCGGGAACTTCATCACGCGATCGAGCGAGGAGGCGGTGTCCGGCATGGCGAGGAGGAGGATGCGCATGGCTGGGCTCTGGACGCGGCCTCCCGGGGTGTCAATACTGTCGGCCGCCGCGTGGCTCCTCTCATCCTAGTCGACGGGCTTCGCAAATGTTACGGCGCGCACCTCGCGCTCGGCGGCGTGTCGTTCACCGTCGACGCGGGTGAGATCGTCGGCCTCCTCGGCCCCAATGGCGCCGGCAAGTCGACGACGCTCGGCGTGCTCGCCACGCTGCTCGGCATCGACGCGGGGCGGGTCGAGGTGGCGGGCCACGCGCTTCCCGGTGAAGCCGCACGCGCGCGCCGCGCCCTCGGCCTCGTGCCGCAGCAGGCGGCCGTCTATCCCACCCTCGGCGCGCGCGAGAACCTCCAGTTCTTCGCGCGCGCACTCGGCC
>JACXTT010006448.1_pt1 | contig 16716 bp, 15 predicted proteins | sample 9270951 | NCBI WGS metagenome assembly JACXTT01 (sample SAMN15532306, study PRJNA645909) | rock metagenome | isolation source: weathered quartz diorite | place: Puerto Rico | collected 2017-06-21 | reverse complement strand
GAGATCTTGGACTCGGACCTAGTAGATCGTGCATTGAAAGGACGATCGAAGTCCAATCTGATAAATCCTTCGATTACGGAGGCCGCTCAGACCGGATCGTTGATCGGTGCTGACTCCCTCCTCCTAATAACGGGGGAGGTCAGACCATCTCGAACAGATGGAGGAGAGCTAGAATACCTGGGTTGGTGCTCCACACACCTAGTAAACGGTATTGACGGAGACCTCCTGGATTTCGTATTCGCGCGAGCACGATCGAAAGACCAAGCTGGTGTCTTGGACCAGCTTATCCTAATTCATAATGGTAATTTGGAGCGCTGTTTCCCGCGATTAAAGGTCGTGCACCGAAGTGAGACTGGAGAAGAACCAGGCTCGGGATTTTCGAGGAAGGAGAGCCCGGATCCGCAGTCGAATTCAAGAGAGCATGTCCAGACCCCGGAGATCACCTTTCGGGTTAAGCCCGTCTACACGGAGGAAGCGGACGTCGCACGCATCGAGGCAACAGTGGAAGTCGAGGCCAGTTTCCGCTCTGACGGTCGCATTGAAGACCCGAGGGTTATCCGTTGGGCAGGCTTCGGGTTGGACGAAGCAGCGCTGGCTGCTGTGCGACAACTCAGATTCAAACCAGCACTTATGGCAGGGACGCCAATCGACACACGGCAGAGAATGGTTTATAGATTTCATCGTCGCGAGCCCTAGGAAGGCCCCTCAATCTGCGCCTAACCTCCTTCGAAATAAAAACTTGAGAGAATGGCTTCTGCTTGACACTCTCAACGACTGGCCCCTATAATTCGAATCAGAGGCAAGTCAAGAAAGCGCAAAGAGTTCTAGGCGAGGGAAGAGACGTGATCAAACAAGACATCGTAAACGTGGTGGCACACAAGACCGGGTTACCGAAGATTAAAGCCGAAATCGCTGTCGAATCCCTATTTGAATCAATGAAACAGGCGCTAAGACGAGGTGAGCGCATCGAATTGAGGGGATTTGGCGTCTTCTTCGTGAGGCCGCGCAAGCGCGGCATCGGTCGCAATCCAAAGACAGGCGAGGTGGTCGCGATTCCGGAGGGCAAAACAATCAGGTTCAAGCCGGGCAAAGAAGTTCGGGCTTGACGGATTCTGTCAGGAAGCTAAGAGCCAAAGTGCAGGAAATTACTGAAGTTCACGCTAGTCCAATCTGGCCGTTGCGACACCGGGATTGGGGGATCACGAGAATCCGGGTGATGATCCACTTGGGTCTCTTCCTACTGACGCTATTCTCAATTTTCTTCTTCGGAGTGGTTTTTTCCAGTTTCTCACCCGGGACTCCCCTGCTCCGTCAATTTTCCGACCCCCGTGTTCTCTCATCCGGCCTCAGTTATTCATTGACGCTGGTTTCGATTCTCCTGGCTCACGAGTTAGGACACTACATAGCATGCCGCTACTATGGCGTCAGGGCAACGTTGCCCTATTTCCTTCCGGCACCCACTCCCCCAATCGGTACTTTTGGAGCCTTCATTCGCATCAAGGACCCGATAACGTCTCGAAAGGCCCTATTTGACATCGGAATAGCCGGACCACTGGCTGGGTTCGCTCTGGCGCTCCCGACTGCGCTTATCGGGATGATCTATGCTGATCCCGCCCCACCGTCTCCTCTCGTTCACGGTGTGATTACCTTCAAGGACCCTCTTCTTTACATATTGATGCAGAAGCTGTTTGGCTTCCCTGCGATGGTTTACTGGAATCCGATCTACTTTGCCGCTTGGGTCGGGATGCTGGCCACCAGCCTCAACTTGCTGCCGATCGGCCAACTCGACGGCGGCCATGTCGTTTACGCCTTGCTCGGCCGGCGCGGGCATCGATTAGTAGCCAGAGGGATATTCGTGTTAGTTTGCGTGCTGGCCGTCGTTGCTTACAGTAAGTACCGGTGGCCCGGATGGTTTATCTATGTGGCATTGTTAGCCTTCCTGCTAGGGTTCAAGCACCCACCAGTGGATGACGAGAGTGAGCCAATTGGCAAGGAGAGGGTAGTCATTGGGTTGGTTGGCTTACTCGTATTCGTTCTCACCTTCATGCCCTTCCCCATAGCCATGAGCTGATCCTCTTCCGGAGCCGTTCTTGCGCCAGATCTTCTCGGACCTCTAGGCTGTGCGGGGACGAGGAGCGACGTCCGGACTAGTTCACAGGGGAGGCGGGCAATGCCTTCATCGCGCGAATGCGCTCCCAAAACTCCTGCGCCTTCGAATCGTCCGCGAACGCCAGAAGAAAGACTCGATACCCTGAATGAATGCACACCAGCCCATTGGTGAACAACCAGATAGATGCCAGGAGAGGACTTCCACCTAAGATTAGACTGAGGGGTGCGCCGGAGACCGCGGCGCCGCTGAACGACTCGACAATCAGTGCCGAGCCGGCAGCAAGACTGAATGCTCCTATCAACGGCGCGCCCACGTATTTCGCCAGCTTGCGCTGGAAGCCTAGTCGCGACACCTCCGCCTCTGTCTTCAGTCCGGCAGCAATGAGGAGGTCCTGCCGTTTCAAGTAGTCGAAATAAGATTCAGCTACTTTTCTGAGTCCATAAGGTGCGAGTGCTGAATGGAAGACCCAATTCCCTGCACCACCAGCCCCCAATACGATGGCTTCAAATCTAGGCCAGGCTGCACCCACGCGTGTGCCTGCGACCACAGAAAAAGACACGACGGCAGCCTTGCCAGGATTCTCCTTGACCCACTCCCTCGCCCTGTTGACTGCCGAACCAATCGCCTCAGCCGCACTCATCGTCCCTTCGACGGTTCGGCTCGCCTGATCGACTCGCTCGTAATACTTCGCGGCACCTCCTAAGACATCTTGAACCTTCTCCTCCGCCGTTTGTGCCGCGCGCTTGGCTTTGGACGTAAAATCGGACGTGGTTTCCTTGAATCGCTCGGAGACGTTGTACTGCTGATCGAGCCGTTCGAATTCTTCGCGCACAATTTGAACTTGCCGAGCAGCCGTCGCTCGAGCCCGTTCGAACGCCTCACTGGCACTTTGCTCGGCTTGTTCGATCTTTCGTCCTACGCCATACTTCGCGTCGAGATCCCGCGCCTTTTTCGAGATGGTCTTTCTGGCCTCATCCAGTTTCTTTCGATAATCCACCGCTGCACTCCGCAATCTTCAGGATGGCTCAGCGCTCCATCTCGGATGGGTCAGTTCCAGCATCGCCGACGCTCGACGTTGGGGCAAGGAGAACGCCATTTCCCTCCTTGCGCCCTGTGGCAATCTTTTCCACAGCATCATGTACGAGTTCTCGTCGGGACAGAGGCAGACCTGGCAACTCGACCTTCTTCGATCCTAAGCCGACGTAAAGAAGGTGCGCCAGACCGATAACGGCCGGAAACAGTCCAATCGACCAATAAGGCCGGAGCCCTTCGATGAAAACCCCAGCGCCGATGTAACCGATCCCAGCTCCCAGCCAGATTAGGCCGGCGCGAAGGTCTCTCTCTCGACCAGCAAGCGGCCGCCTCAACGAGCCGAGCACTTCAGCCGACACTCGGCCTCCATTCTCGATCATAGCCATTCGCTCGACATGATCGAATTTGTCACGAATTGATCGCATGTGGAAATAGAGCCAGAGTATGAATCCCGCCACCAGGTAGAGACCAATCAATGATGCCAGTGCGATAACGTCATCCGGATCAATTCCCCATAAGATCAGTCCGAGGTCCATAACCTATTCTCTCAATCGTCGGTTAGTCTTACGTCGAGTCACACGTTTCTGTTCCTGCGAATTGTATCAGACTCCGGTGGAAATTCACTGCGCAGACCTCCGATGGCCCGGAGAATCGGCTTTCTTGACCCCGGATTTGGGTCGATGTTAGCATATCCGTGGTTTTGGGGGTGAAATGGCTTCGACGAGGGATCGGAGGCGAGTAGGCGCATACCGAGCACCGTGCAGCGCGATAAAAGCACGGAAAAAACAAACGCAAACACTGAGTTTGCTCAGGCTGCTTAACACCAGCCTCGCTGTTGATCGCTCCGCTCAGAGGCGATCTCTCAGCGTCACTAATCCGAGCTTGGTCCAGGTTGGGTGGTCAGCCAACCTGAACGACATCTACTGATCTAGCGGGTCGCGGCGTGGGCCGCTTCACCTCCGCGATCAGCGAATTTGTGAGAAGCGGATAAGTATGTAGGGCCTCTCGTCAAAGACCATCGGACAGCGGTTCGATTCCGCTCACCTCCACCACAAAGTCGGGCCCGTATAAGTCAGAAGGTGAACGCCGGCCAAGCATCGCCCGGGAGCCGTGGCCCAGCTGGCACAAGTCCAGTGGAGAGTATTGCAGGGAGAAAAATGGGACGCGGACTGCTTGGGAGTATCCTCCGAGCAGTTTTGGAAGAATGGGTGACCACGAGGGAGGAATGAAACTATACGGCTGGACTAGCCGGATTGCCCTCTCAATCATCCTATCGGCGTGCCAGGCAGCGCTGACGCCCGGGCAAGACCTGCGGCGCGAGGATCGGGAGTTCAGAGATCCCGGCGGGAAGTGGACGATTACCCTGAAAGACAATTGGGAACCGACTGTTTACCAGGACGGTGCAGGCAACACCGTTGTGGATATTATTTACGATAACCGTGAAGAAGGAATTCTCCGGATCCGGCCCTTGAGCGCCGACCAGGGAGTGACGGCGGAAGAAGCTGCCTCCAGGGAGCAGGAAAGCGCCCATCGCTTTCGACCGGGTTTCACCAGAGGAAAGTTCGAGCCCTTCAGCGGGGCGTTGAACGGTACTGTGCTGAACTTTGAATTTACTTCCGGCGGACGGCGAAAGACCGCCAGGTACTACTACTTGAAAGCATCAGATACTCTGTTCTACGTCCTTCGATTCGAAGGGCGGCCGGAAGTGTTGAGGTCCCTCCGTAATCGCAACGATTTGATGGCCAGAAGCTTCAGGCAGATCTCCTAGATCCGGTCAACCACTCAGACAGCTCATACAAATAAAGAATTCCACATTACCCTCGGCGCCCGTGATCGGGCTTTCGGTCACCCCTTGGACATCGATCTCGGGAAAAGCCCCTAGCCAGTCTCGCAGAGAGCTGATGACAGCCCGATGCTTTCTTGGATCGCGGACGATCCCCCCTGAACCCACCTCCCCCATTCCCACTTCAAACTGAGGTTTGATGAGCGCCAGGACGTGACCTCCGGGCCGAACTAACCGAAATATGGCAGGAAGAACTTTCTTCAACGAGATAAAAGAGACATCGATACAGATCACATCAAACTTGCGTGTGAAGTCCTCCTGGCTGAGATACCTTGCGTTGACACCGTCCCGAACCTCCACACGGCTATCGTTGCGAAGCCGCCAGGATAATTGATGGCGGCCGACATCCAAAGCAGTGACGTGGGAGGCTCCGCGTTGAAGGAGACAGTCCGAAAATCCTCCGGTAGAAGCGCCCACGTCCAGGCAATAAGCCTCTCTGACCTCGATGCCGAAATGATCGAGTGCCGCGGCCAACTTAATCCCTCCTCGGCTCGCGTATACCGGGCCGAGGGGTTCCACTCGCAATTGGAGCCCAGGCGCGACGATCCGGCCGGGCTTGTCCACCAGCTTGCCATCGACGAAGACCTGTCCGGCCATGACGAGCGCCTGCGCCTTCTCGCGGCTGTCGGCCAACCCTCGCTCGACGAGCAACCGATCAATTCGGACCTTCTTGATCTCCTTCATGATCAACCGCAATTCGATGGTCTAGATTGGCCACCCTCCACCCTGTCGCAAAGATGAAACGCGTAATCCGCGTCATTTTCTCGAAATCGATCTTGTCCGGGGTGTCTGTCGGTTGGTGATAGTCCTGGTGCAGTCCGGTAAAGTAAAAAATAACTGGAATTCGGTTCTTCGCGTAGTTCCAGTGATCACTTCGGTAGTAGAGTCGCTCAGGGTGTTCGGGACTATTGTAGCGATAGTCCAAGCTAAAATGCTCGGTCTCCCGATTGGTCTCCTCGCTGATCCGATGGAGTTCGGTGCTGAGTTTGTCCGATCCGATCAAGTAGAGGCTATTCTGATCGCTCAGTTCCGCATCGCGTGGATCGATGTCCCGAACGGTGCGAGTGCGCCCGATCATATCGATATTGAAATCCGCGACGATCGAGGACAAAGGAATGGTCGGATGGCTCACATAGTAAGACGATCCAAGCAAGCCCTCCTCCTCGCCGGTGTGAAAAACGATCAAGATCGACCGCCGCGGCCGGGGACCCAGGGAGAAAGCCTCGGCGATCTCAAGGACCGCCGCGGTGCCCGAGCCATCATCATCCGCCCCGCGGTAGACCCTTCCTGGAATGGAGCGTAAGTGATCGTAGTGGGCGCTGAACAGAACGAACTCGTGTTTGAGCTTCGGGTCGGACCCCTCCAGGACTCCGACGACATTGGCGGCCGGATACAGCTTCTCGGTGGCTGAAACCTCGAGGGTCGCCCGTTTGCCGAGCGTTTGGGACGCAGGCGGATCCGTGCTGCGTAAGGCACGATCGAGCGAGACTTCGGTATCTGCAAGAGCAGCTTGGCTGGCGCTGAGATCGAGCTGAATCACGGGTAGAGTTCGTTTCTTCTCGAGGTCGTCTTGAAGCACCAGGGTTTCGGATCCCGCGGTCTGTCGGGCCGTGCCCTCGGAGCTTTCTTTGGGGTGGTCGGTCACTACGAGTAATGCCACCGCCCCATGGGAAGAGGCATTGTGTTGTTTCAGCAGCAACGGATACGACCTCTCGGACTGATAGGGCGTGTGTCGCAACGAGGCGGGGAACCCATCGACGATTACTACTATCTTTCCCTTCGCATCGATCGAGGCATAGTCATCGTAGCCCGCTTCGAGGAGCGTCACACCGTAGCGAGCGAACACCAGTTCTGAGTTCCACTGACCCGCGCGGCTCTCGGGCTGCAACCACAGATCCTTCCCTGACTCAAAGACTAGCTCGGTACTCTTGGATGCCAAGACCAACTGTGCTCCCTGGGTCCGGTTGAGCGTATCGGCGAGCATGAAGCGTTGGAAGAAATCCCCTTCGTCGCCTCTTCCGGAAAATCCGTAGCTTCGCAGCCGTGACGCCAAATACCTGGCCGCGATCCGCACCGAAGGGCTGGCCACATAGCGACCTCCCAGCTCAATGGAAGCCAGAAACTGTTCGTGCGCTCGGAGGTCCGCTGGACTGATCGAAGCCATTATCGCCGGCGGGGGTAGCGGTTCACTTGCATGGGTCAACGGTAAAGCCGCCAGCCCCCCGAGCACCAGGCCTACCAACATTAATCGAAAGAATTCCTGCATTCGTGTTTCACCTCGGTCAACGAGTATAATACATAAGAAATGTATAAGTTAGATAAATGGCCGCTTCTCGGAGAGCTTTCCCGACTATTTGCTAGTCTCCTGTGTCTAAAGTATTGATTAAAGGCCGCGAGAGGCGCGGACGAGAATGACGGACGAACAGATCGTTCAACGAACTGTTCAAGGCGAGATCGAGGCCTTCGGGGTGCTGGTTCGGCGTTGGGAGAAGAAGGTTTATGGGCTTGCTCTCAGAATGCTGGGCCATAATGAGGACGCGAGAGACGTTTCACAGGAGATCTTCTTAACCGTCTATCGCAACCTGGCGAAGTTTCGAGGCGAGTCGCGTTTCTCTTCCTGGTTGTATCGTATCGCGCTGAATTGTTGTCATAACCGGCTGCGGGAGCGAAATGGTAATTTTATTCCGATCGATGAGGCCACTGCCATTCAGACCGAAGACGCAGTCGTCGGGAGGATCGAAACCAAGCAGACTGTGCGGCGCGTTCGGGCCGCGCTTAGGGCGATACCAGCTGAGATGCGTCAAGTAATCGTGATGAAAGAGTACGAAGGCTTGACTTTTAACGAAATCGCCGAGATTTTGAATATCCCGTTGAGCACGGCCAAGACCAGGCTCTATACGGGCCTGGACCAACTCCGCAAGCGGCTCACTGCAGTGAGAGATGGCCTTTGAGGAGGGGACATCCGATATGAGCGAATTTTACGGGAGAAAGTCACATGAGTTCTATCAGGAGAACCTGATTGGTTATCTGTACGGAGAGATGCCGGCAGATGCGATTGCGCAATTCGAGGATCATTTGAGGGGATGCTCCGAATGCCAGGGCGATTTACAGGAATTTCGCGATGTGCGCCAGGCTTTGGGGCAATGGCAGTTGGACGAATACCCTCACATTTCGGTAGGGTTGTCCCCTAGTCTGGCCCAGAGCTTCCGCCAGCTGGTTCGTGTGATGCCTCTCTGGCTCAGAGCGGCTTCGTTCGCCGCGGCGGCCCTGCTGTTGCTGGCCCTGGTCAACCTCAGAGTAACGTTTGGCGGGCCGTCGGCCTTTGAGATTCGAGCCGGGCTCCGCCCGCCAACTGCGGCCTCGCCGGCATCGGATAGTTCGTCCGGGATCAGCGAGCAGAAGGTTGACGCGATGATCCAAGCGGCCGTGCGGCAGGAGCAAGATCGCCATCGAGTGGAGATTTCAGCCCTCTTCACCGAGCTTGCAGGTCAATTGAAATCCGAGCGACAAAATGATCTGACCCAATTCGCCGAAACCATTCGGCGCGAGCAGCACCGGCAAATCCAATCCGTCCGATATGAGATGGATCACCGCAGCCGGCCCACTTTCGCCAGTCTGTTCTTGGATTCAGACTCAGGCGCGAGCAACTGAGGACGCTATGGTGCTTACCACGAAACTGAAGCGAATTCGGCGAGAGAGACTACTTCTGTTCGTTTGGATCGGTTTGATCTCCTTGCTTCTCTCGGCTGCAGTTGGGGGTCAGGCGCTTGATCGCCCCGCCAAGAATGCGCCCCGGAAGGAGACACAGCAGCGTCCAGCCGCGAACGATCGAGCGGCACAGCAGCGCCCGGAGCAGGGAGAATCGCTCGGTCCTCCCGGCCGCCCTTTCTTTACTCGCCTGCAAATCCTGCAGTTTCTCGATCTAAGTCCGGAACAGCAGAGTAAGATTCATGATTTGCGGGACACTCTTGGCAGCCAGTTACAAGGCCTTCGCGAGAGACAGGAAGAGCGACGGGATGCCCTGAATCATGCCGTGTACGCTGACTCGATCGACGAAAAACGGATCGATGAATTGACCGCAGGCCTCAGGGACGCTCAGGCACAAATCCTGCAGATCGAGACGCGCCTCGAAATTGCCTTCCGGGGAATATTGACTGCTGAACAGCTGCAACGGCTCCGGGACCTGCAAGCGGACGAAATGAAGATCCGGCAATTGCAGCGAGAGGTCAATCGTCGGCAGCGCGCACTCCGGCAGAAGGTCAAAGCGACTCGTAGCGCCGGTAGCCAGCCCCCCGATCGCCCGTAGCGATGTCCCGGGGCAGCCTCCGGCTCTCATATCAATCCCCATAGCCTCCAATCCTGACCCGCTGCCGCCACCCTCGGCGGCGGCAGGGTAATGCGCTCACTTGAGCCTACCTCCTAACTGACACGAACTTGACGCTTTGGATGGAATCGACGATATTAGGTTGGCTTTACGGGAGCCTTGATACCGTAACGAATGAATCTCCTAAGTCTCGCGCTGTTCGAGTTGCAGGAATCTGCCCTCCTCGTAGGCCGCGCGCTTCGGTCACTGCTCTCGCGGCCCCGTTACTTCCGAGAGATTATCCACCAGATGGATGTGATCGGTGTCGGGAGCCTGGTGATCATAGTACTAACGGGTTTCTTTACCGGCGGCGTGCTCGCTCTGCAGACCGGAGCCACGCTTTCATCCTTCGGTGCGAAGGGCTTTACCGGCAGGCTGGTTTCGACGTCGCTGGTACGCGAGCTGGGGCCGGTCCTTACCGCCTTGATGATCGCCGGCCGGGTCGGCTCCGGCATCGCCGCCGAACTAGGATCGATGCTGGTGAGCCAGCAGGTAGATGCCATGAGGGCATTGGGTACGGACCCAATCAGGAAGCTGGTGGCTCCGCGCTTGGTCGCGCTGCTGATCATGGTTCCCTCCCTCACCCTCATATGCATCGGAATCGGCACTATCGGCGGCCTGACCGTCTCCCGGACGCTCCTGGGCCTGACTGCCTCCGTTTACACCAGCTCCGCGAAGGCTGCTTTCAAACCCAATGATCTGATCGGTTGCCTGATAAAAGCCACCTCATTCGCCTTCATCATCGCCTCCGTAGGCTGCCGAGCTGGATTGCGCACTTCGGGAGGAACCGTGGGGGTTGGTCGATCGACAACACAATCCGTGGTGGTCGCGTCCATCCTCATCTTGGTTACGGATTTTTTCATCACTCGGGCCCTGCAAACATTCCTGCCACCCGGGCAATGATCGAAGCCTGCCCAGACCTCCAAACCATTCGCGGGGATCATTCAAAGTAAGGAGTTGACGATGCCTAGCAAAAAGAAGTTGAGCCTATCGGACCTCAAAGTTGGCCTGGTCTTGCTCGCCAGCTTGATCACGCTGATCGTATTAATTCTGTCCGCCTCCGGAGAATTTCGCGCGTTTGAACGAAAATTCACCTTACGGACGCACGTCTCCGAAGTGGACGGCCTGGCGCCGGGCAACGAGGTTCGCCTGGCCGGTATTAGCTTCGGAAAAGTGGAGGCCGTCAGATTCGGTGAATTGCCATCCACGCCAGGCGACCGCAATACGGTTGAGATTGTTATGTCCGTCGATCCAAAACTCGCGCGGGACCTCGTCCGATCCGACAGCATGGCGACACTCGGCTCGATCGGTCTCCTGGGCGATAAAGTGGTGGACATTTCCGCCGGCACGAAAAATGGCGGTCCCGTCCAGAGTGGCGCTCTCCTTCGGAGCTCCGAAACCGGCAACATTCGGAAGATCATTTCCGGAGTCGATCCGTTGATTGGCGACCTCGGCGACACCGTGGAACAGTTGAAGGGGATCACGTCTCGGATCAACCAGGGGAAGGGTACGCTCGGCCAATTGATCAATAACCCGCGGATCTATCAGGACCTGGACAATACGGTGCTCGAGGCGCGCGACCTCATAAACCGCATTCGAGAAGGTGAGGGGACGGCCGGCAGGTTCATAAAGGATCCGGCGCTGTACGAGGACACGCGCAGGACCTTGCAACGCCTCGAACAGGTGGCAAAAGACTTGGAGGAAGGCCCGGGAACTGTTGGCCGACTGATTCGTGAGCCTGAGCTTTATGACAAGCTTACCGCAACCACGGATCAACTTCATCACGTGGCGACGCGTCTGGAGAGTATCTCGAACAAAGTCGAATCCGGCGCCGGGACCTTAGGGAAGCTGATCAATGACCCGACCGTTCACAATCAGACGGCCGAGACGTTAGCGAATCTGCGAAACATAACCGACCGACTCGAGCGGGGGGATGGCACCGCAGGCGCACTACTTCACGACCGCAAACTGTATGACAGTCTGGAGTCGCTCGCCTCTGAGACTATTCGCCTGGTGTACGACTTCCGGCAGAATCCCGGGAAGTTTCTGAGGATTCGGGTTACACTGTTCTGAGGCGCCGACGCCTCAAATCCGTGGCTCGGTCGGGCGTGAACCAACCGCTCTACTGGATCCGTTGGAACTCAAACGCGATGTGTCGCGTAGAAAAGGGTGATGCTGAATAGGAGCCTCGTTAAACGAGTCAAAACGCCCGGCCCCCCGGCTTCACCGGAACTCTCGGCGCGGAAGGCGGCGTCTCCGCCCGCGCCGATGCAGCTGCGCTTCGGATTCAGGGGCTGGATCCGGAGCCTGGAAATCATTGCTATCGCCTCCCTCTTCGGGTTACACCTCTATCTTGACCTGTTAGCATCTACGCCTCCATCAAAGGTCAGAGGTCGCTTTCGCCGGTTGCTACGATCCCTGGCGCTTCGCTTGTACGAGCAAAGCGAGCAAAGAAAGGAAGCCCGGCAGCAATGGGAAGCTGTCTGGTTGAGGCGACGCCTGCTTAAACTGGGTCCCACATTCATCAAAATTGGACAGGCCCTGGCGACTCGCGCGGATCTGCTTCCACTGCCTTACGTAAAAGAGTTGGCGAAATTGCAAGACGAGGTCCCACCGTTCGACAACGGCCTGGCCATGCGGATTATCGCGATGGAACTGAAGGCCTTAACTTCGAAGGTCTTCGCATACATCGGATCGGAACCGATCGCCGCGGCAAGCTTGGGCCAGGTCTACTACGCCTTGCTCCCGAGTGGCGAGGAGGTGGCGGTCAAAGTGCAACGGCCGCGGCTCCCGGAGATCATCACCTTCGACTTGCTCATCCTGAAACGCATCGTGCGGGCGCTGCGTCGATACCCGAATCTGTTTCGGGGCGTGGACTGGTCAGGCGTCTTGGACGAATTTGCGGCTACGACTTTCGAGGAGATGGACTACGTAAGCGAAGCTCATCAAGCAGAGAGGTTCAGGCAGAACTTCGAATCCTGGACGGAAGTCTACGTACCCCGAATATATTGGGAATATGTAACACCCCGCGTGCTGACCATGGAGTTTATTCACGGTTGGAAGGTAACGGATCTGCGGCAACTGAAGAAGCTCAACCTTTCCGGCGCCCAGGTGAATCGGCTCTTGGCGCGCACCTACCTGAAGCAGATGCTGGAGGACGGGTTCTTCCATGCCGACCCCCACCCGGGTAATCTTCGAGTGATGCCCGATGGTCGTCTCGCGTTTCTTGATTTCGGAATGACGGGACGGATCGATCCCGACCTCCAGGAACGAATGATCGATGCATTCTTCCATATCTTGGAACACAACGTTGAGGGGCTGGTGGACGATCTCATCGGATTGGAATTCATCTCCCGCGATGTGGACCGCACGAAGATCCGACCGCTGGTCGAGGAAGTGTTCCGCGAATACTTGGGACTGAAGCTGAGCGAAATTCGGTTTAAGGAATTGACTTACGAGCTTGCCGACGTAGTTTACGAATACCGATTCCACATCCCGGCGCGGTTCACCTACCTAATACGTGCCTTGATGGAGCTGGAGGGAATCGGGATTGAGATCGATCCTGAATTCAAATTCATCGAAACCGTCCAGCCCTTCGCGCGCCAATACCTCTTCAAGCGCGAACTGAAAAAAATCCGTCAGGCCTTTCTAGGCAAGCTTGTCAATGGCCGGAATGGCCAGGTCAGTCTCAGCAAATTCTGGTACCTTGCTAAGACTGCAATGCGAATTATTCTTGAGAAGGTTCGGACCGGCTCCTGAACCCGTCACCCGATGCGTCCAGGCCGCTGCTTTTTTCGGTCCGCCTCAGGCGGTCTAACAGGGGGAGCCGGCACCACACTCGGGGCGGCCAGTATGTCAGACGCGTTGCCGTGCCGGCCGGTGGGGTGGTCACCTGCCCGGTCGGGAAGCGTTTCCACCTCCATCGCCGAATCGGGTGAAGGCAGGATCTTGTACTCATCCGCCGCGTCGTTTAATGGGCTCAACCCCCGTTCATCCCTGATCTTGGCGATACTATCCGGCATTTCAACCGAACCAGAGAGAGGCTTCGGTTTTTTCCCCTTCAAATACTGCTTCATGAAATCGATCCAGATGGGGAGGGCGGCAACCGCCCCGGTTTCCTTGATCCCAAGGGTTTTCTTCTCATCGTATCCAATCCAGATTCCTGTGCAGACCGTAGCGGTATAGCCCAAGAACCAGGCATCGGTGAAGTCATTCACAGTGCCCGTCTTGCCCGCGATCTCCCAAGCGTCGAATTCGCGATGTCCTCGAATCGATGCTGACGTCCCGAATTGCACGGATCCTTTCATCAATTGAACCACAGTCGAGGCTACATAAGGCGACAGAACCGGATCCGGCTTCGGGGGCTCCCAGCGTTCGAGCTCCTTGCCCTCCCGATCGACCACTTGCCTAATAAAATGGGGCTGCACCCGGAAGCCTCGATTCGCAAAGACACTGTAAGCCGCCACCATCGACAGGAGCGGCTCCTCCGTGGCCCCCAATGCCGAGGGTAGAAACGGCGCCATCGGATTGGGTAGACCCAGCCGCTCCACCATCCGCGTGGCACGCGCGATTCCGACTGCATCCAGCAAGCGGACCGCCGGAATGTTTCTCGACAGGGCCAGTGCCGTGGCGAGCGTGATCGGTCCCTTGAACGTTCCGTCATAATTGGAAGGCCGGTAGGTGCCTCGTTCGAATGGAGCATCCAAAACTACGTCATCAGGCGTGAAGCCGACCTCAACGGCGGTAGCATAGATGAACGGTTTGAAGGAGGAGCCGGTCTGTCGTTCGCCCTGGGTCGCATGATTGAACCGAGACGTGTTGAAATCGTATCCGCCCACCATGGCCTTCACTTCCCCGGAGGGCACTTCCAGGGAGAGTAGCGCCCCCTGGATCGCCGGAAGTTCCAATAACTTCACTGAAAGCTCATGGGATTCCGGTATCGCCGCCAACACTTGAAACATAGTTAGATCGCCGGGCCGGACCAAGCTGCGCAGCGTCCGCCCCCAAGGCGAATCCTTCGGCGTAACAACTGCATGATAGTCCCCGAAGCGGACCTTCGCTTCACGATCGTCCACCTGCATCACCAGACCGGTATAGAATTCCCCCGGTTCGAAAGGACCGTCCCAATCAGGGTGCCGGTATCGGGACAAGTCCTGTCCTGAGTCAAGAATGTTTTTCAGATTGTCGCGCCACCCATGCCGGCGGTCATACGCGTGAAGCCCGGCCCGAACGGCGCGCACCGCCTCTCGCTGCGCGTCGGCATCCAGCGTAGTGTACACGCGCAAACCGCCCGTGTGAGTCGTTCGCGTTCCATACCGGTTCTCGAGCTCCTGCCTCACTTCCTCGACCAGATAGGCGTAGGGGGAATGCACATTGTCGATGCGCCCGCCCTGGCTCAATTGAATCGGCCGCGACATGGCCGCCTGTCCTTCGGCGAGGGTAATCAGCCGCTCATCGATCATGCTCTGAAGCACATGATTCCGTCGCTGCAGTGCAACCCGAGGATGCAGCACCGGCGAATAGATCTGAGGGCCCTTCGGTAGCGCAGCCAGCAACGCGCATTCATCGAGCGTCAATTGGCTCGCCGACTTCCCGAAGTAATACTGAGCGGCGGCTTCGACGCCGTAAGCATTTCCACCCAAGTAGATCTGATTGCAATAGAGCTCCAAGATCTGTTCTTTCGTGTAGTATCGCTCAACCAGCAGCGCCAGCAATGCTTCCTTCAATTTTCGGGAGTAGGTCCGCTCAGGTGTGAGGAAGAGCTGCTTGGTGAGTTGTTGCGTGATGGTGGAACCGCCTTCGGCTGTTCGGCCCTCCCTCAAGTTGGTTAGGAATGCACCAACGATGCGTATGGGATCCAGCCCGTAATGCTCGTTAAACCTCGCGTCCTCAACCGCGATAAACGCTTGCCGAAGCCGGAGTGGGATCTCATCCAAGGAGACCGGAACGCGCCGTTCGAGGTAGAACTCGCCAATTACAGTATGACCATCATCTGCGTATACCCGCGATAGTATACTCGCCCGATAATCGCTCAGTTGTGCGACGATCAGGGCATAATCCGAATTATCCAGGGCCAGCGCGACAAAGAGCCCGGTCGCGCAGCCCGCGATTATCACTAGAAGAGCAAGCGATAGAAAGGTGGCTCGCCGAATAGATCGAGCGATCCCTTGGAGCCGCTGACGCATGGTGGGCTCGGATTGTTCGACGGCCATCTTAGTCGCCGGGTATTATAACATAAGGTTTTCTTGTCCCCGCGCTCAGCCCATGCTAGGCTCCGTGATCGCAGTCGGTTAGCTGTTCTCCTTGATGGAGATGCGCCGCGATGGGCGTTGGCCAGCGAGTACTCTTCAGCCTCTTGCTCATACCCGCCTTCTCTCAAGGCAGTGTCGCGCAGTCTGGCGGTTGGACTCCGGGAACTCAGATAGTCGCGAGCCGGGCCCTTAGCCAGAGTACGAAGCCGTCTCAGATTCGTCCCTCCACCGATTTTCGATCCGACGAGCTTGTAATCCGGGCAGACCGGGGAACCGGGCATAAGGGGGATGTGGCGACCTATGAAGGATATGTCGACGTGCGATTCGGGAGCTTTCGACTCCAATGTGACCGCCTTACGATCAGCGAGTCCACGCTGGACGTGGAGGCTACAGGAAACGTGGTCTATGACCACGAAGGTCAGCGGATCACTGGCAGTCGCGCTATTTTCAATATTCGAACCCGCCGAGGCGTCATATGGGATGCCATGGGAGTTACAGACCAGACACCTGACGGCGTCACGCTCTTCTTCGAAGCCAAAAAGGTGCAGCGAACGGGCCTCGAGACTTACGTCATCGAGGACGGCGTGATTACCGCCTGCGACCAGACCACCCCATTGTGGAGCTTCACCGCAAGTAGTCTCAGGCTGAGACTCAACAAGCGGGTCAGCCTGAAGACGCCGGCATTCCGAATTCGGAATCTGCCGGTTATCTGGCTTCCTTATGCCTCCGTCCCCATTACCAAGCGTGTGAGATCCTCGGGCTTCCTCTTGCCCTCGTTAGGTAATTCGAACATACGCGGCCGATCCATAACGATTCCTTACTACCAGACTTTGAGCGATAGCGCCGATCTTCTTACGAGAGTTGAGGCTTTCACGCAACGAGGGATTGGATTGGGAATGGATTTCCGTTCGCGGACCGGTCCGACCGCAAAGTTGAATGCCGGCTTTTTCACGATGTTTGACCGGATCTTCGGAACGCCGGGACCCAAACAAGGCGGCACAGCCTTCTATCTCGATGCCGCACAATTCTTGCCTAGAGGATTTGTAGCATCGGCGGACGTCAATGTCGTCAGCAATTTCACCTTTCGCCAGGTATTTTCAGATAGCTTTCAACAGGC
>JACXTT010006447.1_pt1 | contig 16718 bp, 14 predicted proteins | sample 9270951 | NCBI WGS metagenome assembly JACXTT01 (sample SAMN15532306, study PRJNA645909) | rock metagenome | isolation source: weathered quartz diorite | place: Puerto Rico | collected 2017-06-21 | reverse complement strand
GGGTCGTTTCCTCAGTGCTCGAAGAGGTCGCGGCTGTGCGGGCCCGTCGCGGACATGCGCCGCGACGGGCCGGGGTCTGGGGCCATCGGAAGCGCGAAGATCGCGAAGCGAGCAAGCACTGGACGGGGCCTCAGAACAAGACTCCTAGATGTCGAGGTTCCGCACGTTCAGCGCGTTCTCTTCGATGAACTTCCGCCGCGGCTCGACCTCGTCGCCCATCAGCGTAGAAAAGAGCTCGTCGGCCTCGTACGCGTCCTCGATCTTCACCTGCAGCAGGACGCGTACCTCGGGGTCCATGGTGGTGTGCCAGAGCTGCTCCGGGTTCATCTCGCCGAGGCCCTTGAAGCGCTTGATCTCGAGGCCCTGACGCGAGTGATCCATGAGCGCGGCAACCGCGGAAGCGAGCGTGGGAGCCGACTCGAGCCGCTCGCCGGAGCGGAGCTCGAAGGGAGCCGAGCCGACGTGGCGCAGCGAGCCCACGATGCGACGGAGCTCTTCCATCTCCGGAGAGCGCAGGAACTCGGCGTCGATCGTCGTGCGCACGCCGTGGCCGTTCGAACCGGCGGTCGCGATCACCCGGTAGGACCCGTGCTCGGTGTCGGGACTGAGCTCGTAGGCGAGCTTCTCGGATCCTTGCTCTCCGAGCCGACGATTGACCTCGCCGAGGACGCGATCGAGATCATCCTCGGAGCGCAGCGTCTCGGCCTGGAACGTCGGCGTCCAGGCGATCGCTTCGACGAGATCGCGGTTCTTCCGCTTGCGCTCGATCGCGGTAAGGATCTTCCCGAAGCGGTTCATCTGGCGGACCGTCTCACGGAGCGCGTCGCCGCGGATCGAAGCTTCGCCGTGCGTGGAGCGGAGCTCCCAGTGCTCGGTCCCGCTCTCGACGAGGAACGTCTCGAGCGCGGAATCGTCTTTCAAGTAGCGCTCCTTCTTCTGGCGCTTCACCTGGTAGAGCGGCGGCAGCGCGACGTAGAGATGCCCGCGCTCGATGATCTCGCGGAACTGGCGGTAGAAGAACGTGAGCAGCAGCGTCCGGATGTGCGACCCGTCGACGTCGGCGTCGGTCATGATGATGATGCGGTGGTAACGGAGCTTGTCGAGATCCTTCTCTTCCGCTCCGACGCCTGCGCCGAGCGCCACGATCAACAGGCGGAGCTCCTGCGACGACAGCATCTTGTCGAAGCGCGCCTTCTCGACGTTCAAGATCTTTCCGCGCAGCGGCAGGATCGCCTGGTTCTTGCGGTCGCGCCCCTGCTTCGCCGAGCCGCCGGCGGAATCGCCCTCGACGATGAAGATCTCGGACTTCGCCGGATCGCGCTCCTGACAGTCGGCGAGCTTGCCGGGGAGGTTTCCCGAGTCGAGTGCACCTTTGCGGCGGGCCAGCTCCTTCGCCTTGCGGGTCGCCTCGCGAACGCGCAGCGCCTCGATGCCCTTGAGCACGATGCGCTTCCCCTCGGTCGGATGGTGCTCGAGGTAGTGGGCGAGCTTGTCGTTGATCAGCGCTTCGACGAGCCCCTTGACCTCGCTGTTGCCGAGCTTCGTCTTCGTCTGCCCTTCGAATTGGGGCTCGGGAACCTTGACGCTAATGACCGCCGTCAGTCCTTCGCGCACGTCTTCGCCCTGGAGGCTGTCGGTGTCCTTCTTGAGCAGCCCTTTTTCCAGCGCGTGGCTGTTCAGCGTGCGGGTGAGCGCGGACTTGAGGCCGATCAGGTGGGTACCGCCCTCGATCGTGCCGATGTTGTTCGCGAACGAGAAAACCGACTCGGTGTAGCCCTCGTTCCACTGCATGGCGATCTCCATCGCCACGCTCTCCTTCTCGCCGGCGAGATAGATCACCTCGGGGTGAATCGGAGTCTTCGCGCGGTTCAAATGCTCGACGAACGAGACGATGCCACCCTCGAAGAAGAACTCGTGGCTCTTGGTCTCGCGCTCGTCGCTGATCGAGATGCGCAGGCCCTTGTTCAGAAAGGCGAGCTCGCGCAGGCGCGAGGACAGAATCTCGAAGCTGAAGTCGACGGTCTCGAAGATCTCGGGGTCGGGCTTGAACGTGACCTTGGTGCCGCGGAGGTCGGTCTTGCCGCTCACTTCGAGCGGTTTCTCCGGGACTCCCCGGGCATAGCGCTGGAAGTACACGGTCTGCTGTCGGCGGATCTCGACCTCGAGGAACTCCGAGAGCGCGTTCACGACCGACACGCCGACTCCGTGGAGGCCGCCAGAGACTTTGTAGGCGCCTTTCTCGAACTTCCCTCCGGCATGCAGCTTGGTGAGCACCACTTCGGCGGCCGAGACGCCCTCGGAGTGCATCTCGGTCGGGATGCCACGCCCGTTGTCCTCGACCGTGACGCTGCCCTCGACATGGATGGTCACTCGAACCGTGTCGCAGAAGCCGGCGAGCGCTTCGTCGACCGAGTTGTCGACGACCTCGAACACCAAGTGGTGGAGACCTCGCTCTGCGGTGTCTCCGATGTACATGCCGGGCCGCTTACGGACGGCCTCGAGGCCTTCGAGAACGCGGATGGATTCGGCCCCGTAATCCGAATCACGGGTGTTGTCTTGATCCAGAAAAACTCCCTCAAAAACGGTTTTGTTCGAGCCCCGAGAGAGGCGAACTGATTCGCTCCGCACGGTACGTGAAAAAGCACCTGCAGTAAAGCGTTCAGGCCTATTTATAATGGTATTCTGACGACTCGCGAAGCGAGCGAATTGTCAGGGATGTGGAGGGGTCGAGAGAACCGCTTGGCCGGTGATGCTCAGAGCCGCATCGGCATGACGACGTAGCAGTACGTCTCGTCGCCTTCCGGCCGCAGCACCCCGGGGCTCACGTCGTCCGAGACCATGAACTCGACGCGCTCGCCCTCGCGCATCGCCGTCAGAGCGTCCATCAGGTAGCGACCGTTGAAGCCGATCGAGAGCTCGTCGCCCGAATAAACGACCTCGGTCTCGTAGGAGCCGTCTCCCACGTCGGGGTTGTTCGCCTGGACCTCGAGAACTCCCGGCTTCAGGCTCACGCGGATTCCCTTCGCGCGCTCGTTCGACAGTACCCATACGCAACCGATCGCGTGCAGGAAGTCGGCGCGGGACAATCCGAGCGTCGCCTTGCTGCTCTTCGGGATGACCTGACGGTAGTCCGGGAACTCCCCTTCGATCAGACGCATGACGAGCTCGGACCCGCGCTGCGTGATCTTGGCGATCGAGCCGTCGATCGAGAGCGTCGCCTCGTCCTGTTCGCCGACGCCCTCCTCGAGGATCCGCTTCGCTTCGTAGAGACCCTTCCGCGGTAGGATGGCACCCTTCTCGGGCACCTTGCCCTCGACCTTTCGGTCGATCAGCGCCAGACGGTGTCCGTCGGTCGCGACCATGCGAAGCATTCCCTGGTGATTTTCGACGAAGACCCCGCTCAAGTTGATCCGCGTCTCGTCGGACGAGACCGCGAACAGCGTGCTGTCGATCATCGCACCGAGCACGGCCGTGGGCACGGTCACTTCCGTGGCCGCCTTTCCGGGCTTGCCGGTCAAGCCGGGAATGCTCGGGAACTCTTTGGGGTCGAGGCCCACGAGATTCAGCCTAGCTCGGCCGGCGACGATCTCGACCCGGTGATTGTCGAGGCCGCGTAGTCGAACCCGCTCGCCCGGTAGCTCCTTCACGACGTCGAGCAGCTTCCGTGCGTTCACGGTGAGCGCTCCGGTGCCCCTCACGTCGGCGTTACAGTTCCGCCTCACGCCGATGTCGAGGTCCGTCGCGAGGATCGTGATCCCGCTCGCGCTCGACTCGATCAACACGTTGGAGAGAATCGGTAGCGTGTTGCGACGCTCCACGACTCCCTGGGCCGACTTCAATCCGTCGAGGAACGCCGCACGGTCAATCTCGAATTCCATTCACCACACTCTCTAGAAAGAATTTTCTTCTCTCAAGAAAAAAGAAGAATCGTAGTCATAGGCATCGTGGGTTTGCGGATAACGCCGCCAATCGCTCGGGAACGCAAGCGAAACGAGCGACGCAGCCTGTGGACGAGAGGTCGGGAGACGACCGGGTGAAAACGATCCCGCGCTCGGCCGGCCTCGAAATGCGCACGTCATCCACAGTTCCATCCGCACTCGATTCACAGCTTCGATTGGCTCTCGATCATGCGCTCGAGGCCTTCGAGCGTGGCGTGAAAGCCCGGATCCTCCTCGCGCCGCTTCTCGATCACCTGGATCGCATGGAAGACCGTCGAGTGGTCGCGATTGCCGAACTTCTCTCCGATGCTCGGCATCGAGGCGTTCGCGAGCTTGCGCGAGAGGTACATCGCGACCTGGCGGGCGAACGCCAGGTTGCGCGTGCGTTTTGGCGACTTCAGGTCCGTGACCTTGACCGCGAACTGATTCGAGATGATCTGCTGCACGCTCTCGACGGTGACCTGCGTGCGTCGATCCTTTACCAGATCCTTCAGCACCTCGCGCGCGAACTCCAGCGAGATGGGCTTCTTGTAGAGCGAGGCGAGCGCGCCGAGACGGGTGAGCGAACCTTCGAGCTCGCGAATGTTCGCGGCGAACTTCGAAGCCAGGAAGAGCGCGACGTCGGGTGTGAGCGTCAGCCCTTCGAGCTCGGCCTTGCGGAGCAGAATCGCAACGCGAGTCTCGATGTCGGGCGCCTGGATGTCGGCGATCAAGCCCCACTCGAAGCGGTTGCGCAGCCGCTCTTCGAGCTGCGGGATGTCCTTCGGGAACTTGTCGGAGGACAGGACGATCTGCCGGCGGCTCTCGTGGAGCGTGTTGAACGTGTGGAAGAACTCGACCTGCGTCTGCTCCCGTCCCGCCAGGAATTGGACGTCGTCGAGGATCAGCACGTCGAGCTTGCGGAAGCGGTTCTTGAAGTCGTCCATCCGCTTCTCGCGGATCGCGGTGATCAGCTCGTTCATGAACGACTCGGCGGAGAAGTAGCCGACCTTCGCGGTGCTCGAGCGCTCGAGCACCTGATGGCCGATCGCGTTGATCAGGTGCGTCTTCCCGAGGCCCACGCCGCCGTAGATGAAAAGCGGGTTGTAGTGCTCGCCGGGTTTGTTGGCGACCGCTTCCGCGGCCGCGTGGGCGAACTTGTTGCTCGCCCCGACCACGAAGTTCGTGAAGGTGTAACGGGGCACGAGCCCGCCGCGCCGGCCCGACCGCTTCGGCACGGGCGTTTCCGAGGCGTCGCGCTCGCGGCTCGCAGCCGGCCCGGGAAACAGCTCCCCCTGCGGATTCGGGTTCACACGGAGCGAGACTCGCTGGATCTGCGCGCCGAGGATCGTCCGCACGCTCTCGAGCAGCGCATCCTGGTAGTGATCGCCGATCCAATCGACGAAGAACTTGTTCGGGAGCTGCAGGTCGGCGGCGGAATCGTTCACGGCCACGAGGGACGCGGGTCGAAACCAAGTCTCGAAGTTCTGCGCGCCGATCCGTTCGCGCAGCACGTCGGTGATTCGTGCCCAGGAGGCTTCCATCGCATCGTTCTCCTCGAACCGAGGATTCAGGCCCCCGCGTCCTCGCCTACTTTATCCACAATGGTGGACGGAGAAGAAAATCCACCGACGACCGAGGTTTGCGGCGATCCCCCACAGCGATATCCACAGGTTTCCCACTGCCGGGGAGGGCGGCGGGATCCGTTTTCTTTCGATCGACCGCCGCGTCGAGCAGTGCCGTTCACCTGCGCCGCCACCGCCGCTTGCAGCCGTCGCTCACCGACTCGAAGCTCTCACTCTGCTGCAAGGGAGCGGTTCGTTTAGACCGTTCCGCGGGTCATTTCAAGAAATTTTCTGCGCGCTCGTGGCGCGCGGTCGCGCGAAGTGGCGTGATTGGAGTGAGCGCCCCGATGTGGCAGAAGACTTCGGGCGATGAAGAAGTCGGAGAAGCTCTTCGCGGAAGCGCGTCGCCTGATCCCGGGTGGCGTGAACAGTCCGGTGCGCGCGTGGAAGAGCGTCGGCGGCACGCCGCGCTTCATCTCGCGCGGACAAGGCGCGAGGATCACCGACGTCGACGGCCGGAACTACGTCGACTACGTCGGCTCGTGGGGTCCGTTGATCCACGGTCACGCGCATCCTGCGACGGTGAAGGCGGTGCAGGAAGCGGCGGCGCGCGGGACGTCGTACGGCGCGCCGACACCCGGCGAGGTCGAGCTCGCCGAGGAGATCCACTCCGCGTATCCGTCGATCGACAAGGTGCGCCTGGTGAGCTCGGGCACCGAAGCAACGATGTCCGCGATCCGGGTCGCGCGCGCCTACACGAAGCGGCCCGGCGTCCTCAAGTTCGTCGGCTGCTATCACGGCCACGTCGACTCGCTGCTCGTGAAGGCAGGCTCCGGCGGAGCCACGTTCGGGATCCCGGACAGCGAAGGCGTCCCATCCGCCTTCACGGCGCTCACGTTCACGGCGGAGTTCAACGACCTCTCGGCCGTCGAGGAGCTGCTGCACGTGAAGGGGCGGGAAATCGCCGCGCTGATCGTCGAGCCCGTCGTCGGCAACATGGGCGTCGTGCTGCCGAAGACGGGTTTCCTGGAGGATCTGCGCAAGCTCACGCGCCGTGCCGGCGTACTACTCGTCTTCGACGAGGTCATGACCGGCTTTCGGCTCGCGAAGGGCGGCGTCCAGGAGCTGACCGGAATCGCTCCCGACCTCACTTGCCTCGGCAAGATCGTGGGAGGCGGGCTTCCGGTGGGTGCGTTCGGAGGGCGAAGCGACGTCATGGACAAGCTCGCCCCGCTCGGGGGGGCCTACCAGGCGGGCACGCTTTCCGGGAACCCTCTGGCCGTCGCCGCCGGGCTCGCGACGATCCGCGACCTCGGGCCGAAGAGCTACGCCCGGCTCGAGACCCTCGGCGCTCGCCTCGAGTCGGCGCTCCGCAAGGTGCTCCGCGAGCGGCGCGTGAAGGCGAAACTGAACCGTGCCGGCTCGATGTGGACGGTCTTCTTCGGCGTCGATTGGGTCACGAACTTCGCGCAGGCGCAGGCCGCGGACAGCAAGGCATACGCGCAGTTCTTCCACGGCATGCTCGAGCGCGGATTCTACCTGCCCCCCTCGCAATTCGAGGCGGCGTTCCTCTCACTCGCCCACACCGAGGCCGACATCGACGCCACGGCCGAAGCGGCCGCCGAGGTCCTGGGCCGTCCGTGAGCGATCCACCGCGCGAGCGAAATCTCTGGATGCTCGCCGCGCAGATGTCGTCCGTCGCGTGGGAGTTTCTCGGCACGATCGGCGGCGCGGTCCTGGTCGGCTACCTGGCCGACCGCCAGTTCGGCTCGGACCCCTGGGGCTTGATCGTGGGAGTGTTGTTGGGTAGCTCTACCGGGCTTTACAGGATGGTCGTGTCGCTCAAGCAGTTCGATCGAAGAGACCCGGATGCGTAGGGACGGAGTGCTGGTCCGGATCGCGCTCGTCCATGCGACCGCGGTGCTCGCGCTGGCCGTCGTCTGCGCGGCTCGGGGATGGCCCGTGCGCGGCCTGTTCATCGGTGGCGGACTCGCGGGCTTTTCGTTCGTGAGCTTCTGGGCCATCGCCCGCGCGATCCTGGTGCCGGGAACGACGGTACTCGCCGCGGCGCTCAACGTGACGAAGGTTCTGCTGTATCTCGCGCTGGTGGTCCTGGTGATGAGCGGCCGCCTGACCGCGGATGCGACGGGTATCGGCGTCGGCATCACCAGCTTCGTCGTCTCCGCGATCGCCACTGCTCTCTGGATGCATCGCCCGGTGCCCGCGGTCGCTCCGGGCGTGGAAGGAATCTGAAGGATGGAACACGGCTTCGACTGGGTCGCACTGCTTCCCGGCGTCGGACACCTGCCGAGCCACATGGTGACCGGCGCGCTCGTCGCCATCATCGTGGCCTTGGTCGCGATGCGTGCCCGCCGCGGTCTCGACACCTCGAGCGAGCCACTGCTTCCCGACGGCCGCGCGACGCCGCGCGATCTGTTCGACGTGATCACGTCGTTCGTCCACGGTATGGCCGAGGGCCTGATGGGCCATCACGGGCGCGAGTACGTGCCGCTGCTCGCGAGCTTCTTCACGTTCATCCTGTTCTCGAACCTGATCGGCCTGATCCCCGGCTTCACGCCTCCGACCGACAGCTTCTCGACGACGCTCGGCCTCGGCATCGTCTCCTTCCTCTCGTACAACTACTTCGGTCTGAAGGCGCACGGAGTCGGCTACCTCAAGCACTTCCTCGGCCCGATCATCTGGCTCGCGCCGCTCATGGTCGTGGTCGAGCTGATGAGCCATGTGTTCCGCCCGGTGTCGCTGGCGCTGCGGCTCTACGGCAACATGTTCGCCGATCACATGGTGCTCGGCATCTTCACCGACCTCACCAAGGTCGTCGTGCCGGTCATCTTCTACGCGCTCGGCGCATTCGTCTGCGTGGTGCAGGCCTTCGTCTTCACCGCGCTCAGCATGGTCTACATTTCCTCGGCGATCGCGCACGATCACTGAGGTCAACGTCGTTCAACGAAGCCAGTCGACGGAACCGCGAACGGTGAGGCGAGGATAAGAGAAGGCGGGCGGGAAAGGCGACGGGCGGAAAGGAGGTATCAGCATGCGGAAGGTCACATGGTTCTTGGTCCTCTTGGGGGTCTGCTTCATCGCCGGCCCGGCATTCGCAGAGGACGCAGCCGCGGCGGCGGGCAGCCAGGGCGGATTGATCGCTCTCGGCGCGGGTCTCGCCATCGGCATCGCGGCGGCGGGAGTCGGCCTCGGTCAGGGTCGCGCGACGGCGGCGGCTCTCGAGAGCATCGGGCGCAACCCGAATTCGGTCGACAAGCTGTTCACGCCGTTCATCCTCGGACTTGCACTGATGGAGTCCGTGGCACTCTACGGATTCGTCATCGCGATCCTGCTGCGCGGCAAGATCTGACGAGATGTCGCACGAACGCGAGAGGCGCGACCCGGAGGCCGGGCAGCCTCTCGCTTCTTTTTCGTCCGGCACCACCCACGCGGTCACGCAGTGGGCCGCTCGCGGCGAGGAGCTCGCGCGACGCCGCCCGATCGCGATCGTGCTCGCGCTCCTCGTCGTGCTCTACGGAGCTCGCTGGGCGGGCAAGAAGATGGGCGACTTCGAGGTCTATCACCGGGCCGCGAAGCGCGCCGTCGCGGGCGAGACCACCTACCGGCTCTCGGACCCGCATCGGTATCTCTATGCCCCGATCGTCACGTTCCTGTTCTTCCCGATCGCGGTGCTGCCGAAGACGCTCGGCAAGGTCCTCTGGCTCGCCCTGAATTTCGCCGCGGTCGCCTCGGTGCTGAAGACGAGCGGTGAGCTCGTCTATCGCGGCACGCGCGCTCCGCCCGGCTTCTACGTCCTGCTCTTCCTGCTCACCGGGCGCTTCGTCGACAACAACGTCGGCCACGGGCAGATCAATCTCCTCCTCATCTGGCTCGTGCTCCAGGCCTACGCGCAGGCAGACCGACGACATTACGCGCGCGCGGGCTTCGCGCTCGCCGCGGCGATCTCGGCGAAGATCGTGCCGGTCGTGTTCCTGGGGCAGATGGTGCTCGCGCGTCGCTTCCGGTTCGCGGCGTGGACGGTCGGCGCGTTCGCGGTGCTGATGACCATCCCGGTCGTCTGGTGGGGCGGCGACTATCCCGCGGTTCTCCGCGACTGGGTCGCCGTCGTCGTGGATCAGGCCGGGCACTACGACGTGGGCAACAAGATCAATCAGTCGATCTCCGCGTTCTCGCATCGCGTGTTCGCGCTCGGTGAAGGCGAGCCGTCGTCGGGTGCGATCGCGCTCACGGCCGCGCTGCACGCGACGTTCCTCGCGGCGTTGGCAGCGACCTCGCTCCGCGTGGCCCGGGCCGGCGCGGCGGCTTCGCCGCTTCTCCGTTGCGACGAGCTCGCGCTCTGGCTCCTCTACTCGACGTTCGCGGCGCCCTACTCCTGGAAGTACTACTACGCGAACCTCGCGTTCCCGTTCGCGGTCGCGCTCGCGCGGTTGTGGACCGATCGCTGGCGACGCTTCGCGATCGTGCTCGGCGTGGTGCTCGCGCTGAACACGATCGCCGGCATCGAGCTCCCCGGCGAGAGCGCGGAGGCGATGCTCGACGCCTGCTCGCTCCACTTCGTCGGCGCCGCGCTGCTGTTCGTCCTGCTCGAGCGCGAGGTCGCGCGCGCGACGGCCGCGGTCTCGGCGGAACCGCGACCCGCCATACCCTGACGATCTTCACAACGCGCTTCGGACTCTGTTAGGGTCGCCGGTCGTGCGAATCCTGGTCGGTGTCCTTCTCGCGCTCGCCGCGCTGGTCGCGCCTGCGCGCGCGAACATCAGCGTCGTGCCGCTCCCCGAGGTCCTGACCGACCCGAACGAAGGCAACACGTACGGATTCCTGCCGGTGATCCTGCTGCTCGATCGAACGGGGCGGATCGAGCACATCATCGCGAACGACATCCGCTACAACAAGATCACGGGATGGTACCCGGCCTTCCGACTCCTCGGCTATCCCACCACGGATCAACGCTACTTCGTGACGCTCCGGAAATCCGAGAAGATCGACGAGGACTACATCGGCGAGTACGAGCGGCGCGGCATCTGGGACGGCACGACCGACGTCCTCGTCAACGTCACCTACTTCCGCGACTCGCGGCTTCGCTTCTACGGCTTCGGCAACGACACCGGCGACGACTCCGAGACGAACTTCACGCAGCGGAAGTTCGCCTCTCGCGTCCGCTTCGGGTACCGCCCGATCGAGAACATCGAGGTCGCTTGGGGGATGCGCTTCGAGCAGGTCTCGATCCGACGCGGTGGCGTCGGCCGCTTGCCGTATACCGGCGAACGCTTCGCCGGAACGAAGGGCCTCGACGGCTCCACCATCCACGGACAGACGCTGTCGCTCGCGTACGACGATCGCGATTCGCCGACGATCACCACCAACGGTACGCTCGGCGCCGCGCACGTCGAAGTCGTCGACCGCTCGCTCGGCAGCTCCGACTCGTTCGTGAAGTACGGATTCGAGCTCCGCCGCTTCTTTCCGTTCCGAGATCGCTTCGTGCTGGCGGTCCACTCGGTGCTCGACTACCTGAGCCACGCGGACGGCGCGCCGTTCTACGAGCGCAGCACGATCGGCGGGAAGAAGAGCCTACGCGGATTCGGCGACGATCGTTTTGTCGACTCGAACCGATTCTTCAACTCCGTCGAACTCCGCACGCAGGCGTTCCGGCGAGAGCTCTTCGACGTCATGACCGAGCTCGAGCTCGCGCCGTTCCTCGACGCGGGAGAGGTGTTCTCCGGGTCGGACAAGCTCCCCGTCAACGACCTCCACTTCGTCGGCGGCCTGGGCTTCCGCGGCGTGGTGCGGCCGCAGGTCGTCGGCTTCGTCGACGTCGGCTACGGGTCGGACGGGCCGGCGGTCTTCACGGGTCTCGACTACCCGTTCTGAGGCGTCATCCGCCCGGGGCGGGCGCCGGCGGCTTCACCAGTACGAACACCAGCGGGTCCTGACCTTTCGGGCCGTTGCCGCTGCTGGTGAGCAGGTGCTGGAAGCGACCCTTGCCGTCGTCCGGAATCCGATCCCACTCGCTCTGCCACATGAGCACGTAGGCGCGCCTGCCGGATCCCGGGAGGGCGTCCAAACCGTCGTGCAGCGGCTGGATGTGGCGGTGCGCGTAGAAGACCGCGCCGTAGTCGAAGGTGCGGTAGAAGTAGAGATCGTCCTGCGGCTCGACGACGCCGCGCACGCTCTCCATGAATGGCTTGAACGAGCGTTGCTCGGCGACCGCCGGTTGCAAGACCTCGTCGACGATGGCTTCGCCGCTCGCCACGAACGCGACGATCGCAGCGAAGAGCAGCGTCCAGTTCCGCTGGCGAAGGCTCAACAGGAAGATCGCCATCATCGGCACCAGCGCGGCGACGAACAGCGCGAAGCTCGAAAAGCGGGTCCGCAGCAGGGTCTCGAGCAGCGGCAGGTTCACCTGGTCCTTCGGATGGAGGAAGGGATGGAGCCACGCGAGCGGGTCCGAGCCGAGTCCGGCTGCGAGCAGGAAGACGATCGCGATCAGGACCGTCCCGGCGACGGCGATCGAGACGATGCGCAGTGCGCGCTCGAGCAACGGAGGAATCGAGAACGGCGCCTCCGCGATGCGGCCCCACCATTCGCCGAGCAGCAGCGCCACCGCGGGATAGATCGGCAACAAATAGACGGTCCGCTTGCTCTGCGAGATCGAGTAGAAGACGAACACCGAAGAGAACCAAACCAGCGGGTACAGATAGCCTCTCGTCTCGAGGCGCCGGCGGTTCACGTACAGATGGATCGCGAGCGGAATCACGAAGAAGCTCCACGGTGCGAAGCCCGTGAGGAACCCGCCGATCATGTAGTAGAACGGGTGCTCGTGCCCGGCGCCGGTCGCGTCGGCGGCGAAGAACCGGCCGACGTTCTCGACCCAGAGCTGCTTGTAGACGAACGCGCGCCCCCCGCGGACGATCGCCAGCACGTACCAAGATCCTGCGATCAACGCGCACGCGGCCGCGCCCTCGAGCACGCGCATCTTCGCGAGCCGTGCGAGATCGCCGCGAAGCGCCAGATAGGTGACGCCGACGAGCGCGGGCAACAGCACGCCGACGGGGCCCTTGCCGAGCATGGCGAGCCCCATCGACAGGTAGAGCGCGGCGAGCGCAACCGGCGCGGGCTCGGGAGCGGAGACCACCCGATCGAGCGCGACGAACGAAGCGACGAGGAACGCGGTGAGCGTCATGTCGACGCGCGCCGCCGTCGCGGCACGCATGAACTCGAAGTTCGTCGCGAGGATGAACGCCGCGAACACGCCCGCGCGGAGGCCCCACTTCTGCGCGCCCAGCCAATAGACGAGCAGCACCGAGAACGAAGCCAGCAGCGCCGACGGGAAGCGCACCGAGAACTCGCTCACTTCGCCGAACGCGACCGACGCCGCCCCGCCGAGCCAATGGAACAGCGGCGGCTTCGACGGCAAGTCGTGGCCATTCCGCATCGGCAGCACCCAGCTCCCGTTGTGGACTTCCTCCCAGACCTCCACGGCCTCGCGCGGCTCGCCCTTCGTGTAGAACGGCATGCGCCCGAGTCCCCAGAAGTAGAGGAACAGCGTGAACGCGAGCAGCGCGGCTGCCCAAGTGAGCTCGTGGGAGACGCCGACGGCCGCGTGCGCCTCGCGCGGCGTCGCCGCCGCGCCCGCGCTTTCGTTTCCCTCGGACAACCGCGCGGGCCTAGGCGCGAACCTTTCGCGCCGATTCCGTGGCGCGCTCGACGATCGTCCTCGGATTCACGCCTTCCGCTTCCGCCGCGAAGTTCAACACCAGGCGATGATTCAAGGCGGCGATGGCGGCCTTCTCGATGTCCTCGCGCGCCACGTTCGCGCGCCCGGCCAGCAACGCGTAGACCTTGGCGGCGAGGATCAGCGCCTGACCGCCGCGTGGGCTCGAACCGAAGCTCACGTACTTGTTGACGTACTCGTCTTGCACGAGTCCGGGGAGCTCGCCGTCGACGTGCGGAGAGCCTTTGGGATGAGTGGCCCGCACGAGCGTCGCCGCGTACTCCGAAACGTGTGGGGCGATCAGCACCTCGCGCACCAATCGCTTCAGCGCCTCGAGCCGCTGCGCGGCTTCCTCGCGCGGGAACACGGGCGTGATCTTGCCGGCCTCGGCGCCCGTCGTGCTGCCGAGGATGCGCTTCATCTCCTCGTGGCCGGGATACGGCAGATGAACCTTGAAGAAGAAGCGATCGAGCTGTGCCTCGGGGAGCGGATAGGTTCCCTCCATCTCGATCGGGTTCAGGGTCGCGAGCACGAAGAACGGAGGCACCAGGCGATACGTCGTGCCGGCGACGGTGACCTGGAGCTCGGCCATCGCCTCGAGCAGGGCCGACTGTGTCTTCGGCGTCGCGCGGTTGATCTCGTCGGCGAGCAGCACGTGGCTGAAGAGCGGGCCCTCGACGAACACGAGCTCGCGCCGCCCGTTGTCGCGATCGAGGATCACGCGCGTGCCGGTCACGTCGGCCGGCATCAGGTCGACCGTGAACTGAATGCGGTTGAAGGTGAGGTTCAACGCCTCGCCGAGCGAGCGCACGATCAACGTCTTCCCGGTGCCCGGCACGCCTTCGATCAGCACGTGCCCACCCGCGAAGAACGCGACCAGGATCTGCTCGAGGATCGTCTCGTGACCGACGACGACGCGCGCCACTTGTTCGAGGACTCGACGGAACGTCGAGCCGAATTCGGCAATGAGCTTTTCTCCAGCTTCCAAGGCGGCCTCTCCTGGTCGTGGGGAACTGCGGTGTCGTTCGCCTAGCGCTGGCTCGGCGAGCGGTCGGAGTCGTCGGCGGAGCGGTTGAACAGCCGCTGCACGATCGTTTCGTATTCCGCGGGCACCTGCGCGCGTCGGATCGCGTCGTCGACGCGCTGATTCGCTCCGAGCGCGGAGTCGACGCGGCGGGGGACGTCCTCGCCCTTCTCGGGGCCCGGATCGTCGCTCGCGGATACATCGAGATCGAGCGAGAACGAACCCGCGGCGCCGCCGGCCGCCTGTTTCTCGCCGAACAGACCGTCCTTGTCGCCGCCACTTCCGGCGCCGGCGCTTCCCGAGCCGCCGAGGCCCGTCGGCGAGGGCTGCTTCTTGTCGAGCTTCTTGTCTTCCGGCGACTGCAGCTTGCCCTTGTCGGGGGCGAGCGTTTTCGGCGCGTCTCCCTTGATCGGTGACGCGGGCACCGGCGCGGACGTGTCGGCGCCGGACTTGGCGGACGGGTTCGGCTGATTCTGCGTCGGGTTCGAAGGGCTTCCGCTCGGCGCGCCCGCCTTCTGACTCGCATCAGGGGTCGCCGGCTGTGACTGCTTCGGCCCGCTCGACTTCATGCCCTGATCGACGATCGCCGTGGAGCCCGGCTTCTCGTCGTCGACGGGTGCCGTCTTCTTCGGTGCCGATCCGGAGACTTCCTGGGCCGTCTGCGGGCCCGCGACTGCTTGCTGAAGCTGCCGCGGGATCGCCGACCAGCGGGACTCGTCGGCTCCGGACGACGGCGGCTCTTCTCCAGCGCTCTCGCTCTCACCCGGATCCGTGTTGGGCGGCTGTCCGGCCGACGCGGGCGGACGACGATACGCCCCGCTCGCCTTGTCGAGGAGCGGCGACCGCCACGCCGTGATCGCCGCCACGAACAGAGCGAACAACACGAGCCCTAGGCTCGGTGGAGCCAGGTGCGGTACCAGCGTCTTCGGCGTCCAGCGTGGCTTCAGCTCGACGTTCTCGCGAGCGAGATGGTCCCAGAGGCGCGAGCGCTGGGCCTCGTCGCCCGCGTGGAGGAACGTCGCGAGTCGATCCTCCAGTCCCGCCCGGTGATCGATTGCGATCGGCGCCCGCTCGTCCCGAAGCCAGAAGCGCCACAGGCGAAGCGCCGCGGACGCCGCGATCACGACCGCGATCGCGACGAGCGTCCACGTGGCCATGGCGAAGCGCTTCGTCGACAAGTGCGAAGCGAGCTCGATCAGCAGACCGGCCGACAGCACCAGGGCACTGAAGCCGACGCACGCCGCGTGCAGCACCGCGACGAGGTTGATCCGCCGCCGGCCTTCCGAGGCCTGACGGGCGATGTCCTCGTACGCCGCGTCGTGGACCGCCGCGCGCGGCCGGAACGGCAGGGTCTCCGCTTCCATGATCGAGCTTCCGACCATAGGGAAGCCTTCCCGGACCGTCAACTTGGGACTGCACTCGCCCGCACCGGGATGCGATTGGAATTGAAACCGGAAACCGCAAAGGTTACGCTTCGCGGGTGTCGGCGGAGAAGGCCATCACGGAGCGCATTCTCGACGTGCTCCGGCCCTATGCCTCGAACTGGAGTGGGACGCTCAGTCGCGGCGATCTGGTGATCCCGCAGAGCGAGGTCCCGCGCCTGGTGCGCGAGATCCTGCGCTCGACGCAAGAGCTCGTCGATCGCCACGGCGAGGCCGCGGATCAGGAGCTGTTCGAGGTGTTGATGGCGAGCCGGCGCGCTCCGTCCGTGCAGGATCAGTTGGCCGAGCTCAAGAAGCGCTTCCGCGTGCTCGTCCGCTAGCAACGCGAACCCGCGACGCCGGAATTCCGTTCGTGCCGGAGCGCAAGCCCAAGCCGTGGTTCACGCAGAGCCCCGGCGTCGACCCGAACTTCAACGTCGCGGCCTACCTACTCCACCTCGCGCGCTCGACGGTCGTCAGAACGCGTCAGCCCGAAGAGTTCCCTCGCCTCCGGGTCGGCGCCGGCGAGATCGGCGTCACGTTCATCGGCCACGCGACGCTGCTGATCGAGATCGATGGGGTGACGCTGCTCACCGATCCCGTGCTCTCGCAGCGCCTGTTCGTGCTGAAGCGGCTGGTCGCTCCCGGGATACCCGCCGGCGGGCTCCCGGACATCGACGTCGTGCTCGTTTCCCATGGTCATCACGATCACCTCGACGTGCCGACGCATCGGCGCCTTCGCAAGCGCGACACGATCGCGGTCGTGTCGCGGAACCTCGGCGATCTGCTCGAGGGCGCGGGCTACGAGAAGATCGTCGAGCTCGACTGGGAACGGTCGATCGAACACAAAGGGGTTCGCATCACGTCGCTCGCCGTGAATCACTGGGGCACCCGCGGCCTGCTACCCGACCGCCGCGGCTACGGGGGCTTTCTCGTTCAAGGTCGATCCGGCAGCGTCTTCTTCCCCGGCGACACGGCATTCACGCCGCTCTTCCGCGAATACGGCGAGCGCTTCGCGATCGACGTGGCCATCCTTCCGATCGGCGCCTACAGCCCAGC